>JACXTT010001524.1_pt1 | contig 38458 bp, 31 predicted proteins | sample 9270951 | NCBI WGS metagenome assembly JACXTT01 (sample SAMN15532306, study PRJNA645909) | rock metagenome | isolation source: weathered quartz diorite | place: Puerto Rico | collected 2017-06-21
AGCGGCGTCGGTCCCCGTACTGCCCGCCGCGCCCGATCCGGAAGGCAACCTGACCCCGGAGAAGTTCCACACGCCGGGCCGCAAGACCATCGCTGAGGTTTCAGAATTCACCGGGCTGCCCGAGAGTTCGCAAATGAAGAGCCTGGTAATGGTGGCCGACGGCAAGCCAGTGCTGGTTCTGTTGCGCGGCGACCATCAGCTCAGCGAAACCAAGTTCGCCGCCGCCGTCAATGCCAAAGAAATCCGCCCCGCACAGCCGGGCGAGATCGTCGACTGGTTCGCCGCAGCCGCGGGCTCGCTGGGACCGGTGGGCGTAACCAACATGCCGATTTACGCCGACTCCGCACTGGAAGGCCGCCGCAACATGATCGCCGGAGCCAATGAGGACGATCATCACCTGCGCCACGTCACGCCGGGAAAGGACTTCCAGGCCAAATTCACCGATTTGCGCCAGGTGGCATCGGGCGACGGCTGCACGTCTTGCAGCGCTCCGCTGGATGTGCGCAAGGCCATCGAGATCGGGCACATTTTCAAGCTCGGCTACCGCTACTCGGAGTCCATGGGATTGCGCGTGCTCAACGAAAAGGGCGAAGAAGTCACGGTCATCATGGGCTCCTACGGCATCGGGATCGAGCGCATCCTGAGCGGCGCCATTGAGCAGGGCCACGACAAGGACGGCATGATTCTGCCGGCTGCCATCGCGCCGTTCACGGTAGTGGTCACGCCGGTCAACGCGGCCGAGCCCGCGCAGCGGGAAGCCGCCCTCAAAATCTATCAGGAGTGCCTCGCGCGCGGACTGGACGCTCTGCTCGACGATCGCGATGAGCGGCCCGGCGTGAAGTTCAAAGACGCCGACCTGATCGGCATTCCGTTCCGCGTCACCATCGGCAAGAAGCTGCCGCAGGGGATCGTGGAGTTGGTGACGCGAGGGACCCGGCAGGCGCAGGACGTGACCGTCGACGGCGCCGCGGCAGCGGTGGAAGCGGCCGCCCGGAATGCCTGACTGGGCGCGCATCCGCGAGGAATTCCCCGCCCTCGCCAACTGGACCTATCTCAATACGGCCACCTACGGCCAGATGCCGCGCCGCGCCGTGGAGGCCGTCAACGCCCATTTCGCGCGGCGCGACGCGCTGGCCTGCGCGGACTACATGTCGTGGTTTGACGACGCCGACCGCATCCGCGCGCTAGTCGGGAAGCTGATCGGGTGCGACGCGGCCGACCTGGCCTTCGTGATCAACGCGTCCTCGGCCCTGTCGCTATTGCTCGGCGGGATCGACTGGCAGCCCGGCGACCGAATCGTCACGCTGGAAAACGAATTCCCCAATCATTACTACTACACCGGGCACCTGGCGTCGCGCGGCGTGGAATTCGCCGAGACACCCTACGACCGCTTCTTCGACGCCATCACGCCTCGGACGCGCCTGGTGGCGCTTTCGACTGTCAGCTACTCCACCGGCTTTCGGGCGCCCCTCGACAAGATCGCGCCGTTTCTGCGCGAGCGCGGTGTGATGTTCTACGTGGATGGCACGCAGAGCGTGGGCGTCTCGCGGTTCGACGTGAGAAGCGTGATGCCGGACGTGTACGCCGTGGACGGCTACAAGTGGCTGCTCTGCCCAAATGGCGGCGGCTTCTTCTACGTCAGCCCGCAGGTGCGCCAGTGGCTGCAGCCGTCCGTCATCGGCTGGCGCAGCGACAAGGGGTGGCGCAATACCGGCGAACTTCACCACGGCCGGCCGGAATTCCCCGACGGCGCGGAGCGGTACGAAGGCGGCATGCTGGCCTTTCCCTCGATCTACAGCATGGCCGCCTGCGTGGAGTTCTTCCTGGAGCTCGGCGTGGAAGCCGTGGAGCAGCGCGTTGTCGAACTGGCGGAAAAAACGCGCGACGTCCTCCGCCGCGCCGGGGGCAAGGTGCGTTCCGATTATCTACCTCACCACGATTCCGCGGTGGTTTGCGCGTCGTTCGAAGGCCGGGACGTATCCGGGATCGCTCACGCCCTGCAGTCCCAGCGCGTAATCGTCGCCGCCCGCAAAGGAAACCTGCGCGTCTCGCCGCATTTCTACAACAACGACGAAGATTTAGATCGGCTTTCCGCCGCGCTAAAGAATTCTCTGTAGATTGGCGTTGTCGGTGGAGGGTCAATGCACCGGGTGCTCTTGAGCATTTTACGTTTCACGGGATGAGCACTTTGACGATTTCGCCGAAGAGCTTTTCAGGGTCGGCGGTTTCGGTGTTGCACATCACGGCCACCACCAGGGCTTCGGCGGGCACGATTCCGAGGAAGGTGCGGGTACCTTGCTGGGTGCCGCCGTGTGAGTACATGGCTCGGCCGCGGATTTCCTTAAGGCCCCAGCCGAGGCCGTATCCGGTGGGCTTGCCATCCTTCAGTTTCTGGCGGGTGAGCATCGTCTCGCGGGTTTCGCGGCGGACCAGCATGTCGTTCTGGAAGGCTACCGCGAAACGGACCAGGTCCTCGGGCGGGGCAATCATGCCGCCGCCGGGAACCTTGTTGCTGGTGTCGGCGAGGTCGGCGTTGAGCAGCCGGCCGTCGTTGCCGCGCTGGTAGCCGCGCGTGCGATTGGGGACGACGGCGAGCGAATCGTCGTCACGGATGGCGACCATACCGGCGGGCGTGAAGATGTTGGCGCGCACGTAGTCCATATATTTCTCGCCCGAAGCAGCTTCGACCACGGCGCCGAGCAGGTTGTAGCCGTACGAAGTGTAGGAATACCTGGTGCCGGGCTCGAAGAGCAGGTCGTCCTCCTGGAAGATCTTCAGCGGGTCCAGAACATTCGTGTAGTGGCGCGTGCTGGCGAATTCTTCGTGGCTTTTATAATTGCGCACGCCGGAGAGATGGCCGAGCAAATGGCGGGGCGTGACCGGCCAGGGCTTGGGAGGGAATCCGGGAACATAGCGCTGGACGGGGGCGTCGAGGTCGAGTTTGCCGCGCTCGGCCAGTTGCATCACGGCGACGGCGGTGATGGGCTTGGCGATGGAGCCGAGCCGGTACATAGTGGCCGCGCGCGCGGGGACGTCGTTTTCAAGGTCCGCCAAGCCGAAGCCGGCGGACCACTGAATGACGCCGTTTTTCGCGACGGAAACGGAGAGGCCGACGACTCCCTGCGCGGCGCGCTCGGCGGCGATGGCGCGGTCGAGCGATTTCAGTTCATCGGGGGAGAGAGAGCGCGCGGGCGGAGCAGCGGCCAGCAACAGCGGGATCGCACAAACCGCCCTCAGCCTGTATGTGTTCACCCAAGACATGAATCGATCATACAGGCTGTCGCGCGCGAAGGGCGATCACTCCGCAGATATTGCCGGATAGACGACTCCGGCGATTGCCGCTCCAATAATCGGCGCCACCCAGAAGAGCCAGAGCTGCTGTAAAGCCCAGCCGCCGACGAATAGCGCCGGACCGGTGCTGCGGGCCGGATTCACGGACAGGTTGGTGACGGGGATGCCGATGAGGTGGATCAGCGTCAGGCCCAGGCCGATGGCGATGGGAGCGAAGCCGGCCGGGGCGCGGCGATCGGTGGCGCCGAGGATGATCATGAGGAACATGAACGTCAGAACGACTTCTGCGGTGAAGCAGGACATCATGGAGTAGCCGCCCGGCGAATGTTCGGCGAAACCATTGGACGCGAAACCTCCGGCGAGTTCAAAGCCGGCTTTGCCGCTGGCGATGACGTAGAGAACGCCGGCGCCGGCGATGCCGCCGGCCACCTGCGCGACAAGGTAGCCGATCAGGTCCGACGCGGGGAAACGCTTGCCTACCAGGAGACCGACCGAGACCGCGGGATTCAGGTGGCATCCGGAGATGTGTCCGATTGCGTAAGCCATGGTCAGAACGGTCAAGCCGAAAGCGAACGCGACTCCCAGAAATCCGATACCCAGGTTAGGAAAGGCGGCGGCCAGCACGGCGCTACCGCATCCTCCGAAGACAAGCCAGAAAGTGCCGATAAACTCCGCGATTGTGCGTTTTCCGAGTGACATGAAAATGCTCCTCCTCTTGGCGCTTGTGCCCGCGCTCGCATAAGGATGCAGGAAATTGTGGTCCCGATGCAATAGAAAAGTGGCGTGCGGAGATGCCTGGGTTGCAGTCGACGGATGAGAATTAACGCTATCGGGCTTTGGAGCAAGGTAGCAGAAGGTAATGGAAGCGGCGCGGGATCCGGCGGACGCGACGGCCAAACTTTAGTCCACGCCGCATACGAGAATGTCTGCGCCACGACGCTCATTTGACCTCCCGGGGCGCGCTGGGTATCCTGATGGCTCCATGCCGCGAGAGTGTTACCGCAGGATTCGACCTACAGCGAGCCGACCTCGCCGAACCCGATAAACATGCGCCGGCGGCTGGAAGAATATTTCGAATTCGCCTCGCTCGGGGCGGTGTGGCGCACCGAAATACTGGCCGGCTTCACTACCTTCGTCACGATGGCTTATATCATCGTGGTCAATCCGGCGATTCTCTCCGACGCCGGGATGCCTGCCGCGGCGGTGGCTGCCGCGACGTGTCTTTCGGCGGCAATAGGAAGCATCCTGATGGGCGCTCTGGCTCGCTACCCGATCGCCCTGGCGCCGGGCATGGGGTTGAACGCCTACTTCACCTACACCGTGGTCAAGGGAATGGGCGTGCCGTGGCAGACCGCGTTGGGCGCCGTGTTCGTGTCCGGCCTGATTTTTCTGGCGCTGACGCTGGCCGGAATCCGCCGGATGCTGGTGAGCGCGATCCCGCGGCAGCTTTATGCGGCGGTCGCGGCCGGGGTGGGCCTGTTCATCGCGTTTATCGGGTTTCGGAACTCTGGGATCATCGTTCCGGACCGGGCAACCACGGTGGCGCTGGGAAATTTGCGCGATCCGCACACGGCCCTTTCGCTGTTCGGCCTGCTGCTGATCGCGGCGCTTCAGGCCCGGGGGGTCCGTGCGTCGATGCTGCTGGGTATCCTCGGCGTAACGGCTGCTGGAGGGCTGACCGGCCTGGCGACGTGGCAGCCTCGTGCTTACTCGCTTGGCGAGCTTTCGGCGACGGCGTTCCGGCTGGACGTGCCGTCAACGCTCCACCTGGGCTTGGCCGAAATCGTTTTCGTGTTTCTGTTCGTGGATCTGTTCGACAACCTCGGCACGCTGGTCGCCGTGGGGAAGAAGGCCGGCCTGCTGGACGCCGAGAATCGCATTCCGCGCATCCAGCGTATCCTTCTGGCCGATTCGATTGCCACCATGGCCGGGTCGCTGGCCGGGACGTCGACAGTGGTGAGCTATATCGAATCCTCGGCTGGTGTCTCGGTGGGGGGCCGCACGGGGATTCCGGCGATCCTCACCGGGCTGCTGTTCCTGGCGGCGCTGTTTTTGTCGCCGCTGGCCGCGGCCATTCCGAATTCCGCCACGGCGCCCGCGCTGATTGTGGTTGGAGCGATGATGATGTCGGCCGCCGCCGAAATCGACTGGGCCGACTACACCGTGGCGCTCCCGGCCTTTCTCACCATGGCGGTGATTCCGCTGTCGTTTTCCATCGCCAACGGGCTGGCGTTCGGTTTCACTGCGTTCACCCTGCTCAAGGTTCTGAGCGGGCGGCGGAAGCAGGTCAATCCTTTTGTTTATTTTCTGACGGCGATCTTCATCCTGCGCTTCTTCTATATGGCGAAGGAATGAGGAAAGGCCGCGGCTTTTCCTAATACGGGCAGAATTGCTTCCGGCCGGCGGGCAATTTCTAAAGGTTTCCGTTAGTTCGGGCGGGAACGCTGCGTCGCTCATGCTGACAAGATGGCTGATTGTGCGCTAACTTGTCTTTAATCTATTTCAATGCCGCGACAGGCGGGGATAATGGTGATTCTGATGGTCGCGGGAGCTGGGCTCGTCCAGCCTGCGACGGTTTCGGGCGTCGTCCGGGACCCTTCGGGGAGTGGTGTGCCCGGCGCGGAGGTTACGCTGAAGCCAACGGGCGGCCAATCAAAGCAGACACTGCTCAGCCAAGCGGACGGGGGGTTTCGCTTCGCCTCAGTGGCTCCGGGCGATTACTCGATCGAGGTGCGCAGGGACGGCTTCGAAGTCTGGTCGGGCGCGTTGCGGGTAGGGGCGCGCTCCGCGCCGGCGCTGCTGGTGCAGTTGAGGCTGGCGGACCTGTTGCAGCAGGTGACAGTGGAAAGCGAGGCAGTGGGCCTGAAGCTGGATCACGCATCCAACCGCAACGCGGTGACGGTGGGCCGGGAACTGCTGGATGCGCTTCCCATGCTGGATCAGGACTACATCACGGCGCTGTCCCGCTTCGTGGATCCGTCGGCGACGGCGACGTCGGGCGTCGCGGTGAGCGTGGACGGCGTGGAAGTGAACAACGTGAACGTGGCGGCGTCGGCGATTCAGGAGGTCAAGATCAACCAGAATCCTTTTTCGGCCGAATTTGCACGGCCGGGTAAAGGACGCATCGACGTGGTGACCCGGCCGGGCACCACACAGCCGCACGGCACGTTCAATTTCCTGTTCCGGGACCATCACCTGAACGCGCGTGACGCGTTCGCGCTGGAGCGGGCTTCGGAACAGCGGCGGATTTACGAGGGCACGCTCACGGGTCCGCTGGGCGACGGGAAGAAGACTTCCTTTCTGATCGCGATCAATCGCGAAGAAGAAGACCAGCAGACCATCGTCAATGCTTTCGGTCCGGACGGGGCGGTGCGGGAGAATGTGCCGATTCCATTGCGCTTCACGCTGGCTTCGTGGCGTGTCAACCGCCAGCAGGGCGAAAACAACACCATCGCTGGGGGTTACAATTTCCGCTCCTGGACGATGGACCACTTCGGCGCGGGAGCCTTTGTGCTGCCGGAGGCGAGCTCCCGCTACGAGTTCTACGAGCATGAAGTGGTCTATAACCAACGAACGGTGATCACGCCGCATTTGTTGAACCAGGTGAATTTTCTGGCCGGGCGGTTTCGCTGGGTGTTTCGCGCTCTGGGCGAAGCTCCGCGGGTGGTGGTTCTCGAATCCTTCACCGGCGGGGGAGCCCAGATCGACAATCTGCGGACCGAGAATCATTTCACGCTGCACCAGGTGCTGACCTGGAACCATGGCCGGCACTTCGTGAAGACCGGGTTCAGCGTCCCGGATATCAGCCGCCGGGCGATGAACGACCTGACCAACTCGCTGGGTTCGTATTACTTCTCATCCATCGACGATTACCGGCAGCGACGGCCGTATTCGGCGTCGATTCAGCAGGGAGATCCGCGGCTGGTTTTCGTGGAAAAGGTCTTTGGAGGGTTCGCGCAGGACGATTTCAACTTGCGGCCCAATTTATCGGTCTCGCTCGGCGTGCGGTACGACTATCAGAACTTCTTTCACGATGCTTACAATTTCTCGCCGCGGGCGGCGCTGGCGTGGTCTCCGGACCGAGCCAGGCGGATAGTGGTACGGGCCGGAGGCGGACTCTTCTATGACCGTACCGGCGCGGTCCCGATCGCCGACTTTCTCCGTTACGACGGCGTGCATCTGCGGCGCTACGTGCTGAGCGATCCAGCTTTTCCGGTGGATCCGGGGACGCTTGCGGCTTTGCCGGTTGGCCTGGTGCGCCTGGACCCGGCCGTGCGGATTCCTTACACCGCGCAGTATTCGCTGGCGCTGGAGAGGAGGCTGAGCAAATCAGCGACACTGGCGGCAACCTACACAGGGAGCCGCGGGATCGGTGTGTTCCGGTCGCGCGACGTGAATGCGCCGCTGCCGCCGCTGTACGCGGGCCGTCCGAATCCGGCGATCAACCAGTGGCGGCAGATCGAGTCTTCGGGGCGGCTGGCTACGGACATGCTGGAGCTCACGTTCCGTGGAAACCTGGGAACGCACTTCAGCGGGTTTGCCCAGTACACGCTGGGGCGGGCCCACACGGATACCGCGGGCATCTACTCGTTTCCGGCCGACAGTTACCGGCTGGGCGGGGAATGGGCCCGCGCGGACTACGACCAGCGCCATCAGTTCAATCTGCTGGGCACGATCAACCAGGGAAAGCTGCTGAATCTTGGGCTGGGGGTGACGCTGGCCTCGGGCAAGCCGTACAACATGACCACCGGCCGGGACGATAACCGCGACGGGCTGGCCAACGACCGGCCGGCGGGCGTGTCGCGCAATACGCTGGAGGCGGAGGGCGTCGCTTCGCTGGATTTGCGCTGGTCGCGCGAGATTAAGCTGACGAAGCTCAAGGGGCGCGAAGGGCCGTCGGCGACGCTGGCGGTGGATGCATTCAACGTGACCAACCGCGTAAACTACACGGTCTGGATCGGCAACCTCAGCTCTCCCTTCTTCGGACGGCCGGTGGTGGCGCAGCCTCCGCGGCGCCTGCAGTTTGCGATGCGGTTCAAATTCTGAAAGAGAGTTGCGCCACTACCCGGTTCTCAGCCGCTGATTCCGGCCTGACATCCCTCGTTCCAGCTATGATGTCTGAATGCTTCGCCTGTCCGCCACGCTCCTGCTGGTCACCCTTTCGCTGGCCCAAAATTCCACGTTCGAAGGACGGCCCGCCCTCGTCCTATCCAACGACAAACTGGAACTGACGCTGTTCCCGCAGGGCGGCGCTTTCGCCAGCCTTCTGATGCGCGGCGACGCCGAACACATGAACCCGCTGTGGGAGCCACTCCGCTACGCGCGGGAAACCGGCAAGGACCGCTTTGGCTCCGCGGTCGGACATTTCGTCTGCGTCGACGGCTTCGGTCCGGTTTCAAATGAAGAGAAAGCCTCCGGCCTGCCGGGCCACGGCGAAGCCCACACGCTGGCCTGGGAGACGAAGTTCACCGGCAAGGAAAGCGGTACCAGCACGATCACTCAGTCCGTCAAACTGCCCATCGTGCAGGAAACCTTGACCCGCACTGTCCGCGTGGTGGACGGCGAGAATATCGTCTACGTGGAAAGCCAGCTCGAAAACCACCTCGGCTTCGACCGACCGGCGAACTGGGCCGAGCATGCCACCATCGGCGCGCCCTTCCTGGAGCCGGAGAACACGATCATCGACACGCCCGCCTGGCGGGCCAAGACCCGCCCGCACGAGTCCCAGCCCAGCTCAATGCCCTATCGCTACGCTTCGGGCAAGGAGTTCAAATGGCCCATGGCGCCCGGAGTCAACGGAAAGAAACTGGACGTGCGCATCGTACCGGCAAAGCCGAACTCCGGCGATCATACGACGGTAACCTACGATCCCAAGAGCCGCCTGGTCTGGGTCACGGCGCTCAACACGAAGAAGAATTTGCTGTTCGGGTACGTCTTCCGCCGCGAGGATTATCCCTGGCTGCAATTATGGGAACACTACCCGGCGGATCTCCGCATGGCGCGCGGCCTGGAGTTCGCCACCATGCCCTTCGACGTACCCCGCCGCGAGGCCATCTCAACCGGTACGATGTTCGACACGCCCACGTACCGCTGGCTGCCCGCGAAATCGAAGATCGAAACGCGCTACCTGATGTTTTACACGAAAGCTCCGGCCGGCATGCGCAAAGTGGACGATGTGCGACTTCAGGGCGGTAAGCTGACGATCGAGGACCGCAAGGGCAAGCAGAAAATCGAGCTCACGGCTTCGCTCGAGTTGTAGGGTTCGGGCCGCCGCCTTCAGCGGGATGCCACCGGCTCCAATCCGCTTTTGGCAATCGCCGCTACTGCGGACGGCGACGCAAGGAATTGAATCAGCGACCGGGCCGCATCCCGGTCTTTGGAGCCGGCGGCGATGCCGGCGGAAAAAACAGTGACTCGCTGAACCTCGGCCGGCAGCGGTCCCACGTAGTCGATGCCGCGCACCGGCAGCAACTCGCTGATCTGTTGAAAGCCGATCTCGGCGTCTCCCCTGGCCACCGCGTCGCCCACCATGCCTTCGATTCTCTTGCACTTTCCCATGATCTGGCCGGCGATCCCGAGGCGCTGAAAAAGTTCCGTGGAGAGATAGACGCCGCTCACGCTGCTTGAGTAGGCGACGGATTTCGCTTGCAGGAGAGTGCGTTTGAGAGCGTCGACCGTGCTGATGTCCGGCTTGGGTGCTCCTGCTCGAACGGCCATGCCGATTCGGGATCGCCCGAGGTCGACTCGGCTGCCGGGAACAACCAGGCCTTGCTCGATGAGTTGGTTCAGCGCATCGCCGCCCAGGATCACGACGTCGGTGGGCTCGCCGCGCCTGAGCCGGCTGGGAATGGAGTCCGGGGAGTCGCCGATGGAGGGTCCGAAGGCGGTCACGATCGTGTCTTCGGTCGTGCGTTCGAACTCCGGGGCGAGCTGGCGATACGCGGCCGTGAAGGCGCCGGAGACCAGGACTCTTATTTCAGCGCCACACGCGCCTGCGCCGAGGAGCAGGCTCGCCGCCGCCATCGCAGCGGTTCTGAAAGCACGCCTCATTGGACTTGGGCCGGCTTCTTCGTAAAAATCAGGATGTGCTGCCGCGGCAGCGTCTCCAGGCTCTTCTGGAAGTAGAGGGCCTCCGGCTCCAGTTCCGCGCGCACTTCCTTTACCGTCATTTTGTGCTCCAGGCGGATGGGCACGTTCGGATCTTCCTTCCGGTATTCCAGCAGCACCATCCGGCCTGACGGCTTCAGCGCTTCCCGCATCTTGCGTAGCATCTTCTGCGGCTCGGAAAATTCGTGATACACGTCGACCATAAGGATCAGGTCGCAGCAGCCTGCCGCCAGCTTAGGGTCGTCCACGGCTCCGAGCACGGTGTCCACGTTGCGCAGTCCGCGCGCTTCTATGTTTTGGCGAAGCTGCTTGAGCATCGCCTCCTGAATGTCGACGCCGTAGACTTTGCCCTCCGGGCCTACACGTTCCGCCATCCGCCATGTGAAATAGCCGACCCCAGCGCCGATATCGGCAACCTGATCGCCCTTTCGCAGGCCGATTGCATCGAGGGCCTTTTCGGGCTCCTCCTCCATCTCGCGCTCCGGCCGCTCCAGCCACCCCGCCCCGCCCATGCCCATCACGCCGGCGATCTGCCTGCCGGTGACCGGATGGATGCCTTGGGATAGCGCCGGACCCGCTATGAGCACAAGGAGAGATAGCAGGCGGCGACTGTTGAGCACGGAACCATTATCGCTTTTGGTGAGACAATCGTAACTAACAGGCCTTTTGATGCGCATGGCTATCGCACTTCCCGAGCACCGCGTATTGTTGCGAAACATCAGTTGGGAAACCTACGAGCGGCTGCTTTCGGAGAACGTGAATACGCTCGGAACGCGTTTTGCCTATGATGAAGGACTCCTGGAGATTATGGTCGTCTCATCCGGGCACGAATCGCCCAACCGGTCGATAGCGGATCTGATCGTAATTACCGCCTTAGAATCCGGCAAGGACTACTGGCCTGCCGGCTCCACGACTTTCCAGCGCAAGGACCTGGAGAAAGGTTTCGAACCTGACTCTTGTTATTACTTCGCTCAAGCCGATCGAGTCCGCGGCAATGACAATCTCGACCTGGCAGTGGACCCGCCGCCAGAACTGGTCATCGAAGTCGACATGACGCGGTCCTCACTGAATCGCTTTCGCATCTTCGCGGCGGTCGGCGTTTCCGAGGTCTGGCGCTACGATGGGGAACGTGTTTCAATGTTCCGCCTGGAGAATGAGGAGTATTCGGAAGTGAGCGCAAGCGTCGCGCTGCCCCCGCTGACTGCCGCGAAAGTGACTGAGTTCCTGGAACAGAGCCGATCGGCGAAGCGGCCCGAATGGTTATCGCAGGTTCGCGCCTGGGTACGCGGCCAATCAACTACCTGATTGCCGCGACCGCATAAATCCTGTAAAATCTTGATCGAGCTCACATTTAGGAGGGTATCCCGCCATGTTCCGTCTGGATGCCGACCGCGCCGTCGAATTCTGCGATGGCCTTCGTCGGCGTGATTTTCTGCACGCCGGTACGCTTCCCTTTCTTGGCCTCGGCCTCTCGCAGTTCCTCGGCCTTAAAGCCCAGGGGGCCATCGACAAGTCCAAAGACGTCAATTGCATCATGCTCTTCCTGGTTGGAGGCCCGTCCCAGCTCGACAACTGGGACATGAAGCCCAACGCCCCGGCCGAGATCCGCGGACCCTACAAGCCCATCAAGACCAACGTCAGCGGCATCGAGATCTCCGAGAATTTCCCGCGGATGGCGAAGAACGCGGACAAATACGCGCTCATCCGCAGCGTCTACCACACCGCTGCCGCGGTCCACGACACCGGCCACCAGATGATGCAGACCGGCCGCCTCTTCCAGGGCGGCATCGAGCATCCCCACATGGGCTGCGTGCTCGGCAAGCTGCGCGGACCCAAGGGCGACGTGCCGCCCCACGTCCTGCTCCCCCGCCCCATCGGCAACACCGGCGGCAACATGCCGCACGGCCAGAACGCAGGTTACCTCGGCAAGCAATTCGACCCCTTCGTCCTCAACGCCGATCCCTCCGACCCTAATTTCAAGGTGCCCGACATGCTGCCGCCGGATTATCTCACCGCGCTGCGCGTCGACCGCCGCAAGAACTGGCGCGAGATGGTGGACCGCACGGTCAGCAAGTTCGAAACTTCGCAGGACGCCCGTCTGCTGGATTCCACCTTCCACCAGGCCTACACTCTGATGTCCTCGCAGAAAGCCCGTGAGGCTTTCGAGCTATCCCGCGAAAGCGAAAAAACCCGCGAGCGCTACGGCCTGAACCGCTTTGGCCAGAGCTGCCTGCTGGCCCGCCGGATGATCGAGGCGGGCGTCCGCTTCGTGACCGTCAACATGTTCGAGACAGTCTTCGACGAGATCACCTGGGATATTCACGGCTCGAAGCCCTTCAGCCCCATAAGCTGCTATCGTGACCTGGTCGGCCCCATGTTCGACAACGCTTACTCCTCGCTGCTGGAGGATCTCCAGGACCGCGGCATGCTCCAGAACACCATCGTTCTTGCGACCGGCGAATTCGGGCGCACCCCGAAAGTCAATCCCGCCGGCGGCCGCGACCACTGGCCCGGCTGCTGGACCATGATGCTGGGCGGCGGTGGCATCAAGGGCGGGCAAGTGATCGGCGCCTCCGATGAGATCGGCGCAACGCCGAAGGACCGCCCCGTTACTCCGGCCCAGGTGGCCGCCACCGTCTACCGCGGGCTCGGCATTCCGCTCGATACGGAACTGCCCGGAGCGCAGGGCCGGCCGATCCGACTGGTCGACCACGGCGTGGAGCCGATCAGCGAATTGTTCGTGTAACACAGGCGTTCCCCGCCTGTGTCGTAAAAGGTTCTCTTAGCCATGAAAGCAGCCCTTATCACCCTGGCCGCCGCATCTGCTCTTTCCGCGGCGAGCCTGTCCGTTCTCCCCGGCTCTATCCAGCTCACTGGGCCAGAGGCCCGGCATCAACTGTTGGCCGAAGCCACCGCTGACGCCCGCCAGGCCGATTGGACCCGCTCCGCCACCTGGACCTCTTCCAACCCGCAAGTCGCCAAGGTCGACGCGGGCGGCCTGGTCACACCCCTGGCCGACGGCGACGCGATCGTCACCGCATCCGCGAACGGCCAAAGCGCCACCGCAAAGGTTCGCGTCAAGAACGCCAAAGCCGCTTTCACCTGGAGCTTCCGCAACGACGTCATCCCCGTGCTCACCAAAATGGGTTGCAATCAGGGCGCCTGTCACGGAGCGCTGGCCGGCAAGAACGGTTTCAAGCTGACGCTCCGCGGCTACGACCCCGACGTCGATCACGCCACGCTGACCCGCCAATCCATCGGCCGCCGCATCTCGCTTTCCGAGCCCGCCGACAGCTTGCTGCTGCTGAAGCCCACCGCAGCCGTTCCGCACGGCGGCGGCAAGCGCTTCTCCACCGATTCGCTGGAATACCGCGTGCTGGCGGAATGGATCGCCGCCGGGACGCCGCCGCCCGCGGAAACCGACGTCCAGATCACCGGCCTAGAAGTCTACCCCGCTTCCGCCATCCTGAAGCCGGAAGCCACGCAGCAGCTCGTGGTCCGCGCCACCTATTCCGACGGAACGGCGCGCGACGTCACCCGCTGGGTGAAATTCGCCTCCAGCGACGAAGGCGTCGCCACAGTGGACGATTCCGGCCTGGCAAAAATGACCGGCCGCGGCGAGGCCGCCATCACGCTCTGGTACTCCAGCAAGGTGCTCTATTCGCGCCTCACCGTCCCGTTCGATCACGAGATCGCTCCGGAGATCTACACCAAATCGCCGCGCAACAACTTCATCGACGATCTGGTCCTGGCCAAGCTCAAAGCCCTGAATCTGGCGCCTTCCGCGCCCGCCTCCGATTCCGTCTTCATCCGACGCGCCTACCTCGACGCCGCCGGCATCCTGCCCACCGTCGAAGAAGTAGAGCAGTTCCTCGCCGACACCTCACCCGATAAGCGCAAGAAGCTGATCGACTCGCTAGTTGAGCGCCCCGAGTTCATCGATTTCTGGGCCTACAAATGGTCCGACCTGCTTTTGGTGAATAGCCGCCGCCTCGGCCCCAAAGCCACGCGCGCTTATTACAACTGGATTCGCGAATCAGTCGAGAAAAATCAGCCTTGGGATTCTTTCGCTCGGGAGCTGTTCACCGCCTCCGGCAACACCAAGCAGATGGGCGGCCTGAATTACTTCGTCCTGCACAAGGACACCATCGATCTGGCCGAGAACGTCACCTTGGCCTTCCTCGGCCAGAAACTTACCTGCGCACGCTGCCACAATCATCCGCTCGAGAAGTGGACGCAGAAGCAGTATTACCAGTTCGCGAATCTCTTTTCGCGCATCGGATTCAAGAACGGCGCCGAGCAGGGCGACACGGTGGTCTTCTCCAAGCTCTCCGGCGACATCAACCATCCGCGCCTGATGCGCCCGCTTGCGCCCACGCCGCTCGACGGCCCGCCGATGGCGCTCGATTCGGCCGAGGACCGCCGCGCCCATTTCGCGAAATGGCTTACCAGTAAGGACAACCCGTACTTTGCGCGCGCCATCATCAACCGAGTGTGGGGCAACTTCATGGGCCGCGGCCTCACCGATCCCGTCGACGACGTCCGCGCCAGCAACCCCGCCTCCAACGAGGAGCTCTTCACGGCGGTGACGAAAGATTTCGTGGCCAATGGCTACGACATCAAGCGCCTGATCCGGCAGATCATGAATTCCGCTGCTTATCAGCGGTCGTCGGAAGCCAACGCCACTAACCAGAGCGACGGCAAATACTACTCCAAGTACGTCGTCAAGCGGTTGCCCGGCGAAGTGATCCTCGACGCGATGGCCCAGGTCACGGGCGTTCCCACCAGTTTCAGCGGCTTCCCCGCCGGACTCCGCGCGCTCCAGTTGCCGGACGTGCAGGTACAGAACCAGTTCCTGGCCTCCTTCGGCCGCCCGGCGCGACTCATCTGCGACGCAGCCGAGCGCTCCAGCGAGCCCTCCATTACGCAGGCCCTGCACGTGATTAACGGCGACACGCTGAACAAAAAACTCAGCGACCCGAACGGATTCGCGGCTTTGGCATTGAAACTCGGCCTGGGCGATGCGCGCATCCTGGAGCACCTGTTCCTGGCCGCCTATAGCCGCTACCCCAACGAAAACGAAAAACAATCGCTCAGCGCCGCACTTGCCAAATCCCGCGAGACCACCGGCTCCCCCGAAGCCCAGCGCGACGCGCGCCAGAAGACCCTCGAAGACATGATGTGGGCGCTGCTGACGAGCAAGGAATTCCTGTTCAACTACTGAGGAGATGATGCGCGGCACCCCGAAATACCGAGCCACGACCGTCAGCGAGTGGTGTGCCCTTGCCGGCCTGGCCCTCCTCTCCGCCGCCCTCCTCCCCGCCCAGGACTTCGACCAGGACATCGCCCCTATCCTTGCCGCCAACTGCATCGGCTGCCACGCCGGCACAGTGAAGATGGGCAGCCTCGATCTCGACACGCACGAGAGCCTGATGAAAGGTGGAACCCACGGCGAAATAGTGATCCCCGGCAAGAGCTCTGAAAGCCGGCTCTACCTGATGGTCGCCGGCAAGATGTCCCCCATGATGCCGCTCAGCGGCAAATCCCTCGCCGCCGGAGAAATCGAAACCATCCGCAAGTGGATCGACGCCGGCGCCAAGCCCGGCAAGGCGCAAATCAGCAAACTCGCCGCCCCTACGCGCCCCGCCATCAGACCGCGTGCGCCCGTGAAACCGCAGATCGGCTCGCTCGCCTGGCGTCCTGACGGCAAGATGCTGGCCCTCGGCGCCTTCAAAGAAGTCCGCTTGGCCGATGCTTCCGGCAAAGTCCAGGCCACGCTGCCCGGCCATGCCGAAGAGGTCCGCGCACTGGCCTTTTCCCGCGACGGCAAGCTCCTCGCCGCCGCCGGCGGACTCCCCGGCCGCAAAGGCGAAATCAAAATCTGGGACGCCGAAAAGCGCGAGCTTCTGCTGACCATCAACGGCCATGCTGATTGCATCTACGCCGTCGCCTTCTCGCCCGACGGCAAATGGCTCGCCTCCTCCAGCTACGACAAGCTCATCAAGCTGTGGGACGCCGCCACTGGCCAGGAAGTCCGCACCCTCAAGGATCACATCGACGCCATCTACGACCTGGCCTTCACGCCCGACGGCAAGCGCCTGCTATCCGCCGCCGCCGACCGCACCGTAAAGGTATGGGATCCGGCCACCGGAGAGCGCGTCTTCACGCTCGGAGAGCCCGCCGACGGATTGAACACGCTGGCGCTCTCGCCCGATGGCAAGCATGTCGCCGCCGCCGGATACGACAAGTCGATCCGCGTCTGGACGCTCGGCGATAAGGCCGGCACGCTGGAGCATTCGCTGATCGCCAGCGAAGACGCCATCCTGCGGCTGGCCTGGTCTCCCGACGGCAAGGTGCTCGCGTCCGCCTCCGCGGATAAATCGCTGAAGCTCTTTCGCGCATCGGATCTGGCCGAAATCAAAACCCTGCCTGCCCAGTCCGATTGGGTAATGTGCCTGCAGTTTTCGCCCGACGGCCGCCTGGCCGCAGGCCGCTTTGACGGTTCCGTTGAAATCTTCGACGCGGCGTCGCTCGCGTCCACCAGTGTTGCCGCGAGATGAGAAACGCATTGCGAGGTGAAGTTATGAAGCGCTGTTTTGCCGCCTTGATCCTGGCCGGTTCCGCGTGGAGCCAGCCGGCGACCGAGTCTCCCACCGGCCCGCGGATCACGCCGCCGACCATCATGTCGGTGGCTCCGCTCGGCGTCTCGCGCGGCGCCACCGCCGAACTGACGATCGAAGGATTCAATCTCGCCGGCGCCACCGCGATTCACTTCAGCCAGCCCGGCATCAAGGCGCGCATCGTGCGCATCAAGGAATTGCCCGATCTGCCCGACATCCGTCTCGGCTCGAACGGCACGCCCTCTACCGTCGACCTGGGCCCTCTGCCGCCGCGCAACCAGGTGACTGTCGAAGTCGACATCAGCCCCGACGCCCCTGTTACCGCCGTCGGCTTCCGCGTCCAGACGCCGCTCGGCGCCAGCCCCGAAGGCAAATTCCTGATCGAGCCCTACTACGGCGAGAGCCCCGACCGCGAGCCCAACGGCACCCCCGAAACCGCCTTTGAAACTTACCTGCCGACGATCCTCGTCGGAACCATCTCCCGCCCCGGCGATCTGGACTTCTACAAGATCACCGCCAAGGCCGGCGACCAGATCGTGTTTGAAAACGCGCAGGCCACCCTAGGCTCCGCCTTGCAGCCGCTGATCGCCATCCTTGACGAAGGCCAAAATGTGGTGCGCGAATTCGGCGCGCGCGGTGAGCGCGAAAACACCTTTGCGCACAAATTCGAAAAAGCCGGGACATATTACATCCGCATCGCCGACTACCAGGAGTCCGGCAGCGCCCGGCACTTCTACCGCATCAAGACCGGCAGCCTTCCACTGGCGACCTCGGCGTTCCCCCTTGGAGTGCAGCGCGGCAAGTCCGCCGAAGTCGCTCTGGGCGGCTACAATCTGGCCGCGTCCAAAATCGCAGTCCACGGCCGGCCCTCGCCGGAAGACGACCGCCTGGTTATCCTGCGTCCCGAAGGTAAGTCGGGCCAGGCTTTTAACGAAGTGAAGCTGGCCCTCGGCGATAATCCTGAAGTGCTGGCCGCCGGCGTTAACGTGTCAGTTGACGCCGCTCAGACGGTCGCGGCGCCTGTCACGGTCAACGGAATTCTCGGCAAGCCCGAGCACTACTTTCGCTTCAAAGCAAAAAAGGGCGAGGCGCTGGTCGTGGAAGTAGCCGCCAACCGCCTGGGCTCACCGCTCGACTCCATGGTCGAAGTGCTCGACGCCAAAGGTAAACCCATCGAGCGCGCCACCATCCGCCCGGTGCTTGAGACCAACACCGTGCTGCGCGATCACGAATCGTCCGCCGCCGGAATCCGTCTGAACTCGGTGGCCGGCCTCGCCGCCAACGACTACATCATGATCGATTCCGAAATCATGCGCATCGACTCGATCCCCCGCCAGCCCGACGAGGACACCAAGATGATGAACTTCGGCGGACAGCGGATCGCTTACTTCGACACCACCCCTGAAGCGCACGCCGCCGACAGCCGCGTTTTCAAGGTGCAGATTCATCCACCCGGAGCGCAGTTCGCACTGAACGGTCTCCCGCTGGCCCGCCTGACGTATCGCAATGACGACGGCGGCCCCGGCTACGGTAAGGATTCACGCCTCCGCTTCACCGCCCCCGCCGACGGCGAATACGTCGTCCGGTTGCGCGATGTGCGCGGGATGGCCGGCGCCGACTTCGCTTACCGCCTGATGATCCAGCCCGCCCATCCCGATTTCCGGCTCTCGGTCGCGCCGCGCAACCCCAACGTGCCGCCCGGCGGCCGCATCCCGCTCACCGTTGTCGCGCAGCGCCTCGACGATTTCGACGGACCTATCGAGGTCGCCGTCGAGGATCTGCCCGCCGGCTTTGAGGCAACCAAAGGCGTCATCGGAGCCGGTCAGGTTTCGACGACTCTGCTGCTGAGCGCCTCCTCCAGCGCCAAACTCGAAAAATCCGCCCCGCTCAAGGTCGCCGGCCGCGCCGGATCGCTGCGCCATGAAGCCAACCCCGACGATACGCTGAAGCTGATCACACTCATGCCCGCGCCCGACATTCAAATGACCGCCGAAACCCGCGAGGTCACGCTCGACGCCGGCGGCACTGCCGAAGTATGGGTCTCCATCAAGCGTAATAACGGCTTCGGCGGCCGTGTGCCGGTCGAAGTGCGCAACCTGCCGCCCAGCGTCCGCATCATCGACATCGGCCTCAACGGTGTGCTCATCAACGAAGACGAAACCCGCCGCAGCTTCAAGATCGAGGCTTTGCCCTCGGCCGAAGCGTTGGAGCAGCCCATCTATGTCGCGGGGGCTATAGAGACTCGCGCCGCGGGCCAGCAGAATTCCTTCGCAGGGGAGCCGATCCTGCTCAAGATCAAGTCGCGCGCGCAGCTCACGCAGAGCACACCGCCGCCAACTGCTCGCACCTCCGCCACGAAATAAGGAACATGTGGGGAGACTGAAGGCTGCCCCATCTTCACCGCAAGGCGACCGCCCGCGTCGCCCGCAGCGCCTCCGCGGCCGCCGACGGCACTCTCCACCCGCGGCCAAACCGCCCCTGCGCCACCACCGTCTGCTCCGGGCCCCGAAACAGAACATAGTCCACGCCTGACAAACGATCCGCCTTCCACTCCACGCCCGACTCCACCACTACGAACCGCCCGTTGTGCGGATAAAGATAGACCAGTCCGTAGTCGGCCGCGCTTACGTTCAGCGACAACGGCAGATGCGGAGCCAGACGCGCCAACACCAGATTCGTCTCCGCCGTCCCAAACAGCACCAGATTGGCCTCGCGCTCGTCGCTTGCGGTCAACTCGCGGTCGGCCTTCACCGGCAGCCGGACCGTGGCGGACCACCGCGCAGCCTGCTCGGCGCGCCGCTTGCGCCGCGTCAGTTCCTCCTCGCCCGCGTTCCGCGTGCCATAGACGTAAATATGCCGTCCTGAAAAGATCCGCCGCAGCGGCCCGCCCGCAGCCATTCCTTCGGATGGACCCTGACGGACCAGACGGTGCGGCGCGGCCAGGGGAATCGTTTCGCCATCTAGAACGACAGTCAGCGGCTGCTGTGCCTGATACCGCGGGTGGCCATCCAGCCGGAAACCGATCTCGCTCGTATTTCGCGTCGAGACCTCCAGCCGGTTGTCGCCCGTGAACCTCGCATCCACTTCCTCGCCACTGAACTCCAGCCAGTAAGCGGACGCCCCGTCGCCGTTCTCCGCCACCATACGTACGCGCTCCGGAAACCGGTTGCGCCGGTAGCCGGAAAACCACTCGAAAATTCCCGCGCCGCGATACGCCAAATCCCAGACATTATGCTTGCCGCCATTCACCTCTTCGTACAGCACCTGATTCCCAAACGAGAGCAGACGCTGCCGCCACTCCCGCGACGTCTCCACCGGCGCCAGCGAATCCAGCGTCCCGTGGACGATGCGGATCGGCAGGTTGAGCGTGTTTGGCGCCAGCGGTTCCAGCCCCGGCGGCGGCATCGGGCAGATGATCGCCACCGCCGCCCAGCGGTCCGGCCGGGTCAAGGCCAGCCGCAGCGCCCCGCCGCCGCCGCCCGCTTGCCCGGTGAGATAAATGCGATCCTCGTCCACCGGAAAATGCCGCAGCACATCGTCGAGCATCGCGTACACGTCGTTCTCGACGAAACCCTGATAGCCATTGGCTTCCCGCGCAAATGGGCAGGCCACCAGAAAATCGACGTCCGGCAGCGGCGGCATGAGGTAGGAGGCTTCGAGGTCCGACTCCCCGGCCCGATTGGGACGCCCGAAGACGCGCCGCAGCATCAGCCGGTGGTTCGAGCCTTCGCCGTGCAGCGCGACTACCAGCGGATAGCGCCTGCCGGGATCGAAGCGCCGCGGGAGATAAAACGCGTACGGCTGCTCCGTGCCGTCGAGCGGCGAAGTATATTTGCGGACCTGCGGACCGGGGGCGTCAGCCGCTAGACACACGGCCGGGATCACCCAAGCGAGCAGCGCGCTATTTCGCATCGTGCTGAACCTGGGGAAGCCAGGCCAGGAACCACTCCCGGAACTCGGCCAGGTCCCGCTCGCGCGCCGGAGAAAGCGGCACCGCCAGAGGGCCCACTTTCAGCCCGCGCGCGGCTGTCGCTTCCTTCACGCCCACAGGAGCGGGGAACCGGTCCAGCCAGGCGATGAATTCCTGCAGGCGGCTTTCCAGCCGCTGTACTTTCTCCGCGAGGCCCAGCCGGATCGCGCTGTCGATCCCCAGCAACAGCTCAGGAACCGCGCAAGCCACGCCCGAGACGACGCCGTCCGCCCCTGCGCTCCGCGCCCGCGTGAACACTACGTCGTGGCCGATCATCAGCGTGAAAGGCGTCTTTTCCCGCTGTCCCCGCAACTGCTCGAAATATTCGTAGCGGCCGCTGGAATCTTTGATGCCGGCAAATCGCCCCGTGGCCAGCAGTTCGCAAGCCGTGCCACAGGCGATCTCGCTTGTGAAGAACGGGATGTTGTAGAGGAAAATCGGCGCCGATCCGTTCATCTGGCTCGCAAAGCGCAGAAAAAACTCGCGCACCTCGGGCTGCTCGTAGCGGAAAAAAAAGGGCGGCATCACCAGCAGGCCGGCCGCTCCCGAATCGGCCGCGTGAGACGCCAGCGCCACCGCGCCGTCCAGCGTGGAATCGGCCACTCCGGCCAGTACCGGCACGCGGCTGCGCTTCACCGCCATGCCCAGCAGCCGCATCCGGTCTTCGTGTGTCAGATGAGGAAACTCGCCCGTCGATCCCAGCAGCGCGATCCCGGCCACGCCGGCGCCGCACAGGTAGTCGATCAGCTCCAGCGTCGCTCCAATGTCGGCTTCATGCCCTTCTCTCCGATGCGGCGTGACAGCCGCGACGTACACTCCGCTTACTGGCTGAATAGCCCGGCTTGATCCCACTTGACGATAGTCTCCCTGACCAGTTCCGTCATTTTATCCACAACAGCGCTGAAATAGGCGTCGGCTTTCGCCTGGTCGAATCGGACGTAGCCCTGGCCAGGCTGATACAAAATGATGGGCGACGGAAATGGGAACGCGAACCACGTCCCGGCAGGCGGCCGCGCCGTCGCCAGCTTGTCGCTGTACCGCTCCGCGTGGACCAGTTTCGGATCGATCGCCTGAAGGAACGCGGTCTCATTCCATCCCGCATGGCCGCCGTCTTCGCCGAAAATCTTGAGCGTCACGTCGCTGCAGACCGCCCACCAGTTGGTCACCATCATCCGCACGCGCCGCGCCCGGCCCACCTTCTCGGCCAGGTCGTTGAGGATCGCCGTCTGCGGCCCGCCGTGACCGTTGATGACGATCACGTTGCGGAAGCCCGCGCGCGCCAGGCCGTCCAGAATATCGGTCAGGTAAGCGCGGTACGCACTCTCGGATATGGAGAACGTGCCCGCATAGCCGTCCAGGCTGCCCGTTACGCCGTAAGCGACCGCCGGCGCCACCATCGCTTCCAGACGCGGAGCCATTCTGCGCGCAAGCGCCAGCGGCGCAGACACGTCCGCGCCGTTATTCGCCACGCCGTGGGCTTCCAGCGTCCCCGTCGGAAGCAGCACCGTGTGAATGCGCGAAGGCGTCCACTCCTTGAATTCCATCCAGTTGATGTCGTTCATTTCCCGTGTCGACGGACCGGGCGCCTGTGCAAGCAACATCGACAGAATCGCTATGATGTTTGGTTGCATCGCTCATACGATAGCATCTCCGCGCTGCCGCGACGCCGCTTTCTGCTGGCCGGGTTCTCGTTCTTCCCGCCGAGGACTGTTGGCCTCGCCGGCGCCGTCTTTCGCGTCGTCCGCCGCGGACGCTCCCCCCGCCGGTACATTCACATCCACGGCAACGAAACCACAGCGCGGGAAGTGCTGGAGGCTCACATCCGCCGGCGCGCAGGCATCGCGTTCCTGATCCGCGGAAACGAACGCAACGTGCCAATCGGGCGCGGAGCGATCGATCCCAACCGGATGTTCTCCGCTGAAGGAGCCAGCGCGAACCTCGCGCGCCTCAACCCGTCGTGGACCGGGCCCGAGATCGCAGAAGCCCTCCAGTTGCTGGATCGCGGCCGGAAGAAGTTGCTGCGCGCCATCGCTCCCCCGCCGGGCGGCGTGTTGATCGCTCTCCACAACAACCAGGACTATTCGGTGCGCGACGAATTTGCGGCCAGCCAGAAATCTTCGCTGAAACAGCCGGACCGCCCCCGCTATTTCTTCCTCTGTACCGATCCCGCCGACTTTGAAACGCTTGCGGCGTCTCCCTATAACGTAGTCCTGCAAAATGCCCCGCCGCCTCCCGACGACGGTTCGCTGTCGCGCGCCATGGCGCAACGCGGCGTGCGCTACGTCAACCTGGAGTGCGCCTTGGGCGATCGCGTCGCTCAAACCGAAATGATCGAATGGGCGGACAGCCGGCTACGATGATCGTGAGACGCCCTGTTAGAATGTAGGTTCAAAATTCCACCAGGAGGCCCATTTGGCGTTTGCCGGTTTGGTGTTGAGGTTCTTCAGCTACCTGTACCACCTCGCCTTTTCGCTGCTGTTGCTGGGGCTGTCGATCGTCGCTTACACCGGAAAGCACACCCTTCGTCTGGAGATGACTCCCTGGAGCGGCGAAACGCTCTCCCAGTGGCTGATGGGCTCCGCGCTGTTCGGCCTCATCGCAATCCTGTTAGCCCTGCGGGAGAAGGTGAAAGGCATCTTCCTGCTGTACGCCGCCTTCATCGCCGTGATGCTGATCCGCGGCTACTTCCTGCAAGCCTACCGCTTTCGCGGCCCCGACGAACTGCGTTTCGCATCGTATCTTTCGCTGGGTGCGATGTTGGCGCTGGCCGGCGCCTGGTCCGCGTTCCGCAAGACCCGGCCACGCTAGCCCGCCCCGCACCCGTCAAACAGGTTCCGCTCGGGTGACCACCCAAGGTTATATGACCAACTGTGGTCAACCTCCTGAACCTGAACCGGCATGATGTCCAGGACGCGTGATCAAGGGCACGCCTCCTTTCCCTGGTATCAGATGCGGTCTGCCGCGCGGCCGGCAATCCCCCGGTCCGTAAATTCAAGCCGATTGGCCTCCCATCTGCTGTATCCAAAGGCTGGACCCTGCCTGTGCAACCATACGATCCTGTCATTCCTAACGATGCCGTCGGCGCCATGGACGTCGTCACCGAGGTCCGCCGCAAGGAGGTCCTGCTGAAGACGGGGGCCCTGCAGAACGCCATCTTCAACAGCGCCAACTTTTCGAGTATCGCAACCGACGAAAAGGGCGTCATTCAGCTATTCAACGTCGGCGCCGAGCGGATGCTGGGTTACGCCGCCGCCGAAGTAGTGGATAAGATCACCCCGGCCGATATTTCCGATCCGTTGGAAGTGATCGCGCGCGCCAGATCGTTGAGTGTCGAGCTGGCAACCACGATCACTCCGGGTTTCGAAGCCCTGGCATTCAAGGCATCGCGCGGGATCGAAGACATTTACGAATTGACCTACATCCGCAAGGACGGCAGCCGCTTCCCGGCGGTGGTATCGGTCACGGCGCTGCGCGACGACCGCGACATCATCATCGGCTATCTCCTGATTGGCACCGACAATACCGCGCGCAAGCAGGCGGAAGAGGCCCTCCTCGAAGCCGGGGCTCTTCAGAACGCGATTTTCAACAGCGCTAACTTCTCGAGCATCGCCACCGACGAAAAGGGTGTCATTCAATTGTTCAATGTCGGCGCCGAGCGAATGCTGGGCTACGCCGCGGTCGAAGTCGTGGACAAGATCACCCCGGCCGACATTTCCGATCCGCAGGAAGTGATCGCGCGCGCCAAGACTCTAAGCATCGAACTCGCGACGACGATCACGCCCGGATTTGAGGCCCTGGTCTTCAAAGCCTCGCGTGGGATCGAGGACATCTACGAGCTGACCTACATCCGCAAGGACGGCAGCCGCTTTCCGGCGGTGGTATCGGTGACCGCGCTGCGCGACGCCCAGGACGCGATCATCGGCTATCTGCTCATCGGCACCGATAACACCGCGCGCAAACAGGTGGAAGCCGAGCAAGAACAGCTCGACCAGCGCCTGCGCGACCAGCAGTTCTACACGCGCTCTCTCATCGAATCCAACATCGACGCACTGATGACCACGGACCCGCGCGGCATCATCACAGACGTCAACCGCCAGATGGAGGCGCTCACGGGCTGCACGCGCGATGAACTGATCGGCGCGCCGTTCAAGGACTACTTCACCGATCCGGAGCGCGCCGAAGCCGCCATCAAGCGGGTACTGAGCGAAAAGAAGGTCACCGACTACGAGCTCACAGCGTGCGCCCGGGACGGCAAGGAAACCGTCGTCTCCTACAATGCGACCACCTTCTACGACCGCGCCCGCACGCTGCAGGGCGTGTTCGCCGCGGCCCGCGACGTCACGGAGCGGAAACAGATCGAGCAGGTGCTGCAGGGGAAAAACGTCGAACTGGAGGCCGCCAAATCCGCCGCGGAGAAAGCCAACCTCGCCAAATCCGACTTCCTTTCCAGCATGAGCCATGAGTTGCGCAGCCCGCTCAACGCAATCCTCGGCTTCGCCCAGTTGATGGAGTCCGGCGCTGAGCCGCTAACGCCCTCCCATCAGGAAAGCGTCGCGCAGATTCTCCAGGCGGGATGGCATCTGCTGAAGCTGATCAACGAAATTCTCGATCTGGCCGTGATCGAATCCGGAAAGGTGTCGCTGTCGCCGGAACCGGTGTCTCTGTCCGAAGTCCTGCTGGAATGCCAGGCCATGGTCGAGCCGCAAGCGCGGCAGCGCAGTATCCGCATGATCTTTCCTCATTTCGACAGCCCTCAGTATGTCTACGCCGATCGCACCCGGTTGAAGCAGATTTTCATCAACCTGCTTTCGAACGCAATCAAGTACAACGAGGTCGGCGGAAGGGTGGCCGTGGATTCCATCGTCAACGGGGGGAAGCACATTCGCATAAGTATCCGCGACGCCGGGAAGGGATTGCCGCCGGAGAAGTTGGCGCAGTTGTTCCAGCCGTTCAATCGTCTCGGGCAAGAGGCCGGCGGCGCGGAAGGCACGGGCATCGGCCTCGTCGTCACCAAGCGCCTGGTGGAGCTGTTGGGAGGGGCGATTGGCGTCGAAAGCACCGTGGGAGAAGGCAGCACGTTCTGGGTAGAGCTCATCGAGGCGATCGAGCCCCAACTTTCGATAGACGGAGATGAGCCCGCCGTAACGGTCAAACTGCAAACCGCGCCGAGTGAACGGCTGCGCACCCTTGTCTATGTCGAGGACAATCCTGCGAACCTGACGCTGGTTGAACAGCTCATTCTACGCCGGCCCGATCTCCGCCTGCTCACCGCGACGAACGGAAGACAGGGCATTGAGCTGATATGCTCCACCCGGCCGGACGTGATCCTCATGGATATCAATCTGCCCGACATCAGCGGCATCGAAGCTTTGAAAATCCTCCGCGGAAATCCGTCGACGGCGCATATCCCCGTAGTCGCCCTCAGCGCTAATGCCATGCCGCGCGATATCGAACAGGGCATGCAGGCGGGATTCTTCCTCTATCTCACCAAGCCGATCATGGTCAAAAAGTTCATCGACACACTGAACGTGGCGCTGGAATTTGCCGAAAGGGGCCTCACCGTAGCGAGAAGTGCGTAAATGATCAGTGCAACCGATATCCGCGACGCCCGTATCCTGATCGTCGACGATCAGGATGCCAATATTCGCCTACTGGAACGCATGCTCACCGGCGCCGGCTATGGATCTCTGACTTCAACCATGAATCCCCGCGAGGTCTGCGGACTTCACCGGGAAAACCAGTACGACCTGATTCTGCTCGACCTTCAGATGCCCGGCGTGGACGGCTTTCAAGTCATGGAAGGCCTCAAGGCAATCGAAACCAACGGGTACCTTCCGGTCCTGGTCATCACCGCCCAGCCCGGTCACAAATTGCGTGCACTCCAGGCCGGGGCGAAGGATTTCGTCAGCAAGCCGTTTGATCTGGGTGAGGTGCTGATGCGCGTCCACAACATGCTCGAGGTACGTCTCCTGCACAGGCAGGCGACCAGCTACGGCAAGGTGCTGGAGCAAACGGTGCGCGAACTGGAAGCCAGCCGCGAGATCATCCGCCTCAAAACTCTGCAGGAGCAAAAGAAGACCGAGCGGGAACTGGCTTTAGCACAGGAAACGCAGAACAGTCTGCTTCCTCGTTCCCTCCCGTCCTTTGAGAATTTCCGCATCCGCGCGTTCAACAGCCCCACGCGCTATGTGGGCGGGGATTTCTACGACTTCCTGCCGCTCAGCTTGGGCGAATGGGTGGGAATCCTGGCCGACGTATCCGGCAAAGGATTGCCGGCGGCCCTTCTGAGTTCGATGGTATTGGGCGCCCTGAGTATGGAATTTCGCTCCGGGACTCAGCCGTGCGATGTCTTGAACCGGGTGAACCGGCTCCTGTGCGAAAAATCTCTCGACTTCCAGTTCGCAACCCTCTTCCTGTTCGTGATGAATCCGGACGGCAACGGGCAGTTCATCGGCGCGGGACACAATCCGGCCTGTTTGTTCCGCGCCGCCAACGGCGCCATCGAGGAACTCGCCTCCGACGCGTTCTTCCTGGGCATCTTCGAGGGGGCGTCGTACCCGTCCCGCCCGCTGCATCTCGATAAGGGAGACATGCTGGTGGTCTATTCCGACGGCCTCACGGAAGCCGAGAATCAGCGCGAAGAAGTGTTCGGCGAAGAAAGGCTGCGCGCCATCATCAGCCAATGGGCGCCGTCAGGAAGCGATGTGATCGAGCGGAAGCTACTGGAAGCCGTCGCCGATTTCACCCTCGGTATGCCGCAAACCGACGACATCACCTTCGTAGTCGTCGAAAAACTTCAATAGAACTTCCCCACCTTAATATTTCTTAGTGCCCATACACTCCGTCCCGGGGAAGTTCGCAAGCTCACGCCTCCTTCACTCGCAGCCGCAACAGCAACAATCCGGCCGCTACCAGCAGCACCGCCGAGATCTGCAAGCCGCCTCCCAGCCCCATGCTCGATTTCAGCACTCCGGCCAGCGCCGCCATCGTGCCTCCCGCCAAGCAGGACGTCAGATTGAAAATGCCGTACCCAGTGGCACGCAGCCGCGACGGAGCCATCTGGCACAGCACCGGCATCAGATTGCAATCGAACAGCCCGCGGCCCACCCCGCCGCTGGGCTGAACAAGCCGTAGGTCGGTGATTTTTGCCAGCCTGGGCGTTGGAATTCCGCCTGAATCGGCGGAAAAAGCGAAAATACTACCTGGCGGTCGAGATAATTCAGTAGCGCGACCACCCACAACAGGCCAACCAGGGCCCATTTGTAGACGCCAGCGCTCATCGGGCAGGGGCAAGCCAAGTAGGCGCAAGCCGGGCCTGTCCGAACGCCGTCGCCGCCAACCGCCGCCGCAGTTCCGCTTCCTGCGCCACACTCAGAGTCGCGCGCGGCGCCACGCAGCGGCCGCATTCGATTCCCGTCCATGCCAGCACGGCTTTCACGGCGGTGTTCACCGGGTAAGCAAGGATGACGTCGATCAGCTCGCCGATCCGCGCTTGCACTACCCGGGCTTCCTCCCATCGGCCCGCGCGGGCCAGCCAGTAGACCTCCACGAACCATTCCGGCGCCAGGTTATAGATGCTTCCGATGCCGCCGTTCGCGCCCATCAGGAGCCCCGCCGCAGCATCTCGTCGCAGCCATTGAAAACCACAGCGCCGGAGCGGCGCAGAACCCACAGCTTGAACAGGTCCGTGTCGGTGAACTTGAGACCAACTACGTTCGGAATCGCGCACAACTCCAGGATCTGATCGGTAGTGCGGACGGCCGAAGAGATCGCCGGATAATAGTAGACCAGCAGCGGGAGGCCGCTGGCTGCCGCCAGAGTGGTGTAATACCCACGGATCTCGTCAAAGGAATAATTGCCCCCCGGCGGCAGGCTGCTCACCGCGTGCGCCCCGATGGCAGCGCCGTGCCGCGCCAGCTCCACCGCCTCCGCCGTGGTTCCCGCGCCGATGTGCAGGATGACGGTTTTGTCCTTCGGAGACAGCCGCACCGCCGCTTCCGCCACCTGTTTGCGCTGATCCGCCGAAAGCATCAAGCCTTCCCCGGTCTGGCCGCAGACGTAGAGCCCGTCGATGCCGGTAGCGTAAAGGCGCTCCAGAAGACGCTCAAAAGCGTGCGGCGCGAATTGTCCGTCTTCGTCGAGCGGCGTGACCACGGCGGGCAGGATGCCCTGAAGCAGGTTCATGATGGCGAGTCTCTCCTTCGGCAATGGCCATTGTGCTTGTAGGGGCCCCTCGCCGCGCAAGCCGCAAAAACAGAATAAAATCGAGAGAGGCCGCCTCGCTATGCAACCAGTAATGAAAAAGGAGCTCCCGCAGCCCGTGCGGTCGAATTCACTTTCCGGACAGGTCTTCCACATTCTTAAGGAGGCGATCTTCACCGGGACCTTTCAGCCCGGAGAGCCCCTGCGTGAGATCCACGTGGCCCGGATGCTCGAAGTCAGCCAGGCTACCGTTCGCGAAGCCCTGGTGCAGCTCGAACAGGTGGGCCTTGTGGTCCGGGAGAAAAACCGAAAGACCACAGTGGCCTCTATTACGCGCGAGGAGGTCAAGGAGCGGCTCACCCTGCGCCTGGTCCTGGAAGAGCTGGCACTGATGAGCGCTGCCCCGCACCTCACCGCCGAGGACCTCTCCGAATTGTCCCAACTGGCCGCCTCCATCTCCCAGGGCATCGAGTCCGGCGACTACGTCCAGACCGCGCTCCGGGAGATGCGCTTCCACCACTTTATCTGGGAGAGAAGCGGAAGCCCTGTCCTCCTGAAGACCCTGGACCAGTTGACCACGCCCCTGTTCGCTTTCCTCGGCCGTTTCCAAAGCGGCGGATCGCCCGGCTTGCGCCTCACCCGTCCGTACGAGGCCCTCATCGAAGCCCTCGGCATGCGCGATGCCGAAGAGATCCGCAAGGCCATCCGCGGCCACATCCAAGGATCATACGCCGACTTCCTCTGATAAGGCTCGTACTACGGCACAACCGTAGTACGAGCCGGTGTTGGGTGATGGGGGTTGGGTGAGTGCGGCGATCCGCTTTACACTGGTACTCGTGCGATTCTCGCGGCGTACTCTCCTCGGTATCCTTGCCCCCGGGTTCCTTCGCGCCCAAGGAGTCGCCTCGCGCAGCGTGACGCCCACGCCGCGCGGGAAGCCATCCGGCCGCCCTTTTTACGCCAGATTCGTCGACGTCGCCGCGCAGGCCGGACTCAAGCATCCCACGGTCTACGGCGAGCCCGACCGCAAAGACTACATCCTCGAAACCATCGGCTGCGGCGCGGCGTTTCTCGACTACGACAACGACGGATGGATGGACATCCTGGTGCTATGCGGCACGCGCTTCGACAATCCGCCGAAAGACGCCACAAACCGCCTGTACAAAAACAATCGCGACGGCACCTTCACCGACGTCACCGAAAAAGCCGGCCTGTGGAGACAGGGCTGGGCCTCCGGCGTCACCATCGGCGACTATAACAACGACGGCTTCGACGATATCTTCATCACCTACTGGGGCCGCAACGTGCTCTACCGCAATAACGGCGACGGCACCTTCACCGACGTCACCAAAGAAGCCGGGTTGCTGGAGACGGGCCCTCCCCGCTGGGGCTCCGGCTGCACCTGGATCGACTATAACCGCGACGGCCACCTGGATCTGTTCGTCTCGAATTATCTGGAATTCGACACCGCGAAAGTCCCCAAACCCGGCCAGGCGTCGAACTGCAACTGGAAGGGAGTCCCCGTCAATTGCGGCCCGCGCGGGCTTCCTCCGGGACGCCACTCGCTCTACCGCAACGACGGCAAGGGCAAATTCGTCGACGTCAGCGCCGAATCGGGAATCGCCAAAGCGCGCAACACATATGGCATGACCGCCGTTGCCGCCGACTTCGACAATGACGGCTGGCCCGACCTGTACGTCGCCTGCGATTCCACCCAAAGCCTGCTCTTCCTGAACAATCGGAACGGCACGTTCCGCGAAGAAGCGCTGGAGCGCGGGGCCGCATTCAACGAAGACGGCATGGAGCAGGCCGGTATGGGCCTCGGCGTCGGCGATTTCGATCTCGACGGCGACCTCGACATCTTCAAGACCCATTTCGCCGACGACACCAATATCCTGTACCGCAACGACGGAAAGGGCCTCTTTGAGGACGTCACGATCCGCTCGGGGCTGGGCGTAGAAACCCGCTTTGTCGGATGGGGCGCCGACATCGCCGACCTCGACAACGACGGCTGGCCCGACCTGTTTCTGGTCACGGGCAGCGTCTATCCGGAAGTGGAGAAAAAGCTCCCCGCTTATCCGTTCAAGACCCAGCGAGTGCTCTTTCGCGCCCTCGGCGACGGCAAGTTTGAGGAGCTGATTGAAGGCGCCGGACCGGCCTTCGCCGACGCGCACTCCAGCCGCGGCTGCGCGTTCGGCGACTTCGACAACGATGGCGACATCGATATCCTCATCGTCAATCTCAACGAGCCACCCTCCCTGCTGCGGAACGATGTGACCGGCGGCCATCACTGGCTGAAGGTCAAACTGGTAGGCGTCGAGTCGAACCGCAGCGCGATCGGCGCGCGCGTATTGGCCCGCTACGGGGGCAAACAGCAGGCCCGCGAAGTCCTGGCACAATCCAGCTTTTACTCAGTGAACGATCCGCGTTTGCATTTCGGCCTCGGCCCCGAGAAATTCGCCGATCTGGAAGTCCGCTGGCCTAACGGCAAAAAGCACAGCTTCTCAAAAGTACCCGCCGACAGAATCATCACCATCCGCGAGGACAACGGGATTCAGAATCCCTGACGTGATTTCGAGATGCGGTCACGGAAGCCCGATGAGCCAGCCAGGCAGCCTGAAGCCTGGGCCACCATTGGTGGCACTCATATGCCCACCCGCCTAGCCTAGCGGAAAGGAACCGAGAGCGTACGATACCAGGTCTGGCCGGTGGCCTCGTCCGTTCCGCCGGCCTCAAACGAGATCTCGGTCGGAACGGTCAAGTTTGCCGCGTGCAGAGTGGCTTCCAGCAGCCCACCCGCCGTGAGCCGGTCGGAGCCGAACCAGTCGGCGATCCGCGCGGAATAATCGACGCCGTTGATGCGCAGCGTGGTCATGCGGGTGGCCGTTTTGCCGCTGATTTCCTCCAGGCGGATCTTGAACGCCCAGCGCGCGCCGTTGGCGTCGGTGCCCGACGCCAGCACCGGATTCGGCGCGATCGACAGCACAACTTCGGAGCGGTCCGCCGTCGCGTGAACCACCACGTTGACGAATTGCGGCGGCGCCGACCCCGAGGTCAGCGTGAGAGTCGTCGTATAGTCGCCCGGTTTCTTGAAGAAGCCCGGATCGATCGAAATCTGGAACGATCCCGGCGTTGAAAGCGACGTTGAACCGCCGCTCGCCGAAAGCTTCACCCAGGCCACATCCGGACGCACCGAGAAAGCCACGGCGTTCGCCGACTGCGTCGTCACCGTCACCCGCTGCGGGCTGGCCGAGGTCAGGAAGCCGTTGGCCACGCGGAACTCCACGGTTCTCACCGAAGGTGTCACAGCGGTAAACGGCAGGTCCTCCAGGTAGTCCGAAATGTTCGGGTACATCACCGAAAAGCGGCCCATGCCGACAGAGAATGGCCGCTCGTTGCACAGCGGAGACGTAGCCGGCCCATTGCTCAGCACTGAGGCCAGAATCCCGTCGGAGGTAAACCCGCCCGATCCGGAAGAACCAGGCTGCGCGATTCCGAGTTCGAGATGGATTTGATAGTAGCTATCCGCGGGAAGCGTGTCGGGTCCGATTTCCACCACGCCGTCACCCAGCCGCGTGCCCATTGTGATGCGTTTGTAGGAGCCTGCTGGATGGTGGATCACAGTGAAGTGCGAGCCCACGCCGGGCTCTCCCGTATCCCATCCCGAAAACACTACTCCCGAAGGAACACCCTTTAGGAGGAGCAGGCTCTGATCGCCCGCGCCCAGGCCCAGTGTGTAGAGCAGGCTGGCGCCCGTGGAGCGGGCAGAGCCTTTGTCGGTGGGGGCGGGTCCGCGGCACGTCGCTGCTTGATAGGCCCAGTACAACTCCACCGACCGCGCTTCGTCTTCGCTGCTGACGCAGTGGCTGGCCGTCAGAAAATAGGGCTTCAAGCTGTTGTTCCGCGTGGCCAGCAGAGTGCCGGTGCAGGTTGCCTGACCCTCCGGCTTGGCGATGACCATCAGCGCCACCGACTTTGCCGTGTTCGCCCACGCCGGGTAGCAGGTGACGTCGACGTTGCAGAGTTCTGCCCCGTCGGCCGCCGCCAGCGGACCCACCGTGATGGCATTTTCCTGCCCGCGCGACAGCGAAGGAAGGCGCGCGCTTTCGGGGGCGGGCGCGGACGCCGACGCGGCAACATTCTGGAACAAGTGGCCCAGGCGCCTCACCTGGAACGGCACAGCGCCGGCCGACTGGCCGCCCTCCGGAACGAACTCCAGGGTGACGGAGTCGCCCGGAACGGTGGCTGTCCAGAAGCGCCCGTCGTCGAACGGACCGAGGCCGCTGAACGGTCCGTCAGCCGCCTCGGCCGTTCGTCCTTCGGCGTAAACCCACAACTTGCCCTGGCCCGCCGAGAAGTTCTCGATCCAAACTCGCACTCCGGAGGCATCCGGCGACCGCAGCGTCCAGCGCCACACCGCGCTTCCGTCGGGAAGCTGGGCCCATTGCCCGGCCGACACGGCTTCTGCGGGAACGTCCCGGTTTATCCCCACCAGCGGAGGATCCTGCTGCCGGGACATGACTGCTGTTTCGGCGGCGGAAGGCTGCGTAAGTCCGGAAACCGAGGCGCGACCGAGCGAATACTGCAGGCCCGGAGGCGCTTCCCGGCCCTCCGGAGCGCCCGCGCGCTCATAAGCAACAGGCTTCTTTACTTGCACTTGCGCACTAGCCAGGAACGCCAGCGAAAGTGCCGCGGCTACCCTGATCGCCATGCTCAGTCGTGGTCGGGACATGGGCCTCCTAATCAGACGTACAAATAGTACTTCCCTAAGGGTGTACCATCGGCAAAACCATTGTCCCGCTTTAGGCCGGATGTAGCTATCTCCAGCCGCCTCTAGCTTTCGAGACCATAGACGGGAACGTCGACAGCGGAACGCTCGATGGCCTGCTCGAAATCGGCCAGCAGGTCGCGCCAGTCTTCAATTCCCACCGAGACCCGCACCAGGCCGTCCCCGATGCCGGCCTGCTCCAGTTCCTCCCGCGACATGGAGGAGTGGGTCGTCGTCTTGGGATGGCAGGCCAGCGTTTCCACGCCTCCCAGAGATACGGCGTTGCGGGCGATTTGCAGGTGACGCAGGAATTCGAACGCGGCGGGCTTGCCCCCATGGAAATCGAGCGAAAAAATTCCCCCTGGGAAGTCGCACTGGGCCTCCCGGATGCGGATCTGCTCCGCGTCCTCGAACAGCGTCGGGTAGACCACCCGCTTCAGGTTCGGATTTCCCGCCAGCCGCTCGGCGATGCGTTGCGCGTTCTTGCTCTGCCGGTTCATCCGCAGCGCCACCGTGGGCAGGCGGCCGTCCAGCATCCAGCACTCGTCGGGCTGCAGGATGTTACCGAACATGCCGCGGTAACCGAACATACGCCGGATCAGCTCCGGCTCTTTCGCCAGCGCCACCCCGGCGATCATGTCGCTGAAGCCGGACAGGTATTTTGTCGCCGAATAGAGGCAGAGGTCCGCGCCCCGCAGCAGCGGGTGCTGGAAAGTGGGTCCAAGGAAGGTGTTGTCGACCATCACCAGCGGCTTCGAGGGGTGCGCCCGCGCCGTGTCCGCCGCGCGCCGGATGTCGGTCATGATGAGCGTGGGGTTGGCCGGCGTTTCGATGAGGACGATGCAGAGGTCCCTGGCCGCCGCGATCGCCGCGTCGAAGCGCTCCGTCTCTCCCGCCGGAACGGGGATGCCTTCCACTCCGAACGTTTCCAGAAAGTTGTGGATCAGGCCCTGCGTGCCGCCGTACAAGGGCGTGGTGTACACGATGGAACCGCCGCGCCGCGCGAAGGCGAACAGCGCCGTCATGATCGCCGCCATGCCGGAATTGAACACCAGCGCTTTCGCGGCGCCGGCTTCCAGAGGAACAATCTGGTCCTCCAGGATCTCCGCGTTCGGATGATTGAAGCGGGAGTAAATCAGCTCGCTCTGTTCGCCCTCTTCGGGCCGCGCGCGCCCGCTGGTGAGGTTGAACGCACGCTCCGCCGCTTCGGGACTGGAGAAGACATAAGTAGAGCTGCGAAAGACCGCCGGCCGCGCCGATCCCACCGAGAGGCTGGGATCGAAACCGCGGGTGAGGACCTCGGTTCGCGGGCGGAGTCCGTGTTTCGGATGATGTGACATAATGGCTCCTTCTTTGAGCATATGCCTGAAAAATTTCGATATGAAGAGTTCACTTGGCCCGAGATCCGGACCGCCGTTGCGCAGAACCGCGTAGCGGTGCTCCCGGTGGGCACGGTGGAGCAGCACGGGCCCCACCTGCCGCTGGTCACCGATGTCCTCACCGCGACCGAAACGTCGCGCCGCGCCGTAGAGCGCGTGCCCGGCGAAGCAGTGCTGATGCCGTCGGTTTACTACTCGTTCAACGAGCATCATCTCGATTTCCCCGGCACCATCGCCATTGAGGGTCCCACCATCGTCAACTACGTCACCGACATCGGAAAGAGCCTGGCTCATCACGGCTTCCGCAAGATCCTGCTGGTGAACGGGCACGGCTCCAACGTGCCGTTCCTGGACGTGGCCGCGCGTAACATCACCAACCAGAGCGAAGCCATCTGCGCCATGGTGTCCTGGTGGAGCCTGATTCCGAGGGACCTGCTGAAGAAACTCCGCGAGAGCGAATTCCCGGGCGGCATGGCACACGGGTGCGAGCTCGAGACCTCAGTGCTGCTCTACCTCCGCGGCGACCTGGTCCAGTTCGACAAAGCCGAAAAGGACATCAACTTCCAGAAAACCGAGTTCTTCTACTGGGACCTGGAGTCGCCGTCACCGGTGTTCTTCCAGGAATGGTTCAGCCGTTATTCCCACACCGGAACCGTCGGCGACCCGACCAAGGCGACCCGGGAGAAGGGCGAGCAGTTTGTGGAAGCGGTGGTAAAGCGTATGGCCGACCTGATCCGCGAGTTCCGCCTGCGAACCATTACGCCGCGCGTGGACCATCACTAGGGAAGCGGGATTCTCACCAACCGAGCACGTGCCGGTTATAATTAGCCCGTGGACAATACGGCCACGCACCCTCAGATATCCGATGCGTTCTTCGAACACCGGCAAACCTTTGCCGCGCCATGGGTCGAGCGCTGGATGGTCCTCCCGAATCCGTTTCTGTCGGCACTTCTAGCGCCTCTTCGCGAGATGGGAGTCGAACTCGCCGACGTCTCGTTTAACAGCAACGCAACGAACCTTGGAGAGATCGTCCTGAGCATTGCGATTCGAAAGTGGAATGCCGCGGTTCGGATTGCACTCGATTCCTTAACCTTCATTGCGGCGAATCCGAACTGGCAGGAGGTACCGCAATTGGTGCCCCTCTTCGATCGAATTTCCGGTCAGGTTCATGATGTTGTGCAAGCCGGGCCCGTGTCGCAGACGTCCACCTTGTCCTTCCACGTGACTCCGGGAACAATGGATTTTGGGAAGACGACCGCAGAGCTAGTCCGACGGGACGCCTTTGGCGACTGCGTTTTCTACGGTATATCGCTCCACCGGAGCGACGGGGTAATAACAATCGACAAGTCCCTCAGGTATGAGGGCGCTGCTTTCGTGCGACTGGAGCGGCGATTTTCCGGCGATACGGGGTTCGCAGACATAGCTCGCCGCCTCTATGAGGATGAAATTGCCTCACTTCGCTACCTGGGCATCCCCGATGTACCATTAGTGTGAAGGGTGTTATCCATGACCTTTGCTCTCTTGCCGCACAGCACTTTTAATCCGACGGTGTTCGATGCCGCTTCCGGCCAGTTCAGCGGCGAGCAGTCTCGCAAGCCAGAGCAGTATGGAACTTCAATTTTCCGACCATTCGATCGCCCAGAACGGAAGCGGCAAAGAACTGATCGCGGCAACGGTAAGGAGGCATATCTGGGTAACCTAGCCTCTCAGTCTCAGGACCCCGACGCCGGACTGTGGGTTACGCAAACCCGCACCGCAATTCCTATCTCTGACCATCTAACGCAAGGCCGCAGTGCGCTTGAATCCTTGGCGTCGTCCGAACAACGCACTCGGTGCATGCGCCGGCACGTCGAGGAGATGCGATGGCTAGCCGGAAACCGCCATCGATATGCGGGCTGTTGGATCGCTTTAGACGGAGACCAGTTGCTCGCGGTTGGGGCAACTTCCAAGGAAGTGTTCTTGGCGGTGGGCGGCCAAACTCCTCCTCCGCTCGTGATTCGGGTTGAAGCGCTAGAGCTGCCGTTTGCCGGATGGTGATGCATTCGCTGACGTTCCAGTCAAAACACCCCTATTCGGATACGGTCGCTGGTATTGAGGTTCCGATTAGCCTGAGCACTGAGAATGGCCGCGCGGTTCGTCTGCTAGCCAAAATTGACACCGGGCCGTCATTCTGCATCTTTCAGCGCGACTATGCCGAGCAGCTCGGAATCGATGTGGAATCCGGGACGTATGTGCGTGTCGCCACGGCTTCTGGAAGTTTCGATGCATACGGTCACAGACTAATGCTGTCCTGCCTGGAATGGCAACACGAGGCGATGGTTTATTTCGCGGCACCGCGAGAGGTTTCTCGTAACGTTGTCGGTCGAGCCGGGTGGCTGGAGCAGTTTCGATTGGCCATTATCCATCACGATTCGACTCTATATTTAAGCCCTTACGACGATTGACGGGTGTCCGTGGAAGCTGCCTTGAGGCGGCTGGAAGCATACCTCACCGGCACTTGTGGCTTCGGCTGCATCGGCTGGCCTAGGCGCCGCACCGCCATTCCTATGCATAACGAGTCATGAGAGTTGTCCCAAGAATCATCGGAAGACGCAGTGATCACCGGGGGGAATCTTACCGGAAGTTTCGTGCAGGTAAATGTCGCCGTCCTCGCGCGTCATACGGAAGACAGGATGGCCTTGTCCAAAGCAGGCGTCCAAAGCAGGCGGAAGCATTTGCCCGCGAGTCTGGTATACTCCGCGAGTAGAGAGCCACAGGGTAGATGACGGAAGCGTTCGCATCTCTTTTTGAGAAGGCGCGGCTGGGAGACAATCTCGCTCGAGATGCGGTCTACAAGCTGGCGTTCTACCGGCTGAGGTCCATCGCGTCCGCGCTGTTGCGCCGGGAACGGCCGGGCCATACGCTACAGCCGACCGCGCTTGTGAGCGAATTGTTCCTCAAACTGCAGCGCCTGGAAACGCAGATCCTCAACGAAGACCACTTTTTCCGGATTTCGGCGCGGGCCATGCGGCAGGTGCTGATCGATCATGCCCGCGTAAGGAAGCCGGCCGTTACACTGCCGCCAGACCGGATTTCCACTCTGCTGCTGCCGGCCAATCATGGAGCTGCCAGCCCGGAGACA
>JACXTT010001525.1_pt1 | contig 38431 bp, 33 predicted proteins | sample 9270951 | NCBI WGS metagenome assembly JACXTT01 (sample SAMN15532306, study PRJNA645909) | rock metagenome | isolation source: weathered quartz diorite | place: Puerto Rico | collected 2017-06-21
GGCTTAGCTGAAGAACTCACTCGCCACCTCCAACACTGTGAAGACTGCAGCCTCGTTGTGGATACGACGCGTAAGACGATTCAAATGTACTGCAATGCGGAGCCCGCGCCCCTTCCGGAGGAGGTCCGCAGGCAACTGGACCGCGCCCTCGCCGAAAAGCTAGGACCCAGCTCCGGCTAGAACTTTTCAATAATTCCACTTGCCCGCCATATGAAAGAGAAGAAACGACTAAATCTAGCTAGTTTGCTGGACCATGGAACTCATTTTCGCTCAAGCAGCGCATGCCAATCAAGACGGCAACGGTCTGATGGCGTAATGCGTTTCTCCAGAGTCGGAGGGTTTCACATTCGGCGTTGGAACGAGCAAAGACTTCGGGGTGGAGAGGAGCTCGATTGCCAGCGAGTGTGCAATGCATGTACTGATTTCCCTCTGCAGCATAAAGGTGTCCGTGAGTTTCAGTTCGTAACTTTCCGCCCAGAGGTGTGTCTGGTCGCTAACCTGGATGAGCTGCGCTGTGATGCGCATACGGTCAGCCGCGCGCCGGACGGTGCCGTCCAGGATGTACTGCACGCCCAACTCCTGGCCAATTTGATCAACGCCCTTCTTCGTTCCCTTGTAACGCATTGCTGAACTTCGGGCAATGATTCCCAGGCACCGTGGGTGCAAGCGCGAGAGCCGTGTGATCATCTCCTCAAACAGCCCATCACTGAAGTATTCTTGCTCTGGATCACCGCCCAAGTTCTCAAAGGGCAGCACCGCAAGTGTGATCTCCCGAGCCCTTACTGGCGCAATGAAGCGATATCCTAGGCCTGCGCGGGTTTCCACGAAGCGCGGATTCCTCGCGCAGTCTCCCATCACGCGCCGGAGCGTGTTAACAGCCGAGTTTATGCCAGCGTCGAATCCTACGATGGTGTCGGGCCAAAGTTTTTCGCGCAGATCCTTCCGGGCAACTAGCTCGCCAACTCTTTCTAAAAGAAGCTCCAGAATTTGAAAAGGTTTCTCATGAAGCTTCAGCCTCACCCCGCATTTGCGTAATTCACGGGCTTGCAGGTTCACTTCAAAGGGCCCGAAGCAAACTATCCGCCCAAGCGCTCCTGCTTTTTTCATTCGATGTCCTTTTGACATCATCGGATGAATTTCAGCGCACAAAGTTACATGACCGCACGTCAAATATTGCTGCTGTGATCTAAGTCTTTTGCGACAGGCAGGCTGGCGCCCGACAAAGATTTGATTTCTTTCTGACATTCTCAACCCTCAAACCAGAATCTAAAAGGCGGACACGGGACATGCATTGAAAGTCCAACGTTCGAATGTCGGGTCCAGAAGGAAAGTACCGGGGGATTTCCGGTCCACCGCGATCTTTGGACTCGACATCCGGCAGGTCCACTGTGCAAGCAGGGACGAAGTCCTGTAGTCAGACGAACCGAGAGTTTGGATAAGGCAAGTACGAAAAGAAGACCAGGTATGAAAACCATCCGTTTTCTAGTTTTTCGCGTGTTCCTGCTTATTGCGTTCATCACCACCTATCTCTATTTCTTGTACGGACAGGAACGTGAGCATCGGGTTCCAATCCTTCGCAACGCCGCGTGGAACGATCTCGTAAGACAGATAGATCCTTTAGCGGATGACTCTCCACAGGAGACTCTCGGAAAAGAGATTGTTCTCATTCAGAACTTCCTCAGGGAACACCAGCACGAAGTGCGCGTCAGAATCTACGACCTTACCGTGTTTAGAGCCATCGACCAAGCGCGCGCCAGACTGCAGAGGGCGGACAAGGATTTGGAAACGATCAAGGACGAGTTGTCCTTCAAGGAATACCAAGCACGGGGCGGTAGGTGATCCATGGAACTGGGCACAATCATCCTTTGCTGCGAATGCCGACAGCCCATTGCCTCGGGTGAAGACTTTGTCTGCTTCAAGGTTCCAGGGAAGGAATCGGATTGGGTGAGGGCCGAAGTATCCCAAATTCTCATGTCGCCGTCGGCATAGTCAACTGCCAAGCGTCCGCCAGTCCCATCAAACGCCACGCTCTCAATCACTCGGGGAAAGAACGGAATGGGCGGTAGGGCCGGCTCAAATGTAAAGAACGGCTCTCCCTTCGGTAGTTTGGAAAGCAGGACCCGCTTGTCCATATGAGCCGACGCTAGAAATTGTCCGGAGGGATGAAAAGCCAGCGCAGCGACCGGAGCGGCGGATAAAACGATGCGCTGCGGTTCGCTATAAGCCGCGGCTTCCGCCAAGAGCACCGAGCCGTCCTCAAGTCCCGCACCATACCAGCGTCCGTCAGATGACCAGGCAAGCGCGGAGACGGAGTTGTTACCGAAGCTTCGCTTCGCGCTATGGGCGCGAACGTCATAGAGCCACACGGTATCCGACGATTGGCCAACTGGTTTGTCGAGCCCTATCGCGAGGAGATTGCGATCTGGCGAAAAAGCCAGACTGAGAACGGCGCTTGCTTTGTTCAATTGAAGCTCGAGGTCTCCCGTCGCAGTATTCCAAATGTTAACCACGCCGTGCGCATCGCCGCCCGCCAGGAAGTGCCCGTCCGCACTAATGGCAAGAGCTTGTTGAGGGCCGATCTTCTCGAGAAAGGTTCTGTTTTCCAACATCGTACCTTCTGGCTGCGGCCGACTCACCCTGATCTCGTCGTCGTAGGAGAAGGCTTCAATGACCGGATCTGCCGCGATTGCCACAGCCAGCGCCTTGCGTCGCTCGACCAGAACAAATTGGCCATCGCGCGGCCTGAAATAAAAAACGTCGCCCGGCTGAGTGGTATATTTCTGAACCAAAAGGAATTCATATTTGGGAGCGCGCGAGCAGGAGATAGCGGGCAAGGCTAGCAGAAGCAAAACTAGCATCCGGGAGCCGTTTCTCATGACCCGCACCTCAACGCAAAGCCTACGTGAGCATAGCTTACGCGATTCCTGGGCCCGAAAAGTTGGGCGATTAGTCGCGCTGGGCACTTTCTTGATAATGCTTGGAGCCGGGTGTGGCCACTCGACTCCGGAGCAGACAAACGAGGTAAGACCACTTTTTCCAGCGCCGGCCAACGGCGCTTGGGGATTTATTGACGACCGCGGAAAAGTCGCGATTGCGCCACGCTTCGAGGCGGTGCTTCCCTTTTCGGAAGGACTCGCGGGCGTTAAGTATGAGGGCCGGTGGGGCTTCATCAATAAAAGCGGCGTGGAAGTGATTCCCTTTCACTATCGCACGGTGCAGAGCTTTCACGGCGGCGTGGCCATCGTGGACACGGGTTTGCCTGAACATCCCATCGGAGTCATTGACCCGAGCGGGGCCTGGGTTACGCAACCGATGTTTCGCAGCCTATCAACAGCAGAGGGACCGGACGGGTTTTTCTTCGGGCAAAAGGAAGCTGGAGACGGTCTCGGTTTTTACGACCGCCGCGGAAAGCTCGTTTTGGGACCTTACTCGCTTGCGTTTCCTTTCACGCAAGGCCGCGCGAGAGTCAAATCGGAGAACGGCGAGTGGATCATCGATTCGTCAGGGAATTTTATTGCTAAACAACCGGTCGCTCTTGAAGGGATTCGGTTTTCCGATGGGCTGATTGCGATACGGCGCGACCGCAAGCTTGGTTACATGGACCTTGATGGAAACATCGCGATTGAGCCGAGGTTCGATCAAGGAGGAGAGTTTTCAGAAGGCCTGGCAGCGGTTCAGCTCGAAGGCCGCTGGATTTTCATTGATAAATCGGGCGCGACGAAGGCGCAGCTTCCGCAGGATGTTATTTTTGCGGAACCGCTTTCCGATGGACTGGCATTAGCGACATCGGCCGCACAGCCGGACCGGAAGTTCGGGTATGTGGACACGAACGGGCAATGGGCGGTGAAGCCAGTGTGGGACGACGCAAATCCATTTCACGATGGCCTGGCGTACGTGGGCATCTGGAGAGGCGGCGTTGTAGCTTACATCGACCACAGAGGAAAGCATGTGTGGGAGGGTCGAAACACGCCGTAGTAATGCCAGGATAACCAATATTTATTTTTCGAAAACGAGCGCGACAGGCGGGCCGGCGATTGTTGCCGCAAAGACTTGGCCGGTTTTTGCATTGACGGTAAGCGCAAACGGGTTTTTGCCAGTCTGGAGAGTTTGTACGACTTTGTTTTTTGCGCCATCGATGACGCTGACGGAATCGTCGTTTCTGTTGGCAACGTAAATGCGATTGCGAACGGAATCAACGGCGATACCTTGGGGGCGGTGGCCCACTTTTATTGTGGCGATGACGGTATACTGAGCGGCGTCAATGACGGTAACGGAGTCGTCGGTGTGGTTGACAACGTAGATGGTGTTTGTTACGGGATTGCGCTCCACAACGCACGGAGTATTCCCCGTGGGGATCATTGAAACGCTTCCGGTAATCTCATCCACGAGCGCAAGTTCGGAGTTGCCTAAAAGCGTTACGTAAAGAGCGTGCGTGGTTTCGTTTACAGTGATGGCCCAAGGGTGCATGCCAACCTCGAGCTTGCCAATGACAATAGGCTTGTTGTCCAGAATGGTTAGATTGGGATTTTCGTAACCAAGCAAAAACACTTTGCCGAGCTTTTCATCTATTGCGATGGCATCGGCGGAACCAGCTTTCAGCTTGGTGATGGAATTTGTGGCGCCGTCGATGATGGTGATGAGGTCACTGAATGTATTAGAGACGTAGATTTTGTTCGTGAGCGGGTTGGCAGCCACGACGTAAGGGTTTGAACCAACATTCAAAGTTGCAAGGACAGAATCGGTTGCGCCGTCCAAAACGGAAATTGAACCGGCTTCGGAATTTGCGACATAGATTCGATTGGTCGAGGAATTCACAGCAAGGGCTACCGGCTCCGCACCCACTCGAACCCACGAAATTGAACTTGCAGTTGGATCGAAAACCGCAACTGCGTTTTCACGCGGAGCCACAGCGTAAACCTTACCGGTTTGGGGATTCAGGGCAATCGCGCGGCTGCTGAGTAGCGTGGTTGAGGGCTCGACGGCTTGACCGTTTGCCGGACTGCCGCAACCAAAAAACAAAGACAGCAAGACAAAGAGCAGAAAAACTCTGCGATGAATTGGATTGGTAAAACGCACGATGGATTGAATTCTCCGGAAAGACTATACGGCAAATGCTTGTGTTGTGTCCCAGGCAGTGGCATTGTTCTTCGCGGAAATTGCGGATGCGTTTTCAACTTCGAATTCTTGTTTGCGCCTTGTGCCTGCTCTTCCCCACCATCGATGGCGCGCAGCAGCCCTCGTTCAGGGTGCTTGCGTTCTATACGGACAAAGGCGAACCGGATCACATTGATTTTGCGAAGCAAGCGCTTGAGTTCTATGCGAATTTGGCGAGAAAAGACAACTTCGGGTTTGAATCGACAACGCATTGGGAAGATTTGAATGGGGAAAAACTGAAGGGCGTGCAGCTGGTTTTGTGGCTGAACGATTCTCCGACGAAAGCGGAGCACCGCGCGGCGTTTGAAGCATACATGAAGCGGGGCGGCGCGTGGCTAGGGTTCCACGTGGCGGCTTATAACGATGCAGATACGCGCTGGCCGTGGTTCCTGGAATTTTTGGGTGGTGGGGTTTTCTTCGGAAACAATTGGCCCCCCCTGCCGGCACAATTAGTCGTGGACGATCAAAGACATCCCGTGACGAGAAGGTTGCCTGCTTCTTTCGAAGCGCCCGCGAATGAGTGGTACGCATGGAAGCCAAGCCCGCGACTGAACAAGGATGTAACAGTGCTTGTGACGCTGGGTCGCAAGAACTACCCGATTGGACTAAAGGATACGATTACCAGCGGGGACCTGCCTGTGGTGTGGACAAACAGAAAGTACCGGATGCTTTATGTGAATATGGGACACGGCGACAAAATCTTCGCAAGCGTTGAACAGAACAAGTTATTTGAAGATGCGGTTTTGTGGCTGGGAGCGCGGAAATAGCGCACGCGCGTGAGAGCCGGCAGGAATGAATGGCGCGGAATCGCCATTAAGAATTGCCTACCGACTTTGTGGCCTGAGGAGCGGCAAGTCGGTGACGCGCGTAGCCGCACCAGGGGCTTGCGGGATCGAGGTCAACATACGCTTGCCAGTGCCTGCGCGCCTCGTTGGAAGCTCCCAGTTTCTCGCAGACGAAGGCAAGGTTGTAGTGCGCGTCGGGATAACTCGGGGCGAGCCGGACGGCATCGCGCAGGTGAAGGCGTGCCGCTTCCAGGCGGCCGACTTCTTCGAGGACGCTTCCTAAATTGAAGTGGGCGAGAACGTTGTCTGGATCCACACGGAGCGCGCGGGTGAAATACTCGGCGGCCTTCTTGAGATTTCCTTCCTCATAGCAAAGAGCGCCACAATTCAGCAGGGCGTCCAGTTTCTCCGGATCGAGAGACAAAGCCTGTTCGTAAGCCTCGATGGCGTGGGTCCTGGCTTCTCCTTCGGCTTCATACTCAAGCGCGGTGGCGAGCCATTCGTCAGCATTGGGCCCCCGTCTGGCCATGACGCGCAGCTTTTGGTCCAATTCGCGCGTCTCGAAATTCAAAGTGAACTGGCCTGACAGCGGCTCGAGGCGAGCGCCGTCGCGCTCCACAAGGATGCTTTTTCCATCGGAAAGAACGCGAAGCTCCGACAGGGACGCTTCTGGATGTATGAGTCTTTCGCGAAGGGCGGCGAGGGCGCGGCGCAAACGGCTTGCGGGCACTCCTTCTTCGACCAACTGCTTGACGGTGCGCAAGCCAATGAGGTCGCGAAAATCGTAGAAGCGATCACCTTTTTCTTTGTATGGAGAAACTAGACGCAGGCGGTCCCAGTAATCCAGCTGTTTCTCTGTAAGACCGAGAATGCGCTGGACGTCTTCGAGGCTGAACCTGTCCGTCGCACCCATCAAAGAATTAACCGGCTACCTTTTTTCCAGCCTTTTTTGGCGCGACCGCAATCGGCTGTACGGCGCGTGCCGGGGGCTTTTTGCCCGCCGGAACTGCCGATACAGAAGCGGAGCCTGCGGCCGGGGCCTGCTTTTCTGCAAGGCTCTTTTTGAGCGCTTCCATCAGGTCGATCACTGGGGCCAAGTGCGGCTGAGCAACTTCGGTCACTTCCTTACCCTTGAGCTTCGCGTCGATTAGCCCACGCACGTTCTCTTGATATTGGTCGCGATACTTTTGCGGTTCGAACGGGGCCGCAAGGCTTTCGATGAGTTGCTGGGCCAGCTTCTTTTCCTGCTCCTTCACCTCGACTTTATCTGTGGGAACGGACTCAGCGGCGCGAATCTCATTCGAATAGAACATCGTGTGCAGAGTCATGCCTTTGCTTCCCGGTCGGATAATCACGATGTGCTCGCGTTGGTGCATGGTGAGTTTGGCAATGGCTCCGTGACCCGATTCCTCCATTGCTTTCATCAGGAGCTTATAGGCCTTGACGCCCGCGTCCTCAGGTGAAACGTAATAGGATGCGTCGAAGTAGAGAGGATCCATTTCGTCGAGCTTCACAAACTCCAGAATTTCCATCACTTTGGCGGAGGGCGGCTCAATCTTGTCCAACTCGTCTTCGTTGAAGAGGACGTACTGATCCTTTTCGTATTCGAAGCCCTTCACGATTTCGGAGCGCTCTACGTTGCGATTGCAGACAGGGCAAAACAGCGGCTGCTTAAGCCGAGAATGGCACTCTTTGTGAAGCTGGTTGAAGCTGATACGTTCACCCCGGGCTGCCGTAAACATGCGAACCGGCATCGAAATCAGGCCGAAAGTTAGATGACCTTTCCAAACCGTCGTGGCCATGGGAGCGCTCCTTCGATTTACAGGCTTGGGACTGTGCGCGAGTCTTTAAGATTAGCTGCCTGCGAAGGCATGAGGCAAGATGAATCCGGGGCCCCAAGGTGCCAAAAAGGCAAGTCTGCGGCCTTTCGGGGCCTGGGATAGAATCCGTCCATGGCCAAGCTGGACGAGTATAAGAAGAAGAGGAAGTTCGAACAGACGCCGGAGCCGTCAGGCGAGACTGAACCATCAAGCAAGCCCGCGCCAGCAGGTAGACGCACACGGCTGCCAAAGCCAAACCTGCAGCTCGAGACTCGCGCCGAGGCTGCGCATGGAAGCACCTTCGTCGTGCAAAAGCACAGGGCGACGCGCTTGCACTACGACTTTCGGCTAGCTATTGATGGCGCGCTGAAATCCTGGGCCGTACCCAAAGGACCGTCGCTCAATTCCGCAGACAAACGACTCGCTGTGCAGACCGAAGATCATCCACTTGCGTATGGCGGCTTTGAAGGAAAAATCCCCGAAGGAAACTATGGCGCTGGAACGGTGATGGTGTGGGATCGCGGAACGTTTCGCCTGGAAGGTCACGGAGATGCACTGCAACAGCTGGCGAAAGGCGAAATCAAATTTTCGCTGAACGGCGAAAAGCTTCGCGGCAGCTTTGCTTTGGTCAAGCTGAAGAACAGCGAAAAGGGCAATGAATGGCTGATGATCAAGCACAAGGATGCTACGGAAGATTCCGCATGGAACATTGATGAGCATGATGGCTCTGTCCTGACGGGCCGCGTGGTTGAAGAGATTGCGGAGGAGTCGCCGCCGAAGCGCAGCGTGAGCCTGCTCTATCCATATGAGTTGGACGGCGGCCGAATGAGCAAAATGCCTACTCGTTTCGAGCCGATGCTGGCCTCGATCGGTGAGTGGCCCTTCTCTGATCCCAATTGGCTTTTTGAGATCAAATGGGACGGAATCCGCGCGCTCTCTTGGATTTCCGGCGGATCGGTAAACTTACGCGCCCGTTCGGGTGGCGACATCACGAAGCGCTATCCCGAGTTGGCTTCGCTTCCGGAAACGCTCGCCGCCCACGAGGCGATTCTCGACGGGGAAATTGTCGCCCTCGACAAAAGTGGGCACAGCGATTTCGAACGGTTGCAGGAACGCATGCACGTGCGCGCTCCCAGCGAACAGTTGGTGACACAGGTTCCTGTGGTCTATTTTGTTTTCGATCTTCTCTACTGCGACGGATACGACCTTCGTGAAGCGCCGTTGCTGCAGCGCAAGCAGCTTTTGCAGAAACTGCTACATACGTCCGAGCGCGTTCGATTCTCGGACCACCAATTGGAGCACGGTAAAGAACTGTTCGACCTTGCCGGACAGAGCGGGCTTGAAGGAATTGTCGCAAAGCGTGCCGACAGCCGCTACGTTTCCGAGCGAAGCGGTAGCTGGCTAAAGCTGAAGATCACCAAGACGCTCGATGCCGTTATCGGTGGCTGGACCGCCGCTCGCACCAGTGCGATTCCTTTTGGGTCGCTGTTGCTCGGTCTCTATCAGGGAAAGAAACTTCGCTTTATCGGGCACGTAGGCAGCGGATTTGACGGAAAAAAACTGGATGAATTAAGCAGCCAAATGAAAGAGCTGGCAACGTCCGCTTGCCCCTTTGAAGCAGTTCCTGAGACAAATGAAAAACCATCGTGGGTCGCGCCTGACCTCGTTGCCCGCGTCAAATTCAGCGGATGGACGCAAGAGCACTCTCTGCGCCACCCCGTTTTCCTTTCGCTCCGCGGTGATGCGCGTCCAGCAGATTGCCAGTGGGAGAACGAGGTTGCCCCTGCAACGGCAACTCCGGCGGTCGTTCGTGCGCCCGAGATTGTCGGAAGTGTGATCAGCGCGAGGACCGAAATTGAAAACGAATTGTTCAGAGGCAAGTCGGAAACCGTCACTATCGAACTTGACGGCAAGCGGCTTCGCTTCAGCAACCTCAACAAAATTTATTTTCCTGAGTCTGGTTATACAAAACGGGATCTGATTGCCTACTACTACCGCATGGCAGATATTCTCTTGCCATTTCTCAGGGAGCGGCCGCTGGTGCTGCGCCGGTATCCGGACGGAATCAAAGGCCAGGCTTTTTTTCAAAAGGATCTGCGAGAAGGTTTACCGGAGTGGTTCAAGACCGTGGCGCTCGATTCCGAAAAACGCGGCGAAGAAATCCATTATGCGACTGCAAATGACCGCGCTTCCCTCCTGTTTCTAAGCGGGCTCGGATGCATTGACCACAATCCGTGGTCCAGCCGCATCGCCGATCTGGAGCACCCTGACTATTTTTTCTTCGACCTCGATCCTTCGGATGGCACGGAATTTTCATTGGTCGTCACGATTGCGCGCGCCCTGCACGAGAAGTTGCAGGAATTAAAGCTTGCAACCTTTTTGAAAACTTCCGGAGCGACCGGAATCCATCTCTATGTGCCGGTCGAGCCTGTCTACACTTATGAGCAATTGCGAACGTTTGCGGAGATCGTCGCGCGAACCGTGTCCACGGAGCACCCAAATCTTGTGACCAATGAGCGGATCGTTGCGAAACGCCCCGCCGGGCGCGTCCTGATTGACGTGCAGCAGAATGCCCTGGGCCGTCCGCTTGCCGCGGCCTACGCCGTGCGCGCATTTCCGAAGGCGCCCGTTTCCGCGCCCATCTTGCCACGAGAGTTGCGCAGCGGTCTGCGGCCGGAAACTCTGAACATCAAATCAATCCTTGACCGCCTTAAGGAAAAAGGAGATCTTTGGGCCGATTTTTGGAAGAGCCGACAGAGATTGGAACCGGCCATCGAAGCGCTTAGCACGCGCGTCGCACAAAAGTCCAAAAAAGGGACGTAACCAAGCCGGATTCACTCCTTCTCAGCAGGCTTGCCTTTTCCAATTAACAACGCGTGTGATTAAATGCCTTTCAAGGAGGCGCTTCATTTCCCCATCTGGACAGCTGCGCATAGGCACTTCCGGCTACTCTTACAAAGAGTGGAAAGGCAATTTTTTCCCCGAGAAACTTCCAGATAGGGAGATGCTTTCTTTTTACGCGAAGCAGTTTTCCACGGTTGAAATCAATCACAGCTTCTATCGCATGCCGACGGAATCGCTGCTTCTAAATTGGGCGAAGAGCGTTCCGGAGGGTTTTCGTTTCGCGCTGAAGGCAAATCAGCAAATCACTCACATTCAAAGACTTCGCGGCTGCGAGAGCACGCTGAAGCGGTTTCTGGAGGTCGCCAGCGTTCTCAATGAAGGCGAACACCTTGGCCCAATTCTCATTCAGCTTCCTCCCACGTTCAAATTCGATCGTCCACTCCTTGAAGATTTTCTGGCTCTTCGTCCGCCTGCATTCCTATTTGCTTTCGAAGTTCGTCACGCTTCCTGGTACACGGAAGACACTTATGCGGTTCTGCGCAAGCACGAAACCGCGCTTTGCCTCTCCGAAACGGAGAAGCAGACCCCTCCAGACGTACTCACGGCCCGGTTCACCTATGCCCGATTGCGGTTGGAAAACTACATGCCGAAGCAGCTTGCTGCCTGGAAAAAGCGTTTCGACGCCTGGGTCGCCCAGGGTGTGGATGTCTATGCCTACTGCAAACATGAAGACGCCGGCAAGGCCCCGGCCTACGCACGCAAGCTTCTCGGGATCTGAGCTTTCAGCCAGCGGGAAAAGTAGAAACGACATGATCACGCGCTGGATTCTGCGGACGATTGTCATTCTAATCTTAGCAACTGACTTTTCTTTCTCCTCAAGAGCGGTGGCACAAAGAATCAGCATTTCGCTGGACGGCAGCTGGGACATTGAGGATTCGAAAGAAGCGGATGCAATTCCTGCAACATGGAAGCACAAAGTTCCAGTGCCCGGGCTGGCGCATTCGGCGCAACCTCCTTTTCCTCAAGTGGATGAGTTCGATAGCCGGCAGTTGCTATTAAATCGGGCGGCCGCGGGCAAAATTCCCAAGAGTGCTGTCGTTTTCAGTGCGGGCGTACCACGTCAAGAACGGAATTGGTTTTGGTATCGCCGCGTGTTCGAGGTTGCCGAGATTCGGAGCGTTGCGATTCTTCGGATCAACAAGGCGCAGTTCGGTGCCGCCGTCTGGTTCAACGGCGTAAAGATCGGCGAACATCTCCCTTGTTTCAGCGCAGCGATTTTTGATGTCAGCAAAGCCGTCCGTCCGGGGCGAAATGAGTTAATTGTTCGTGTTGGTGCGCATCCGGGAGTTCTTCCGCCAACAGTTTCCGGCGGCACTGACTTCGAGAAAATCCGGTGGACTCCAGGCATCTACGACAGTGTGTCTCTGGCTCTGGCCGATAATCCTTCAATTGAAAGCGTTCAAGTGGCGCCGAAGATTGCGGAAAGTTCTATCGTCGTTCAGACAGCCATGCGTAACTTTGGAGGAGCTCCAGTTTCATTTGATCTCACACAGCGCGTGCATGCATGGAAAGAAAATGCGACCGTAAGCCTCCCGATCTCTCAACACGTTGAGCTCGCGGCTCGCGAGAGCAAGGTGATTTTGCAGACGGTGAAAATTCCCGCCGCACGCCTGTGGACGCCGGAATCGCCGAATTTATATGTGCTGGAGACGGGTACCGGTGGCGATTCCGCCGCCACGCGCTTTGGGATGCGCGAATTTCGATTCGACACACCAACGCAGCGCGCCTATCTCAACGGGCGCGTTTATTTCCTACGTGGCTCGAATATCACGCTGCATCGCTTCTTTGAAGATCCGCTTTCCGGCACGCTACCGTGGGATGAAGCCTGGCTGCGGAAATTGCTCGTGGAAATTCCTCGTCAGATGCATTGGAACAGCTTCCGGTTCTGCATCGGTCCTGTGCCGGAGCGCTGGTTGGAGATTGCCGATGAGGCAGGCTCGCTGATCCAGAACGAATACTTCGTCTGGACCGGGCATGATTGGCACGGCCCCGAGAATCAAATTCACTTCGATACGGAGGAAATGGTTCGCGAGTACAAAGAATGGATGCGCGACAATTGGAACCATCCCAGTGTGATCATTTGGGACGCGAACAACGAAACTTGGGATCCAAGCTTTGGTGAGAAGATAATTCCGGCAGTTCGTGGGCTCGACCTATCGAACCGGCCGTGGGAAAACAGTTATAACGCGCCGCAAGACCCGGATGATCCAGTGGAAGATCATCCTTACGAATTTCAGCAGATGGCGGACGGTGGAGCGCCCTTCAGCATGACCACGCTGGAGAATCCCGGCGGCGTGGCGCCCGGCGCAACCTCGGGGCATGCCTTGATTCTGAATGAGTACGGATGGCTGTGGTTGAATCGGGATGGTTCACCGACCGAACTCACGAAAAAGCTTTACCCAACGCTTCTCGGAGTGGCATCCACTGCCCAGCAGAGGATTGAGCTGAACGCCTTCTTGCTGGCAGGTCTGACCGAATACTGGCGCGCCTACCGCCGGTACGCTGCGGTGTTGCATTTTGTCTATCTCACGAGCAGCGATCCGGCGGGCTACACTTCGGACCACTTCCGCGACGTAAGAAAACTCGAGCTTCATCCGGAGTTTCTCGATTACATGAGCAATGCCTTTGCACCCGTTGGCGTTTACGTGAGCTACTGGCAGCCGACGACTAATGCCGGGACTGTGCAGTCATTGCCGGTAATGCTCGTTAACGATAAGGATCAAGAAATCGAGGGCACGCTTACGCTTGTTCTGGAAAACAAAAGCGGGGAACGGGTAGCGAGTCAAGCAAGAAAGGTCAAAGTTGCTCCGCTGGGGCAGGAAACGGTTTACAGTGACTTCAAGTTTCCCGGCGCTCCGGGCGATTTTTTGTTACGTGCAATCATCGAATACCAAGAAAACCACACGAGAGTTTCGACACAAAGTCGGCGTCAGATTAAGCTTACTGTAGACGAAACACAACAGCGGAAATAAGCGGCCGCCGACTTTCATTATTTCATTTGCGACGCGCCAAAGTGCGAAGGGCTGTTGCACCAAAATAACAATCTAAATACTTGACAAGATTTAGGAAACAAATAAGCTGTGCGGCGTCCCGCGAAGTGGTTCATTGCATGAAAATTCCACATTTTTCTCCCAGCTACTCGCGTGCCCATTTTCAAAACAGGAGACGTCTATGACTTCTCGTATTGCGTGTTTGTCTCGATATTTGTTTGCCTTTCTGCTGTTCCCTCTCGTAGTTCTGGGCCAAACGCAGGTGGTGCGGCAAGTTCCCCTGACTCACCGTGGTTCGCTGCCGGCCACTCCACCGACCAGTCCAAATGCGCTGGACGGGCCAGAGTTAGACGCCGTGCAGGTTGAGGGCGACGCCGATAACGGGGGTGATGAAGATGAGGGGGGCCCTGGAATCAAAGTGAATCGGACAGTTGCCAAGGGACCTGGTTCGCCAGTAGGTCACGGCGGCAATGGGAAAGCGAAGTCCAATCCGGAGCTGACGCTGTCGATTGATGGAATCAATCACTTTCAGCAACGGTTCGTGGCGGCGGGGGGCAATCAATTCTCCATTGAGCCACCGGATCAAGGTTTGTGCGTGGGCAACGGCTTCGTACTGGAAACGGTGAATGACACTCTTCGGATCTTCGATACAGCGGGAAATCCTGTGAGCGCTCCGACTGGCCTAAACAGTTTTTATGGCTATGCGCCGGCAATCGATCGAACGAAGAGCCCGCTGCAATTTGGGCCTTCGATCACGGATCCGAGCTGCCTCTTTGATACGCAGACGCAGCGATGGTTCCATGTGGTGCTGACATTGGATCGCGCGAACATTTTCACACAGAATCTTTCCGGGGCGAATCACCTGGATATCGCGGTGAGCGTAACAGCCGATCCAACCGGAGACTGGAATATCTATAGTCTGCCTGTACAGAACGACGGAACTCAAGGAACGCCTGATCACCACTGCACTCTGGGCAGGAATCCGGCGCATGGGCCGTGCCTCGGCGATTATCCCCACATTGGTGCGGATGCAAACGGTTTCTACATTACGACGAACGAATTCAATCTGGTTTCTCCTGGCTTCCGCGGAGCGCAGATTTATGCACTGTCCAAGGGTCAATTGGCGGCGGGAGCGCCGGCTGTGAACGTGGTGCAATTCGACACAGCAGACACAAGCCTGGGTGTACAACTGGATGGCACTCCAGGATTCACGGTGTGGCCGGCGACGTCAACGGGAAATCAATTTGAAGGCAGCCACGGCGGCACAGAATATTTTCTGAGTTCCGAAGCCGTTTTTCAGGATGAGGGCGTAGACAACCGACTGCGGCTATGGGCCGTGAGCAACACGAATTCACTGAACACTCTGCCAGCCCTGGGTATCAGCGCCAGTGTGGTGAACACGATTCCGTACGCGATACCGGGACGCTCGAACCAAAAAGCAGGAGACGTACCGCTCGCACAATGCCTTTCCGACTCCTTACTGCAAGTGACGCCCACGCTGAAGGGTTGCTGGCGGTTGGTTGTTGGGGGAAATGGGCCGTTCCCCAACACGGAAAAGTTAGTGGACAGCAACGATTCGCGTATGCAACAAGTCGTTCTTGCCAACGGCAAGCTCTGGGCGGCGCTCGACACGGGGCTAATCATTGATGGAGACACGGCGCCTCGGGCGGGCATCGCGTTCTTCGTGATCAATCCACACTCGGGCAACGCCGAGCAGCAAGGTTATGCCGGGACTGTCGGCAACAATCTTACGTATCCGGCACTAGCGGTAACGCAAAGCGGAAGGGGTGTGATGGCGTTCACGGTGTTGGGCAACGATCATTATCCCAGCGCCGGTTATGCGGGCGTCGACGACAAGATTGGCGTGGGTGACATTCACGTTGCTGGGGAAGGAGTCGGTCCAGACGATGGGTTTACCGGGTACAACCCGGTGGCGTCGAACGGAAGGCGCCCGCGCTGGGGCGACTATGGCGCCGCGGCGAGCGACGGCAATTCCATTTGGATTGCATCGGAGTATGTAAATCAGACGTGCAATTTCAATACGTTCATAGCGACAAACTTCCGGTGCCCTGATCCAAACACAAATGTTGGAACACGCACGCTGCTCGGGAACTGGAGCACGAGGATCTCCAGAATCGTTCCCTAGCAAGGCGAAGAATCCGAGTCTGAGTGCAAGAGAGCCGCCTTTCGGCGCGGCTCTCTTGTTTTTTTTCGGCGCGCTACGCCGCGGCAATCCTACGGAAATTTCGTGCAGGTCTTTGACTTCCTACTCGTAGACAATCATCCATAAGGCGCCTCCGGTCGCAGCGAAAAGGAGTTGTGCGATGGAGACTTTCAGATGTAAATACGGAATTCCTCTACTGATTGGAAACGAGAAGCGACAAAGCCTGTGCTCGCGAATAGTGGCGAGAGTAGGATGGGAATATGAGCGAATGGTTCCGGCTATCGGTGGCGATCCCTGTCCACAATGAGGAAAGAGTGTTGCCGGAATTGCTAAGGCGCGTGCGTGGTGTGTTGGACCAGGTTCCGGGCGGACCGCACGAGGTGATATTCACAGATGACGGGAGCACGGATGGGACGCTGGCGCTGATTGAGGAAGCCTCGCGAGAAGATTCGCGAATCCTGGCTGTTTCGCTCTCGCGAAATTACGGGCATCAAGCAGCGTTGTCTGCGGCGCTGGACTACGTAACCGGAGACGCGACAGTAGTAATGGACGGAGATCTGCAAGATGTGCCGGAGGCGATTCCGCAATTTTTAGAAAAATTCAAAGAAGGATACGACGTGGTGTACGCGCAAAGAGTCAGGCGCAAAGAACCGCTCGTGTTGCGCATTTGTTATTTCACTTTTTACAGGTTGATGGCAAAACTGTCCGACGTTCGCTTACCGCTAGATTCAGGAGATTTCAGTTTGATGTCTCGGCGAGTCGTTGAAAATTTGCGGCGGATGCCGGAACATCATCGCTATCTTCGCGGGATGAGAACGTGGGTTGGATTCAAACAAACTGGAATTCCGGTGGAGCGCGACAAACGGTACGCAGGCAACAGTAAATACAGCTGGATGCGTTTGCTAAAGCTGGCATCGGACGGGATTTTTGCCTTTTCGATTGTGCCGATACGCGCAGCGGCCATTTTGGGCACGTTGACGATTGGGATCGCTTCCATCTATTCCTTGTTTGCTATCTACGCAAAGTTTTTTCTGGGCCAGTCTCCCAAGGGGTTTACGGCCGGCGTTGTCCTGATGACATTTCTGTCCGGGATATTATTGCTGTTTCTTGGAATCATCGGCGAGTACGTAGGAAGAGTGTATGAAGAGACGAAGGCAAGACCACACTACATCGTGGAGAAAGTGATCGGCCGCGCTCACGCAGAAGAAGATTCGCGAAGCGGGAAAGCGCAAAACAATCGGATCGCAAGTCTGCTGAGATGAAACTACAAAGCACAAAGAGAGCTCCACTACACAATTCTAAGCGAAAAGCAACGTTCTAACATTCATGACGCAGACCCGCGAGATCAACTACGTTTCGACGCCGATGGCTGTGAGCATGGCGGACAAGTGGTTTGAAATTGCAACGACGAAACATTTTTGGATTCGCCGGCGATTCGAGGTCACACAGAAACTTGCCGGCGATCTAATGCAAAATGCGAAAGAGATGGCGGAAATCGGGTGTGGGAACGGCTTGCTGCAAAAACAGATCGAAGAGAAGTACGGAAGAGTGGTGACAGGATGCGATTTAAATGAGTACGCGCTGCGGAGGAACGTGAGTGAAAAGAGCCCCCTGCTTTGCTACAACATTTTTGACAAAAGCGAATCTCTCCGAGGAAAATTTGATCTGATATTTCTGTTTGATGTGCTGGAGCACATCATGGAAGAGGGCCAGTTTTTGGACGCGGTGAAATTCCATCTTGCGCCAGGCGGGAAGATTCTTGTGAACGTGCCGGCGGGACAATGGGCGTTCTCCTCGTACGATCGAGCTGCCGGGCACGTGCGACGATATTCGATCAAGATGATGCGAGCCGCGGCTGAATCCCAGGGATTGAAAGTCACTGATTGGACTTACTGGGGTTTGCCGCTTTTGCCACCGCTGATTGTGCGAAAGGTTTTATTGGGTGGAGAAACGGATCAAGACAAAATCATTTCCAAAGGATTCGATCCTCGATCCAAATTCGTGGACGGTTGCATGGCTGTGCTCTCCAAGTGTGAGCCAATTCCGCAGAAAATAGTAGGCACCTCGCTTCTGGCTGTACTTCAATCCTGAAGTGAATGGTTTTTTTCAGTTCAATATTGCAAGAATTCTTATCGGGCCGGCCTCGCCAGATACACCGAATCGTGCCCGTCTGTGGCAAGGCGCTGCAAAGTCCAACCATCGGACATCAGCCAGAGGACGAACCAATCGGGATCGTTTTGACTGGTCGGATGCGAATAGACCAGGACTTCTGAGCGGGTGGACCTATATTTCTTGTATTCGAATACGCGCAACGGTGTGAAATCTCTCAGGACAAGAAGCTCTCGCTCGGTGGAATCCGGTCGTCCTAGAGCGGCGGCAGCATCGGGATCGGATAAATACATGAGCCTTTGCTTCCAGGAACCCACGGCGTAGTGATCCAATTCAAGATAGTCATGGCCGTCGGCGATGACTACAGGCAAATTCGAGTGATCGGCCTTTGCGACCAATGGTTGGGCAGAATTGGGCTGAGCAAAGCCAAGTTGATAGTCGCTGTAGAACGAGAGCCAAAAACCGGATTCCTGAATGGCGATAGCAAGGCAGAGCGCCGCACCAAGAAGAAGCGAGACTCTTCGACTTGCAAGGCTGAGGCCGGCTGCGGCAGCCAAGACTAGCCCTAGCGTGACGGGCAAGAGGTAGCGGTCGGTCAACCCACCATTAGTGATTTTTGTCGCCAGAAACATGGTAATTGGCAAGAGCAAGAAACCTGCAATGACGACTCGTTCATGAAAAAAAGGCAATTGATTTGGACTTGCGCGCAGGGCGCGAAGCAGGAAGAGTGCGGAAACGACCAGCACAATTGCAGTGAGAAGAAGGGCGGCGGCTATGAGCCACGAAGGAGTGCTTAGTGAACCCTGGGGGATGCCGAAAATCCAGCCATAAATTCTGAGAACACCGAAGAACGTCGGATGAATCCAAAAATGCGGAGAATAGTAGGACTTAACGCTGGCGAGTTCACGCCAAAATACAAAGAGGGGCAGAGATCCCGCGGATAGGGCGGCCCAGACAGACCAGCGGAAGATTCTGGTTTTGAAGGAATAGACTGCCTCAGCAGCGAAAAACGGAGACATCATGAAGATCGAGTAGAAGTGAAACGACTGTGCGGCGAAAAGACTGAGGCCAAGAAGGAAAGCCCAACGGGCGGCGGGCAAACGTTGGTAGGCGACGAGGGCGAGGCTGAGGCAAGCAGCAACGATGCAGTACGGTCTGGCCTCGACGGTGTAGGTGAGATAAAGCGGGGTCATGAAAGGGAGCAGAATGGCGATGATTGCAATTCTGGAGTTATGGCGTTTCTTGAGCCAGACGAATAGGCACCATTCCATGAGGCAAAAAGCCAATATGGAAGGAAGACGAAAAGCGATATGGTCGTTCGGGATGAGTTGGGAGAAGAATTTTTCAAGAAGATAATACGGTGGTGGATGGCCATCAGCGGCGCGGGTCAGCGCGTGCCAGAGCGTGGCGATGTTCGGCTGGTGCGCGAGAATCCAGGTGCAGAGTTCATCGTACCAGAATCGTCTGTTGAATGCTTTCAGAATGCCGCGAACGAGGGAGTATGAAAGAAGGAAAAGGAGTGCCGACGTGATGAGGCGGTCCTTGTTGTGCTGCCAGAAAGACTCCGTCGAAGCGGGCATCAAGGAAGGTTCGCCTCGAAGGCACTAGTGCGGAGCGCGGAAAATTTACGAGAGAGCAGATGAGGCAAGCCGCGCGCCGGCTGCGATTGTACCCAGTTCGCCATTTCCATTTTTCCTGAAACGAGTTTACCTGTGGCCACAATAGAGCGATGAAGAGGGCATGCTTTTCCACGCTAAAGGGTAAATAGCGAATTGAGAAAAATGGACCCGGTTGGGAACAGCTCTAGACTAGAAAGTTTCCAGTCTGCACGAGCGGGCTGGAGTTCGCGGTAATGTATTCTTTTCGAGAGACCCGCTGAATGGCACGGAAAACTTTGGGACCGAGATTGCTCCTGTACTCCTCCGTGCAATTCGTCGTCTTAAGTTTTGTGGCGATGCTCTTCTATCCCGGCGGCGCTATGTATCAGCCGAACGCCCACCGGTATTTGTTCTTTCAGAATTTTTTCAGCGATCTTGGAGCCACACTAACGAGAAAGAGTCAAAGCAATTCTGTTTCGATGATCCTGTTTATTGGAGCGCTCGTGTCGGTAGGAATCAGCCTGATGATCGCATCCTCTGTGTGGAAGAAGGCGATCGCTAGGCCGGGGCCGAATATGTTTTTTGGGCATGCAGCGCAGTTCATGTCGTTGCTGGCTGGAATTTGCTACGTGGGAATTGCCGTCACGCCATGGAATTTGATGCTGGACGCGCACATGCTGTTTGTTCAAGGGGCCTTCACATTGTTGCTCGGATTTGTGGTCTGTCTGGCCGCGCTGCAAATACAGAACCGCTGGATGGTTCGGTACGTTATTTCGAATCTGATTTACGTTGTGCTTCTCGCCGCGTACGTTTTCGTCTTGTTTCACGGGCCCAACTTGCTGACACTGCAAGGACTCGTGTTTCAGGTATTCGCGCAAAAAATCATTGTATACGTTTCGGTGTTGAATCTCGCGTATCAGACGATTGGCGTGATTGCTGCGGAAGAGCGGGCCGCTGATTAGACTTCAACGGCACTCACTCTTTCGAAATGAACTCGTAATCCACTTTGATTGCTTCCATCACGGGCATGTTGAGAAACGGATCCTCCTGTTCAACGAAGTAGTGTTTGACGGATGCGCGCTTGGCGGCAGCGAAGACTCTTTTCCAATCAACGGTGCCGCGGCCAAGTTCAGTCGAACCAGTTCCCTCCCCTTCCGTTGACGGAGTGCCGGGACGGATGTCCTTCACGTGAAGCAATTCGAAGCGGTTGGGATATTTCTCGAGATAAGCGGCGGGGTCATTGCCCGTACTGGCAACCCAGCCGATGTCCATCTCCATTTTGACGAGGTTGGGATGGGTGAGGCGGAGGAGCTCGTCAAACGCAACAAGACCTTTTTCTTTTCGAAACTCGAGATTATGGTTGTGGTAGGCGAATTGCATTCCGGCCTTTTTGGCTTTTTCACCGACCTTGTTAAATTGATCCGCGTTCCACTTCCAGTCGTCGAGTGTAATGCCGGCTCTGATCTCCTCGTAATATTTGTCCGCGTGAAAGCGACCGGGATTCGCAACAAATGGGAAAGAGCAGACAATGTATTTCAGGCCGAGGTCATGCGCGAACGCTAGCTTTGCGTCAAGGCCCTGCAACAATTCCTGGAGGGAATAGTGCGCTGCCGGTAGCGTGAGGCCGGCGCCTTCGATGGACTTACGAAACTCCGAGGCAGACTTGTCGTAGAATCCAGCGGCTTCGACTTCCTTGTAGCCAATTGCGGCGACTTTGCGGAGCGTGCCGTCAAAATCTTTGGAAAGTTCGTCTTTCACAGTATAGAGCTGCAAACCCGGAGGTAGTCCCAAGACCCCCGCGGAGGTTCGACTTGCGCCAAATATGGTTGCAGTAGCAAAAGCGCCGACGCCAGCCTTAATAAATTCGCGTCTAGAAAAGGAGTTCATGGTCCACTCCCGTCTTGCCGTGATTCCGATTCACACGCAAGACACTTTATACTTGCAGGGGGATAAGGGAAGCAACTTTTTATGATGGGCGGGGTGACAAATGGCTGACTACTATCTGCTGAAGACGGAGCCGACGGAATATTCGTTTGCGGATTTGCAAAAGGACAAGGAAACGGTGTGGGACGGCGTTTCGAATCCGGTCGCAGTGAGAAATTTGCGCGAGATGAAGCCCGGAGTGAAACTGATTATTTACGAAACGGGCGACCGGAAAAGCGCAGTCGGAACGGCGAGCGTGGTAGATGTGAAAGTGACCGATCCGAAGAAACCTCAGGTGAAAGTGAAGGCGGGAAAACCGATTGCAAAACCGATGCCGCTTGGAGAAATAAAAACGGATAAATTGTTTGGAGATTCACCGTTGGTGAGAATTGGAAGACTCTCCGTGGTTCCGCTGACAGCGGCGCAGTACAAGCGACTTGTGGGCGAGTAGAGAAATGAGATAGATCAGCTTTCAGCCTTTCGCTTGATCCTTGATTTGTTTCGCCAATTTCTCGATGGCCTGTGCCTTTTTCACAAAGCTGATGGAAAGCGTCTCGCTGGGATCGGCACGCAGCATATCTTGTTTGAGTTCGTTGGCCATCTCGCACAGCTTGTCCACTTCGACGCGGAGGGTTGCCGACAGCTGGCGAGTGATGTCTCCTTGGCGCTGCTGTGGGGTTAATTGAGGGCCGTCCAAACCCATAGGAGCGTTCTGATTCTGTGGCGCGTTCGGCGAGGGTTTCGGCTGCGGAGGAGGAGGGCTCGGGTGCTGTTGAGCGAAAACGGGAACGAATTGTGTTGCGGCGCTGAATCCTGCCAGCACTCCGAAAACGGTCAGAACGTTACGTCTGGATTGAAGCATGAGGGTCCTCCTGAAGAAAACCTGAAGGGCGGAGCTGCAGATGTAGCTTTTATACACCCGCTCCAAGAGGTAAGGCTAATATTTGCGGCACGCGCGAGGCGAGTCGGGAGCGTCCTGAGTCTTAGATGATCAGTACCGTTGGCAAGGCAGAACCTGAGAGAGCTGAAGGAGCGAGTTCAAGCTTAGATTCAAAATTAAAGTCAAAGTCAACCCAAGACCCACCCTTACAAACCGAAGGGTGGGGCACCCTTCGTGTTTGTGTGAGTTGAGTGATTTAGAAGATTTTCAGGACAGGCGCCCTGCATGGATGATGGGAGGAATCAGAGCTTGTAGAGTTTGGATGTGTCCTGAGGCAAGGTGGCCGGGGCAGGGTCGCCTTTGACGTAGTGGTTGTACCAGGCCAGATAGCGAGCTAGGCGGTCGGCGATGTGAGAGGGCGTGGCAAATTCGTGGAACTCGCTAGGGTAGACGACGAGGGCGGTTTCACGGCCAAGAGCTCTCAACGCCTGGTACATTTGCTCGCCGCCGAGGACGGGGACGTTCCAATCCTGGTTGCCGCCCATGAACAGCGCGGGCGTGGTGATGTTTTTTACTCTGTAAAAAGGAGCGAGTTTCTCCCACAGGGCTTTGTTTTCCCACGGATAGCCGAGTTCAGTGAAATAGTCCTTTTGATATTGGTCGTGGCCGTACAGGCTGGTGAATTCGGCGGCGCCCGCTCCGGAAATGGCGGCTTTGAAGCGAGTAGTCTGACCGATGATGAAATCGGTGGAGATGCCGCCGTAGGACCAGCCGCCGACCCCGAGCTTGTCGGGGTCGGCAATTCCCTGCTCGATGGCGTAGTCCACCATGGCCATGTCGTCTTGATAGTCCTTGTTGCCCCAGTCCGCCCAAATGGCTTTGCAGAAGTCCTGGCCGTAGCCGCTTGAGCCGCGAGGATTCGGATAAAGTACGGCGTAGCCGTTGGCAGCAAAGAGCTGAGCGAATTGGGCGAATTCCGCGTAGTAGGCCCAAACCGGGCCCCCGTGAGGGCGGAGGATGGTTGGATATTTCTTGCCGGGGACGTAATCGAGCGGCTTGTAGAGATAGCCGGCGATGAGCGCCCCATCCTTGCTCTTGAATTTGACGTATTCCGGTTGGGAAAGCTTGAGCCGGGAGAAAAGAGCGTCGTTTGTGTGAGTGATGCGCTCGAGTTTGCCGTTTTGGGAAAGGTAGATTTCGTCTGGTCGATCAGCAAAGGAGATTTGAGCGGCAATTTCACCGGACTTGCTGAGGGAATAGGAATAAAGGATAAAGCGGCCGGAAATTGGCCGGGTGATTTTTCCGTCGGCAAGGTTTACCTGGGAGAGGATTTGCGTGCCGTCATCGTCGGCAACGAAGTAGATGGATTTGCCGTCAGACGAGAAACGCGGATCGGTGGACATGCGGTCGAGGGAAAGCGTGAGGACTTTTGCGTCGCCGCCAGAGGCGGGCGAGACGGCGATATGTTTTGTTGCGTATTGAAAGAGCTTGGGATCGAGTTGCGTCGAGTAAGCGATCCACTTGCCGTCGGGAGACCACACAGGAGAGGAATCGTGGCCGGGATTCGTAGTGACTTGCGCGAGATGAGCGCCTTTATCCGTGTTGTCGGCAGGGATCGTCCAAATGTCCTTGTTATAGGTAGCGTCGGGATCGGGTTTGGAACGGTTGCTTGAGAAGGCGATAAATTTGGAGTCCGGTGACCAAGCCGGGTCCTCATCGTCATAATCGCCTGAAGTAATTTGGGTTAGCGATTTCCCCAGCAGTGTGAAGACATAGATGTGTTTGCGGCGACGGTCGAGATAGCCGACTTCGTCCACCTTGAATTGCAGCCGGTCAATAACCCAAGGCTTTGGGGTTTTGGACTTTTTCCCTTTTTCGGAATCAGCAGGATCGGCAGCTTTATCCTTATTTGTCGTTGCGGCCGCGAGTTCGTCGTCAGTGGGATCCCGGAGAACGATGGCTAGTCGCGTGGAGTCCGGCGACCAGGCGAAGTCGTGGACATCTTGAGGCGTATCGGTGAGCTTTTGAGCTTCGCCGCCGAGGCGGTTCAGGAGCCAGACCTGGGTCTTTCCTTCGTCACGGGCAGAAAGGAAGGCCAGCCACTTTCCGTCTGGACTCCAGCGAGGATGGCTGGAGGAGACGTTTTCACTGGTGAGGGCGATGACTTCGCCGGCCGACGATGCGACCATCCAGATGCGGGACTCGTTCTTGTCTTTTTCCAAGTTTGGCGAAGTAACCGTGTAGGCGACCCACCGGCCGTCGGGGCTAATCTGCGGGTCGTGAACTTCGTGAATCTGGAAATAGTCGGCGATCGTGATGGGGCGCGGGGTGGCAGATGGCTGCTGGGCGAAGGTGGACACTGAGAATAGGCACAGAACTACCAGAGCGAGCAGGCGAACCCAGTTCATGGACGAGTACTCCAGAGAATTTGAAGAACGAAAGAATGCGCGGGCGAGTCTATCACAGGAAAACCCGTGCTGGATGCGAGCGAGGCGGCGTTTGTGGCAGCAGCCTCGGGCGAGAAATTTCTCGACAGACGTATTTTTTTGTTGCGTGCAGGTGCAGACCCTGTATTCTTTCCCTGCCAGTTTGCTCGGACTATGCGTTAACCGGTTACTGCGGGGCGCGAGGGGAACAAACTGCGCCCGAGGAGGACGAGCGTAAAAATTGAGTAGCATATCGGTACCCGCCCAAATTCCTTCCCAAGTACTTTCCACACCAAAAAAGAGAGCAGCGAAGATGACGCTCTGGCCGCTGGTTGCGGCGACGTTTTTCATGGTGTCCGGCGGCACCTATGGAACAGAGGAAATTATTCACGGCGCGGGCTACGGGCGCGGAATTTTGGTTCTGTTGTTTTTGCCGGCGCTGTGGAGCTTGCCGACGGCGTTCATGATCGGAGAACTTTCGAGTGCGTTGCCGCACGAGGGCGGGTATTACGCTTGGGTGCGGCGCGGGCTTGGAAACTTCTGGGGATTCCAAGAAGCGTGGCTCTCCCTGGTGGCGAGCATTTTTGACATGGCCATCTATCCGACGCTATTCGTAATTTATTTGAAGCAGATGGCGCCGTGGTTTGGCGAGGGCAATCATGGAATTTTGGCGGGATTATTCGTGGTGGCGACCTGTGCGGGATTGAATATTGCAGGAATTCGCGTGGTGGGAATCACTTCACTTTGGCTGTTCTTTCTTCTGTCGGCTCCGTTTGCGATTATCGTGCTGCTCACGCCTTTCAAAGCCGGCGCATTTGCAGAGCCACACATAGGGACGGCAGGCGCCGGACTGGGTCTCTTAGGCGGCGTGCTGGTGGCGATGTGGAACTACATGGGCTGGGACAACGCCTCCACAATTGCACAAGAGGTGGAGCGTCCACAGCGGACGTATCCGAAGGCGATGATCGCTGCCGTAATTCTTGTTTCGCTGACGTACGTGCTTCCCTTCCTCGCAGTGTATTTCACCGGCATGCCTGCGTCCGTCTTCAGTAATGAAGGTTCGTGGGCGACGGTCGCAGGAACGCTGGGCGGCAAGGTCATGGGATTCGAATGGCTGCGATTCTTTATCGTCCTTGGTGGAATGATGAGTGCGTTCGGCATGTTCAACGCGCTAGTGATGAGCTACTCGCGCCTGCCTTTGGCGATGGCGTGGGACGGCATGCTGCCAAAGGTGTTTGGGAAAACGAGTAGACAGACGAATGCGCCGTGGGTAGCGATTCTGGTTTGCGCGGCGTGCTGGGCGCTTTGTCTGGGGCTGGGATTCAGCCGGCTGATTACGCTGGACATTCTGCTTTACGGGTCGAGCTTGGCGCTCGAGTTTGTGACTTTGGTTGTCCTGCGAATTCGCGAACCGAACTTGAGGCGCGAATTCAAAGTGCCGGGGGGATTGGTGGGCGTGGTGTTGGCCGGAGTTTTCCCGTTGGCGCTGTTGGGCCTGGCACTCGTGAAGAGTCAGTCCGAGAGCATTCTAGGAATGAATGGCTTGTTGTTCGGCGTGATCATGATCCTGGCTGGATTTGTCGTGTATTGGGCGACGCGTGGGCTTCGGAGGAATGTGGCGGTCGCAGCTGCTGGCGCGCTTGAAAAACCAGAAACCGCATAGCACAGTGCGAGAACTTTGGATGAAAGAGGGACGGCCGTGAACCGTCCCTTTTTCGTTGCTCGAACGTAATTGAGGAGCGCGACGCGTGCCGGAGTTTTGTTATCCTTTTCTTCGTCTCTCATATGAAACGCAGGTTCCTGAAAATTTGGCCGATTTTGGTAGGAGCTGTGTTGTTTGGGGCGTTCGCGGCACGGCCGCAGAATTCCGCAACAAATTCGCCACAAACAAATACGGCTTCGCGTGGCGGATTGAACATCGTTGTGATTGACCCTGCACATGGCGGCACGGACCTGGGTGCGCGGGGGGTGGGAGGTATTCGAGAGAGCGACATCGTGCTGGATCTTGGCGCGCAGGTGCGGCACGGGTTGGAGGCACAGGGGTTTCAAGTGATACAGACACGGTTGACAAATGAGGATCCTTCGTTTGATGACCGCTCTGCACGCGCCAACGCGCAGACGGGAGCGATATTTTTGACATTACATGTTTCCTCGACGGGGCTTCCGGGGACTGTGCGTGTGTACACGATGCCGGACATGGCTTTACCGCAAGCGAACGGCGGGTTGATTCCGTGGGAGCAAGCGCAGGCCCCGTACTTGTCGCTAAGCCGGAAGCTGGCAGATGCGGTCCAGGGCGAGTTGGCGCAGAAATTCAAGGGCTCACCTGCGAACGCGCAGACTGCGTTTGTGAGGCAACTGCGCACAACGGCGGCGCCTGCAATTGCGATTGAGATTTCCAGCGTGACGATTCAAGACAAAGCAGATTTGGACCACATGCTGCCTGGCGTAGCTGAAGCGATCGTGCGAGGAGTTGTAGCGTTCCGACCGTCGTACGTGACGCCAGCAGTGCCAGACGTTGCGCGGGGAGCAAAGCCTTGAGCTCCCAATGGCGGGTACGCATATTGATCGGGCTTGCAGTTGCGGTGCTCGTGGCGGCGATTTATTTTCCCATTCTGAAGCGGCGCGTAAAACGCCAGGCTCGAGTGCAGCAACAGAGCGAGGAGCAGGCGCGGCGTGAGTTAGTGCAGAGCCTAACGGCCGCAACAAACGAGCCGATGGTCAAAGCAAAATTGTTTTGGGCAGCGGAGGCGGATGGTTCCGAGCTTGCGCCCACGACCGTTGAGCTTCCTCTTTCGAGCGATCCGGTACTTCGAGGAAAACAAGTGCTAAGCACCTTGCTGGCAGGGCCAGTGGATGCGGAATTGCGGACGGTGCCCCCGGACGCTGTGTTGCTTGCGTTTTATATTCTTCCTGATGGCACGGCGATCGCGGATTTCTCCGAAGCGATGGCGAATTCGATTCCGTCTGGGGTACAAAGCGAGCAATTGGCAGTCGATTCGATCACAAAGACGCTGGAAGCCAATGTGCCACGAGTTAAACGTTTGAAAATATTGATTCATGGCCAAGAGGCGGAAACGCTCGCCGGGCACCTGGATTTGACAGGAACGTTTCCGGTGAACACAAGCGTAAGCACGGCCGCCGCGCCCCCATCCCCAGCAGCAGGTGGCAATGCCTCTCCCAAGAAGTAATCGCGCGGGCAAACCTCTGCGTTCCATGTTACTTTTGCCATCTGCACGGGAGGCGAAGTGAGAAGCGACGGACGAGGTCCGGACCAGCTGCGGCCCGTAAAAATAACTCCTGACTTTATTTCCACAGCAGAAGGCAGCGTGTTGATCGAGTTAGGAAAGACGCGCGTGATTTGTACAGCATCGGTGGACGATGGGGTCCCCGGATTTCTGAAAGGCTCGGGCAAAGGTTGGGTGACGAGCGAATATGGAATGTTGCCGCGCGCGACCGAGGAGCGTACAGCGCGCGAGGCGGCGCGGGGAAAACAATCCGGGAGAACACTGGAAATCCAGAGGCTGATCGGGCGTTCACTGCGAGCGATTACGGACCAGGAAGCCCTCGGTGAGCGAACCGTGTATTTAGACTGCGATGTGATTCAGGCGGATGGCGGGACACGAACGGCTTCGATTACCGGCGCCTTCGTGGCGTTTGCATTGGCTATGGAACGGATGGTTGCGGCGGGGATTCTGAAAAATTCGCCGTTGATTGATACCGTGGCCGCAACGAGCGTGGGAATTGTGGATGATCGAGCGTTGCTCGACTTGGCGTACGAAGAAGATTCACGCGCGGAAGTGGACATGAACGTGGTGATGACGGGCGGCGGGCACTTTGTAGAGATACAGGCGACGGCGGAAGGACGGGCGTTTTCCGGCAGCGAAATGCAGGATTTGCTGGCGTTGGCCGCGGCAGGAATCCGCCGGTTGAGTGAAGCGCAGCGCTTGGTCTTGCCTGCCAAATCGGTTGCCCGTGGCCGCTAGGATTCTGCTGGCATCATCGAATGCGGGAAAGCTCGCGGAGTTTCGCGCGCTGGCGAAGGATTCGTCTGTTTCGTTCGAACTTGAGTTATTTCCAAACTTCGACGTAGGTCCAGCTTTTGAGGAGTCTGCGGCTACGTTTGCGGAAAATTCGCTAGGCAAGGCGCTCTATTATTCGCGGCGCACTGAAGATATTGTGCTGGCCGACGATTCCGGACTTGTGGTTCCAAGCTTGGATGGGCGACCGGGAGTTCGCTCTGCGAGATACGCGGGCGAAAATGCGACGAGCGCGCAGAGAATCGAAAAACTGCTAGACGAAATGAAAGACAAGCGCGGCGTCGAACGCGCGGCTCATTTCGTGTGCGTGCTGTCGGTCGTACGACAGAATCGTGCGCTGGCGGTAATTACGGCGAGGGCCGATGGTGAAATTCTGCAGGCGCGACGCGGAGCGGGCGGATTTGGCTATGATCCGATTTTTTTCTTTCCTCCCCTGCGCAAAACATTCGCGGAACTTACAGCAGAAGAAAAAAATCAGCAGAGCCATCGAGGCAAGGCGTTCCGGCGATTGCTGGCGGTGATGGCGGACATGCTATAGTCTGCGAATCATGCCGACAAAAAAGAAGAAGACAAGGCACGGCCCGCCGAAAGCAAAGAAGGGAGCAACCAAATCAACATCTGGAGTGAAGACTGACCCGAAGCGGGTCGCGGCCATTCTCAAAAAACTAGACGAGGCTTATCCGAATGCGGTGTGTGAACTAAATCACGAAAACGCGTTTCAATTACTGATTGCGACCATTCTGTCCGCACAGTGCACGGATGTGCGGGTGAACCAAGTGACGGCGACTTTGTTTAAGAAATACCCGACGCCGGAAGCATTCGCACACGCGAATCCGAGCGAGTTGGAGCAGGACATACGGCCCACTGGATTTTTTCGAAACAAGACAAAGTCCGTTATCGGCGCGAGCAAGGCGATTCTGGAACGATTTGGCGGAAAGGTGCCGCGAACGATGGAGGAGATGCTGACGATTCCAGGTGCGGCGCGGAAGACGTCAAACGTAGTGCTGGGCACGGCGTATGGAGTCACGAGCGGAGTCGTTGTGGACACGCATGTGCAACGGCTCTCGAACCGGCTGGACCTGAGCCACAACGAAGATCCAAAGAAAATCGAGCAGGACTTGATGAAGATTCTGCCGCAAGACAGGTGGATTTCATTTTCGCACCAGATGATCTGGCATGGGCGACGCGTTTGCTTTGCGCGCAATCCAAAGTGCGTGGACTGCAATCTGGAAACGCTTTGTTTTTCGAAAGACAAGACAATCTAAAGCTAGTTTAGTGAGCGGAGAACAAAGAGGGCGGCTGTCGCCGCCCTCTTTGCATTCTTGCCGGAGAATTGCAGCAAGTTTATTGCACGCTGCTGGTGACGACCACACCGGACGTACCACTGGTGCTCGCGCCCGCGGCAAATGGAGAGCCAGCAACAGCAGTCAGAGAGCCGTCAGCATTGATTTTGTACGCAGCTACACCGGAGGCGACGCTGGTGCCATTCCCTTTGACCGCCGCATAGAGGAACGTGCCGCTGGCGTCGATGGCGACGCGACCGGTACCGGTCGCGTCAACGGTTGTCTGTTTGCCTGTGGTCGAGACAGCGCCCGAGGCTTTGTTGAAAGAGAATGTGGTAACGGTTCCATTGGTGGCATCGGAAACGAAGACGAACCGACCTTGCGGGCCGAAAGTCACCGAGGACGGAGCCGCGACTCCAGTTGCAAGTGGAAGTCCGACGGCGGTGAGATCTCCGTCTGTGACAAGCACCTGTATGGGCGTGATCTTGAACGATTGAAGCGTTTTACCCGCGGAATCGAGGGCGACGAGCCAGTGGCCGCTTGGATCAATCGAGCCTGAGGTCCACGTACCCGATGGAGTAACCGCGGCTCCACTCGGAGCAAGGTTGCCATTAAAGCCGCTGACCAAAATAGGATTGATGACGTTAGTGCCGAGAGCATAAAGCAGAGTGCCCTGGGGGTCCGCCACGACTGTATTGACGCTGGTCAGCGAAGAGGTGGCTCCGATTGTTACCGGAGGATTGGTCAGAGAGAAGGGCTCAACTACATTCCCTGTTGTGTCCGCGACAAAAATGAATCGAGAACTTGGCTCGGTCGCAATTTCGGAAGGAGCATCTGTGCTGGTGGTCAGGCTAAACGGAACGCCTGTGAAAACAGAAAGGGCTGCTGTGGATGGGGTAACACTGAAACCTCCAAATACCTTCCCGCTCGGACTGCTATTGAAGAGAAAGGCCCCTGTGCTGTCGGCGGTGAGGAAGGTATTCCCGGCTATCCCCGCCGTAGGTGAACCAGCTCCCACAGAGAGAACTCCCGTCGTGTTTGAGGCGGTGAAACCAGAGATGTTGCCCGAGCTGCTGTTCGCAGCAAACACATTCGAGGGCCCGATGGCGGGCGCGCTTATTCCTGAATAGAAGGAGACAAATTCGGGGATCACGCGAGTTTCCGAAAAAAATTTCGGAGTCAAGACGCCGTTGGCCAGCGCGAAGAGGGCAACGGAATTGTCCCCATCGTTGACTACGGAAAGCAAAGATCCTGAAGCATCAATGGCGACACCTTCGGGAATGCTATTCGCGTCCAGCCCTGTGTTCGTGGTTGTGGGAGCGCCCAAAACGCCGCCGGAATTGATTGGGAACACTGCAATCGTGCCGTCGCCGCTATTCGTGACGAACAGGAATTTGCCGACAGGGTCAATCGCCGTCGCGAACGGCGCGTTCAAATTTGTCGTTGTGGCTCCCGAGCCGATCAAGGTCAACGCACCTGAAGCTGCGACGGTAAACGCAGAAACGGAATTCCCAACATTGTTAGGAACGAATAGGAACTGGCCCGCGGGGTCGATCACAGGAAGTTCTGGACCGTTCAGAGAAGTGAAGGGGCCAGGGCCGATTGAGGCCAACGGGCTGAGCCCCCCGTCTGCACCGATGGAATAACCAGAGACGGAATTATCGTTAAAATTCGTAACGTAAACGAACCGGCCCAGAGGATCCACGATAATGCCAGCCGCCGATGCGCCTGTCGCAATCGTGGGCGAAGAAGCGATGGGGGTGAGTGTTCCTTTCGTCGGCGTATTGGTCGTGTCGATGGAATATGCATTAACAAAATTAGTGCCACCGTCCAGCACATACAAATAGCGTCCCGTCGGGTCAACAGCGCTCTGAACAATGGTAGTCGTCCCGTTCAGAAAGGAGGTGATGTCCACGTCGGCCAAGCCCGAGGCGCTTAGTTTGCCCGAGACCCGGTCGATGACAAATGTTCCTATTTTGCCCGGACCTCCAGCAGCGTAGACAAACTGCCCGCTAGGCTCGAATACAAGCTGTGCCGGGGCGAGGGCGATATCGAGTGCTGGAAGCGGAGCGAGAGCTCCTGCAGAGGAATTGATTGCGAATCCTGAGGTCACGCCGTCGTTTGGACTGACGGTATAAACGAAGCGAGGAACTGCCGGCACGACCGTCAAGGTCGTCGTACCGGAAATGAGGCCCGTACTCGCGGCGGTAATTGTGGAAGTTCCTGCTGCGAGGCCTAAAGCAATGCCGGAGCTAGCAATAATTGTCGCCGTAGCGGTGGTGCCCGAACTCCAGGTAACGGCAGCCGTGGGATCAATCAGAGTTCCATCGCTCATTCTGAATTTCGCACTGAAATCTTCCACGCCGCTAACAGGGATTGTTGGATTTGTCTGAACGATAACAACCGCAACCGGAACGGGCGCCCCTCCCGCGCCAACGGTAAGCGTGACGCTCGGAGCCATGATGCTGCCGAACTGTGCAAAAATCTGCGCAGTGCCATTGGCGACGCCGGTCGCAAGTCCTGTAGACGCACCAATCGTGGCCGTAGAAGTAGGGGCCGAACTCCAGGTAACTATCGTCGTGATGTCCGCGGTGCTGGCGTCGGCATACGTTCCCGTGGCTGTGAACTGCTTGGTCGCGCCGACCGCCACGGAAGCGGGGTTGGGCGTAATTGCAATGGAAGTGAGCCCGATTACGGTCAGTGTGACGCCTGGAGAGGTGACGCTACTCATTGCAGCGGTAATTTGCGTTGTGCCTCCGGCGACCCCGGTTGCCAAGCCAGCTGCAGAGATTGTGGCAGTGGCCGGAGTGCCGGAATTCCATGTCACGGTGGCCGTAATGTCCGAGGTGGATCCGTCGCTAAAGGTCGCGGTCGCCGTGAATTGCTGAGTAAAACCTGCTTTCAAAGAGGCAGGAGTGGCAGGCGTGACCGCAATTGAGGTAAGGGTTTTCGCAGGTTGCACTCCGCTGCAACCAGCAAGAATAGCCAGGATAAGCAGGGGGAAAAGCACGACGGCGAAAAGACGTGGCAGGGACTTCATATCTCCTCCTCAGACAGGACAGACACATTTCTTGGGAGGCATACCGACGTATGGGCAACGCAGCCTAGATATGGCCGCGCCTCGCGAGCCTGGGCGATCCCGCCAACTCCGGACTTGCAGAGCCCCGGATCCCTCGTCTGCCTCTTCATACCCCACAACAGATGCACGGACTTGCCTGGGCAATCGTATTCCTAAAGGAAAGCATTTCCTAGAGCATGTCCGTGTGCAGTGGACGACCCCGTCCCAGTGTAAAAAGAGGACAGAAATGAGGCCAGCAAAAAATTTCGAACCTGGTGGCGACGTGCAGGAAATGTAACGGCGGATAAACGATGCGCACACCATATTTGTATATGAGATTAGGAATACGAATGGGAAGTGCTTTAGAATTAAGATTGCATTTCATGTCGGGGCGTAGCGCAGCCTGGTAGCGCGCCTGCCTTGGGCGCAGGAGGCCCCCGGTTCAAATCCGGGCGCCCCGACCACCTACTGCTTTATTTTCAATTCGCTACTTCATCGAGCTTCCGCGCCGAAAACCGAACTTGGGTCCAATTTGGGTCCAAATATCAGTTTCTCAACGCTGTTGACTGCGCGACGCTGCTCTTCCGGGATGGCATGCAAATAAACTTCGTGCGTGATTTCCGGCGTTGAATGACCCAACAGAGACGGGTTTGCGATTTGTGGCTGAAAGACGGGATCTTGCGGATCTTGCGTCAACGCTTGACTGGCCAACTATTGACAAGTATAGTTATACCATGACGCAAGCGAGGGCAAAAGTCGACGGTGAGCCAATTCACGATGGGCTCCCGCACTCACGGCAACGCGAGGCTCTCCTGAACATTCTGCGGACTGCTAATTATGTGCGGCATACTTATTCCCCCGTATTCGAGTTGCATGGTATCACCGCGCAGCAATACAACGTCCTTCGCATCCTGCGAGGTGCAGGCCCAGGGGGTCTTCCAACACTGGACATCATAGAGCGGATGATTGAACAGGCTCCGGGGATAACCCGGTTGCTGGATCGCCTGGAAGCCAAGAAACTCGTGCGCCGCGAGCGCCCTCCCGGAAACCGGCGACAGGTCCTCTGCTGCGTCACGAAGACCGGGGTTGATCTGTTAAGAACGCTCGATGCCCCGTTGAAAGCCCAGGCTGTTAAAGCGCTACAGAAGCTCAAGAAATCCGAGATTGAAGAACTGATCCGCTTGTTGGAACTCGCGCGGGGCGATCGCTAAGGATTTTTTTGCGGCTGCTCAATCGGTTGAAAAATGTAAGGCGTTTGCGGGCGCTGTTCTTATGGCTTGGGAGCTGATGGTCCTGGTAAGTAACTCCTGGTAATCAAAATAGAGGTTGTATCCAAATGCGGCCACATGCATCTGAATAGTTGACTAGTTAACAGTTTAGTGAGCAATACTTGAAAGGATCTTTATGAAGCTACTTCATGTTGATTCCAGTGCGCGCCGGAGTTCAGTGTCGCGGCAGTTAAGCTCCATCTTTGTTGAAAAGTGGAGGGAGGAAAACCCAACCGGAGAAGTCGTGCGACGAGACTTAGCTGCAACGATGCTTCCAGTGATTACTGACGAATGGGTCCAGGCAACGTACGGAAACTCTTTAAGCCTGACTGCGGAACAGCGGCAGGCCACTGCGCCATCGGACGCGTTTATTGAGGAGCTCAACTCCGCGGACACGATCGTTATCGGAGCGCCCATGCACAACTTCACTGTTTCGTGGCCGCTCAAGGCGTGGATTGACCACATCGTGCGCCTAGGGAGGACTGTGGTGTACAGCGCAACCGGTCCCAAGGGACTTTTGCATGGAAAGAAAGTTGTAGTCATAACTACGCGCGGTGGCCGCTACAAACCCGGGTACGAATTCGACTTTCTGGAACCGTACTTGCGCGGCGTTCTGGGCTTCATTGGCTTGACCGACATAACTTTTATTCACGCCGACAACCAGGGAGGCGAGCTTGCCACGCAAGCACGGGCGGTGGCTTTCGCGCGGATTCGTCAAGTGGTGGTTCAGCATGGACCGAACCAAGGAGCACAGAACAATTAAGTCTGGAGTGACCTTCCTTCGGAAGGCATGGTTTCGGGGCTTATGAAGAGTTTTTTGCGCACGAGTTAGCGAGTTCATTACAAGAGGAGTGAAATGCAAACCCTAAGAGAAGTTGATCTAAGCATCGCCACGGGAAAAACAAAGGAATTGTTTGGGGCTATCGAGCAAAGGCTTAAGAGAGTTCCCAACATGATGCGTTTGATGGGGAATTCACCTGCCATTCTCGGTGCCTACCTGCGATTCAACGAATCGTTCGAGGAAACAAGACTAACGGCGAAACTGCGCGGTCTGATCTCCGCGGTCGTCGCCGAGATCCATGGCTGCGATTACACACTATCCGTGGCTTTCGCGCTCGGCCCGCACGAAGGCCTGACCAGCGCAGAGTTGAACGGCGCCCGGCGGGCCGAGGCCAGCGAGCCAAGAAGTGCCGCGGTGCTCCAATTCGTTGCAAAGGTGGTGCGCGAGCGGGGACGCGTTCCTGCCTCGGATGTCGAGGAGCTGCGTAACACTGGCTTTACCGACGAGGAAATCGTGGAGATCATCGGAGCGGTGGTTCTAAATATTTTCCGGAACTACTTCAACCTGATTGCAGGGACAGAAGTTGATTTCCCGCTGGTGAAAACAAGCCACGGCGCTGGGTCCTAAAGCCACGAGAGGCATTTATGTTGATGCATAAAAAATGGTTTTCATCACGGGCACAAACGCCAGCGTAGGTGTGGCGGCGTTACAAAACAGGAGGATTGCAATGCAAAAGAACAGCTCATCAGTCGGCAAACAACGTCGAATTATAGCAACCATATTAATTGTGCTCGGCGCTCTCATGCTCATCGGAAGCTCCGGCGCAAAGCTTTCCCATGTACCGAAAGTCGTCGACCAGCTGGGCGGCATGGGATTTGACGGCAACAAGCTGATATTGATCGGGACACTGGAAATACTAAGCGCTGTTCTTTTCCTGATCCCAGTTACCCGGTCCGTTGGGTTGCTAATGGTGTCAGCCTACATGGGCGGGGCCATCGCTACGCATGTTGGGCACAACCAACCGGCTATTCAACCTGCTTTTGTCTTGGCGATTTTTTGGTTAGCGGCATGGCTGCGTCACCCGGAGATCCTCTGGAGCTTTATGCAGCCGGCGCGCGCGACAAGCGCGCTTCAGTAGGAAAAGAACCGGGAAATGGATTTAGGGCTAGTGTGAAATCTATAGGAGGAACTTAATGAAAGCGAAGGGACAGCGATGAATTATTTGATACCCGCCCAAGCAGGGGCCCAGTTTGTGAGTTTGATTGTGGTCGCAACTGTAGCTGGGTTTTACATCGTACCCTGGCTCAAGACCCACGGGCGAGCCGACGCGCTTAGCGCGTTGCTCTGGGTGCACGTTTTTCGATACATGGCGTTACAGGCGTTCTCCGCCCAACGCGCCGGCTTTCCCATCTCCGATGGCGGGCTCAGGGAGATTGTAGTTGGCGACCTCGCGGGGGCGGTCATGGCTTTCGCGGCAATCGTGCTGCTGCGCTATCGGGTGCGCTTGGCACACCTGCTGGTTTGGCTGCTCGTTGTCGAGACGATCTACGATACGTTCCTCAACATCCGAGGCGGAATTCATGAACATTTGATGGGAGCGGCGAGCGGTGTCACGTGGATGATTCTCGTTTTCTATGTTCCCATGATGATGGTTAGCCTCGCGCTGATCATCTGGCAGCTCCTTTCAAGACGAGGCGAGTCGCTCGCTTCTTCCACTCAAAACTAGCAAGGTTCGCACTCTGCTACTGCAAAAAGAGTCGTAGGCAAATAAAGGTGTGACAATGACCAGTACTCAGTTCAATTCGACCGATGCTCATCCGAGACGGCGCGTCGCGGTGCTTGATACGGAGATGAGCTATGTTGACACCGGTCGGGGGGACCCGATCGTGTTTCTTCATGGAAACCCGACTTCTTCCTACCTGTGGCGCAACATCATTCCCCATCTCAGCGAACACGGGCGCTGCCTCGCTCCCGATCTGGTAGGGATGGGACAGTCCGGAAAATCGCCGAAGGGCGCGTACCGGTTCGTCGATCACGCACGCTACCTGGATGCATGGTTCGAGACCCTGAACCTGACCAGCAATGTCACCCTGGTTGTTCACGATTGGGGATCGGCTCTAGGGTTCTATCGAGCATTTCGCTACCCCAACCAGATCCAGGCGATCGCCTATATGGAAGCTATCGCTATGCCGCGACGGTGGGAAGATTTTGGCGAGGCCGGCGGCATCTTCCGGACGCTGCGTTCCGAACACGGCGAGCAAATGATTCTCGACGGGAACTTCTTCGTGGAGGGCATCTTGCCTCGCAGCATATTCCGCAAACTGACTGACCGCGAAATGGCCGCTTACCGTGCGCCGTTCCTCGAGCGCGAGGCGCGGCTGCCGACGCTGGTCTGGCCGCGTCAAATCCCCATCGAGGGTGAGCCAGCCGACGTGAGCGCGATCGTCGAGGCCTACGCGGGCTGGCTCGCTCAGTGTCGGATTCCCAAGCTCCTCATCTTGGGCCAACCTGGTGCGATCATCAGAGGGCGCACACTCGAATTCTGTCGGACCTGGCCGAACCAGACCGAAGTAACGGTTAAGGGGGTGCACTTCTTGCAGGAAGACTCGCCAGATGAAATTGGCAATGCATTGCAAGAATTTCTGAAATCCGTCCGGCGATGATCATGGTGGGTGTCTTCATCGAACTCGGCAGAGGTAACCAGCGAAAATACGCGATATGAAGAGTCAGGTGCGAAGGATGCGCGTTCGTACGCGGTTCGCACGCAAATAGATCCCTCTCAGCGGATCGAAGGCCACGGCCTGCGGCGCGGAAAACTGCCGGATGCGCCAACTTCGATGATGGGCGGGCCGCAGAGTTGAAAGCGTCAAGAAAGGTGTCTTAACGACAAATGTTCGCAAGTTCCGCAGGCCTGGGAACGGACTCGGATTGCTGAGACAGCAAAAAATGAAAAGCTGACGAAAAGCAGAATCACATCAACTTCAGCGCTCATGACCGGCCCCCGTGGTTACAGACTCGACTAAGCGTACCTCTGAGTCTTCGAACATTTGGGATGAGTTGCGTAAGGTTCGACAGCAGGCCATTCATCGCACTTCGATAGATGTTTGTTGTATTTGAGATGTTTGCCGCGCAGATTCGTCTGCGCCCTTTTGCCGCCGCCACATTTTGTCCGCGATGACACCGTATCCTGCCCACACAAAAATTAGGCCCAGCACCGGTGGGGCGTAAGGCAATACAAAGGGAAAAGTGTT
>JACXTT010001526.1_pt1 | contig 38431 bp, 38 predicted proteins | sample 9270951 | NCBI WGS metagenome assembly JACXTT01 (sample SAMN15532306, study PRJNA645909) | rock metagenome | isolation source: weathered quartz diorite | place: Puerto Rico | collected 2017-06-21
AGCGGCATGGTCTGGGGCCATGATCCCGACCGCGAGGGAACCGTCGCGTGGAAGGCGCAGCTCGTGCAAAAGCTGGCCCTCGGCATGATTACATTTGGCGGGGCGGCGGACGATCAGAACGCCTACTTTGGATTGCGGACGGGGGGCGTCGCCGCAGTCAGCCTCGACACGGGCGAGAAGAAATGGTTCACGCCGATTGCGGGCCCCGAGAAGGGCCCACGAGGGGAAACCGCGGCGATTACCGCAATTCCCGGAGCCGTCTTCTCGGGAGGTTGGGACGGCGTGCTACGCGCATTTTCGACTCAGGATGGGCACCTTCTCTGGGAATACAACATGGCCCACGCCTACGACACGGTAAACCATGTTCCTGGCAAGGGCGGTTCGATGGCGGCGCCAGGGCCAACGGTTGCGGGCGGCATGCTGTTCGCGGGGTCTGGATACATTTTCGGCCCCGGAATACCCGGCAACGTGCTGTTAGCCTTTTCCGCTGATTAATTGGCTAGGGTTCCACGATCTGATTGCGTACGGCGTAGCGCACGAGTTCGCTGACGCTGTGCAGGTCCAGCTTACGCATGATGTTCGCGCGATGCGTTTCGGCGGTCTTCACGCTGATCGTAAGGGACTCGGCCACTTCCTTGCTGCTCTTTCCTTCCGCCAATAGTTGAACAATTTCGCGCTCGCGCGGCGTAAGCCGGTGACCGGCCAACTCCCGCGGTTCGTCACGATGGGGGTCTCCCTGCAGGTTACCTAGAATCACATCGGTAGCGCGAGAGGTGAAAAACGGTTTGTGCTTCGCCAGCGCTTCAATGGCCGCAGTCAGGTCCCGCTCGGCGTCGGCCTTCACGATGAATCCGCGCGCCCCGGAGTTGACGATCTCGCGGATCAATTGATCGGAATAGTGCACGGACAGGATCAGCACTTCGGTGGCCGGAAACGTTTTGCGGATTCTCCTGGCTGCCTCGAGGCCGTTCATCTCCGGCATGCTGATATCCAAAATGACGACGTCCGGTTTGAGCTGCTCCGTTTTGGCGATGGCCTCCCGGCCGTTTCGAGCCTCCGCGCAAACTTCCCAGCCGTCGTGAGCCGCGATGGAAGTGCGCACTCCAAGCCGCATCAAGTCGTGATCGTCCGCTATAAGAATTCGAAGAGACATTGCGTCACCCTCCTCTGTGAACTTCTCTTCCCGGGCCTGGGTGAACCGGGGGCCGAAATCGCATGCCTAAATCCCTGATGGATCGCCTCGTGATTTCCGTTCACCCTCCCGGCCTCAAAGATCCCTCTCGGGCTGTACATTGGAGGTCCGTGGGCGCGCTTAAGGAATGACGCTCTCGTCCGCCTCATTCGGATTGAAACCGCGCCTCTTATATTAACGTACCAGTACGAAATCCCTCAATTAACATGGCGCGTTGCGGCTAATTCTTCCATACAGGATTTGCTGTATTGGCGTCCCTAATGTCATGTAGTTTGCACCTCCTCGCCTGTCACAGAAACCAGATGGGTCGCACTTTAGCTTCAAGACAAGGCGGGTCGCCCAATCTTTGATGCCAGACAAAAGAACGGCTCAAGGGAACGCGGCGCCTGCCGATCATCAATAGGAATTATCGAAATTGCTGGAGTGTTTCGGAATGGAACAGCCCATACATCGGCGTGCCCTTATTGTGGACGATGAACCAGAAACTTGCGCCCTGATTGAGAAAGCCGTGAGCTCGGCGGGGATGGACACCCTGGCCCTTACCAACAGCGCGCAAGCCCCTCGGGCTCTAGCTCAAGACAAGTTCGATTTGGTCTTTCTTGATTTTCACATGCCCTCTCCCGACGGCCTCGAACTTGCCCGCGAGCTGAGGCGATCTCGTCTGAACCGGACCACACCCATCGTCCTTGTCAGTGACGATCAGCGACCCAGCGCCCTCTCCGTAGGCTTCGAGGCTGGCGCGAGTTTCTTTCTTTACAAACCAATTGAAAGGGAGCGCGTGCTAAAACTTGTGAGAGCCGCCCAAGGAATGTCAGACCGCGAGAGGCGCCGAGTCCGGAGGGTTCCGGTCAGACAAAGAGTGATGCTGAAGTTTGGCGCCGAGGAAATCGAAGGCGAGACCGTTGACATGAGCGTGAGCGGGTTACTCGTTAGGGCTCAGCACACGTTTCCGGTAGGCTCGGTCTTGCAACTGAGCTTGCAGTTGTCAAAAGGCGCCGATCCGGTTGCTCGCCTGGGTTCCGTCGTAAGAATTGCTCCGGGCAATCAAATGGGGATCGACATGCAGCGCTTGAAACCCACCGAAGAAGATGCGGTGCAAGAATTCTTGCTGCCCTTAATTTTGGATGGCGGTTAGTATCGGGCACGCAGCAGGTACAGCAGAACCGTCCAGCGGTGCAACCAAACGGAGAACAAGCAATTTAACGGCGGATAGGCCTGTAAGCCGGATTCTCCGATCAGCCGAAAACGCCCTCTGCAACGAAAGCACTTGCTGAAAACGCGAAAGTTGCGCCGTCAATGATGTCAGCCGTGTCAACCTTGCTCGGATAACGGGCACACGGTGGGCACAGTTCCCTTTCGCACACTTCCAGCGGAGCGAGCCAGGCTCGAACCTCGTGGTATAATTACCCCTGCCGATAATCGTGTAAGCCGCGCATCATGTAACATTTCCGACAGCGCTCCGGGGGTTCCGTCCTCGGAGCGCTTTTTCTTTTCTGAACCGCTGTTTCGTCCACGCCTTCGGGCGTGGATTTTATTTTTGCGCTAAGACTCGAAGAAATTCTTCACGGTGGAGGGCTTCCGAATGCTCGCCAATCTCAAAACGACGCTCGCCGCGCGCGGGCTGCGCCAGGCCGATCTTGCCCAGGCGGTGGGGGTGCCCGAGAGTACGCTTTCGACCTTCATTCATGGCCGCTGTGACCTGCCACCGCACTTCCGTGCGCGGATCGCCGAGCGACTCCAAGCCGATCCAGCGTGGCTGTTCTCATCTGTGAAGCCACACATCCCGCCGCACCGTCCAGAGCCCGACGGCAGCGCGGCCACCGCCGCAGCGTAAGCACGCCGTTCAATCGCACGAAAGGGAAAACTTTTATGGCAATCGATTTCAGTGGTGCCGATCAAGAGTTGCAGAACGCGGGAATTGACCCGGAGCAGGCGGGAAGGCTGTTGAATTTCATGCGACCGCGTGTGCCGAGCGTGACGGGCGTCAACATGCCTCCCCCAGAGGTGCCGCTATCCACGGGCATAACTGGCGGCAGGCTGAATTTCGGGAGCATGGAGCCGCCGGCACCGCCAGCGGCAGGACCGCGACTATTCTTCGGACGGACGGGCAGCGCCATGGAGTCTCAGCCAACCGCACCATCGCGTCTAAATTTCGCAACGGCGCCGCAATCAGCGATGCTGCCTAGCGAGCGGACTCTTGGCGCGCAGAACAGCGACGCCGCTCTTGCGATGAACGGCACGAACAAGCTGGCTGTAGCGCGGAGAATGGAAGCGGCGCGCGCAGGTGGTGGTACAGCGCCGCAGATTTACTTTGGGGGACCGACCGCCGCGACACGCGATCCGGGCGATTTTGGCAGCACGCCGGGATTCTCCGACATCATCAGCAGAAACGCTTGGCGGATGGCGACTGCGAACGGGGGTGCGAGCAGAACGGGAGCCGCGGCAGCGCCAGCCTACACTCCTGGTCCAGCCGAGCAACGATTCCAACAGCTAGAGGCACAAGGCGCACCGAATTTGCACGGCTGGAAGAAGTGGATGGACATCGCTGGCCAAATTCTGGCCCCAGGCGTCGAGGAGAGAATTCCTGGCACTCCCGGCAACTACAACGCTCGCGCAATGGGAATGGCGAAGGCGGCGCTCGCTGAACAGAAACTCCGCGCCGGCCAGAATGAGGATATGGAGGCTCAAGCGCGAACGCGGCTTACCCGGGCGCAAACGCGAGAGGCAGAGGACCGCGCAGGACAGCTTGAGCAACCGGACAATGCCGCAGACAAAAAAATAGACGAATACATGAACAGCGATGGCCAGCGGGTCCTGATCTTTCAGAAACCCGGTGGAGACACCTACGAGAAGTCGTTTGGCGACGTCCAGCAGAAGCCTGACCGGATCACCAATCCATTTGAGGCCTTCGCCTACGGCAGCACCGAAGAGCGGAAAGCGGCGCAGGATTTCATCAAGTTCGAGAAACGAATCGGCTCACAGTACGAGAAGCCCGGCGAAATCGAGCAGCGGTACGCTCTATACCAGAAGGACCCCGCGGCCTACAAAGCGATGTTTGGCGATCGCGGCGGCTCGCAGGACGCGGCCAATGCGTCACGGATGCTGACCTACTTCGATCGGCGCCGCCGAGAGGTAGAAAACGACTGGACCCTCGACGAAAAGCAGAAGGCCGACCAGCTCGCCGAGATCGATCAGCTTTCGCAGCCCTATCTCAACGCGGCGCAGCCCAATGGCGCAACCAAATCAGGTCCTGCCGAGGACCGTGTCACCGTTCGGGACAAAGACGGCAATGTCGGCACCGTTCCGCGCTCCAAACTGAATAAGGCCCTCAAAAAGGGCTACAGCCTAATCCAGTAAAAATGCCTGACAACTTGAATTCCCCAGCCGTCCAGCAGGACGACGATCTCGATTTTCGTCCGCTCGCGGCACCAAAGCAGAAAGTCCAAGCGATGGCGAGTGCCACGACAGCGGATGATGATCTCGATTTCCAGCCAATCGCGCAGCAACCGAAGTCAACGCCGCAACCGAGACCGACGACGGCAAGCCCGGGCCAGCCCACGATCGAGGCGCGCACACCGACCTTGATGGCACGTGCGCGCGAAGTGCTCACCGCGGGCGCCCCGTGGGGCAGTTTCCTCCGTCGATATAGCGGGCGCGTTTCCCGGCCAGGCGATGAGAAGCGAGATCCGCAACTCATCACCCCAGAAGCGGCGATGACGCCGACGGAGCAGCACCAGCATCCGATCGCGACCGGCCTGGGCCAGCTCGCCGGAGGCCTGACGACACCGGAAAATGTTCTGATCACTGCTGGCACGGCGGGATTCGGTTTGCTGCCCGGTGCGGCCAAGACAGTTCTGCCTCGCCTTGTGAGTGGCTACTTCAGCGCGCAAATGCTGAAGAACGCCTACGATCGGTACCCGGAATTTCGCGCCGCAGTGGACCGAGGCGACGAATCAGAAGCAAAGCGCATAGCGACGCACATTGTAGGCAGCGCAGCGTTTGGTTTGCTGTCTGGCCGTCACGCGATCGAGGAAGGCCCGACGCCGTTTGAACAAGACATCCAGCGGATGAATGCAGAGGCCGCAGAGCGCGGCGTCGCGAACGAACCTGTTTACCGAGGAAATACCGTCGAGGATTTGAACGCGCAACGCGCCCGAGAAAGTCAAGCCAACGCCGCAGGCGCGCGGGGCATGGCAAACCTCGAAGGCCGACTCGCCCTGCGCATGCCGCCGACCGGACGTCCAGCACTCCCACCGTTCCGTCAGGAAGTGGAAACGATTGGCGGAGAGCCGGTCAACGTGCGGATGTATGAGAGCGACGAGGCTCCCCTTCTCATGCCTCGCTCTCCACTGCCAGAGCGCACGTCAGGGGGTGCGATCGTTGCTCCCGAATCACCCCTCAGCTCGAGGAAAGCGCTTCCGCCTGCCAACGAAGGCGCGCCGTCCGAGGAAAGTGAATTCCTTGCGGGCAGGCCCACAGCTCCCACATCACTGCTGCGCCTGCTGCGTCCCTCAAGCGGCGCCGTCGAGAGCTTCGCACCGGGCTACCGGCCGCGATTCGCGGAGACGCAACGAGTCACCGACCCTGATGTCGGGTTTGTCCCTGGACCTGTGCCAGATTTGCCGCAAACGGTGGGCACTCGCGAATGGCGTCTCGCGCCTGATCGAACCGCAGCGCCAGTGCGCGAGGCGCAGGCCGAGCCGTCAAAATCCACGTTCACATTCACGCCACCGCCAGCCATGGAGCGGGTGCAACTCGAAAAGGCCGAGGCCTCGCCGTATCAGCGACAGCAAGCTCAACTCTCCACCAACCGACTGCGGAATCCAGTCGAGCGGGAGTACGCCCAGAGCTATTTGAAGGCGCGCCTCGACGGGACGATGGAGCCGGAGCCGATTTCGACTCTCACGAACATGCGTGCAAAGCAGCTCGCTAATCGGGTGGAGGAGTATCTCGGGAAGCAACAGGCGGCGAAGGTTGCCGAGCGGTTTCCAGCCGATGTCATCCAGGAAGCTGAAGCGGAGCTGCGCGCGGCTGCCGAACTCGAATCTTCGTTTGACCGTCCGGGCCGATACATGATCGACCCAGGAGAACCGGGCGATGTCATCCAGAAGCGCGATCTCTGGTACGGAATCAAGTCACCGCGCGGCAAAGTGGCCGGTCAGCACTCGTGGTACGCGGATGAAGAGATCACGCCAGCAAAGATGCGGACCGCGATTGAACGCGGCGAGGGTGCGGACTACGAGCGAATTGTGGGGAAAATTGCCGAGGGGATTCAGGCTGAGCGGGAATCGGCTAGGCCCGTGATCGAGGAATTCGCCCCGCACCTACGTGGGCTCGCCGGGCAAGTGCGCGATGTCGATCCAGACCTCGCGCAAAGCATGCTCGATTTGGCAGAGGGCAAAGCAGTTGGCTTTAGAAACCTCCGGGAGTACATTGAGGAGAAGATCCATGATGCAGAAGCCGCAAGACTCTTCAGCCAAGCCGTTGACGAGGCGTCCGAACAAGCCGCAGAACCGTCCAGCGTTGAGGAACCTGCTGGATTGGCTGGTGAACCACGCTCAGCAGAAGGTATCCTCCCGGGCCTCGAACAGGCCGTAGCCGAAAACCATCGCGCCGCTGGACGTCACCAAGCCGAGCAACTCACCGAGCGAATCAGCCGCCCCGCAGAATCGTTCGAGTCCGCCGCCGGCGAGATGGAACGCGCCTCGCCACTCTTCCGCGGAACGGAAGCCAGCCCGCAGCGCGAAATCTTCGGTGCTGCCGCGGGCGAGGAAGAGCCAGGAGGCACGCTCTTCGCTGGAATTGATCCAGCCCGGGCACGAGCTGCGGTGCGTGTGATCAGCCAGGCTTGGCAGGAAAAGATCGCGCGTCCGCTGATTGACCGCGTGCTGCGGATCGGCGACAAGTACCAACGCGCGCGCGCCGCAGATCCCGCCGTCGCCGAAGGACTGGAACTGCTCGACAACGCGCCGCAATACCTTCGGCAGAAGGCCGCGCAGATAGTTCACGACGTCATAGGGAATCTCTCGCGCCAGCAGGAGAGGTTGTTTGTTCTCATGGCAGATGCGGACTCGCGCGAGAATCTCCGCACAAACCACCCGAACGAATTCCGCGCGGCGCAGAGTGATCCCGCGATTCAAGCCGCGCTGCGAAGGTACCGGCCCATCGAGCAGGAGCTGACGCGGATGCGCGAGCAGCTCGGCGGCCAGGTGCTCGATCAGGATTATTTGCGGCGGGTGTATGACCGGTACGTCGCCGGCGTCGGCCACGCAGAAGCCCCCGGAGGCGAAAGGGCGCGGACAGCGTTTGATCGCGTCGTGCGTCCGGCTCGCCCGGACAAGCTCGGCCGCGAAGCCGAAGCAGAGTACTACTATAAGAACGGGCTGCATGAGTTCGGGCCGTCATTCGGCGCCAAGTTCATGACGACGCACCTCCAGTCCCTGCGCGACCAGGTCGCCCGCCAATTCCTGAACGAAGCGACGCAACTCACTCCCGGCGCTCCCGAGCCACGCTCCATCGAGTACAACGGCCAGACGTACTACCGACCCGACGTTGCGCGCGAAATGCGCGACGCCGGCGCGAAGAACGTCAAGGTTTTCGACCGCTACGATCCGACAGCGGGAGAGAAATTCCCGCAGGCAGCCGACGGGAAATTCCTCGGCCCGCGAGAAGTCGTGCGCGCGCTCAACGATTTCGGCCGGCAGGATGAATCACAGCCCGGCGCGCTCCGCAGATTTTTCCAAGAGCAAGTGATCAGCTTCGGCCTGGGCGTCCCGCATATCGCGAACATCATGCGTCGCGTGACACAGTCCGTGCCGGGTGGCGCGCTGAATCCGAAGGGATGGGTGAACGCCTGGCGCGTGGCGCTCGGCAAGGAGCTGCGCGAGCGCGGCGTGAAGGGTTTGAACGATCCGACGTTTGACATGCTGGCCCAACACGGCGCCATTACCACAGGCGAGATGCAGGGCCTCAAGGAGTACATCGGCGGAAATCTGAACCCGGCGAATTGGGCCCGGGCTATGGCTCGTGTCGGCCACAAGATTTTGTTCGAGCCCGGATCTGCTGGCGGTTTCGCCGGAATTGACCAGCGGGCGCGGATTTTCATTGCGGACCTAGTGCGATCCGAGCACCCGGACGCGAGTGATGCGCAAATAGCTCGCGCGGTTCGAGAGACGCTCGGCGACTACAACCGCGCCAACTGGACCGACCAGCAGAAGATGCTCTCGCGGTTCATGCTCTTTCCCGGGTGGGACTTCTCTTCCGTGAAGTGGGTCATTCAACATCCCATCAGGACGACTGTCCCGCCCGCGGTCCTGACACTTATCGCCAACCGAGTGCTGCATCAGCTGGGGGCAAATCGCTCTGAGGACCAGAGTGACATTGACACGATTCACGTCGGAGATCGAGCCTACGGTGTTGGCGCACTGCGGGAGCCGGTCGCACGGAATCTTTTTCGACCCTTCATCAACTACGCGAACGCGAAACGTCAGGGCGCAAACGAGCAACGCGCCCAAGCAGCAGCCGCGCGTGGAGTAGGCTCCGGGGCCGCGGGCCTGCTAGGTATGCTGCGACCCGATCTGTCAGGGTTCATCGCTCTCGCGACAAATCGGCAAGCGCTATTCAGTGGGCGCGAACTCGTCAGGAAAGATGATCTTTCGACGCCGGGGAAAATCCTGCCGTCTCGCGCGCTGGAACAGTTGGCTGTGTTCACGGTGCGCCGTGCCGTTCCTTCCATCGACCGCATGCTCGACAGCGATCAAGAACTCGACCTGAAATCTTTCGCTGGCGGGAATCTTGGCCTGCCCAACTACCGCGATGACGCGGAGCGCAGGCTGTTTCGGAACGCCGCAGAAGCCGAGGAAACCTACAGGACACTCTCGCGGCTCACGAAAACGAATCCCGCCCAGGCTCGCGAGTACCTGCGCGATCCAGACAACGCGGCCTACGCCCTTTTCCATCGAGACTTCGCATCCGCCGTGGCCGCGCTCCGCCGCCTGGATCAAACGCGCGAGCACATCGAGGCGAGCGGGATCTCCAAAGCGGAAAAGCAGAATCGGCTACGCCAGCTCGACCAAGCCAGGATGACACTCCTAGGCCACGTGGAGACGCTGAACAACGTGCTGTTTGAGCGGCGCCAAGCTGCGAAGCCGCAGGGCAGGGGCCTCCAATTCACGCCGGGCTTTCTCCAACGGCTTCGCGATTCACTGCCGAGCGCAGAGACGCAGCAGTGAGGGCAGGGAAGCATGTAACACTCCGTGGGACTGTTGCATTTTTTGATTTCCGCACCCTTTTTCAAACGGCCAGCCCTCCGCGCGGCGACTCTCCGGGACGACCATAACCCTACACCAGTCAAACAGATTGCCGCAGACAACGCTTCGCAGGTTCACCGAGTCAGGGTCTTTGATTTGGCTCATTTTCAGGGAGAGTTTTCAAATCCACGGGGTAAACGCTCTCTCATTCTAAAGAACTTGCTTTGATTTTTTGATTTTTCCGAGCCTTTTTTCAAAGTGTGGGACGGGGAGGCCGTAGGACGCGCAGGGGAGCCGCTACCCCTTAGACCTGCACCATTTAGCAGCACCGGGCCATTGCTCCCATAGGTGAATTCCTGTACAACGAAGTAAGCCGTTCGGCGCGCGGACGGCCGCATTTGTGGCGGAGGCGGTCGGAGTTGATCGCGTTCTAGCTTCCGCCCTGAGCGTCGTTTCCCTCCGGTCTGACCTCCGCTACCTCATCCACAAGTGAGGTCCCACGTGCCCTGCGCCAGCCACAGCACCCGCGCGATCGCCGCCGCCGCGTGAATCCCAGATTCATTTTTGACAGCTGTTACGATGCCTACCGCGAAGCCTGGGCTCACGCGTATCTCAAGGGCGGGATGAAGGCGCTGGACGCGAGCGCCTTCAAAAGAACGACATGGCGACCAGACAACAAGCCGCGAATTGTGGATTTCATCGCCGACTTTTCCCTAGCCGGCTGCGAGGCGCTGAAGCGCGAAGGGCACGCGAGCAGGCTCATTTTCTTCCGCATGTACTGTCTCGGGCAGGCACCGTGGAAAGCAGCCTGCCGGAATGTGGGAATCAGCGAGTTCACTGGCGCCGATTGGCTCGACGAGATCCGCGCGATCGTGGGGAAGGAGCTGCTGGCGCGCGGCATCTACCCGACGAAGAAGTACTTCCTTGAGCCGATTGCGAGGCACGGTGAGGGCTTGTGAGCGCGGCAATAACGCTCGCTGTCGCTTCAGATTTGCCGGGCACCAACCCCGCGGGCACAGCACCCCGCCCCGAAGCTGGTGCCGAGAAACAAACGGCGGAGTTCTCGACGTTGGCGCGCACTGTCCTTCAGGGGATGCGCCATCAGCAGCGGAATCAGCGCATCGTGCGAATGCTGCTTGAGGGCCATTCCTACCACTGGATTTGTCGAAGCACTGGCCTGCCAGCGACGACGATCGCAAAGATTCGCCGGCGCATGACTCTACTCGGCTTCAAGTGCGCTTGTGGGGCCGCGCTGAACCACCTAGGCCCATGCCGAGAACGTCTGAAGAATTTTCCGCCGCGTGGAAGAAGAGCGCGCATCGCCGGCCGCTGCCGCAACGGACACCCTTACACGCCGAAGAATCGGTACATCCACGGAAACTGCGACACGTGTCGGGTCTGCAATCGAGAAGCCAAAAAGCGGCGCCGGACACTGAAAGCGGAGCGCCAGTCCAGGTCCGGAAATGTCGCGAACTTTTCGCTTCTCGCGGGATACCGCCCAACGCCGCGAGAACGAGGGGCCGCCGGATCGGAAGCTCGATCACTCTTCGCGTGTTTGGGAAGGGCAGGGCAAACGGTCGAATCGCTGCGGGCTTCGATCCGGGTATCAGGTGAGGAAGAAAAGAAATTGCGGGCTCTGGCGCGAAAGGGGATCACTGACGCGGAATCTGTGACAGACATCGTACGTTTCCGCGAGCTCGTGATCATCGAATTCGACAAGCTGGCGAAGCAGCCCAAAAACGCAGCACTCGTCGCCCGGGCGCAGGCGACCGCGCATGCCGCAGCAGCGGTTCCCGCCCCACGGCGATCGCCGGGAGAATTGACCGTGACGGTTTACGAGGCCGCATCATAGAATTTCGACCGGTAAGCCGAGCAACGAACCCGCTCCCCAAAGTCCTCGTGCGGGGCACAATCTGATGGTTTTGCCGCAGGGTCAATCAGCCGCTGCGGAATCGGCAGTTAGTTCGACCGTTTTCATGCATGGATTTTGCCCCGCCTTTTGAGCGACCCGGCGCACCGTCCGGGCACTCAGCCCCACCCTTCGCGCGACGGCGCGCCAGCCAAGTCCCTGTGAGCGCAGCAGAGCAATTCTGCGAACGTCCGCGACCTTCCGAGGGCGTCCAAGCCGCTTCCCCTTAGCTCTCGCATTCCTCAGCCCAGCTTTTACGCGTTCCACGATCAGGCTGCGTTCCAGTTCCGCGACAGCGCCCAAGACCGTGAAGACCATCTTGCCCGTCGGCGTGGACGTGTCGAGTTGTTCCGATAGCGAAACGAACTCAATGCCGAGGGCCTGGAAGGTTTCCAGAGCCCTCAGCAGGTGAGAAACGGACCGGGCAAAGCGGTCGAACTTCCAGACGATCACGGCATCGAACCGGCGCCGGTGCGCGTCGGCCATTAGCCGGTCAAGCTCGGGCCGCTTCTCTTTCGTGCCAGAAATTCCCACGTCCACGTACTCGCCGGCCACGGTCCATCCGCGGCGCTGGCAGTATTCCTCAAGCTCTCGCGTTTGAAGGCGCGGGTCCTGCCCGTTGTTCGCGGTCGAGACACGTGCATAGATGGCGGCTTTCATTCTTCACACCTTCCGAGCAGCGACTTGGCCACGCGAAACCGAGAGGTGAGGCGGTCAATCTGCCGATCGATTTCGGTCTCTGGATTGTTCCGCTCGTATTCGGCCTTTATCAGCGCCAAGCGACCAGCAACGAGGTTGTGGCATCTGGCGCAGTGACCCGTAGCTGCGTGGCTCACGTTCTTGCGGCTGCACATCCTGCAACCCCACTTCTCGAAATAAAGGCTCCACTTGCGCCGCTCAAAAACGTTCCGGCGTTCCTGCAACTCGACTGAAACATCCTTGGGCAGAAAATCAGGTTCCACCTGCCTGCCTTCGACCTTGACCATGAGTTCGTCCACGCGCTCGCGCACGATCCGGGTGATCATGGCTTCCAAATCTTGGCGAGGGCCGGGCGGGACCAAGGCCGCTTCCGAGGCGGGCACGATTTCAGCGGTTGGCTTCGGCGAGCGGAGCCTCGAATGCAGGGCTTTCCGCAATGCTTTCCCCGCAGGGCCATCAAGACTCTCCGCCATTCGCCTGACGGATTGCTCGAAGCTCGTGCGCTCAGCGTCTGTCAGGCTGGCACTATCCTTGCCTACTGCTTCGTAAATCGAAGGCCACTCGACGCCCTGGCGCAGGAGCCGCGCCGCTTTCAGAAAAATCAGGTTCTCGTTCTTCATGGTTTCCCCTATCCGCGCGGGTGAAACTTCTTGTGAATCCGCTGCATATCGGCGGTCGAAACATGGGTGTAGATTTGCGTCGTGGAAAGTGAACTGTGCCCAAGAAGCTCCTGAATACTGCGCAGATCGGCCCCGCGGTTGAGCAGGTGTGTGGCGACTGAATGCCGAAGCTGGTGTGGATGCACGTCCTTGAGCCCAGCCCGAAGCGCCGCAGCCTTGATGATTCGCCAGTACGTGTGAGTGTCTAGGGGCAGGTCGGTCTTTGGGCGGCTGTCTGCGGCGTTCATAAACTCCAGAAGTTTTTTCCGGGCCTGTTCGTGATCCATTTGAGAAACGCGGCCGAGCCACTTCCAGCGCGTAACGCCGGGTATCGTGCCGTCCGGCCACTCGCGCCACGATCCGCGCCACCAAAGTCCGGTCTCGTTCTTGTTGGGCTTGGCGTTGGAAACGCGCGGCTTTTGCGGTGGGCGGCTATCCTGAAAGAGAAAACCCTCGCGCCGTTCGCCCAGGTGAGCGAGAAGTGCTTCCTCGGCCATCCTGCCGTAAGGGACAAGGCGCTCTTTGTTGCCCTTTCCGAGTACCCGGATGATCCGGTCCGCAAAGTCCACGTCCTCGCAGCGCACCATGCGCAGTTCGTTCAAACGGCAGCCGGTCGCATAAAACAACTCCACAATGGCGCGATCGCGGGAAGTCCTGGTTGCCTCGATCAACCGCTTCACTTCATCCACAGTGAGCGGCCTGGGAAGCTTCCGGTGACGCTTGCGCGTCCTGATGAAACGCGGGGCAATGAAGGCCACTACGCCGGCGAGGTTCAGAAAATCGAAGAAGGTCCGCAATCCGTACAGCTGGCGCTCAAGGCTCGATTGCGCGAGGCCTCGGCGAAAGAGTTCAGCCATGTACTCGCGAATGTCGGACGTCTGAGCCTTCGTCAGATCGCGCGGGCCGAGAAACTGGCAGAAATCCGCAGTCAGAGTGCCGTAGGCTCTGCGCGTGTGCTCCGAGTAATGCTGGATCGCGAGCCATTGAGAGAATCTCTCAGTCAGCACGCGGTTTTCGTGTGCATAGGACCGGACCGGCAGTTCTGGTGATGTAGTCATCGCAGTTTTCCTCTGGCGGGGACGCCAGCAAAGACACGCTCGCCAGCGTCCCGCGCCAAGCGGATTTACTCGATTGCTTCCGGCTTGCCGAACTGCCATTCCTTTTTCGTTGCGACGTAGGGAATCCTCAGTCGCATGGGCGAGCCCTTGAGTTTCAGCAGGACTGCACCCTTCCGCTGGTGGCCGCGAATATCGAGCGCGCTTTCCTCTCTGGCAATGACCCAGCCGGCTTTCAGAGCTTCCTGAAACGACTGAGGCAAGTCGGCAGGATTGGGCACAGGCCGCGGTCGTGGCACGGGTAAAACTGCTGCTGCATTGGTTGCCATCACTCCTCCTCTGCGCGGCGGATTCCTCATCGGCGCCACTCCTCCGCGCACACAAATGCGTGGCGGACGCGGAGCGGCCTCATAGGTGCAAACCGCTCCGCGTTTCGGATCAGCGGACGTTCAGGGAAACGGAGCGCGTCGGCTTCGTTGAGGCGAGCACTTTCTCGCAATACGGCTCGCCTTTGCCCTCGCCGTAGAGACGATCTCCGAGCCTCTCGGCCACTTCCCGCCATGCCACACTGCGGCGGAAGGATTCCTTGAGTTCGGCGATGTGGACGCCCGGCTCGACGGGAGCGTGCGCTTCGAGCGCGGCGCGGACCTCGGCCTCGACCGCCTCAAGCTCTTCGGCGAGCCGCTGGCGCTCGTTGCGCAGAAGCAGAATCAGTTCGAGTTTAGCCTGGGGAATTTCAACTGCGGGTGCGCGGAACGGTACAACGGGGTGAACCTGTGGTACGGTTTGCGGAGCTTGCATGGGAGTCGATCCTCCTATGTGAGTTAGGGGCGTCGTGCAGGTGCAAACTGCTCGGCGTCCCGCTTACTTTCTACCTCTTGGCCTTCGGCTTTCGGCCTCGGCCTTTGCGATAATTTGCTGCCTTGTACTTCCGAACCCTGTTCACGTCAGAGGCGGTCCAGTTTCGGAATTCACTGCGTCCGAAACGGACTGTTCTCGGCGGCTCAAGTTTGCCGCTAGACAGCCATCGTTCAAGTGTCACGCGGTTTATTCCGATCATCCGGGCAACCTCTTCTGTGGACATCGGACTCATCTGCTACAAGCTTGTAGCGTATTTCTCTTGACGTGTCAAGCGGAATCGTATCTCACAAGCGAAAGCGCTGAAACGAAAGCGGGGAGCGTTTCTTTGGCGAGCGCGCAAACCCAGCCAACGAGGACTCCGTGACCTGGCTGTCGCTGGGATTTCACTGAAAATGGTCTAGTCCGGATCTCTCATTCTGCCCGGCGTAGCTCTTGAAACTGGCTGATGCACACGACTCCGTCGGGGAAGACAGCGCGAATTTCCAGGTGTCCGCCCATCGCCTTGATGATTCCCTGCAATGTGCTGAGGTACATATCGGTCCGGCGCTCCATCTTCGACACGGCAGCCTGTTTGACGTGTAGCAGGCGGGCGAGCTGTTCTTGGGTGAGATCCCGCGCTTCCCTCAGCTCGTCAAGCGGCATTTCTTCGAGCATCTTCTTCGCCGCCGCTTCTGAGCGCGCCCGCGCCTGCGGCGACATCTTTGCCTGAAGTTCTTTAAAGTTTTTAGCCATCAGTCTTTCCCTCCCGTTTTAAGGTTTCCAGGTGCTCATCGAACAGGCGGTCGGCCACCGGCACAAACTCGTCGTACCAGCGGTCGGTGCCTGTCTTGTCGCCTCCAATCAGCAGCAGTGCGAAACGCCGCGGGTCGAACGCATATAGGACCCGGTAGGGATGCCCAGCGTGCTGAACAATTAACTCCTTCATGTTTGCGTGCCGCGACGAGCGAATCACGTCCGCGTGAGGCCGGCCCAGGGAAGGGCCGATCCGTTGGAGAAGCAGCACCTTCGCATTGATAGTCACTTGCTCTTCCTCGGTCAGGCCGTCCCACCAGTGCTCGAACTCATCGGTGAATTCGACCGGCCATTCCACAGAAGGAGTATTCCATAGATGGAATGTAATGTCAAGAGGTAAGAAACGGGATGCCGCGCTCAGCGCAAGGCGCCGACCCCAACCATTCCCATCCCCACTGCCATCGGTATCGGCCGCAGTGTTGGTGCCACCTGCCCCGCCATGGCGGTCATCATGCTCATGGGCGTCGTGGTCATCATCATGGTGGCCACCATGACTTTTCACAAGTTCAACGGTTTTCCACAGTTAAGGCCCCTTGCAAGCAACGGTTCCGCAGGATACTCTCTCGGCATGCGTACCGACAAATTGTTAACGATTCAGGAATTCGCGCGGATGGGCGGCCTTGCCCGAGCGCGGAAACACAGCAAGCGGCAGCTCCGCGCATGGGGGAAGCGGGGCGCGAAATTTGGCAAGCTCGGCGGCCGGCCGAAGAAGAACGAATTGACGAGGAGGAGTCGACATGGAAGCAGCTGAATGGGCAGTGAGTCGCCTGGGCGGAACGATCCAAAGTTACCTCCGGTTAGGATTGCCGGAGAAGCGGTCCCCTCTCAGAGCGGTGGAGAGCGCGGAACGGCTTGCCCGCCAGTTGGGGGCTTCCGATGCTCAGATTTGCCGGAGCGCGCTATCGGCCATTGAATTGTCGCCATACCACGACTCGACGGAGGCGGGCGCGCTCCGAGAAAGATTTCAGCGGTAACGGATCGTCAGCTCGCAGGACGGCGACTACGAATTGGGGCGGCCGTGCTCCGCGTAGTGTTCGCAGGCGGAGGCGATGAGCGCGGCGCGCTGGAGCACGCGAATTTGGCGCAGCAGTGGGCCGCCGATCTCGTCGTGGACGAATTGAAGAACCATGGCGACCCGGTTGTCCTGGTCCAGCGCCTTCTCGAATTCGTTGCGGTAACGGCCGTCGATCAGGCGCAGTGGGTTCTCCGCACGGATGTTCGTCCGGTCGGCCTTTCTTGCACGGCTGGCTTTTGATGAAGGTTTCGTGTTGGCCGACATGAAGCAACTCTAGCACTAGGCCGACCAGACTATGAAGCGGAAACCAAGACGACGGCGCGCGAGGGGCAAGGCGGATGAACGACCGTACGAAGGATTCCCATTCGGACCGAATCCCAAGGACAGAAACCGTCTGCACCGTTCGATCGACCGGATTTTTGACGGAGGCACGCAACAGCCAGAACGAATCGAGTACCTGGAAGCTTGTGTTCGATCACTCTGTCAGGTTGATGAAGTCCGCGGCCGCGAGCAAGTCCACGCAGCGGTTGATCGCACCCTCGATGAGAAGAACGTGAAGACCATCGGGAACCTCTATACCCGCGTCGCTGATATTGAAATGGGTGGGCTTGGTCTGCCGAAGCTGCCGCGCGTTCGGAAGTTTCGAGGCACAAGCTAACGTCTGAAATGAAAAGGCCGCCGGTTCACGGCCGGCGGCGGGAAGGGATTCTGTTGTGGACAGCGCGCAGAGTACCCCATTCGATCCCTCGGGTTCAACCACGCCGCGAAAGAAGTGTAGCCAGTGCAAAAAGCCCTACGAGCCGACCGGCCGGAATCAACGCTATTGTAAGCCGTGCCGACTACACGCGAACCGTGAAAAACGCCGCTCCTGGTATCGACGCAATCGGAGGCAGGTGCTGGCGAGGGCTTCGGCCTACCAGAAAGCCCATCCCGAAATGTGGCGTAGTGAACGAGCGCGGAAATCCAGGAAAGAGTGGCGGCAAAAAAATCGCAAGCATAGTGCAGAGTGGAGGCGATCTTGGCGCTCAAACAATCGAGAGAAAGTGCTAGCGGCGGATCAGAAGCGGCGCGAGCGGCAACGAGGAACACTTTATAGACGAGTGTCAGGTGAAATTCTTACCATCTGCAGGGACGATCCGAGAAGAGCAGTTGGACTGCGCTCCGTCCTAGGGCTTGGTAGCGCGATCTGCTTGGAATGTGGCGAAGTTCACCCGTCACTGGCCGCCCACATCGCTCGGCATCATCGAATGCCTACGAACGACTACCGGCACAAGTGGGGCTACGCAAAGCACACGTCACTGTCCTCAGCGAATTTCTCGAAAGGTCTCCGGTTAGCAATGCAGCGGCGGGTCAGGAAATCACGTCCAATCCCTCCGCCGTTGGTTAAGGGGAGCGCCGTCCTAGGACGACGATCATGGGGAGTCAGTAAGGAAGTGCGGTTGAATCTTCGCGACCGATATTTGGGGATAGGAATCGGCGCGCGTTCCCCGGAGTCTCACGCTACCAAGCCACGAGGCGCCCACAGGCCTGCAAGTAGGGATGCTGACGCCGATAAGGCGATAAGACTTCAAGCGCAGCATCCGAAAGCGCAGAATCCGAAATGGTCCTGGGCTCGGATCGCGCGAGAAATAGATCCCAAGGGATTCGCCCAGAACCCACGAGCGACGACTGACCGGATTCGATTGGCCGTCGCGTACCGCCAAAAGAAAAAGTCGACTCCTCAGCAATAGTTGTTCCACTCCCCAAGCGAGAAAACTGTTGGACTTTTCTCGTACGAGAAAAGTCGATTCATTTTCTCAATCTAGTATCCCCCGCAACGTTGGTGCATTTTCACGCACGAATGTCCCAGTCCGATTGCAATGCGTCTGCGCGGAAACCGATAGTCGGCAGAAAGAGGCGGGAGGCGTTGAAAAGAACAGAGGGGCCAGCAAACCAACTAAGCGCGTCTGACCGAGCGAGAACACGCAGCCAGGCGGGTCGAATACTCGCCATGCTGCGCGCGGCCAGCCATCGAGGCTGCCTGAATACAGAACTTTACCCCATAGCCCACGCGCTTAACTCGCGCGTGGCGGACCTCCGGAAATGCGGCTTTGAAATTCGAGTCACGCGCGTGCGCCACGGGATTTGGCATTACACCCTTGTCTCCGAACCTGCACCAAACAGACCGTCAACGTCGAGCCAATCTTCTCTGCCGGCGCCGTCAGGGACGCTCCCGCTCTTCGAGGTCGATGGATGAGCAGCGATCCTTTTTGGTGGGCGCTCGAAAGCTCACACGCGAGGGGAAGCACGCGGCTCGTAGTACTAGCCTTGGCGGCGTCAACGAACTACCGCCGGTGCATTGCCTTTCCATCGCATAGTCGGCTGGCACGGCTGACGCTCCTATCCCGCAGTCAGGTCTACTTTCATCTCAGGAAGCTGGTAGCGATGGGAGAAATCGTGCCGGTAGGATTTGATCCGGCGTCAGGCGAACGGGTCTACCACCTCGTTCAATTTTGTGATCACGGGAAGCAAAACACCGTCCGGTTTCCCGGATTTTCGTGCCCGCAAACTCTGAGTTATCAGCAACATCATAAAACCGTCCGGGAAACCGCATATGTAGAGCAAAAAGAGAGAAACGGAGTCCGGGAATCCGGACCGAGCACCACAGACGCAAGGAAGGCGAGGGATTCCTATGGAGACCGATTTGGCGCAACTCGAAGAACAGGGGCGCTCCCCGCTGTTGCCGGGAAGTACGACCGCATCAAGCCCGTCATCGTCAGGACCTGACTGCTCTTTGTGCGGCGGCGAGGGCTACTTCCGGGCGCCAGGGGGAATGAGGCTCTGTGGATGTCTGCGTGAAAAACGAATTCTGCGTGAACTGCCACCGCTCTACCATCGCGCCACGCTCGCCGATTTCAATCTGGACGTTCGGGACCGGATTGAGGATTGGGCCCGGGATCCAGGATGTGGCTTACTTCTCGCAGGCGGGACCGGGACGGGGAAAACGTATCTTGCCGCCGCAGTCCTGCGGAGGCACATGGAGCAGGGTCACCGGGCAGCATTCAGGCGATGCCCGGAATTTTACTCGGCGCTCCGAGATGTCTATCGAACCGGCGATGCAGAAGCCAGCGTCACCGAACCGCTATATGGGACGCCGCTCCTCGTCCTCGATGATGTCGGTGCCGGTAGCCTCAGCGATTACGAACGCCGCTCTACACTCGAAGTTCTCGATCAGCGAATGAATCGGATGTTGCCAACGGTTGTTACAACGAACTGGTCGATCGGCAAAATCGCGGAACTGTTGGACGAACGGATTGCGTCGCGGTTGGCTGCATTCACTGCGTTGGAATTGCAAGGACACGATCAACGGCTACGACATTGAGGGACAAGGAGACGCGGACGCTGACAATGGAAGAAATCGGCCCAGTTCGGCAGAGCCTTGAAGTTCAGGTCCGAACGCTGCCGAAGGGTGTTCCAAAAACCCTCGCGTCGCAAGAGCGGTTAAGTTACGTGGAATCAGAGAGGGTTTTCGGTACCCCAAATACACATGATTTTGAAACAGTGGACGGCGCCCGACATTGAGCTCAGTCGCCCAACCCGCACAGACTAGCAAGGTCGCGATCGAGGCCTGTGCAACACAGCCCTTCTACTCAATCGCGGACCTTGCAGCGCGCTGGCGGTGCTCACGCGCTTCCGTCTACAACCGCCTGCGTGGAGAAAAGGTGGTAGACTTCGCGGCTATCGGACGGAAAGGAAAAAAGCTCGTGCCAGCCGAAACAGTTCAAAGGATCGAGCGAGCGCACATGCGAGTGTTGCGGTGACTTTCTCCGTGAAAAAGCGCGGCAAAACCTACCGGCTAGAAGGCCGGCACGGTGAACGCGCACGCCGCGGCTCTGGCGCACGTGAACGGCTGCGACTTTCTCTCGGCACAATGAACAGTGATGCAGCGCAAAAGTACCTTGGCAGAATTGAGCGTGCGCTCGCTGATGGTCCCGACTCCTCCCTCTGGCCCGAACTTCGGACCGTGCTACCACCAGAAACATTTCAAAAACTGGCGTCGATCGTCGGGCACGATCCTGATAAAGCCGCGCCCCCTCCGCAATTCACTTGGCAGGATCTCGAGGAAAAATTCAAATCGTGGACCGCTCAGCGTGTCGCGCTCGGGAAGATGCGCGATTCGACGAGCGAACGCTACCTGCAGACCGTGACCTCATTTCGGAAATTCGTGGACGAGCGGAAGATCGTCAACCTCTCCGAGATCACCCGTGCCGTAGTCGAGGACTTCAAAGCGTGGCGTCTGACGCTGGTGCTCAAAAAGACGTTCTCCCGCGGCGGTCGCGGTGTTGTGCTTGACGTGGCAATCCTGCACCGAGTGTTCGTCTTTGGGATCGACTGCGAGATGGTGACCCGGAACCCTGTGCGGCTTGAAGGGCGCCCGGGCGACGAGCCGGAACGCGGTGCCCAGCCGTTCAAGGCAGATGAGCTCACGAAGCTGCGGGAGGCGGTCGGCCTGGACCTGCTTACGTTTCTCTTGCTACGCTGGACCGGGATGCGCGGGTCTGACGTGGTTGGTCTGTTGTGGGAGGAAATCGACTGGGAGTCGCGCGAGATAAACCGCCTGACTCTGAAACGCAGGAAACGTGTGCTCCTGCCGATCCACCAGGAACTCTTTTTCGCTCTTGAGGTGGAGCGCGATCGGAGGAAGCCACTACCCGAGGAGCGCGTTCTCGTCAATCCGGGGACCAACAAACCCCTGACGAGGCCAAGGCTGTATGAACGAATGCTCGCCCTCGGACGTCGGGCGGGCGTGCTAGGAGCACACCCGCATCGGTTCCGGGACACCTACGCCGTCGATCTCCTGGCGCGTGGAGCTTCGCCTTACGATGTGGCGAAGCTGCTAGGCGACACGGTCGAGACCGTCGAGAAGCATTACGCGCCTTTCGTCAAGGAACTACGGGAGCGGGCGCGCCGAATCATGGAAACCGGTCAAGGCTTGGAGATAACGGGCACACAGTGGGCACAGCCGAAGGCGCCCAAAGAGCGGATGCAATGATTCCAAAACAGTTAATGGCGGACAGGCCTGTAAGCCGGATTCTGTTCGGTGCGACGGCTTGCGCCGCGCGCCGCGGTGATCATTCCTCTAGGTCCCGATTCGCACCGGGACTCCAGCAGCCTACCCGAGGGTCATAGCGAGCTGGGCGAGCTCTCCCCTCCTATTTGGCCTTGCACCACGCGGGGTTTGCCGTGCCGTCCCGATTGCTCGGGACGCGGTGGGCTCTTACCCCACCATTTCACCCTTACCAAGCGCAGTCACCTTCCGCAACCCGCTTGCGCGGGCTGCTTTCAGGTCCTCTGAAGGTTTTCCTTCAGAGGACCACCGAGGCGCATGACACCGGCGGTTTGTTTTCTGTGGCACTGTCCGTAGCCAAGTCCTCGCCTCGCTCGCGCAAGGCGGAACCTGGCCCCCTGGCGTTACCAGGCGTGTTGCCCACGGTGTCCGGACTTTCCTCCCGGCCAACCTTCTTGCGAAGGCGGCCCAGCGATCACCCGGCCTATCCGCCAGAAAACAGTATAGCACCACGCAACGGAGGTTCCGCCAGCGCTGCCGGGCCGAACGCGCACAGGCGCACTATTTAGATGCGCCCGATCACCCAACTCTCGCCTCAACCATTGCGATTAATTTGGAGGGAATTTACGGAAAAGCGAAGACAAAAACAGACCACTACTCCACACAGTCGATCCATCCTAAGGGCGCCGCTCATCGCTCGCGGCGCCCCATTCATTGGAAAGAGGATCGATGAGGACGAAGCGAGGCTAGTTCCCGCCGGCCCCTGATGCGGATAGCGGCTTCGCGCCATACACGGTGATTTCGACGCGGCGGCTTTGCTCGCGCGCCTTCTTGCCCTTGCCTTCGTCGATCAGCTTCTGCTCGCCCAGGCCAACCATGTGGATGCGGTAGACCGGGATATCGTGGCTGCCTACCAGATACGAAATCACCTGATCGGCGCGCTGGCGGCTGAGCTGGTCGTTGTAGGCTTTGGTCCCGGTCTGATCCGTGAACCCCTCGACTGTGATGAAGTAGCGCTGCATCGAGGCTACCTGCGTTGCTACTTGATCCAGTTTCGCCTTTTCCTCCTCGGTCAAGGTGTCCTTGTTGATTTTGAAGTGGACGACCGTCGGCCCAGCAGCTGCCTTGTAGTCGTCGATATTCGCGACTACATTGCGCAGGTCATTCAAGTCCTTCGCGTTCTGGTTCGCTTTGGCGGTAGCCGACTTTGATTCATTGTCGGCAGTCCTGGCGACCTCAGTCGTCGCAGACAGCTTCTTTTCGTCCTCATCTACCTGCTGGTTGGTTTTGTTGATGTCGGAAACCTGTTGGGAATCACGTTTCTGCGAGTTCTGGTCGACTTGATCAATCTTCTTGTCAACCGGGCTGATAGTCTGCTTGACGTAATTCTTCGTCGCGCAACCGGCGATGAACAGTGACCCGACGGCCAGAGCTATTGTTGCGGACAAACTTGCCTTACTCATTTTCGATCTCTCCCTTTTTTGCAGTTCCAGTGCATTCGGGCCGAAGCCATAGTTATGCATCCCCCCGGAACTCGCGCATAGTATGGCACGTCGCCGCCCATTTTGGGGCCGCATCAATCCACTCCCCTAAGTCTCACAATGTTAGGCACATAGGCTGTCAACGTATCTCTGCAGTTAACGAATTTGCAGATACTGGTTCTTGTAAACTTTACACAGGTGTCTCCGTTCGGCCACAGTGGATTCGGGACGGGTTCTGGCTTAGCGACCCTTCGCCTTCGCCTTCGCCTTTGCTTTTGATTTTGCTGCGGACTCTCGTGGAGCAGGTTGATTCGCTTCCGTTGGCCGCCGTCCGGCGAGCAAGTCATCAAACTCGTCTTCGCTCAAGGTCGTGACCCCGAGCGAGCGCGCCTTGTCGTATTTTGAGCCGGGATCGGCGCCGACCACGACGTAGTCGGTTAGCTTACTGACCGAGCTCGAGATTTTCCCGCCGTGGCGCGAGACCTCCGCGCCGGCTTCGTCGCGCGAACGCCGCTCGAGCGCGCCGGTAAAGACGAATGTTTTGCCGGCGAAACGTGTGTCCTCTGGGGCCGCTCGCTTTTCTGTCATCTTCAGGCCTTCGTCTTTGAGGTGCTGGACGAGCTTTCGGTTGGCGGGCTCGGAAAAGAATTCGACGATGCACTGCGAGACTTTGGGACCGACCTCCGGCACTTCTTCCAAATCCTCGATCGTCGCCTCGGCGAGCTTGGGCAGCGAGCCGAAGTGGTCGGCAAGAAGCTGTCCGGTGCGCTCGCCGACAAAACGAATGCCTAATGCGTAGATGAGGCGCGCCAGGCTGCTATTCTTGCTCGCGGCGATCTCGTCGAGCAGGTTCTGCGCCGATTTTTCCGCCATGCGATCGAGGGCCGCGACCTCATCCAGTCTCAGCTCGTACAAATCGGCGACGTCTTTCACCATGCCCTTTTCCACCAGCTGGTCGACGATTTTGTCGCCGAGGCCGTCGATGTTCATGGCGTGGCGGCCCGCGAAGTGGAGCAGCGTCTCCCTGCGCTTCGCCGGGCAGCTTGCATTGACGCAGCGGTAGGCGACCTCTTCCGGGTCCTTGTGAATGCGGCTGTGGCATTCGGGGCAGCGTTCCGGCACGACGATTTCGCGCCGGGGCTTCCCTTCCTTGACCACCTTCAGCACGTGCGGAATGACTTCTCCGGCGCGCTCGACAATCACCGTGTCACCGATGCGCAGCCCCAGCCGCTCGATCTCATCCATGTTGTGGAGAGTCGAGCGGCTGACGATCACGCCGCCGACTTGCACCGGCTCGAGCACGGCGACCGGCGTGAGTGTACCCGTGCGGCCGACTTGAAAAATCACATCGTTGACCACGGTGGTCTCTTGCCTCGCAGGATACTTGTACGCAACTGCCCACCGCGGAGCCTTCGACGTAAGGCCGAGTTCCTGCCGCAGCGCGATGTCGTTGACTTTGATCACCATGCCGTCGACTTCATACGGCAGCTTCTCGCGCTTCGATTCCCACTCTTCGATGAACTTCTTCACCTCGGCGAGCGAATGGCACACGCGCCACTCCGGCGAAACCTTGAAATGCAGTTTTCGCAGCGCTTCGAGCGATTCCGAATGAAGACGCGCCGGAGTTTGTCCGTTTGCCAGGAGCAGGTATCCGTAGAAATCGAGCTGCCGGGAACGCGTGATCTCAGGATCGAGAACGCGCACCGCGCCTGCCGCGGCGCTGCGCGGATTCGAAAATATTTTTCCGCCCTGCTCCTGTTGCTTTTCGTTCAAGGCTTCGAAAGCGCGCAGGGGCATGATGATTTCACCGCGCACTTCACAGTCAGCAGGTATGCGGAGCTTTTTGAGTTCCGCCGAATCGACGCGCAGCGGGACCGATCGAATGGTGCGCACGTTTGCGGTGGCATCCTCGCCCGTCGTGCCGTCGCCGCGCGTGACCCCACGAGCGAAGAGTCCTCCCTCGTACACCAGTGAAATACTGAGCCCGTCGAATTTGTGCTCAGCGACGTAGTCCACCTGATCTCTTCCCGAGAGTTCCCGCACGCGGCGGTCGAAATCCTCGAGCTCTTCCATCGAGTAGGTATTATCGAGGCTGAGCATTGCGGGAGAATGTTTTCGCGTCTCGAATCCCTTGCGGGGCGCCCCGCCAACGCGCTGTGTAGGAGAATCCAGCGTGACGAGTTCGGGATGCTCGGCCTCGAGCTTTTTGAGTTCCTCGAGCATCCGGTCGAACTTGACATCAGAGATTTCCGGCTCGTCGAGCACATAGTACAGGTATTCGTGGCGGCGCAGTTCCTCACGCAGCGTTTCGACCTGTTTGGCAATCGTCGCGGCCTTCGCCATGAATCCTCGGAAAACCAAAAATGGAAACAGGGCATTCAGTATACAATGCGCACCCCAGCCTCGAAACAGGGTGTGCGTTTGCACGGCAATCACGATATCTTGTTTTGTTTGGATTTTTGGATTCAGGGAGAGTGAAGCAGGTGTCTTCAACGATTCGGGACGCAATATTGATTGTGAATCCCGCGGCAGGCGGCGGTCGCCGCGTGCGGCAGCTTGACGAGGCGCGCCATATCTTCCGCGGCGCCGGGATCGAAACAGAACTGCAGAACACGACGGCCCCCGGCGAAGCGACCGGACTTGCGCAGCGCGCCGTGCAGCAAGGGCGCCAACTCGTCGTCGTCTGTGGCGGCGACGGCACGGTGAATGAAGTGGTGAACGGGCTGGCCTGCAGCCAAGTGCCGCTTGCAGTCTTGCCAGCAGGGACTGCGAACGTCCTCGCCAAGGAACTGTCGCTGCCGTGGAACCTGGCGCACGCCGCTAAGCGGGTCGTCGCGGCTCAATATCGGCGCATCGCGCTTGGTCTTGCGATCCCGGAAAAATCGAGCGGCGCGCCGCGCTACTTCCTGAGCGTCGCGGGAGCTGGCGCTGATGGAGCGCTCGTTTCCGCGGTGCACCCGGAGTTCAAGCGCCAGGCAGGAATTTTCGCTTACTGGCAAGAAGGCCTTCGTCAGCTGTCGCGCTACGAATTCCCGCTGTTTCACACCAGGATGAACGGCCACGCGATCGACGCCACGCTGGTCGTGGTGGGCCGCACAAAGCACTACGGCGGGCCGTTCATGCTCACGACGGAAGCTGACCTGCTGCAACCGCAGTTCGAACTCATGTTTGTGACCACGCGTAGCGCTTGGCGCTACCTGGCCTACATGCCGCTGATCTGGCTCGGCAAGCTGCGCTGGGCGCGCCACGTGCGGTTCTATAAGGCCCATTCGCTGCACTGTGCGGCAAATGGTTCGTCTCCCGTTTTGATACAGGTCGATGGGGAGCCAGCCGGCCGCCTTCCGGTAGAGTTCCGCATCGTGCCCGACGCTCTCACCCTCGCCATACCCAATCCGGTGTAGCATCTCCCACGAAATCTAGGCGATTACTGTCGCGCGATTCCCGTCCGCGAGGCGAAATAAAAAACAGGATGGAACCTGTAACGCACGCGCTGGCCTCAGTTGCTCTCGGGCGGGCCGGGCTGAACAAGATCACGCGCGGGGCAACTCCCTTACTGTTCGTTTCCGGCCTTCTAGCAGACATTGACTGGGTCACACGGCTCGGTCCTGCGGACCTTTTTTTGCGCGGCCATCGGACGGCCACGCACTCACTTCTCGGCACCGCCGCGATTGCTATCGCGGTTGCTTGCGTTTCCTGGATTGCTGGGCGGAAATTTCCAAAGTTCGCTGTCGGATTTCTCCCGGCCGTCGCGATTTGTGCAATCGGCGCAGGGGCGCATTTGTTGCTCGATCTGACGAATGGCTACGGCGTGCAGTTGCTTTGGCCTTTCAGCGCAAAGTGGTACGCGTGGGATCTGGCCGATTCCGTGGACATGTGGATTCTTCTCTTCTTGCTCGCCTCTTTGTTCATTCCTGAGCTATTTCGCCTTGTGCACGAGGAAATTGGATCGCGGCCCAAGCGCCGCAGAGGACAGCGCGGAGCTATCGCGGGGCTGACGCTCGTCGCGCTTTTCATCGCAGGAAGGGCGCTTGCTCATCAGCGCGCGATCGCGCTCCTGGATTCCCGCAACTACAGCGGCCAGACGCCGCTCGTCGTGGCGGCGCTTCCAGGGCCGTCGAACCCGCTGCTCTGGTCAGGGATCGTAGAGACTGACAACGCGGTCATCAATTTGGAAGTGCCGCTCGGACTGGGCCGCGAGTTCGACCCGGAACTAGCGGAAGCGCACTTCAAGCCCTCGCCGTCCCCCGCGCTGAATAACGCCGTTGGCAGCGCTGCCGCAAAAGAGTTCTTGAACTTCGCGCGATTCCCGCTAGCCAGCGTCGAGCCTACGGAGGACGGCTTCAAGGTTCGTCTCCGCGATATGCGGTTCGCTTCGGAATTCGCCGGCCGACGCGGCATCCTTGCAGTCATCGACATGAATGCGCAAGGCATTACGATTCGCGACCACCTGGAGTATGAAAACTCAGCGCGGCGGTGAAAATGCCGCTGTTCGTTTCGGTGGTGCAGGCTTCAGTTCCGCCGGCTGGCAGGCGTGAAGGTGTGGGTTGTTCCGGAAACGCCAATCTCCCGATTGGCGGCCCGACACCATTCTGGAGAATGGCGTTCCCGAGGGAACTAGCCTTCAGCTTGCGTCACGTGGCCGGAACGCGACGCGGCTTAGCACATACAGGCAGAGCACAACTCCCAGTGCCGCTCCCGCAACTTCGAGCTTGTGGGTCACGATATACTGGCTCGCCTGATCTCCATACCTGACGGCCAGAAAACCTTCACCGAAGAAACGAAACGCGCGCGCCGCCAGCAAACCGAGGACAAAAGCCCCCAAAGGCATCTCTAAAGCACCGGCACCGATCACAAAAAACTTGAATGGGGTAGGCGGAGGCAAGAGCGCGGCTACCAGAATACTAAGAAAGCCGTTGCGCTTGAGCCAGGCGCGAATCTGCAAGGCGCGACGCCCAGCCTGCTTGCGAAACATTGCTTCCCCGCCCTTACGCGCAATGTAATAGAGCAGGACGCATCCGCCGACCGAGCCGAGCGTCGCCATCGCCGCGTAGTACGGCATGCGCGCCGGATAGCGGACCGAGAGATCAAGTAACAGAAGATCGTTGATCACCGGAAAGGTCAGAACGGAAGAATCGAGGAACGCGATCAGAAAAAGCCCCACGCCTCCCGTGGAAGCGACAATCGCCCGCAACCACTGAGGTAAGTGAATCTTCGGCGGTGGTGAGTCCATGGAGGAGGATCGAAGAAGAGTGATTCTACCAGAGTGGTTCGAACCTTAGAGCAAGCGCGTGAAGCGCGCTGGACGAGATTGCTCTACTATTCTTGCTCGGGAAGCTCAGGATTGATCGCTGGTCTCTCGATGTCCAGGCCTGCGAGAAGGTTTTCCCGCCGCAGGAAGCCTACTAATGCCTGCAAGGCCTTGCTGATCTTGTCGAGCGTCGCCATGTATTTGCCATCCGCGACAAACCAGATAAACATGTGCAACTGCTCATAAAACTTGCGGAATTGCTGGTCCGAGTAGTATTTGTCGCAAAAAGCGCCGAAAGAGAGAGGTTTGAGGACCGCTGCGTTGTGATCTACGAGTTTACTCCCTATCGCGTCGAAGTAGTCGTACCAGAGACAAGTATTTTCACTGAACGCTCGCTTAAGATGGTCAATGGCTTGATAGAGGCCATAGACAAATGCACGACTCTTCCCGTACGTAGAAAAGAGCAGCTCTTGTTGGTAGACATGCAACCACGAAGAGACCACCGCGATCTTGTATGCGGTGACAGTTGCGTAGTAGCCGTGTTTGGTGAACCAGTCGGCGCGCCCCTTAAAGTCGTTGTCCGGAATTTTCTTCAAGGCGTTAATCGCGTTGATGTCCTTGGATGCAACCTTGGCGCGCACATGCTCGACATGGACCTGTAATTCCTTGCAGGCGAGCCATAAGGCCGTTGCATACTTCTTCTTGAGCTGCCTCGCGTCTAGCCAGGGTTCGATGAAGAATTTGTGCACACCGAGGAAGGTCAGAATCGCGAGGAGGGTCGTGATCGCTGTCGGAATGAATTGCCAGGCCATTTTTTGTAGCGCTAGCTCGCGCCGTGCGGCGACTTGAGGATGCGCTTGATTTCGCTGGTTTATTTATCACTATATGAACCTTGCTTGCAACAGCTGCCGCCCCTCGGCAGGTGCCATTGCCTCGAATGGGCGCCCGGGTGTAGCTTGGCGGCCTACCAGGGTCCCAAAACGGAAACTACAGCTGAAAGGAAGGAGCTAATGAAACTGACACTAAGCCTTCTCGTATTTCTGTTCGCGTTTTCCACGGCAGCGCCCAACGTGCTTCCCGCCCAAACGGAAAAATCGGGCGTAGCAACATACGTGAGCCAGGCGGATGTACAGGCTACAGTGAGTCGAGCGCCACAAGGGGGCGTTCCTGGAGTCAATCCTCAGCCGAACATTCGGGTAGTGGACGCGGGAGGGTACAACATCGCAATTGGCGCGCTACACAGGCCCCAGACGCCGCCCGGCGTGGCAGCCGTGCACTACAAGGTGTCCGAGGTTTATCACGTCATTGACGGCGCAGCGACCCTCGTAACGGGCGGTACGATGGTCAACGCGAAGCCCAGATCGCCAGACGAGGTGTCGGTCAAGTTTGAGGATGGCCCAGGCGCAAGTGGCACTTCCATCCAGGGCGGCACGAGCCAGCGGATCAAGGCGGGTGACGTGGTCGTGATCCCCGCGGGCGTGCCACATTGGTTCAGCGCGATCGAGGGATCAATTACATACCTGGTCGTACGCTTTGATCCGAGCCGTGTGCTGCCCACCAAGTAATTCGAGCCACTCGCGGTTGGTGATCAGGGGATTTCTTGGGTGGGGGTAGCTGTCGTTTCGTCCCTGCTGAACTCGAAGCGGAGCGCCCAAGTGCTCATGGCGTCCTGGCCGGCGACCTTCGGGGGCCTGAACTGCCAACGCTGCGCGGCCGCAAGGGCTAACTGGGCGAAGTACTTGCTCGGACCAGGGGCTTCGAGTTGCGCGTCCTCCACGCGGCCAGCATGATCCACATCCACTCTGACGGTTACTCGAACGGTGCCGCGAATCGTGCCCCTCGCGTTTTGTGGCACATCCGGCAAGACCTGCTGCACGACCTTACCAGTCACTGACAGTCCCGAAGGTGATCCCACTTCCGCCTTGGCACCTTGCAAATTCGGAGGCTTAGATTCGACGGCGGCAGGCAGCGGACTGGCGCTCGCAAAATCCCGCGCTTCTTCTCTGGGAGATTCCGGCGCAGGAGCCACTGCCGCTGGTGGCGCTTCTTGAGACTTTTGGGGTTTAGCTTCTGGTTGAACAAGCGTCTCCTGAGATGTGGCCGGAGGAGTTTGCGGCGCCTGCGGATGGTGCCGGAGGAATAGCCACGGCCCCACCAGAATTGCCGCCAGCGCCAAGCCAGCGGCCATGTAAGCACCGTAGCTGTGCTGCTTCGAGTGTGTCGCCTTTGAATGCGCCTCCTCTAAGTCTAAGTCCGTCTCTTGGGGGAGGGCTACAGGCTGGGCCGGTTGGATTGGAGTGTGGGCTTGAGGTGCCGGGCTGCGGCCCTTAAGTCGATTCGTGATTTCCGCAACCGTCCACCGGCTCGCGGGGTCTTTGAGGAGACAGTGGCGGGCTATGTCGTGGAAGGGCTCGGGCATAGCCAGGGGCACAAGCGAAGGGGCGGGTTCCGCCTCCTGCTGAACCGGCGGCCGCTGCGTAAGAGCCTCGACCAACGTCGCTCCAATTGACCAAACGTCATCCGGCGCGCTTGATGCATTCGGTTCCCCGGCGCGGCAAAGGCTGTCGCTCGATATCTTCAATTCCTCGCCATGCGCCATGATGTTTGCGGGCTTGATGTGGCCGTGCACAAAGCCTTTGCCATGAAGGTAAGAAAGGACGTCCAAGATCGCTTCGAGCATGGCGCGCGTTTCATCAGGCGTGAGCGCTCGCTCCGGTAGGACGCCAGCGAGATTCTCGTCCGCATACTCCATCACAACGTAGAGGAGCGGCGTGTTTCCGAGTTCGCACTTTCCTGATTCAAAGAGACGAATCAGACGAGGATGAGATAGCCCCACAGCCGACCGCCACCGGGAAAGCTGGGCCTCGCTGCTTTCCGGCGCTGGGATCAGCTTAATAGTGGCCGGATGAACGCCGTCTCCCACGCGGCGCTCCGTTAGGTACGCTGCGCTGCGATCAGAGCAGCCAAGGTTTTTCCGGAGCGGGAACTTCCCGTTGACACTCTGACCTACCCATTGATTCCAGTTGTAGAACATGATTGCACCCGCGCGACGGGGCCGACTGGGAAGCCGCCTTGCCGCCAATCATATGCTAGGAACCTGCTTCCCTCAAGTCGGCAGAGCTCTGTCTCTCAGCGTTTTTCGCTGCAATCTTGGCATTAACAGCCGGCATTAGCTGGTGGATCGCTTTGTCCAGGGTCGTCGGCTTGCGGGTCGCCGGGCCTGGGCACGATCGCGCACTGGCGCCCGCTTCGGTGCCCGTAATCTTCGATTTGAGGCAATTGAAGTCCAGGCCGAGGTCGCGCCCAGCGTGAAGGACGGCGACGCATTCCCCCAACCCTTTGATCGGCGAGCAAGTGTCATCCAGGTTCGCATTTGGCGCCAGCAGACCCTGCATTTGCAACTTGGAGGTCAGCTTCGCGTTTCGAATGGTATTCGGATTGGCCGACGCATTTGTGGCATGCGAATCCTTCTTCACCCATTTGATTGGATTGTAGCTACGGGAAGCAGTGGAACTCTGCGTCGTTGTCGGTTCCCCGGCCCCTGCGCCTGCCGGGGCCTGCGCTGCAGCACCCACAGCGCTTAGCGAGACACCCACGGCGACGGCTGCGATGGCGATCCATTGTCTTTTCATTGCGACTCCTTCAAGAGCGGCGTTTGGCCGCGGCTTTCAGTAGGCCACGTTTCGATGGGCAAGGTGAATTTGAGGAGGAGGTACTACCCCAAAGCGTTATCCTGACCGGACGGCCAGATGGGTCCGCCCGGCCTCGCCGGAACGAGCCACATTCCAAAGAGCTGACATCATGGAATTGGCTAGCTCGCCGGTGCGGAGTAACGGCTAGGGCAGCAACTCAAGCCGATTTCTCCTGCCTTACTGTGCATCGGCCTTCTTTGGGGCGCTCTTGAGGAGGGAATCCAAATCTGTTCCTATTTGAGTAGCATGGCTATCGATCTCGACGCCGCCCTTGAAGTAGGCGCCTTCTTCGATGATGAGCTTGCCGGTGCTGAGGTCACCTACGATCGAGGCGCTCTTCATGATTTCGATTCGGTCGCGGGCGCTGATATCCCCATGGACTTCGCCGGAGATCGTTGCTTCGCGAGCGACGATGTCTGCTTTCAGGTGGGCGCTTGGTCCTATTGTGAGCCGAAAGCCCCCAATGGAAACCAGTCCGTCAACGTTACTGTCCAGCTTGAGGTCCTCGTTGCCGGTAATTTCACCTTTGATCTGAAGGCCCGGTCCTAGATAGGAGCTAGTGCGGCCGATGGAACTCGGACCGTTTGAATCTGCGAACGAGCTACGTTGGGTATTCTTGTTGGTTTGCATCATACCTTCCCAATCTTCAGTTCAAAATGAGCGACACGAAAAATCTAAATCTAGCTTAGGCAGCTGTTCAGACTGAGGCAAGGTTGAGGTTTCCACGCGGTTGCCAGTTCTGCACTCGTAGCTTCTGGGGCAACTACGTTCACTTTACCTCGACGAGCTCTATGGCCTCGTGGCTCGGACCTTCAATCATGGCGGCGCGCGTATCGCCGAATTTATGGGGTTGTTCGAGGAATTTGACGCCCTCGCTCTTCAGTTTGGCGATCCAGGCGTCCAGGTTGCTCACACTCAGCGCAAAGTGATCCGCCAAATGCCCGCGAGTGCTGACGAGCGGTTGGTCTCCCTGGCGCTCGTACCAGTTCAGCGCCACATCATCAAAGAGAACGCCCGCCGAGGGTTTGCGCCGGGTTCCTTCTTTTTCGAGCCCCGGCCAACTCGGCTCGCTGCGCTCAACCTTGCAGTTTGCCTCAGTGTGCGGCTCCTGCCCGGCGGCGGTTGGCGGTAAGGGCGCGTTCAGGTGCTTCTGATACCAAAGCTGCGCGCAGAACGGGTCTTCCTGGTACATGTGCACGTGATTGAACCGCTCGATGGGCATGTTTCCTTGGTATTCCACAATGGCCCCGTCAGGACCTTGTAGGTAAGCGAAGCCGGCTCCGCCAAGCGGCTTGACTCCTGTGGCTTTCGCTTCGGCAATCTGCGATTTTGTCAGTCCCAGCACTCCGCCCGTCCCAGGCCAAGTATCGCTGCTCACAAGCACATATCCGCCTTCATCCCCGGTATAGAGCGGCAGGAGATGGACTTCCTTCCGCTCCTTGTACGTTGCGAGGTTCTTGCGGACGTCAACGACATGCCAGCCGAAGTGCCAGATGGCGGTCTGCGGCTCCGTCGGAGGCGCCGTGCTGATCTTCGTGAACAGCACGTAGACCTTGCCCGCCTTCAGCGCGGGAAAGCCAGCAACGGTCGCCTTCGTCGTGCTGGGGAACTGCCTCATGTAGAAACCGATCGCTGCCTCGGGGTCTACCGAATTGAGGTGAAGATGATGGAAGCCGGGAGCCGGAAGCGCGTCGGTCTGGCTGGCAGTCTGAGCTTTGCCCCACTGCGCGAACATTAGGCCCAGGATGGCTGCAAGAACGAGCGTTCTGATTTTCATGACGCCTCCATTGAGCCAAAGGAAACGGATATGCGAGCTGAATTCTACATCCTCTGCCTTCGACTGGAGAAGCTGACTTCGGGGGGGCTCCACCCAGGCCGTCTCCTGGCTTGGACAAATCCGAGACGCAACAGGGTGTACGGAAGAATCCCTCTGGACCAGCGCTGAATCCAATCACAATACGTGTCAGCAAGCAATGACTTCACCCATTATGACAGCGGAGAATTTGCCGCCCGGAAACGGATAGCCAGATGTTCCGCATCGCGGTAGTTTGAAAGCGAGAACAAACCATGGCCACGATCATCGATCCTTTTCTTCGGACCCAATTGGAAGAGCGGAAGCACCGCCTTGAAGGCGTCTTGGCGCGAGGACAGGAGAACGCTTCAGTGTCCCGGCTCCTAGAAGAGGTGGATTCCGCACTTGAGCGCATGGAGCAAGGCACCTATGGGATTTGCGAGGAGTGCCACGACGCCATCGAGAAAGATCGCTTGCTGGCTGACCCGCTCGTGCGTCTTTGCCTGGACCACCTGACTGCACCGCAGCGGCGCAGCCTCGAGGCGGATCTCGAGCTGGCTGCGCGCGTCCAGGAGAAGCTCCTGCCGCCCAAACACCTCACTGTGCCTGGCTGGCGCACGCATTACCACTACGAGCCTCTGGGGCTTGTGAGCGGAGACTACTGCGACCTGATCCCCTCGGAAAATGGCAGCGGAAGCTTTCTGTTCCTGCTGGGGGACGTTTCCGGCAAAGGCGTGGCGGCTTCCATGCTTATGACGCGTCTGCACGCGATGTTTCGCAGCCTCGCGACGGTCGACCTGCCCCTCGACCAACTGATGGGGCTCGCAAATCGGCTTCTCTGCGAGAGCACAATTGCCGATCAGTTTGCGACGCTCGTCTGTGGGCGGATGTCGCGGTCGGGTGAACTAGAGATGACCGGCGCCGGCCACTGTCCCGTTTTGGCCGTGCGGGATGGCGAGGTCACACGCCTTGAATCCACCGGCATGCCCTTGGGAATGTTTTCCAACGCGGAATACTGTGTGCTGAGAACCCGCCTGGAGCCAGGGGATTCTCTATTTCTTTTTACCGACGGCGTCAGCGAAACACGCGAACCTTCGGGCTCGGAATACGGCGTCGACCGACTAGCAGAGTTCGTCACTCAACGACGGCAGCTTCCCCCTGACGCCTTAGCCGCCGCGTGCCTCGAAGACTTGCGCACCTTCTCCTCCGGTGCAACCAAAACCGACGACGTTACGCTGTTCGTGATACGCCGCGAAAACTAGCGGACTCTGATTTCAGTATGGTTCAAAACAGGCGAGATAAATTGGAAAGGGGTACTGCGCCGCAGCGCCATCGTTGCGGGGAGCGAGTTATGACTCTGGCGCGGCTTCGTTGAATGAGCCGCGATGCGCTTAATTTACGAGAACGCTGGCCGAGCGATCTTGCTCCACGGCCAGGATAATCGTCTTGCAGATATCGATATCTTCCCGGCTCTCTTCAGCCCGAAACAGCACCGAAGATTCCGATTCCCCGACAATCCTGCCGCGCAATGGAATACAGAACTCGTCGGCCACCACCCTCAAGATGACCGGCTGACCTACCCACAATGCATAAGCGCTTAGCATGGAATCCCCCTGGTCTCGCGGTACTTGATGCATTTGGATGACCAGTCGTCGGCGCCCGTAAAATGGTGTTCCCTCAGATCGGCATGTCCTTGCAGATTAGGGAGCTAGCCCGCCGACCCGCGTCTTTACCGTGCCCTCTCAGCAACCAAGCACACGTCCTGATGGGAAGATAAGTGCCGAACGATGTCACAAAAGGTCACAAAGGTGTGTCGCAAATTGTCAGAAGTCCGAATATTGTCATCTGAATGTGAATGGCAGAGCCAAAGCTTCAGATTGCCGACCGGGCGCTTCGCGGAGACACCTCCAGCAGCGCCTGCGTGAGCTCTTCCGGCATGTCCAACATCACATCATGGCCGCACGGGATGGTGAGCGTCTTCCAGCCTCTCCCCTTTGCCTTCTCGTAAAAAGGCGGAAACGGCGACGGCGACCAGCCGTCGGCCAGGATGAACGCGACGTTCTTGATACCCACGATTCCTCCCGTCAGCTGGAGCGGCTGCTGGAAGGTGGCCAGCGGCTGCATGGTGCATTGGCGGTCCACCCAATCGCGATCCCTGGCGTTCACCTGAAACGCCTCCGCAGTAATTGGAGGCACCTTCCAACCGTCCCCCACCTGTTTCGCACCTTGGACCTGGGCCTCTCGATGATCGGCAGGGAGAAGATCGTGCAGGCTCTGGCCGTTCTCCGGCACAAAGGCATCTAGGTAAATCAGCGCATCAATCCGATCCGGGACGCGGTCCGCGACTCCGGTGATCACGCAGCCACCGTACGAGTGGCCACACAGCACCACGTGAGACAACTCTTCCCACCGAATCAGATTGACTACATCGGCGATGTGCGTGTCCAGGTTGACCTGCGGAGATAGCAGATGTGAACGCTCCCCCACACCAGTCAGGGTCGGCGTGAATACCTGATGACCACGCGCCTGGAGCGCCTGCCGGACGCGCTTCCAGCACCAGCTGCCGCCCCAGGCTCCATGAACCAGGATATAGGTGCTCATCGAGGGTGATCCTCTTTGTGTCAGCTTCTTCTTACTTTTTGAGCGCTGGATTCACATACCCGTGCTGGAGGACTTTTTTCAGATCCGGTCGGATGCTCAGGTACGTCACGTGATCCGGAACCTCCGAAAATCCGTGCGGCACGCCCTCGGGGATGATGATGATGTCGCCCGTCTTGATTTGGCGGCTCGTGTATCCCACCATTGTCCCGCCACAGGACGGGCCGTTCAGAATCGTCGTCACCTCGGATTCTGCCGCGGAACGCCTGCCGTTGACGATGGCGCCCCCGGTGATCAGGGTCGCGCTGCCCGATATGACCACGTAACTCTCGGCCGTATCGTCGTGGAAGATGCCGTTGGGGCCTGTCGCACCGGGGCGCTTCTCGCCGCAGGACGGCGCGGGGTTCGCTGGCGGGGCGGCCGGTGCGGCATTGCTACCGCCTGCTAGCGCGCCGCGGTGAACCACGGCGACGCCGAGCTGATACTTGTCCATATCGATGACCCTGATCGTATTGTCAGGGATGGTGCGCTTCGTATCGACCGCGTGCTTCAACACGGCCTTGACGTCTTCGTCGCTGATGTAGACGCCATCCTTGGGCGCTTGAGCCAACGCGACAACTGGACACGCTGCCATCACCATAATCAGGATCTGCAGGGCCTTGTTTTTCATGACTCCCTCCTCAATTCAATTTGCGCACCGGCGTAATCTAATCCCGATCGTCTCTGGGCACAATGCCTGCGCCGATTCCGTCGAACCTGGAAGATTGGCGCTTGACACGACCTAAGGCGGATTGGAATATGACCCTTCGACGCGAATTTCATTCCATCCTTTCGAAACCACACGAGGGCTGACATGCTGCATCGCAGAGAGTTTCTAGCAATGACCGGAGCCAGCGCTGTGGGAGCGGCTCTAGGTTCCCTGCCGCGGTTTTCTTCACTTGCTGCGCCGCCACGGGCGAAGGCCGACGTCACGCTTCGCATCGCGCCGGTGAGCGTCGAAATCGCGCCTGGCACCGTGATCAAGACGGTCGGCTACAACGGCAAGGCGCCGGGGCCGGTGCTGCGCATGCGCGAAGGAAAACGCGTGACGGTTGAGGTTTTCAATGACACCGACATCCCTGAACTCGTTCACTGGCACGGCCAGTTTGTGGCCTCCGATGTGGACGGCTCGGAAGAAGAAGGTACGCCGCTCGTCCCGCCGCACGGCAGCCGGCAATACACATTTACGCCGGGGCCGTCCGGCTCGCGCTGGTATCACACGCACACCATGGCGATGGATCATCTCGACCGTGGCGGATTTACCGGGCAATTCGGTTTTTTCTATGTCGAGCCGAAAAACGAGCCGGGACGCTACGATCAGGAAATTTTTCTCGCGGCGCACCATTGGGAGCCGTCGCTCGCGCACTTGGGCCCGCCGAACAACGGCTGGGAAATCGCTTACGGCAGCGCCTCGATCAACGACAAAACGCTGGGCCACGGCGAGCCGGTTCGCGTCAGGCAGGGCCAGCTCGTCCTGTTCCGCTTCCTAAATTCCAGCGCGACCGACGATATTTCGTTCGCTCTGCCGGGACACAAATTCAGGGTGATTGCCTTGGATGGCAATCCGGTTCCGACGCAGGAGAGCGTCGACGTACTGACCGTTGCGGTCGCGGAACGCGTCGACGCCGTCGTGGAAATGAACCAGCCAGGCGTTTGGGTCCTCGGCTCGATCGATGAGGAGGAGCGCACTCGCGGGATGGGCGTGGTCGTCGAGTACGCGGGCCAGAAGGGCGAGCCGCTCTGGACAAAGATCGGCAAAGAGCCACCATGGGACTACACGATTTTTGGCAGCCAGGAAAAACTGCCCGAGCCCGACGGAACATTTGATCTGACATTCAAGAAAATTCCAGGGAATCGCGTCGACTTCAACCGCTGGACGATCAACGAAAAGTCCTGGCCGGACACCGATCCTCTGCTCGTTCAGAAGGGCAAACGCTACCGCATGGTGTTTCACAACCAAACGGGCGACTGGCACCCTCTTCACCTGCACCGGCACGACTTCGAGATTGTAAAGATCGGCGGCAAAAACACAGCTGGTATCAAGAAGGACATTGTCAATGTTCCTCGCTTTAGCGACGCGGAAGTTGACTTTGTCGCGAATCA
>JACXTT010001527.1_pt1 | contig 38384 bp, 23 predicted proteins | sample 9270951 | NCBI WGS metagenome assembly JACXTT01 (sample SAMN15532306, study PRJNA645909) | rock metagenome | isolation source: weathered quartz diorite | place: Puerto Rico | collected 2017-06-21
GGCCCAAGGATCAGGACGAGCGGCCCACGCTCAAGCGGCGCGACGGCGACAACTAACCACACGAATTCTCCTCTGAACCGACGCCGGGCGCTCACACGAGCCCCGGCGTTTTTTGCATTTCAGGAAGGCTTCTGGTGCTCCAGCCGGATGTTAATGGCCTCCAGTTCGCCATCGGGATAGCGCTTGCTGTCGATGGAAACGTGGTCGCCGGGCTTGATATCGGATGCCTTGATCCTCTGGTTGCCGTCGTAGTACCGGGTCTTGTGGGTGCAAACGAACGGCAGCGGATTGGATCCCTCAACCTCCAGCGTCAGCGTCTTGCCATCCATTTCCTGAACCGTGCCCCTGAAGGTCGCGAGCGGCTGTGGAACCTGGGCATACAGCGCCACGGCCGCCAGCAGAACGGCCAGGCCCGGCAGGCGGGTGCGCGTGGCAAGCGTCATAAACAGTCTCCTCCTCTCATATGTAACATTTGTCGGCCGTTTGCCGCCTTATAGTTATATGAGAATGTACCGTTTCGCGAGTGTGATATTTCTTCTCCTGCTGGCGGCGGTGGCCGTTTTCGCGGCCGACGTAAGCGGCAAGTGGGTGGCCCAAATGCCGGGCCGGGGCGGCGAAACCCGTGAAGCCACCTTTACCTTCAAGGTGGACGGCGATCAGCTCACCGGCTCCGTTAGCGGACGGCGCGGCGACATGCCCATTTCTGACGGCAAAATCGACGGTGACGACATCTCCTTCACCCAAGTGATGGAATTTAACGGCAACCAGATGAAGCTGATATACAAGGGCAAAGTCTCGGGCGACGAGATCAAGTTCACCCGGCAACGCGAGGGCGCCGAGCGCTCGGTGGAATTCACGGCCAAGCGGGCATCCTGAAGACACCCGCAAACAAATAACCGGCCCTCTTATTTCACCGCGCGGTACTGGCTTTTGATCACCGTGACGTTCTTGGCGGCCTGCGCCTGGAACGGGCTCCGGATGGCCGCGCACTGTTGCAGGTACTTCAGCGCTTCCACAGGATTCTCCAGCTTGTAGTTGGCGAAGCCAATCAGAAACAGCACTTCAGGCTTTAACGCGGCGTTGTTTTCAACCAGCGGCAGCGCCGTGCGCAGCTCCTTGTCCGCCGGGCCGTACTTCTTTTGGTTGAAGTACACCTTGCCGGGCATGTAGTGGGCCAGTCCGATGATGGTCTTCTTCCGGTTGTCCCAATCGGCATCGTTGACGCCGTCGGGCTTCGTCTTGCTGTTCATGTCTTCGGCCAGTTTCCCGGAATAAGCGATGACCTTGTCCGGCTCCTTGCCTTTCTGGAGGTAGCCATTGGCGGCCACCAGCAGCATGTCATCGTTGTTCGGCTCCTTCGCCAGCACCTTTTCGGCGAACGCGGTGGCCCGGTCTGTGTCATTAATCTGCTGGAACGCCTGCAAAGCCACGGGCAGCAGTTGCCCCATGTATTGGCTCTGCGGATTGCGGTCGTAGAGGGCTTCCACCAGGTCGACCTTCTTGCGCGGATCGGTAGTCTGGAGCGCCATGGCGTAGAGCGCGTACTCGGAGTACGTGTTCACCTGCTTGGCGAAGGCCACGCGCTTCTTCCACTCCTCGACCTCGTCTTCTTCCTTGGGCTGCGGCGATGCGATCACCTTCTGCGCGATGCCACCCGTGGCGTTTGACCACTTTTTCACCAGGTCGGGATCTTTCTTCGCCTCCGCGGCTTTGAGCGTCGCGAGCGCCGTCTCCAGATCCTCGGCGTCCAGCGCTATCAGTTTGTCGCCGATCTCGATGGCCTTGTCCGGCTGGTTGGCCTTGGTGTACAGCGGCTGCATCTCGGAGTAGGCCCACGCCAGGTTTTCGCTCTTGGGATAGTCCTGCGTGAACTTCTCGAACATCGCGATCTTCTTGGCGTCGTCCGATTCCTGGCCGATCGCCTGCAGCGCCTGGCCCTCGGGCGTTTCGGTATTGATGTTGACTTTATGACGCTGGGCGAGCGCGCCCGCGGCCAACAACAAGGCAAGCAGGACAGCTTTCATTGATCACCCTCCTCCAAATTGACGGAATGGTATCATACGGCGGCCAGGGGTGGCGACAAGAGGGGGGAGACCGATTCTGTGCATTTTCGCGACAGCCGGTGCCACAGCCGGGTCGGGCCGTCTGCGCGATTTGAACGGGTTACGGTCTGGCTCCACTCCTGCAAGTGACGTCGATGGCGCCGCGACTCTCGTGAGCTACATCCCGGCGCGGCGCGCGACGAAAGTGGACCTCGTGGTGGCGATGCGGCAGGAATAACGGATCACGCCGCGCGCCGGGTTCGACCGACTCCTTGTCGCCCGCGTACTAGAAGAAAAACTTGACCGCCAGCTGCACGATGCGGCGGCCCTGCTTGTCGGTCACCGTTCCGAAGGTCGGCGTATTTATCTGCCCGGTAGTCCCGTCGAACCCGAGATTCAGATTGCTCCCATTGAACGACCACAACGGGTGATTCAGGAAGTTATACCCGTTGATGCGGATTTGCAGTTTCTTCGATTCGCTGATCTGGAAATTCTTGAAGAGCCCAAGATCCCAGTTAAAGAATGCTGGACCGTAGATCGCCGGCAGCACGGTCGGGCCGTTCTGGCCGACCTGCGTCGGGAAGCTGAAACAGCTCGGGTTGATGAATTGATTGTGCCCGAGATTCGACGTCGGATTACACGTCAGAATCGGGTTGAGCTGGATATTCGGCGTCCCCAGAAGAGACACGTTGCTGGCGACGAAGCCGGTGGCCGGACTCGCGTAGCTGTTGAGGTTCATGGCGAAGTTGGCGCCCCCGCTGAAGCCTGTCAGGTTGGCGCCGCTTTGAAGCTGCGTAATGCCGGAGAGCTGCCAGCCGTTGATGACGCCACCACCGATCTTGTTGTGGGTGAAGTTACCCAGCTCCACCGAGTAGGCGGCATTGAAGATGTGTGTGCGGTTGGCCGGCTGCACGCCATAGTCGTTGTTCAGGTTGAACTGGTCGGCGAAGTTCACGATACCCAAGGCCTTGCCGTACGTGTAATTCAGATTGATGGTATAGCGTCCCTGCGTGCGTACCCAGGTGGCCTGCACCGCGTTGTAATTTGCATATCCGTTATTGGTCGAAAGGAATAGGTCTGCAAAGCCCTGCAACGGCCGGAACGCGTTCGCATTGAGCGTGTTCGGATCCGTGCCGCCGTTGTTCGACGCTAACATGGCCCCGACCGGCACCTTGTTGATGTTCCTGGTGTTGAAACCCAGGGTGGCGCCGTTTCCCGTGCTCGGGATGTCGTGGGTCTGGTTGCCCACATACGATACCTCCAACATGCTCGACCACGGAAGGCGTCGCGAAATGGTAAAGGTGTAGCTATCGGTGTACGGTTGTTTGTCGTCCTTGCTATCTGTTACTTGTGGGGAGAGAGCCGCATTGGAGAAATCTATCGTATCGAGATTCCTCGCAAACAGTTGGTGGCCGACGCTGCTGGGGGTCAGAGTTACGTTGTACACTGCTTCTCCCAGGTCTTGCGGACCGCCGAAGTTACCTTGGTGATAGTAGTAGCGGCCCCATCCGCCACGGATGACCGTCTTACCGCTGCCGGTGAGGTCGTAGGCCAGGCCGAAGCGCGGCTGGTAAAAGAGTGCGCGGGTGGGGAAGCCGCCCATGGGCACGCTCGGGTCACGCTTGTGCCAAAGGAATCCGCAGTAGTCCGTGGGCGCGCAGGTTGGGCTGTACTTGGAATAGTCGAAAATGGCCATGCCAAACCCATTCCGGTCCGTCCAGGGCTGGAAATGCGTAAAGCGAACGCCGAGGTCCAGTGTCAGCCTCTTAGTAACCTTCCACGAATCCTGCACGAATCCCTCGTAGGTGTTGTAAGCAGTGTCGTCGTGAGGGTTGTAGTTGGTTTCGTCATAATGGTCACTTATGTTTCCGGTGACCAGATCGGCATACAGGTTACCGTACGTGTACGCGTTCGACGGCCCGGCCGTTATAAAGCCATTCGTGTCATTACTGAGGGGTTCGGCATTCCGGATGTATTCCCAAAAAAATCCGGCCTTGACGGTGTGTGTTCCCCAAACCTTCGACACCGTATCGCTTAAACTGGGCATGTACTTGGTGGCGTAATGATAGTTGGCGCCAGTAGTTGCCCAGCCGCCGCCGGGATTGAAGACCAGGGCTGCTTCAGCAGGAGCCCAGGCTCCAAACGACGGAATCTGCGACACACCATTCTTATAGAGGCCCTGGTAGTTGTATCCGACCGTCGCCCGGTCCACCTTTTTCGGATCCTGGAAATAAGTCGGGAAGCCGATGTACGTGTACGCGAAGACGAACTCGTTGGTCATTGACGGGCTAAAAACGTGGGTTAAAGAAGCAGTCACCGAATCCGACAGATTCTTACCCGCAAGCGGAGTCGGATAGGGAACTTGATCGGTGTTGCGCCACCAATACCCAACCGGAAATAACTGCGTCTCGCGCTGCAGATTGTAGCGTACGAACAGCTTGGTGTTGTCGCTGATGTTGTAGTCGACCCGCGACATCCATTGCGTGTTGTTCTGATTGAAGACTTCCGACTGAATATAGTTGTAAGGTTGGTCTTGATTAGGCGTGTGGTTCGCTGCCGGGTACAACTTCATCAAAGCCACCATGTTGGGGTCGATCTGCGAGCTCGGAATGATTCCACCGGGGAACTGAGCTTGTGCTGCGGGATTGAGCTGTCCCGGAGGGCCGCCCGAAGCGGTGTAAGGGCCGATTTTCGCGATTTCGGAGGGCGAGAAGTTGCCCGTCAACATGCCGGGGGTCGGCACGGTCGCGCGCAGCAGGCCCGTGTCCAGCACCTGGTAGAAATACTCGAAGCCAGTAAAAAAGAACAGCTTATTGCGATTCTTGTTGAAGCCCGTCCCCGGGATCAGAATAGGACCGCCAATGGTGCCACCCGGATAGTAGTACTTGTTTTGCGGTCGCGCGGTTTGGGTCGCATTGTTCAGTGCGTCGTTGGCGTTTAACACGTAGTTTCTGGCATAAAAGAAACCCGAGCCGTGGAACTGGTTGGTGCCCCACTTTGCCACCGAACTGGCCACGATGGGCCCTTTCTGGTTCTCAGCGCTGAAATTCGACATCTGCACTTTGAACTCGGCGATCATGTCCGAGTTTGGATTCACGGGGGTGTCGCAGTTGCAACCCGGATCGGAAACGTGTGCTCCGTCCGCTGTGATGTCGAGCGAATTAGAAGGCAAGCCGTTGTAGGAAAATGCATTATTCAGCGGGCTCTGGCTGCCGGCGTCGCCGTTGCCGTTGATGCCGATGACTTGACCGTCGTAGTTCGCCTTATTCGATGTGCCGTTGTTGAGGGCGAAGCCCGGCATAATCTTGATGTACTCGGCGGCGTTGCTCCCCACCTGCACGTAGTTCTGCAATTCCTTGGTCGTTAAACTGGCCGACTTTTCGGCCGAGTCCACCGTGGTGAGCGTTTCCGCGCTGGCCGTGACTTCAACAGATTCCGTGGTTGGACCGACCTTCAAGGTGAGGTTGATGTTGCGCTTCTCGCCTCCGCCCAAGGCGATGCCAGATGCCTTGTAAATCACGAAGCCCTGGGCCTCGACAGTCAGCTCGTACGTGAAGTCCCCCGCGGCCAGCGAGGCGAAGGTGAAGTAACCATCAGAGTTAGTGACCGTGTCGCGAAGAGACCCCGTGCTCTCATTACGCAGATGTACTTTGGCGCTTGGTACCACCGCACCCGATGGATCGGACACCACACCAGTCAGGGTGGCGAAGATCGACTGGCCATAGGCCGGTGATGCGATCAGCATCCAGGCGATGACAACACACACCGACACTCTCGTGGACATATTGGCCTCCTGGGTGGAGCAGTATAACACTTGATCGTTTCCGTAGGCGATTTTTTTTGGTTCGTTCCATCACCGTAGCCACTCACTGGTTTTCGCGGGTGATATCATCGCGGAAAAGGAATGACATATTAATTCCACAGTTAAAATCTTCAGAATCAACACCACGACCTTCGACTGCCTTGGGGCGGGTGCTATCCTGAGCCCGCTGGAACAGGAGCGGGCCGCACGATACCGATTCGAAGAAGATCGCCGGCGCTACATCGCGGGGAGGGCGTCGCTGCGGCGGATTCTAGCGGATTGTACTGGCACTCGCGCGGAGGAGCTGGCGATCGAGGAATCAGACAATCGGAAGCCGCGGGTGGCCGCTCCACTATTTTTCAACGTCTCGCATTCCGGCGATTACACCGCGATCGCGCTCTCGGATTTCTGCGAAGTGGGAATCGATATCGAACAGATCCGCGCCGATTGTCCAGTGGATGATCTCGCGCGCCGCTATTATTCCGCGGCGGAGTATGGGAGGCTGCGCAAATTACGGCCTCCGCGGCGTTTGCAGGATTTCTACCGGCTGTGGACCATCAAAGAAGCCGTGCTGAAGTGCGCGGGGCTGGGATTATCCGTGCCGCCGGCCGCGGTTGACGTCCGGCTCGCGGCCGAGCCTGCCGTTAACTGCCCAGCCCACCCGTCGTTCGATCGATTTTTCATACGCGAGTTGGCTCTGGCCGATGGCTATGCCGCGTCAATCGCGATCGACGCGCAGCACGCAGAGATCGAGATTCTGAGCCTTACGCGTTCGATGGGCTGAGTGACGGGTCGGCCATCGCGGCGAGCATCTGCAACTGCGAGCGCAGAGCGGTCAACGGCTGTAGCAAGGCCTGGGCGTCCACCTGGGCCCAGCCCAGGCTGTACAGCGTCAGCCTCACTTCCACCGTCATCATGAGGATGGTGAAGGTGAACCGCTGCTTCAGCATAATTCCGGCGAGATCGTGGCGGTCCACCTTGGACTCGACCATCATCACCTTCAGGGTTTTGCAAATGCGCGTGAAATCTTCCGAGAGTTGCTGCATGTAGCCGCGAAAGATTTTCACGCGTTTGCGGCGGAACTTCTTATCGCTCTCGCGGTTGAATTTTTGATGCGACCACAGGAACTTCTCGTCGGCTTCATCCAGCAGCCGCTCCATGGCTTTGTATCGGGAAGGCGAGAAGATGCCTTCCCATTCTTCAAGCGGGAGGCTGAGGCGATCACGCGCGGTCAGCCTGGCGAACAAGATGCCGAATCCGGCGGCGAGCACCACAAAGATCAGGGTGCCAACCAAGGTGATCAAGTCCATTAGCCCCTCCTTCAAGGTATATGTTAACGGCACATACCGTTGAATCTCAATGCTCTATTTGTATGTACGACGGAAGTAAGCAGCGGATTTTACGCTGAAGCCGTTGATGGACAAGTGGATAGGAACCGCATTGCCCCTGGGCACATTCGCCGGGATCTCGAAGCTGGCGCCTATCGCAGGAACTCTTTCATGAAGGCGTTGTCCTGGTCATCGTGGAGATCGGTTGTGTCGCCGATCACGTAGCGATAGCGAAACGGAGGGCCAAGAGAAACGGGGCGGCCCATCCAGTTCGACGGATCAGTCCACAGGACGGGCCGGTTTTCCATGGCCTTGGCGAGATCGTCCAGGTCCCAATGAAGCGCGAGGCCGGGAATCACGGCATCAAACAGGGCAGTGTTCATGGAGTTTTCGAGCGCCGACCGCAGACTGTACGGTGTTCGATCAAGCCAGACTTTCCCGATCCGGCTGTCAACCGCGGCCGCCAGCAAAAGCCAAACTCCTTTCACGTCACGTGCTGACGCCCGAATGGAAGCGGGATCTACGTCGCTGCGGGCGGCCAGAAGATCGATGCCGCGCAAAATATCGTGCGCGCGCATCGCCGGCAGATTCAGGCCGATCTGGTTGGCCCGGGCGTTGGTCAGCCAGTTACCGATGTACGGCCGGTCGCCTTCGCCGGGAGAGTCGCGCGGCTCCAGTTCCAGAACCACTCGGCCGGTCTGAGCGATTCTTTCCGCTAGTGATGACGTGGATAGAATCCAATAGTTAGTGGTTTTGTCCGCCACCAGCAGCACAGCCGGCCTTCGCCCGGTTTCGCGAGGCAGGTAGAGCCTTCCGCCAATCTCGACTCCCGGCTCACTTTCAAACTTAATGTGCTGGCGACGCCCCTCGGGTCCGTTCGAATCGTCGGTGATCCGCACTTCGGGCGCGGCGCCGTCCGAGGGAACGTGCAGCCTGCGCAGCTCGGCAAGCAGTTCGGGTATTGTCCCCGGCCTTTTCTTTGCGTGAAATTCATCCAGATTCAACTGATAAAGTTTCCGGCTGCCGGGCTCGTCGTCTACGTGACCGCTTTTTGTAACCAGGAGTTCGTGGTTGGTATAGTTTTTCACCGGCTGTTCATGAAAATCACCCTGACCGTTCTTGAGCCAGCGGATCATCCACTTATAAATGGCCTCGCGAGTTTCGAGTGGGGTACCGTGCGGGCCCGGTCCGATAAAAAAGCTCAGCTTGTCCTCGGCGCCGTAGAGGCCGAACCAGCGGCGAGCCTCCTCATAGACCAGTCGCGCGCCCGCTGGCGTGAAATAATCGCCGTCAGTTGCGAGGATCAGCCAGGGAGTCGGGGCGGTTAATTCGACGTAATCGGCCATATCCAGCCCGCTGACCAGAAGGCTGGGAGGGCTCATTTCGGAATCGGGGTCGGGGCCCGAAAACAACAGCTTGTACGAATTGATGAAGCAGGCGGGGCAGACGGCTTTTAGCCTTGGATCGAGCGCGCCGATGAACGTAGTCAAGGCGCCGCCTCCGGAGCAACCGACGGCGCCGAGACGCGCGGGGTCCACTTCGGGCCGGCCGGCCAGATAGTCGAGGGCTCGTTTCGCGTCCCAAATGAAATAACGGGCGACGCTCTGGCCAATGAGAATGCTCTGGCTGCCGGCCTGTATGTGCTCGGGGACGGACCAGCCGGCCAGCGCGTGGCCCACCCGTTGATCGTAGGTCTGCTCTCTTTCGCCCTGACCCACGGGATCGAAAGCTAGCACAACGAAACCCTTCAGCGCCAGATTGGCGGCGAGTAGCTGGCCCTCTGGCTTCCCCTCCTGTGTGTGGCCGGCCTGCAAAAGAATTCCGGGATAACGGCCGGGCTGGTTGGGCCGATAGAGATTGGCGGTGACGTAGAAGCCGGGCAGACTTTCAAAAATAACTTTTTCGATCGTGTAGCCCTCACCCTGGATACTGCCGGTGATTCTGGGATTCAGTGGGCCGCTGTAATCGGGCAGACCGCCGATCAGCGAGAGAAACGTTTCACGGACCGTTTTTTTTCGGCGCTCGGCGTCGGCGACGGTTTGAATTTCGGAGATGATCTTCTCCCGCTTCTGAAGTTGCTGCTGCGCGATCTGATCCATCCAGCGGAGCAGGGGATCTTGAGTGGGCTGCTGCGCGCGGAGAGACGGGAGAAGAGCGCCGCACAGGAGCGTTATGGCCGTCAGTTTCATGACACGATCCTCTGGCCTACCTGCCGTGACCCTGTAGATAAGCCGTGACAACATTTGTAAGATCATCTTCGACCTGTTCGGTGAAGGGGCATGTGCGGGTTTCGTATCCGCCCTCGCCGAACGCCTTCCGGGTGGCCAGGTAACCGAGCCAGCCGTTGGAATAGCCGAAGTAGAAAGTGTGCGGATAGGGCGAGCGGTCCCGCACGTTCATCGAAATCTCGCAGAACAACTCGACCGGCGCCGACCAGATGGCAAGATCCTCATTGATGATCAGGAACCGGACCGGCATGCGGATGATTCCGGCTTCGCCGCCGGCTGCGCGCAGGTAATTGCCCAGACTCTCGTCCCATCCGAAGCCCGCCCGCCGGGGTGTTTCCACCGCCTTTTCACCGAGCCGGAAATGGGCTTGAGAGGTGGCTGGCGCGGTGGAACGGTTGGCCGCCAGGATTCTATCTCCCAAGAGCACGTTGAACTCCGTGATGTGAAACGCGCTGAAGCTCGGCTGGACGGTATAGATGGGGGCCATGTTTCCGGCGGCGCCGTTGATGAACAGCATGGGCGCGCCGAGTTTTTCTTCGACATAGGTGGCAACGGTTCCCGGCGCATCGCCGCTGATCAACGCGTTTTGCTGGCCGAGCGCGGTACCGTGCATCGAGTAATTCGCAATCAGAGCGATGGGCGTCCCGTCGGGGCGCTCGAGGCGGACGAGACCGATCTGCCGGTCCGTGGGACCGTCGGGGTTCAAGCCGAGCGAAATGTGGCCGTCGATATCGCGAGCGCGCCGGTTGATGTTGGCCGCTGAATAACCGGTGCCGACAGCCATGCGCGCCGGAGCCAGTTTCGCACGGGCCTCTTTGATGCCGTCGATCAGGAGCTTTTCGACCTGCGCCGTGTACTCTTGGTCGGGCTCGTGCTTGTATCGCTCGGGCATCATGAGTTTCGGCAGGCCATGAGGTCCGACCTCGGGGGCGGCGTGGGTGTGAGTGACGGTCCACCAAACTTGCAGCGGCGCAATGCCCGTTTCGCGCTGCAATCGCGCGGTGAGTTCGTCGTAAACCGAGGGGGCGAACAGGCAAAGGTCGGAGGAGATGAGGAAGAATTGCGTGTGACCGTCGTCGAGCGCGGCGATGCGGTGGAAGAGGCGATCGTGAACGCCGGTAGACTGCCGGGCCGGGTAGCCCGCCAGCCATTTGCTGCCCGACGGCGTGATATCCACTTTCACGGCCGAAGCGCGGAAACTCCCGGTTTGTTCCTGGGCAACGGCGAGCGCGGCCGAGCAGGTTGCGGCCATCAGTGTGAGAACCAGCGATCGGCATGTGGGCATGGCGCGTCCTCGAAGATAGAAGCTACCACAGGGCGGGGCGGCTCGGAACGACTGGTTTACTGCAAATACCCCAAGGATTTTAGAATTTCCATGGCATGCTCATCGAGCTGCGCAGGCTGCGCGCGTGGAACCGGCACTGTTGACTCCCAGCGATGCAACCCGGCTTCTAGCGCGCCGGCAGCCGGCAGGCGGTCAGTATAGACATTGTGTTCTTCGTGCGAATCAGCCGACAAATCATAAAACTGGTGCGTGCCGTTGGTTGCGGCGATCAGCTTGAAATCGCCCGTGAAGGCAGCGCGCTCAATGCGGCGGAAGCGGTTGTTGAGGGAAACCAGCAAGTCGCACGGGAACGATTCACTGAAGATTGTGGTTTGCGGTGGCTGGGGTGCCAGCAGGCTGTGACCGGGAAGGGAACCGGTCTCGTAGCCCAGCGACTCGAGAATCGTGGGCAGCAGATCAACATGGCTCACCAGATTGTTCCGCACGTCCGCGTGAGCCACTTTGGGATACTTGACGATCAAAGGCACGTGCACCTGCTCCTGGTAAACGGAGCTGCCGTGCCCCACCAGCCCTTTCTCGCCAAAGGACTGGCCATGGTCGGATGTCACGATAACGATCGAATTGTCGTAGAAGCCCAGTTGCTTGAGCCTGGCGAACAGTTTGCCCAATTCCGCATCGATGTACGCGATTCCGCCATCGTACTGTGATTCATCGCGCGTGCGGTCCCGATCGGTGTAGGGCCTGCTCCCGCTGAGCGCCTTGAACTCGATCGACCAGTAATGCTCCGCGGTCATGGCGGCGTCTTTGCCGGGATATTTGAGGTCGTATGGCGCAGGCGGAAAATACGGCTGATGCGCGTCCATGTAGTTCAGGAACAAAAAAAATGGCCGGCTGTCCGCTTTTTCCTGATCCAGAAGCTCGAACGCCTCACGATTCACTTCGCCTGCACGGACGTACATCAAGTCTGAGAGTTCAGGGGCAAGGAACCATCCGAGCGCGTGGGCAAGATCGGCGCGAAGGCAGAAGGGGCAGCTGCGGTCCAGAAAAATCCGCAGGACCGGCAGGCTGAAGTATTGGAAGCCCTGATCCAATTGAAAAGCGTGTTGCAGATAGGGAGCGTTGGCGGCGATCCCCATGGTCCGATAGCCCTTTTGCGCGAGAATCCTGGCCAGCGTGCGGCTGTTCGCGGCCAAACGCAGCCCGAATTCGGGGCCGATCGCCACGCCGTCCTTCCCCCGGCCCAATTCCCAATGTGCGCCGTGCTGGCTGGCATAGAGGCCGGTGAAGATCGAAGCGTGCGACGCAAGGGTCATGTCCGAGGCAGCAATGGCGCGCGTGTAGACCGTCGCGTCGCGGGCGAACTGCTGCAAGTGCGGCGTGGTGTCTCGCGAGTATCCGTAGAGCGAGAGATGGTCGGCGCGAACGGTATCTAGCGTAATCAGGATGACGTTCGAGCGGCCATGGGCGGCGGCTGCGCCGGATGCTGGCGCGCCAGCAAGAATGGGCCGCTGTCCGGACGCGGCGTGTGAAGCGATGACCGCCGCCACCACGGCACAGGGCAGCAGAAGGCCGCGGGCCGGCAGACGAATCAGCAGCCGATCCATGGCGTAAGAAATCAGAAGGATGGCAAGAATGCCAAGCGCGCCCGTCCAGCGTCCGACAGCGCGTCCCTGGAATTCCGCAACAGCAAAAGGATAGGCAAGCAGAGCAAACGAGATGCACCAGGCGTTGGTAAACGGCGCGAGCGTCGCTCGAGAGAGTTTTCCGAGCAGGGTTGCAAGGAAGATTGCGGCGAGCGTAACGGCAATCAGGATCTGGACGCGCCAGCCACCGGCGGCGTGGAAGTGGAACAGGAAAATTAAAGCGAGCGACACGGGTCCCGATAAAGGCGCCGAAGCCGCCACGCGACGCGGGAGCAGCCGGTTCGCGCAAACAGCAATCAGGGCGCCTCCCAGCGCGCCGGCTATCATGTACACCATCAGAGCCAGGTCACCAAACCAAGGGTCCGGCTGGCGGAACTGCTCGGCGGGCGGGTGCAACGTATGCGACACGGCAAAGAAGAGGGATTCGACTACCCAGTACGTGGTCCAGGCCTTCAGCCCGCTGAGAGCGCCCGCAAGCGCCGGCGAAGCCGTGGCCTGCGAGCCGCTCATCGACGCGCCAGTCTGGAACCAAGCTGTTCCGCCGCCTCGTGCTGTTTCTCAAACACGACGACCTCCACGTCACCAAAGGGGCCGAGACGCCTGCTGCGCCACGCCGCCAATTCGGGCCGGGCGGCAAGCCAGCCGCGCCAGAACCGGACAGCTTGATCTCCGCCGTAGAGAGCGAATCGATCCGACGAGGACAAAGTGTGCTCGGAGAGTCTCGCAGCAAAGGTTTCCGCCTCCGGAGAGGTTTCAAACGGAAATGGATATGTGTGTCCGTGAATCCGATACACGGCCAGGGGCGCGTAGAGGAAATTCGCCATCGGGTAAGCCGGCTGCCAGACGGGAGGGCGGGCCTCGATGAACGGGCTGGGGCACAGAACCGGTGCCTCGTTCCCGAGGGACTCCGCATTGAGCCGCTGCGCGGCAAGCCGCCAGTTTGAGTTATGGTGCTGAGGCCAAAACTGGCTCCAGGCTCCAAGATAGAGGAAGACTCCGACGCCTAGCGCGACGGCGGCAGGTTTCCAGTACCGATGGGGCAGAAACGCGGCGGCGGCAACGGTGGCCATGAGGGCGGCTCCCGGCAGGGCCACAAATAAATAGCGCGGGACGTAAACGCTGTGTCCGGTAAACCAGGAAAAGGCGAACAGGCCGAGCGGATCACACAGCCACCAGGCGAATATCAAGCTGAGGGGCACCCAGCCCGGCGTACGTTCGATATGCCAACGAAACCACCGATTGAGCACCGCAGCGCTTACGCAACAACATATGATGAGTCCGAATTTCAGGGAGTAGGTGAGGTCCACGAGCGATGGCGGCGGTGCGACCACATGTGCGCCGGCCTGGCGGTTAAGGGCCAGCGCGGCATTCAAAACGGGCAACAGAGTCACCCCTAGAACCGCTAACGCCGCCCCAACGCGGAACCAGCCGACCCTGGTATCCCCGGCGATCAGCCGCGCCAGCGTGTAAATCGCGAATACCGCATAAAACGGCCAGAAGATAAGATGCACTCTCCACAGGACCGACGCCGCCACCACAAAGAGCACAGCGTCGCGACTGCGGGCTGAGTCCAGCCATCGGATGAGAAACCAGAGGCTGGCGCAAGCCACGCAAGTCCCCAGGGCGTACGGCCGCGCATCAGCAGCCTGATAATTAAAGCCGCGGAGCGCCAGACAGGCAAAGGCGGCAAACCAGCCCGCGTCGGGATGAATCAACGTCGCGGCGATGCGGGCGATCAGGAATAGCGCGACCGCCATCGCCAGGACGGAGGGCACACGATACGCGGTTTCAGAGAGTCCAAAGAAGTGTTCGGCGATGCGCGGGAATACGTAGTAGACCGATGCCGGAACCTGCGGAGCCACGCGCAGAGACGGGTCAGCCGCGCCGTTGCGAACTACAAACGCCGTGCCCATTTCGTCAACCCAGAAACTGGATGGTAACGGCATCAACCACAGCCGCGCGACACAAATTGCCAATAACGCGGCAAGCACGAGGTTGAGGTTGATCGCGACCGGCCGAAGACCGAATGCCGCGCCCGCGCGCTTATACCAGGAGAGAGCAGCCGGCCGGGCTCCGTCAGCCTTCAACGCGCGCTCTCGAACAGAAGTGGGACAAAAACGTTTGAGTTGCCTCCAAAGGCAGTGATTGTAGCATCGCTGGAAGGATTTGGCGCTGGGTACATGCGACAGGTTACCAAGCGACAAGGCGACACCAGCATCGCGTGGTGCTGGAATCTGCTGTTACATTTGGGTCAAGGCGAGCGTCTTCATGACGTAAATAAAGGAGGCGGCGATGGAAGCTGACCTGCGCTGCCGCGGGCTGGGCGTACTGATCTTGCTGGCCTGTGGATTGCCGGTGTTTTCGCAGTACGGCCGTTCCATGCCCGGAGGACGGGGGAGAGTCCCATCAACTCTTGGCACGACCGTCCCGAACGAACCACTGGCGAGTTTCACGGGCGCCGTGGAGAACATTGACAAAAAGAAAATCACTGTCCAGGAAAGCGAATCAAACACGCTGCAATTCGTTTGTTCCCGGAAAACGCAATATTACGACGGCGACAAGAAGATCAAGCTTGCCGACATCAAGCCGGGGGATCGCGTGACGGTAGAGACTAAGCGCCTTGCCGATGGAGAGATGGAGGCGATCAACGTCCATGTCGAACACCCGAAGGCGGAGGCGCCGAAAGCTTCTTGAGAGCAATTCCTAAACGCCGATTAGTTGCTCGACCTGGCCGGGACGATGTGTTTCACTTCGTCAAGCAGTTGAGTGGGAGTGAAGGGCTTGCGGATCACCTTGCAGTCGCTGAACGGGCCCTGCCTCACGAGCATCTCCAGTTCGGGCGTTGCCGTGCGGCTTCCCGTCATGAACATCACGGGCAAATCGGGTAGCAGCTCCACGACGAAGCAAGCCAGCTCTGCTCCATTCATGCGCGGCATATTAATATCTGTCAACAGCAGATCTATGCGGTCCTTTTGATCGCGGCACAGCTGAATTGCCTGCGGGCCGTCGAACGCGGCCAGCACTTCGTAACCGCCCGCCTCAAGCGCCATTTTGGCGAGACCGACGAGGGCCGGCTCATCATCCACAACCAAGACAGTGGCAGACAGGGTTGACATACGTTGTAAGTCACCGATTAGATGCTCAGAAATATCGAGTGGTTACTGGGCATCGGAAAATAGCGCGGGGGAGCTGCAACCTTCCGCCAACCGAGGGACGTCCTTATTCGGAAGGAAGAACTGGCGCTTTAGGTTCGCGGCGATGATGAAGTTCCGCACTCTCGGTTGGCTGCTGGTCCTGGTTCACTGCTGGTTGCTTCCCGCGGCTCGAGCGCAGAGCGGCGTCGTGCGGGCGAACGGAATACCGGTGCCTGGCGCAACTGTCAAGGCCACGCTGGGCGACAAGATTCTCACGACGTTTACAAATGAGAACGGCGAGTACGCGCTCGAAGGTGTCGGCGATGGCGCCTGGATTTTCGAAGTGGAGATGTTCCGCTTCGAGCCCGCGCGGAAGCAGGTCCAGGTCAACGGGCGCTTCCGTCTGGATTGGGACCTCACGCTCAAACCGCTCGTGACAAGCGTTTCAGCCGAACCGCGGCGCACATCATCCGCGGGTGCACCTCCGGGGCGTGGCACGTCCAATGCGCGGCCGGAGTTCGCGCGCCGCGGCTCGGAGGCCGGACGGCAGGGCGAACAGCAACCGAGCGCGGTTCCGGAATTGACGAATCAGCTCGACAACCAACCGACTGCGGATGCGTCTACCGGGACGGCGGAGCTCCCGGCCGGCGTGCAGAGTGAAAGCGCTAACGAAGCATTTCTGTTGAGCGGCACTCTCAGCCGCGGATTGCAGCAGGTGGGCGGCGATCCAGGAGGAGACATGGGGTTCGGACGCGGCCCCGGCGGATTCGGCGATAACAACGGCGGCCCGAGTGGTGACGGAGGCAACGCCGCGGGCCCAGCGGGCGTACCGGGATTCGGCGGCGCAGGAGGCCGCGGGGGCGGCGGTTTTGGCGGAGGATTCGGCGGCCGTGGCGGCGGGGGCCGTGGTGGCGGCCGCGGCGGATTCGATCGGACGCGCGGCAACGGCCGGCGCAATACGGACACGGGACTCATCGGCAATCGTAGGAATCGAGGCCGGGAGAGCATCCACGGGATGGTCAACGTGGTGCTGCACAATTCCGCGTTTGACGCCCGCCCATTCGCGGTCAACGGGCAGGAGGTGCCCAAACCCGGCTACTCCAAGGAGAGGTTCAGCCTGCAAATTGGCGGCCCTCTCATGGTGCCCAAGCTGTTCCGTCTGGCGAATACGACATTCAATTTCAACTTCACCACGAACCGGGCCACGAATCTGAGCAGTCAAGTAGGCACAGTGCCCACGGCGCTCGAGCGAGACGGGAATTTCTCGCTTTCGAGCGGCACCATTTACGATCCGTCCACACGCGCTCCGTTTCCGGGCAACCAGATTCCCCAATCGCGGATGAGTCCAGTCGGCCTGGGCCTTTTGCAGTATGTTCCGCTGCCAAACCAGGCCGGTTCCTGCTCGGCGAGCAGTCCGGCCGGATGCCAGGCGCAAAACTACCAGTTCACAACGACCGTACCGAACAACACGGACGCCGTGGGGCTCCGGCTGGGCCAAAGCGTGGGGCAGAGAGACAGGCTGGCGCTCAACTTCCAGTTGCGGAACAGCTCCAGCGTGAGCCCGCAGATCTTCGGTTTCCTGGATAACAGCTAAGGCCAGGGCGTCAGCGCCAGCCTGAGCTGGACCCACACTTTTGCCCCAAGAGTCTTCAACCTGGCCAGCGTCAACTTCAACCGTAACCGCACGAACGCCGTGCCATTCTTTGCGAACGGGCCGGATGTGGCGGCGTCGCTGGGGATCGAGGGAACCAGTTCCAACCCGCTCAATTACGGCCCCCCGAATCTTGCGTTCACCAACTTCGCCGGCTTGACGGACGGCAGCGCCGCGCTGAATCGCATCCAGAGTGCGACGTTTAATGAAGGCTTCACCTGGATGCGCGGCCAGCATTCGCTGCGATTCGGAGGGCTGTTCCAGCGCATGCAGAGCAACATACAGACGGACTCGAACGGACGAGGCACGTTCAGCTTCACCGGCCTCGCGACCAGCGGATTCGATGCTATCGGCCAGCCGCTCGAGGGCACCGGTTACGATTTCGCGGACTTCCTGCTGGGACTGCCGAATTCGGCCTCCATTCGCTTTGGCGATACGAGCACCTATTTCCGGAGCTCGAACTACTCCTTCTTCGGCTTGGACGATTGGCGCGCCCGGCCCAACCTCACAATTAATTACGGGTTGCGCTATGAGTATTTCGGCGTGCCCTACGAACGCTACGGGCATGAAGCCAACCTGGACGTTGCGCCGTTCTTCACGGCCGTCTCGCCGGTGGTGCCGGGTCAACATGGCCCGTACACGGGACAATTCCCACAGGGCCTGGTGAATCCCGATCGCAATAATTTCGCGCCGCGGGTGGCGATCGCATGGAGGCCGCGCACGGAGGGAAAAACGGTGGTGCGCGCCGGTTACGGCTGGTATTACAACGGCGCTGCGTACAATGGCTTCCTGCGAAATCTGTCGGCGCAGCCCCCGTTCGCCGACACCAACAGTATCATCACAAGCTCGGCCGCCATACTGACCCTGATCGATGGCTTCGCCATCAGCCCGCCGGGGAAGACGGTGACTAATACGTGGGCTATCAGCCGCTTCTACCGGGTTCCCTACGCGCAGACCTGGAATCTCTCCATCCAGCGCGATCTGCCCGGCAGGATGGTGCTCCAGCTTGGTTACCTCGGCACGAAGGGGACGCGGCTCGACACACAGCGCCTTCCCAACCGCGCCGCGCCCGGCTCGCCGCTGACGGCGGAAGAGCGGCGCATCATCGGCGATGCCATCGGTTTCACGTTTGAAGATTCGGACGCGGATTCCATCTATCACTCGGCGCGCGTTTCGCTGATCCGCCGCTTCCATCGCGCGATGTCCTTCAACATCGACTACGTGCTGGCGAAAAGGATAGATGATGCCTCGACGTTCGGCGGCGGCGTGGCGCAGAACGATCTCGATATTCGGGCCGAGCGCAGTCTTTCGAATTTCGACCATCGTCATACTCTGAACGCAACCTACGTTCTCACTTCGCCTTTTGGCCACAACAACCGCCTGCTCGCGCACCACGACACGGCCGGGAAGCTTCTGGAGGATTGGACCTTGAGCGGCGGCGTCACGGCGCAGACCGGAGCGCCGCTGAGTCCCCGGGTGCTGGGCAACCAATCCGACTCCGCCGGCACGGGCGCCACCGGCACAACGCGCCCCGATGCAACCGGCCTTCCAGTTGTTGATGCCGCAGGGTTCTTCAATACCGCGGCCTTCGCTCTTCCATTGCCGGGGCAGTTCGGCACTGCCGGGCGCAACACCATTCCCGGGCCGGGCCTGGTCGTGTTGAACGCGTCATTCGGGCGCGGCTTTGGGCTGGGCGAGCGGCGCAACCTGGAGTTCCGTTTCGATGCCACTAACGTTCTGAATCAGGTGAATATCGCGGGTGTCGGGACGACTCTGAACTCGGCCACCTACGGGCTGCCCTTGTCGGCCGGCAGCATGCGCAGCGTCGCGCTCACGATGCGATTCCGGTTCTAGAATGATGCGCCCGTTCCATTTTTGCGCCGCGTTAGTGATCGCCAGCCTGGCCGCGCAGGAAAAGACCACGCCGGATGAAAAGATGGCCCGGTTCAGTTCGAACGCGAACCTGGTTGTTGTGGATGTCTACGCGCGTGACAAATCGGGCAAGCCGGTCCTGAACCTCAGGAAAGAAGACTTCACGATTCTGGAAGATGGCAAGGCGCAGACCATCTCAGTGTTCGAGCTGCAGAGACTGGATGGCGAGGTGCTTCCATCCATCGCCGAGCAGCCGAAGACGCCTGTAGAGCGCAATACTTCGGCGCCGAAACCGCCACCCGTGCAAGGTCCGCTAAAGTTTCGGGACCGCCGGTTGATCACTTTGTTCTTCGATTTCTCCTCCATGCAGCCCGACGATCAAGTCCGCGCCCAGGACGCGGCCGTTCACTTCTTGCAGACCAGGATGACCGCGTCGGATCTGGTATCGATCATGGCCTATGGCGCCGAGATCAAGACGATTGAGGATTTCACCGACGATCGCGAGCGGCTCATCGCCGACATAAGGAAATTTCAGGTGGGCGCAGCCAGTGAAATGGCCGGCCTGGGAGACACGGGAGCGGCCGCCGAGGGCGACGACACGGGTTCGTTTGTCGCCGACGAAACCGAGTTCAATATCTTCAACACCGACCAGAAGCTGGCCGCGCTCGAATCGGCCGCGCGCAAGCTGGCCGTGTTCCCCGAAAAGAAGGCGCTGGTGTACTTTTCGAGCGGCATCCCCAAGACCGGTGTCGAGAACCAGTCGCAGCTTCGCGCTACGGTCAACGCGGCGGTTCGCGCCAACGTCGCATTCTACCCAGTGGACGCGACGGGCCTGGTGGCGGAAGCGCCTTCGGGAGACGCCAGCGTGGCCTCGCCGAGGGGGACCGGAGTTTTCACCGGCACGCACCAGCGCGGCCGAGTGGACGCGCGAAATAACCAGCAGGAGACTTTAGTGACGCTGGCAGCGGACACGGGAGGCCAGGCGCTGCTCGACAACAACGACCTCGGCCTGGGAATCGTCCACGCCCAGAAGGACATCAACTCCTACTACATCATCGGCTACTACAGCACCAACAGCGCCAAGGACGGCAAGTACCGCCGTATTCAGCTGAAGCTCAACAACAAGACGCTTCAGGTCAAACTGGATCACCGTAATGGGTACTACTCCGACAAGCTGTTCGCCAAATTCACCTCGGCGGATAAGGAACGGCAGCTCCAGGATGCCCTGATGCTGGGCGATCCGGTCAGCGAATTGCCGCTGGCCCTTGAGATCGATCACTTCCGCATCGGCAAGGACCGTTACTTCGTGCCGATTTCGGTCAAGATTCCGGGATCGGCGATCAATCTGGCGAAGAAGGGCGCCCGGGAATCGGTGGAATTGGATTTCATCGGCCAGGTTCGAGACAAGAGCGGCCGGCTGGTGACCGCGGTGCGCGACGGAATCACGGCCAAGCTTGGCGAAGCGAACGCGTCGCAACTCGGGCGCCGCAGTTTCCAGTACGACACGGGGCTTACGCTCGCGCCGGGCGAATACAGTCTGCGGTTCCTGGCGCGCGAGAACCTGAACGGGAAAATGGGCACATTCGAAACGAAATTCACCGTTCCCGATCTCAACACACAAATGAAGACGGTGCGGCTCAGCTCGATCATCTGGTCTTCCCAGAGAGAACCGCTCTCGGATATCGTCGGCGCCGCCGGCAAAAACAAGAAGGAGGTGGCCGACCATCCACTGGTCCAGAACGGAGAGAAGCTGGTTCCGAGCGTCACGCACGTCTTCCGCAAAGACCAGAATCTGTACGTCTACCTGGAGGTTTACGATCCCATCGTAAACGCCGAGCGCAAGACGGCGAATGTCACGGCGGAGCTGGCCCTGTTTCGAGGCGGAAGAAAGGCCTTTGAGTCGAATATGATTCAGGGCACAACGTTGGTGGCGACGCGGCCCGGCGTCCTCCCGTTGCAGTTTCAGCTTCCACTAGTCAAGTTCAACCCCGGAGCTTATACGGCGCAGATCAACGTGGTGGACGAATTGGGGCGGAAGTTCGCATTCCCGCGCGCTACATTCGTGGTGCTGCCCTGATGCGCCCCGCCGCTTATCGGTGATTGCGGAACTGCTCCAGCACCGAAGAAACCTGCACCTTCGGGACGAGCAATCTCCCGGCCAGGTCCAGCGCTAGATGTCCGCTTCCTCCATCCGCGAATGCGGCCGACTGAATTGTGACGAACGGACGCGCCTGCGCCGGAACTACAGCCTCCAGGTCAGCAGATTTCTGAATCGCTTTGAGCAACGCCGCGCGGATTCTGTCGCGCATCGCGGGACCTACGGACCCCGATCGCAGCGCTTCGCCGAGCGAACCATCCGCACTGATATCGCCAATCTCCGCGTCGAGACGGATTGCGCTGCCTTCCTCCACCCGTGGGGTGAGAATCACCTGCACGGTTCCGTTGCCGCCCAGCAGTCTTTTTGCATTCTCCTTGCCGAATGCCTTGAAGCAAGCCCATTTTTCGAAATGTAACTGAACGGTGAGGCGTCCCGCGGGCGCGGCTGGCACGAGCGTAGCATGCTCGATCGAGATCCGGTCTCCGCAGCGATTGGATTGATTCAGCTCGGCCTGCAGCAGGGGAGTCATGTGGTCCTGAAGGCCGGCGAGGTCGGCGTGCAGGCTCAGGTTGAAGGCTTGTGCGCTCGCTCCGCCACTCACGGCAGACTCGGAAATAGTGCCGGAGATGGTGAGCGCGACAGGCTGGCCGGCGATATTCAGGGACACCGGAATAGGTGGGATCTCAAACGGCAATTCCGCACTGAGAGCGGCCGCGGACAACGCAGTCAGGACGGTCCATGGTCGATGAATAATCAAACTGTTAAGATGATGCGCGGTCGCCCAAGGTTTCATGCGAAACCGTCCGGCAACGCCTGGTTTTGTCAGGAGCGGAGCGTGATCGGTCGAATCCCACAGGGATCCGAGAGCTAGCGTTGGTGATATCGTGATCTCAGAACAGGAGGCCTGCTAGGTTCCCGGGCCACGGGCGACGAAAGTGGACCCCCTGGTGGCGCTGCGGCACGAATAATTCTTCCGCGTTGAAAAAACAGAGAGGAGTACCAAGAGTTGAAACGACGTGCGTTTCTCGGATTGACAGGAGCCGCGGCAGCGCGACTTGGTGTAACGGGCCTGGGAAGGGCTCAGGGCGTAACTGGACCGCCGCGGGATGCGACAGCATTTGGGGAAATGCGGCTGGCGGGAATGAGCCTTGTGGAGTTGCGCCAAAGGCTCTACGACCAGCTTTTCCAGGTTCTTCTGCCCTTCTGGGACAAGCACGGAATCGACCACGAGTACGGCGGCCTCATGTGCAGTCTGGACTACGACGGCACACTCCTCGATACCCGCAAGAACCTCTGGTTTCTGGGGCGCGCTATCTGGGTTTACAGTTTTCTGTATAACCAATTTGGAAAGAATCCCCAGTTTCTGGAGGTGGCGAAAAGGACCAAGGAATTTGCGTTCAAGTACGCGCGGCAAAAAGACGGCTGGTGGGCGGAAGAGTTCTCGCGGGTAGGGAAAGTTCTGAGGCCCTTCAGCGGCGACACGGAGGGAATGTACCATCTCGCCGAAGGCCTCCAGGAGTACGCTGCAGCCAGCGGAGACGATGTGTCCCGTGAAGCCGCCTTCGCCATCCTGAACAAGCTCTTTCAGGATTTCGACAGCCCGGCGTTTCGGTACCGGGGAGCGGATTTTCCATATCTGTGGGGCAGCAAACGTGCCATACGGCCCCAAGGGTTGTGGTTTCTGAATCTCCGGATCGCGACCCAGATGCTCGCGCGGGGGAACGATCGACAAATCGCCGCGATCGCGGACCGCGCTTTGGACGCGATTATGAATAGGCATTACAACCCCGACATCGGCCTGAATACGGAAATGTTGTACTACGACTTCACGAGGCCGAAAGAGGAAGCACGGAAGTCGCGCTTCGGCCACTCGGTTGAGGCCCTGTGGATGGTCATGGACGAAGCGAACCGCCGCCACGATGAGGCGCTGTGGAAAACCTGCGCCGAGCGTATCTATCACCATCTCAATGCCGGTTGGGATTACATCTACGGAGGGCTTTCCCAGTGGATCAACGTGGATTACCCCACTTATCAATGGCCGGTGCAGACCCCGCCCGGGACCCATCAACAATTGCATTTCACGGGCGAATATGAATATATGAAGTCCCTGTGGTGCCAAAATGAAGTGCTCGTGGCAACTCTGAACGTGCTGGAGCGAACCGGCGCGGAGTGGGCGGCAGAGTATTTCGGAATGGCATACCGGATTATCAACGAGAAGTTCTGGCAGAAGGAACGCGGCTATCCAGCCGGATACATGCTGTTCACCGACCGCCGGATGACCTTGCAGCCTCACGTCGGCCGCCAGGACAACTATCACCCCCTCCGCCAAATGATGTTGAATATCCTGACGCTGGATCGGATGATCGCGCGTGGCGCGGCTCCCCTCTAGACTGCTGCCGATGCAAGGCGAGAGCGTCGGACCCACTCGCACGACATCCAAGGCGGGTGATGCCTTCAAGTGGCGGAGCGGGTGTCCCGGCGATTTCGAAACCGCCGCGAGCAGTGGGGCGAGGCGTGCCTCGCCCTACGACGGCTACGATGTAGGGGCCGGACGTGTCCGGCCTAACACTTACAAAATCGCCGGGACAGCTTACTAGTTGCCGCCATCGCCGGCGCGCGGTGCACGGGCCATTGCAGACACATCCTTCCAATCCCACTGGCGGGATCGGGACGGCATGTCGTGCGCTTTTGCGTACGCGTTGCGGGCGGCATCGACCTTCGCGGCCCAATCTCCCAGCGGGTAGAGGAGCTGCCGGTAGATGAGATAGGTCATGTCGACAGTGCGCACCGGAAAATGATCCTTGACGTCATCCACCTTGTCGAGAAACGTACGACCGTTGGCCTCCGCCACGCGCGGGTACCAGCTCTTGTACCAGGTGGCAACGGCATCGGAGAATGCCTGGTTCCTCCGCTGGCGGATGTTTTCGGCGATGTCCAGTGCCCGGTCGAGGGCTGCAACCGCCAACTTAACGTCCGGCTTCGCCGCCGCGGTGTGTGCGGCCTGCAGCGCCGAATTCATGCGTTCGAGATCGAGCAGCATCTCGATGTTCTGCCGGAAGAGTTGGGCAATCGCGATGTAGAGTTCCAGGTTGTAGCGGTTGAACTCTACCTGTTGCAGGTTCTTGTGCAGCAGGTCCAGCAGTTCGTCGTTCTCGGCCAGGAAGCGCCCTGCAAGCTGAAGACGCCGCTGACTTATTGCAGCCCAGTCGTAATTCACCGTGAGAACGCCCGGCGAAGGGACGGGAGGCAGCGGCAGGGTCTGGTCCTCGGCGGGCTGCGCAGGATGGTTGATGCGATCCCAATCACCCCAGATAGGCGTGCGCGCATCGGAGGGCACGGTTTCCCAGCTTTCTTTCCAGAATTGCCCCTGTTCGCTCATGAGCTGGTACACACGGCCCATGTTGGCCGCGCCGGGTCCGTAGAAGAGCGGATAGAACAGACTCATGAGTTCCTGCTCGCTGGCGGCCCTGGGGTGCCAGCCCGCGGCGGAGCCGGTGGCATAGCCCAGCCACATTGCCTCGGGATGAATGCCGGTGTCGGCCCAGCCGGCGACGAACGTTCCCATCAGGTCGGCATCCTTCCGCGCTGGAGTGTTCTCAATGGTGTCGAGCATCTGAGCTACATAACCGGTGCCATGGACGACAGATTCATAGCCGCCCCCCGAGCGATTAGGAATATGATCCGCGGGAGGCAGCATGTAATAGTTCGAGAAAAAGAACTCCTTCCAGCCCACCGTCGAGGTGAAGATCATCTGCCGGATGCCATGTGACTTGAACACGGGATCAAACTCCGGTCCGTAAACCTCGCTATTCACCAGGTGGCTTGGCAGTGAGGCGATGTCATCGGGCTTCATGGGATACTCACCCCAGAACAGAACCGTACGGCCGCGGTCGTGCAGGTAGTTCGCCGTTTTGGTGACGAACTCCGCGAGCAGTTTGCCGATGCTGCCCTTTTCCTTGGCGGCGTCCACTTCATTGCACTGGTCGTTCTTGCCGAGCCCGACGTAATAAGGCTCGTCGGTGGAGAGCACGAAGTACTTCCCGCCCTTGTTGGCGTCCAGCAGGTCCTGGAACATGCCCTCGAACAGCTTGTAAGTTTCGGGATTGGTCACACAGGCTTCGTAGTTGCTTTCGGGAAACTCGCGCAGGGCGGCGTATTCCGGGTGCTTCAGGATGAAAGCGATGTGAGCGGGTCCATCCAGGTAAGGGATCACCTGAACGTGATACTTCAGACCGTAATCAGTCAACTCCTGCAGCTCGGCTGGAGAAAGCGCATAAGGCTCGACCAGCGGCGCGGCATGCTTGTACTGGAAATGGCCCTCGAGTTTGATGGAGAAGCCGTTGATTTTATAGAAGGCGGCCTGGCGTACAGCCTGCTTCAAGATGGGCAGAGGTTCGAGATGATGGGCGTCGTCCCAGTAGATAATGCGCATGCCGAGATCGGGCCAATCCGTAATCTCGCCCACCGGCAGCAGCCAGCGGCCACCGTGCGGCTTCAGCAACTGGACGAGCGTTTGCACGCCATAGAACAAACCAGGTGCGGCGTTGGCGCTGATGCTGATGTCCTGCGGCTTCAGAATGAGCCGGTAGGCCTGATCCGCAATCTGCTCCTTGTCCCTGTCGAGAGCATCGCCAATCGCAACAGACTTTGCGGCCACGCCGAGTCGAATCACGCCGCTTCGACCGCGCGCGCCGTTATCCGCGAGGCTCAACTGAAATCGTTCCCTCAGTTGCTCCTTCAGGGAATCGACGGCGATATCGTCGGATTTTACCCCGCGATCCAGCACGAGTTGCCAGCCGTCGGTTAGAGCAAAGTCTTGCGATTCCAGTGCCACTTTCTGCGGCACCGGCAGAACGGTATAGCCCCGCGCCGTGAGGGGCGCGACGGTTTCGGCACTCAGAGGAAAAATTCCGGACACCAGGAGCAAAGCTGTTAAGGTATGACGACTCTTCTGCATAAGCCGGTAGGTTAGCACGCCGCTGCGGAGCGGCGGGCCCTCTACGCTATTTGGGAGGTGACCGCCAACAACTTCTTCAACCATCCCAACTGGGGCAACTCCTCCACCGATATAATCACTGGACCGAATGTGGATTGCAGCGGCCACCGCCCGGAGTGAATAACAGTGCACCATACAGGCAAATCGGTTTCGCGCTACAGCGTAATTGCCTTAACGTCCCTGTTCTGCTGGCATTCGTCGTCGCAGGCGCAGGCTCGTTGGAAAGTAGATCCCGACGGGGGAATCACGTGGGACGTCCGCCAAGGCGATGCCCACCAGGATCAGGTCGAAATGAGCGGCAGGAAGGTATCCGTTATCGTCGGCTATGGCGTGCGCCAGAACGGATCGCTCATCCTGACGCGCCGCTTGGCATTTCCTTCGCTGCGCACCATCCCGAACGACAAGTCGGGCACTCTGACTTACGTCTTCGGAGAGGATGCGAACCCGCGTATCTCGATCGGGGGGAAGCCGGCCGGTAACGAGACGGTGACCCGGTTCCACCACCGCGGTCTGCTGAGCATTGACAGCGTATTCGAGAACCACAAGGAAGTTGCGCTGACACGGAAGATCTTTCCATCGACGGAAAGTCCTCTGGTGCTCGAGAAGTACACTTTTACAAACCACGCTGGCAAAGACATTACGGTGGAGATGGCGGAGACTCAGAAAGTTGTCCGCACGGATCCCGCACGCGGGGTGACCGGCGAGTACATCATCTCAGCGGAAGTGCTTCCTGCGGGCGCAAAGAGCATCTCCCCGGGAGGCAGCGTGAGCTTTGCAGTGGCGTTCGCTGCCAGAGAGGCCGGGAGCGACAAGCCAAGAATCAGCTTGGAAGTGGAGGAAGCGGCGCGGCGGCAGCGCGTGGACGGCTTTCTGTCCGCGCTTGTGTTGGAGACGCCTGACCCAGTGCTCAACACGGCGTTCGCCTTTGCGAAGATCCGCGCAGCCGAGAGCATTTATGCCACCAAGGCGGGACTGATGCATGGTTCAGGCGGTGGCGGCTACGCGACAATCTGGGCCAACGATCAAATCGAGTACGCCGTTCCATTCTTTCCTTTTCTCGGCGACCACGCTGGTAACGAAGCTGCTATAAACGCACTCCGTCTCTTTGCCCGATACATCAATACGGAGTACAAGCCCCTCCCTAATGCAATCGTCGCCGAAGGAACGGGCCGCTGGAACGGCCCGGGCGATCGCGGTGATATGGCGATGATCGCGTACGGGGCAGCCCGATTCGCGCTGGCATATGGAGACCGGCAAACCGGAGAGGAGCTGTGGAATTTGATCGCCTGGTGCCTTGAGTACTGCCGGCGCAGGGTAAACGCCCAGGGAGTTGTTGCTTCAGAGAGCGATGAGCTGGAAGGCCGGTTCCCCGCGGGGACGGCCAATCTTTGCACGTCAGCTTTGTACTACGATGCACTGAACTCAATGGTCCTGTTAGGGCACGAACTCGGCAGGACTGATTCGGCGCTGCGTCCGTACAAGCAGGCAAGCAAGATGCGGTCCGCCATCGAAGCTTATTTCGGCGCAAGAGTGGATGGTTTCGACACGTACCGTTACTACGATGGGAATACGATTCTTCGAGCGTGGATCGGCATTCCGCTGGTCATGGGAATTTACGATCGCAAGGAAGGCACCATCAACGCCCTATTCTCTCCGACGCTGTGGACTGAAGATGGACTGCTATCGCAAGCCGGCGATAAGACTTTTTTTGACCGCTCGACTCTGTATGCACTTCGCGGCGCGCTGGCTGCTGGTGAGACCCAGCGCGCCATGGACTTTTTGATACGGTACTCCAACCGTCGCTTGCTCGGTGACCACGTCCCTTACCCCATAGAATGGGGACCCGGAGGAAAGCAGCCGCACCTTGCCGCTGAGAGCGCGCTATATTGCCGGGTCTACACAGAGGGCCTGTTAGGCATCCGTCCGACCGGTCTGAGATCATTCGCCATTACGCCGACGCTGCCAAAGACATGGGACAGCGTGAAATTGAAGAATATGCACGGATTCGGAGCCGTTCTCGATCTCACTCTGATCCGGGTCGGAGACAAGCTGGAACTGCGAACGGTCGTTGATGGCAAGCGGATGCCGCCCAGAGTCGTCGAGGAAGGCAAGGCGCTTCGCATCGACTTAAACATGCGGAATTGATTCCAAGGTTTGCTTGTTCACTCTGGACCCACCCGCCTACAATTCGAGTCACAAATTTCCTCACACAAAAAAACGGAGGCCGAAAACTGATGTGCCACCGAGGTTGACCGTTCCCGAGACATAGGTAACAGAACGTTCTGGAGACATGGGTTACACTTTTTCGCCTGCAAGGGGGCGGGAAAGGTGGATGCCGTGGAAGGAAAGCTCTGTTATGGATGAACGTATGCGTTTTTGTGATCCGGCTCAAAGATGGGGAGAGCATGGCTTCCCTGTGCCGGGAGTTCGGCATTTCGCGGAAGACCGGTTACAAGATCTTTGAGCGTTATGAAGAATGTGGTCTGGAAGGTTTGAGCGATCGGACGCGCCGGCCGTTCCGCTATGCCAACCAGTTGCCCGAGCCGGTGGAAGTGGCGATCGTCGCCGCCAGGCGCGAGAAACCCCACTGGGGCGCCCGCAAGATCCGCGAGCGCCTACTGCGATGATTGCCGCACGCCGTCAAAGTGCCCGCCTCGAGCACCTATCAGGGCATTCCCGATCCGCACTATCCGTTTCACGACAGAACAGCGGTCGTCACCAGCGTCTGAACGGCTCTTTGCGAAGGGTCACTGGCGTTTTCCAGAAGCGCAGAGAAGCGGCATAATGGGACATTGGTTGTGTCTTGCTTGAGTTCTCCGTGTAAGGCGTTACTTGCGCCGGTGTGGGTCGGCGTGCTCTTATGCCAGCAATCCACCCCGCAAACCGCGCTTGATGAGGCTACCGCTGCCCTCGAGCAGGGCAGAGCCGCGGAAGCGGATCAGAAGTTGGATTCTTTTCTCAAGGGCCATCCAGAGGATTTGCGCGCCCTGATTCTCAAAGGCGTGGTGCTGGACTCCCTCGAACGTTGGGGCGAAGCCGAAAGCTACTATCAGCATGCCCTGAGGCGTGCGCCGGGCTCGGTCCAAGTACTCAACAATGTGGCGAACCACTATCTGGCAGCCGGTGATCACACCCGCGCGCGCGAATTTTATCTGAAAGCAGTCGCCATCGACCCGCACCATGCCAACGCCAATCTCCAACTGGCGCAGATCAGCGTGGAAGAAAAAACAGGAGCACAGGCACTCCTGTATTTAGAGCGGCTTGGGAATTCTGCCACCTCCGACCCGAGTGTCCAGCTGTTACGTGCACGCGCGCTGGCACTGGCCGGCAAGTGCTCCGATGCCCGCTCACTGCTCGGTACCCTCGAGGACCAAGCCAGCGCCAGCCCCGTCCTGCATTTCTCTGTAGGAATGGCATTAGCCGACTGCAAACTATACGGCTCTGCCGAAGAAGCTTTTTCTCGCGCGCTGCGAGCAGACCCCGGAAATTTTGAAGTCCTCTACAACCTGGGGCTGGCGGCGCTCAAAGCGGGCCACTCCGACCGTGCCACCAGCGCGATGGAGAACGCTCTGAACCAGCGTCCGGAGGACGCCGATTGCCTTTTTGCGCTGGCGCGGTCCTATCTAGAACAGGAGCGGCTGGTGGATTCAGCCGCGCTTCTAGCTAGAGCGCGAAAATCGGCCCCGAACCGCGCAGACGTCCTCCAGCTACTCGCGCAAATCACGGCCCGCCTGCAGTTCTACGGGGACGCCACGGCAGCGTATGACGCCTACTTGAAATTGAAACCTGCTGACGAAGTTGCCCGCCGCGAGCGCGGCTTTGCACTGGCCCGCGATAACCAACACCAGAGAGCTCTTCTAGACCTGGGCTGGTATGTGCACAAGTACCCCGGTGATGCTGTGGGGTTCTATGAGTTGTCGATTGCTCAAGCCCTCGAAGACCGGGGCAAGGCCTTGGAGTCGCTCGATCACGCGCTGACGCTCGATCCCGGGCTGGTCCCGGCGCGCTATTCCCGGGCCATGTTAAACCTCGAAGCGAACAAACCGGCGGCGGCCATCGCCGATTTGCGCTTCTTCTTAGAGCGAAAGCCCGACGATCCTCGCGCGCTGGCACACCTCGGGAAGGCCTATCTGGCGATTGATCGGGCTAACGATGCCGCCGGCACTCTGAAGCGAGCCATGGACCTGGCGCCCAACGATCCGCTGATTCTCGTTCCCTACCGTGAGGCCCTCCTGAAGCTTGGCCTCACGACGGAAGCGGCGCCGATTTTATCCCGGTTGCAGCAGACCGGGGCTTCCGCAGCGATGGTCCGGCCGCGATCCGGATTCATCGAGTACGTGAGCCTTTCACCGGCTGATCAGCGCGCACGCTATCTCGCGAACCTACGGAAGAGCATTGCAGCCGACCCGGGCGACCTGCATGGCCGGATGAGACTCGGGGAGGAACTGCTTACCCAGGGAAACACAGCAGAAGGCCTGAAGGTCTTTCGCGAACTGAAGTCAGCCGCATCTGATCCGGCGATTCTGGCTCGCTGCGGAAGAATCCTGATCGAGTTTGAACAATACGAACTGGCACGCCAATTTGTCGAAGCGGCGATCACTGCTGATGCATCTTTGAGCCCGGCGCGGCTCGACCTTGCAATCGTCCTATTCCATGTGCAGAATCCGCAGGCCGCCCTCGCGGAACTGGACAAGATCCCGGACCCAGGGCGCGCGGGGGACTACTACCTACTGCGCGCCCAGCTCCTCGATGCGCTGGGGAAAGCCCGGGAAGCCGCGGATGCTTTGAATCATGGTATCCAGTCGGCGCCGGCAAGGCCGGACCTCTACCTCCAGGGCGCCGGCTTCCTGTTGAAGCACAAGCTATACGACAAGGCGCTGGCCCTACTGGAACAAGCCTCCCGTCTGTTGCCCGACAACCGTGACCTGCTTCTCGCCCAAGCCCTGACGCTGGCGCTGATGCCGCGCGAGGATGACGCTCAAAAACTGCTCACCCAGATCCGGACGCGGTGGCCCGAGTGGAACCGTCCCTATCTCCTGAGTGGCATGATTCTCGAGATTCAACTCCGGTCCGCCGAGGCCCGGCAGATGCTGGAAACGGCCATTGCGCTCGGCGCGGCCACCCCGCAAGCGTACTATTACGAGGCCCTGGCTATCACACACGCCGCCCCGAACGATTTGGAGGCCGCACGGAACGCAATCGACCGCGCATTGGCGGTGTCATCCGCAGATCCTTACGTCTTGCTGCTGGCGGGCAAAATCTCACTCGCACGAAGGGAGTATCCCGCAGCGATAGAGCGTCTGGCGCAGGCGACGCGTCTTCTGCCGACGCTCATCCCCGCACATTACGCTCTCCACGACGCCTACCAGGCCATCGGAGACGAGCAGAAGTCCGCTGCCGAATTAGATGCTATTCAGCGCATAGCCGACAACGATGCCGCCTCCGATAAACGCCTTCTTCCCACGGAGGATTTCGTTTTCACAGCGCGCCCTCCCGAATGATGCGATTGGTTCTGGATATTAAGATGCCGGCACGACCTCGCGCGATAGGCGCCACGGTCGCTTTTCTGCTCGCCGCGTGGTGTTTCGATTGGCCGACTACAGGCGCGGGACCAGGTCCCATTGTCTTCGAGAACATCATCGACTCCTCTGGCGTACGCTTCGTAATGGATAACAGCGCCAGCGCTCGCAAGCACCAGATCGAAACCATGGTGTCGGGCGTGGCGATCTTCGATTACAACAATGATGGGCTTATGGATCTCTACTGCGTAAATGGCGCGCGCTTGCCCGATATGGACAAATCCGACCCGCGCTATTGGAACCGTCTGTACCGCAATAACGGCGATGGGACATTTACAGACGTCACGACGAAGTCCGGGTTGCGTGGCGAAGGTTTCGCTATGGGCGTGGCCGCAGGCGATTATGACAACGATGGTTGGGTCGATCTCTACGTCACCGGCGTCAATCTTAACCAGCTATTTCACAACAACGGCGACGGCACCTTCACGGACGTGGCGGAGAAGGCCGGCGTACGAGGCCTGCATCCGAAACTCGGCAAGACCTGGTCCATCAGCGCGGGCTGGTTCGACTACGACAATGATGGCCGACTGGATCTTTTCGTGACGAATTATGTGAATTGGTCGCTCGCAACCGAGCCTCTCTGCAAAATCAGGGACATCGTTGCCTACTGCTCGCCGAACAGCTATCCCGGCGAGCCCAACATGCTGTTTCACAACAACGGTGACGGAACCTTCACCGATGTTTCGGAGCAATCGGGGATCGGCAAGCACGTAGGGAAGGGCATGGGAGTAGTTTTTGCCGATTATGACGGCGACGGCTTCACGGATGTGTTTGTTTCGAACGATACGTACCGAAACTTCCTTTTTCACAACAATGGAAACGGCACTTTCAGCGAAGTCGGGATCGTGAACGGAGTGGCGTACAACGAGAATGGCAAATCCGTCGCCGGGATGGGTGCGGACTTTCGCGACGTGGATAACGATGGGCATCCGGATATCTTCGTCGTCGGGATGATCGGCGACACGTTTCCTCTGTTCCGCAATCGGGGAAAAGATTTCTCCGATGTCACCAGCGCCTGGGGGATCGCCGCCCCAACCGTCAGAATGACGGCGTGGGGTGCCGGCATCGCCGACTTCGATAACGACGGATGGAAAGACTTATTCGCCGCCTGTGCTTCGATCCTGGATAACTCCGAGGAGATCGATCACCTTCCCTCGAAGTTGCCCAACAAAGTGCTGCGGAACAGCGGGGGCAACCGGTTCTTGGATGTCAGCGAATCGGCCGGCCCGGGCTTCGCCGTGCCTCAAGCGCATCGCGGCGCGGCTTTCGGAGATTTGAATAACGATGGCCGCATCGACGTCGTCGTGACCAATCAGAACAGCCGGCCCGAAATCTTCCTAAACCGTTCGCCTGGATCGAACCACTGGCTCTTGGTCAAGCTCGTGGGTAACCGCAGCAATCGCGACGGTCTTGGAGCGCGGCTGAAGGCAACGATTGCCGGCAGAGCGCCTCTTTACAACCATGCCACGACGAGTACCGGGCTCAGTGCGTCCAGCGATCCCCGCGTGCACTTTGGCCTGGGCGCCGCTGCGCGGCTCGAAAATCTGGAGATCTGGTGGCCTGGCGGAATTCACCAGAGCCTCAGCGACGTGAAGGCGGACCAGGTTCTCACCGTGCGGGAGACTGTGGAGTAATGTGATCTCGCTGCGCCGGCTGTTGTGACCGGCGCAGCATCGAGCAAACTAGAAGTACAGTTTCAACGCCATTTGCACTTCTCGGGGCAAGTTGGCCTGGCTCGTGATCTGGCCAAAGTTGCTGTTGCCCACCGTGGTCTTCGGGCCACTGAACTGGACGTGGTTGAACGCATTGAGCGCTTCGACGCGGTACTCCAGGCGCATTCCCTCGTGGATCTTGGAAAGAGCAAATTCTTTGAATAGCGAGAGCGTCGCATTGGTCTGGCCCGGCTTGCGGACCCAGGGCAGCGTCCTCGGCCCGTTGCTAATCGCGTACCGGTCGGGTTTGACAAATACATCCGGATTCGCAAAGTACTGATCGATCAAATCTGAACTGGCCTTCTTGGGCGTTCCGATCAGGTTTGGCCCCTGGTCGCCATAGGTTGGCAGACTGTGACCGCCATTGAGAGCTAACGTCATGGGACGGCCGCTGATGAGGCTCCAGATCCCGTTGAACTGCCAACCTCCCAGGAAACCGTTGACCACCGAGTTCCAGTTACCGCCAATAGGCTTTCCCTTACCAAACGGCAACTCGTAGACATGGCTGAACTGGAACACATGTGTTGAGTCGTACGGCGATATGGCTTTCTCCAGAGCGAAATTGTTTGGATTCTGCAGGTGACCCTTGCCGTCAGCCCGCCAATCGATGTTGCCGTCGGTTGCCGAGGAATCGTCGATAGCCTTTGAGAAGACATACGTTGCCAGGAACTGCAGCCCCGAGGAAAATCGCTTTTCCAGCCGGAACTGTGCCGCATGGTAGCTCGAGTTGGCGTAAGGCGGCCCATCGCCACCGACGAGATCGAACTGCGGGAAGGGTCGCAGTAGTTGGTACGCCTGGACCGTTGGAGACGACAAGGATTTGTTCGGATCCGTGATGATCCCGTAAAAGGGGTTCGGCACCTGCTCCTTCAGGGCCCCGACCTGGCTGCTCGAAAGCCCCTGCACCCACGGGCCTAGAACGTTCAGGTCCCCAGCGTTCCCAAAATACAGATGGGTGCCCTTCTTCCCCACATACGTAGTATCCAGGAGTATGTTCCAGGGCAGTTCCCGCTGGATGCCAAAGCTCCAGGTCTGCTCGTACGGCGTCTTATTGATACCCTTGACTGGACCCCAGGCGGAATCGCCCCCGGTATCATTCAACAGCCCGAGTGCATTGCCTGGCGGGATGCTCGGCCCCGTGCCGGGCCAGGGATCGCTCAACCGCCCCCATGGGGTTGCGCCATCGTCTTGGTATGTAGTGATCCAGGGGGTGTCCTTTACGTATCCCTGGTAACCCCAGGCGCCCGGTCCGGCCGCGCCGGCCTTGGTAGTCGAGTAAAAAATCCCGTATCCGCCGCGCACCACTGTCTTGCTGAGCGGTTGCCAGGCGAATCCGAATCTCGGCTGGAAGTTTGTCGCGTCTATGTTGTAAACGGTCCGGTCACTGGGGCTAGCGAATACCTCGCCGCCGTGCAAGGTTCCAAGGCCGGGAACCACTAGCGGAGAAACCACATTCGGATCAACGGACTCCATGCGGTTATAGCGCTCCGTGCGCGGCAATGTGACGTCGTAGCGCAACCCGAGATTGAGTGTCAGCTTGCGCGAAATCTTCCAGTTGTCCTGCACATAACCAGAGTACTGAAAGTTCTGCGTGCTGACCCAGTTGGCCACTTCATACTCGCCGCCCCCGTTCGGCGTGCCGAAACCAGTGAGGAAGCTCGCAAATGCGTCGCCCCCGCTGGTGTCATCATAGTTCGGGTTCTGAGACGTGGTGGTAAGGTCGTAGTTGAACTGGCCCCCGGTCGGGCCTGGATTCGCGGAATTGATGCGGTGCATCCGGCCTTCCACTCCAAACTTCAGCTCATGGGCGCCCTTGACCCAGCTCATCGTTCCCTGCAACTGGTGCGTATCGATTCCCGACAGGTAGTAGCTCCATGGCTGTCCGCCAAGCTGGCTGTTGTACGAGTCATTAATCACGATGTTGGGCAGGGCCAATACACCACTGATATCCATATACTGGGGCATTCCAAGTAGTGTTACGGGATCCAGTTTGGGGTAGTCACTGATAATGCCTTTCGTGAAACCCCAGTTCCGGCTCCAGCCATAGGACACCGTCAGCAACAAGGTCGGACTGAAAGTGTAGTTTTCATTGATCGCAAAAGCATGTGCGGTCCCCGGGTTCTTTCCCCCAGTGTTGGGATCCGCAATATTTCCATACTGGTTCCAACTGTGGCTATTGCCGGTCTGCTGTGACCACTTGGCGCTGAGCAGGCTCTTATCGCTGAAACGATGATCGATCTTGATATCGTACTGGTTGTTGGTGGACGTGTTGGGTCCGGATCCTCTCCAGTTCAGGGTGGGGTCATAACTGGGTGTTCCCACATTAAAGTTCGGCTGGGGGAAATACTGCATCAGCTTGAACGCCACTGGATCGATGAGATTGCCCGGATGGGGCGCTGCCTGGTACCCGGTACCATTCAGCTTCGGATTTCCCGGACTCATGTACGTAATCATGTTGTTGAACGGTATGTATTGGGTACGTACTGCTCCGCCCAGGTCGGCATCATACGTGCCCGTGTAGGGATCCCAGAGCTGCCCGGCATCCACGGAGCACCTGCCGTTTGCGTCAAAGCTGCCGCCGTTGTACCCGCAGAGCTCGCCGAAATTGCCCGTACGCTCAGTCGCAGTCGGCACCGCGGTCGCGCCGCTTGACTGGGTGACTTCTCGGGTACCGTCGTAGTCGAAGAAAAAGAAGGTCCTGTTTTTCTTGATCGGTCCGCCCACGGTTCCGCCGAAGTTGTTGCGGCGAAGGCCTGGCAAAGGGTTGCCGGCCGCGTTGTCGAAGAACTTGTTGGCGTCGAGCTTCTGATTCCGCAGGTATTCATACCCACTGCCGTGGAAATCGTTGCTCCCGGAGCGCGTCACCATGTTCACGACAGTGGAGGAGGAAAAACCAAACTCCGCGCTGAAGTTGGACGTCTGCACCTTGAATTCTTCCACCGCATCCGGCGATGGCGTGTACGCAGCCACCAGGGTGCCGCTGTTTTGCTCGTAATTGGTGATGGAGGTTCCATCCATCAGAACGTCGGAGGTGGCGTTCCGGCTGCCGTTCGCGACGAAATTGACAGGGTCGCCCGAGTGGCGGCCGTTGTTCGCGCTGACGATGCCAGGAGTCAGATACACCAGGTCCATCACGGACCGATTGATGTTCGGCAGGTCATTGATAAACTTGCGGGTTAGCACCTGCCCGGTGGCCGCGTCTTCGGTCGAAAGTTGGGCCGCTTCAGTTGTGACGCTAACCGCCTGCGCGCCCGTCGTCAATTGCAGAGCAAAATCGACCGATGCGTTCTGATTCACGTCGATCTTGATGCCGGTCCGCGTCTGGGTCTGGAAACCCTGGGCAGTCGCCGAAACTTTGTACACTCCTGGTGGCACACCACGGAAAAGGTAGCGACCCGAAGCATCCGTCTCGGCGTTAAAGGTGAATCCCTTCTCCTCGTCTACTAGCGAGACTTTCGTTCCGGGAATCACGGCGTTCGAGGGGTCTGTGACCACACCAACGACCGATCCCGAATACAGCTGCGCCCAAGCCAAACTCGCGCTCAAACCAAGAGCCAAGCCGATCAGCCAAACTCTCCCCAGAGTCGTCATAAGTCAGCACCTTTCCGGCCAGCGAAGCAGAGCAAACCCACGCCACTTTTGGCCGCGGACCCGTCATAGCCGCTCTTTCCGTCAATGATATTGTGTTCACCCAAACCGACAGCAAAGATTTGTTAGATAATACGCCTGAAATCTCTATTGTCAATAGAAGAACCGTTAGATTTTGGAGAAACGACTGCTTCCCGGCCGGCAAGGTGGAAGTTATAGATTTCACGTGCTTTGTCTGATAACCATCGGATACCGCACCGCGTCCCAGGAAAGACTTGTTAATTCCCACTCGAGGAGACGGCGTTGCAGGCGGCAACTACAATGAGTGCATGAGACGGCTTCTGCTGCTCAGCGTACTCGCCGCCATCGGAACGCTTGCGGCTCAACGGGCCGCCAAGCGCGCGGTACCTGCGACTACGTCTTCGCCCGCTGCCGTGGCGCGCCTTGCCGAATCGGGCCGTTGCCGCGAAGCGTTGCCTTTGCTCAAGGCGGCCATGGAGCGTGCCGCCGATCCGGAACAAAAGAAGCGTCTAGGTGTCGATGGCGTCCACTGCGCAATGAACCTGAACGACTGGGACAGCGCCGACGCTTTTGTGCATGCTCTCCACAAGCGGTTCCCGCACGACCCCGAAGTGCTCTACCTCGCGGTCCACGTCTTTTCCGACCTCTCCCTCCGAGCCTCGCAGGAACTGGCGATTACCGCTCCGGCCTCCCACCAGATGCACGAGTTGAACGCCGAAGCTCTGGAAGCTCAGGGTAAGCCGGAAGACGCGATCGGGGAATACCGCGAGGTACTGAAAAGCGCACCGAACCTGCGCGGCATCCACTATCGTATCGGGCGCCTGCTGCTCTCGGATCCGAATAAGGACTCGGCCACGGACGAAGCTCGTCGCGAATTCGAAGCAGAGCTCAAAGTCGATCCCTCCAGCGCCGCCACTGAATATGTGCTGGGAGAGCTGGCACGACAGGAGCAGCTGACTCACCAGGCGGTCGAGCATTTCGGACACGCCACAAAGCTCGACGGCGGATTCGCCGACGCATTCATCGGGCTGGGCAGGGCGCTGATCGAGGGCGGCCGCGGATCCGAGGCCATTGCGCCGCTTCAGGCCGCCACCAGGCTGCAGCCGGATAATCCAGCGGCGCACCTTTATCTGGCCACTGCATATCAACGGTCAGGGCGCCAAGAGGACGCCAACCGGGAATTCGCTCTCCAAAAAGAAGCCGGCGAAAAGCTCAAACGGGCCAAGCAAGAGAGGCAAGCGGTTGCCGCGGGCTCGCAAGAAGCGGTCGAGCCCAAAAAGACGGAGCCATAGCGGGCGGGCACCATACGCGCCCGTCGCGTCCGCGGCTCATGCCTCGGTGAGGCAGCGTGTAACCCCAGGAGCGACGAATCATTTCCGCCGGTGTGAGCAACAGCAAGAGTGAA
>JACXTT010001528.1_pt1 | contig 38354 bp, 35 predicted proteins | sample 9270951 | NCBI WGS metagenome assembly JACXTT01 (sample SAMN15532306, study PRJNA645909) | rock metagenome | isolation source: weathered quartz diorite | place: Puerto Rico | collected 2017-06-21
TCAGGCATGCCGTCAAAAGCTGTCCCTCGGGATTTTCTCCCCCAGGCTAATCGGACTGGCATGCCTGCAGAGATAATTTACATGGAATTCAAGATATAAGGCTCGCAGAGCCTGTCCCCGCCTCCGTGATGCGCTGCAGCTGAGCGGCCTGGTAGGCCCCCACCGCATCGTTGAACAAGCACCGTATCAGCGGATCATCGACAATATCCGCCTCCCGTAAATCGTTTTCAGATGCGGCATCGAACACTGCGTCGTTGATCCGCACATACATCGACGTCAGCGACTCCCCCAGCGCCAGCGCCGCATGCACTTTAGAGATCGCCACCTCGGTCAGCCAGCCGGGCTCCAACGGCGAATCCGACAGCGCAATCGTATCGCCTTCGACCACATAATCGAACTGCCGCGCCGCGCCCTCGTGGTCGTACAGCCGCAAGCGCCACTGCCGGCGCTTACTGAAATAACTCTCGTCGGGCAGCTCCATGTCGCGGTAACGCGCCAGCAGGCCCTCACGGCAGAAGTCGAGCACCATCTGCTCCTGCGCCGGCTCGAGCGCAGCAAAGCGCCGCGCGATGTCGGCGGTGGATGGCGGCGCATCGCCGGGACGAAAATCGAAATCGACATCTTGCGCCCCCACCGGCACCACCCAGTCCAGCCGCGGCGCCGGCGTCAGCCCTTCGGCAGACAACACCACCGACACGCCCGGATCGAGCCGCACGACTTCGATGGACGGCAAGGCCTGCGTCAGCGCCGCCGCGAATTCCCGGTACGTCATCGGGAACATCGCATGGTTGTACCAGGACCAGTCCTCCTGCACGAACTGGCAGGAACTGGGCACGACGAAGCGGGGCGACAGGGCACGCAGCTGCGCTATCCAGTCGTCCGGCAGCCCGGGCACATGGGGCGCGGCGCGCGAAGGCGCGATCACGGCCAGCTCACGCATCGGTTGAAAAGGCCACAGCACCATGTCCCACGGCCCCTGCGCCGCCAGCTGTGCGACGACGTCGTCGGCGATCCAGGCATCGACCACATTCAACACATTCATGACGCCCGCGCGCACCTGGAACAGGGCGTCGACGTCCGCATCGAGCGCTTCGCGCGGCGTGACTTCGATCTCGCCGATGGTCACCGGGGCGTTCAGCGACAGGCGGTGCACCGACCGAAAGCCGAGGGCGGCGATCATGGCGAACAGCTCGTCGAACACGCAGTACATATAGACCGGTGTGGCGCGGTCGAGCAGATTCAGGCTGTCGAGCGAGCAGTGGTCGTCGTGCAGGTGCGAGATGAACACGGCGTCGAGCCGTAGTGCTTCGATGCCGGCCGGGTCGAAACGCACGGAGGGAAAAGCGTGGCAGTTGCGGCTGAACGGGTTTTCGAAAATGGGGTCGAAGGCGATCCGGGTGGCGCCGGCCTCGAACAGGTAGCCGGCGTGCAGGATGCGGGAAATCAGGAGGCTCATGGCGCCAGTATAGTCGCTGGCGCACCACACTACGGCAGCACCGGGGCCGCCATGAGCGTCAGCGCACAGAGGGCAATCGTAAAAGAGCCGATGCTGCATGCATCACCGACGAAAGCCCATCATGCCCGACGCATCTCCCTCAGCCGCAGTACCCCTTAAAAAGCGCTCGCTGCGCATCGAAATCGCGCCCAAGACTTTATATTCGATCGTCGCCCTGGTGCTGGGACTGGCCTTGATCACGCAACTGGTGCCGGTGATCCTGGTGCTGGTGGTGGCGCTGATGCTGGTCGGCACCCTGAACCCGGCGGTGGAAGCGCTGGAGAAGCGAAAGATCAAGCGCGCACCGGCCATCTTCGCCGTGTTCGGCGCCGTACTGGTGGGCGTCGCCGCCCTGCTGGTGTTCACGGTGCCCGCCATCGTCGAGCAAGTGGCCAGCTTGATCAAGCAGGAGCCGCAACTGCGCGCCAAGCTGGTCGCCTTCCTGGCGGGCTATCCGCTGACCGCCTCGCTGGCCAGCACGGTGCACAGTTTTCAGTACACGGCCGTCTTCAAATCCTTCGGCAGCCAGGCCTTGCTGATGTCGCGCGATTTGCTGGAAATCGTCGCTTACGGCGCCGGCGCGTTCTTCCTGGCGCTGTACATCATGATCGACCGCGACCGCCTGCGCGGCGCCCTGTTCGCCGCCGTCCCGCGCGGCCACCACATCAAGCTCTCGCGCATCCTGCTGCGCCTGGAAGTGATCGTCGGCGGCTATGTGCGCGGCCAGATCGTCACCTGCGCCATGATGGGCGTGTTCCTGTTCGTGCTGCTGACCGCCACCGGCGTGCCGAACGCACTGGCCATCGCGGCCTTCGGCGGCATCGCCGACGTGCTGCCCTTCGTCGGCATTTTCATGACCATGATCCCGGCGGTATTCGCCGCGCTGGCCGTGTCGTCGGTGGCCGCCACCATCGTACTGGTGCTGCTGCTGTGCTACGAAGAGTTCGAGAGCCGGGTGCTGGTGCCGCTGGTGTACGGCCGCGCCTTACGCCTGCCGTCGTCGATCGTGCTGTTCGCCCTGATCGCCGGCGGCAGCTTGTATGGCATCGCCGGCGCCCTGCTGGCGCTGCCGGTGGCGGCGGCGCTGCTGATGCTGGTCGAAGAACTCAAGGTCGATTTGCCGGGAGAAGTGCTGCAGCCCGCCGACAAGGTCACCGAACGCCACGACAATGTCGGCGAGGCGGAATATTTAAGGCGTACCGACGGCATGGCGGCCGAGGAAGCGGCGGCGGTGGCAGCGGAAATGACGACGGCCCGCGCAGAAAAGGAGAAAGACAAGGACAAGGAAAAAGCGGCGGAACAGGAAAAGGCGGAAAAGGAGAAGACGGAAAACGACGCTCAGAGCCAGAGCGCTGGATCGACCGTGCCCAATCCCTGAAACACGGGCCGGCAAAAATAATAGCCCTGCATCAGATCGATACCGGCGTCGAACAGGAAATCGCGCTCGGCGCGGGTCTCGACGCCTTCCGCCAGCACGCGGATCCCCAGTTCCCCGCACATCGCCGTCACTGCACGCACGATGACCTGGCGCGGCGCCTTGCTGTCGATATCGCGCACCAGCTCCATGTCGATCTTGATGACGTCGGGCTGGAACTCGGACAGCAGGTTCAGGCCGGAATAGCCGGCGCCGAAATCGTCGATGGCGGTGCTAAAACCGTACTCGCGGTAGGCGTTAAAAATTTCGACCAGGTGGCCGCTGTCTTCAACCTTCTCGCCCTCGGTGACCTCGAACACAATCTGCTCGATCGGGAAGTGGTGGGCGCGCGCGGCGGCGAAAGTGGAGCGGATGCAGTGGCGCGGGTCGCGCACGGCGTTGGCGATGAAATTGATCGACAGGAGTTCGCGCATCTGCAGCCTGGCCGCGCATTCGACCGCCTTCATGCGGCAGGCCTGGTCGAACACATACACATTGCCCGGATGGACCCGCGCCAGCACAGTCGCCGCCGGCTCGCCGCTCGGACCGCGCACCAGCGCCTCATGGGCGTAAATGCGGCGCTGTCGAAAGTCGACGATGGGCTGAAACGCATAATCGAAGCTGAAGTCGAGCGTATCGACGCAAGCCGCGCAATCGCCGGCCACTGGCTTGCTGGTGTTGATAGGAATCATCAGAAGCTTCTTTTGTCGTAGTGTTGACCGATTCTAGCAGCAGTTTAAGTTACAACAAGTCTAAAAGTGTTAAATATGCAAGCTGCATACAAAAGACGAAAAAAAGCCGGGAGTCGCATGGCGTTCTCCCGGCCTTTCAGCAGCATTGAAAGTTAGTGCTGTTTCATCACCAGGGTCAGGATGTCGTAGCTGGCCACCAGCTCTTCATGCTGGTTGGTGACCTGCACATCCCACGCCACCACGCCCTGGCCGATGCCCTTGTCGTCGACGCGGTTGCGGTCGACCTTGCGCTTGCAGGTCAGGCGCGCACGGATGGTATCGCCGATCGCCACCGGGGCGATGAAGCGCAGGTTGTCCAGGCCATAGTTGGCCAGCACCGGGCCCGGCGCCGGCGAGACGAACAAGCCGGCGGCGGCCGACAACACGAAGTAGCCGTGGGCGATGCGCTTGCCGAACTGGGTGTCCTTGGCCGCGATCTCGTCGAAGTGCATATAAAAATAGTCGCCCGAGACGCCGCCGAAGTTGACGATGTCCGCTTCCGACACGGTGCGGCGGTGCGTCAGCAGCGAGTCGCCCGTCTGCAGCTCTTCGAAGTATTTGCGGAACGGGTGGATGGCGCTTTCCTGCACGGCGGCGCCGCGCACGTATTCTCCCGTCACTGCCGTCAGCATGGTGGGCGAACCTTGAAGCGCCGCGCGCTGCAAGAAGTGGCGCACGGCGCGCACGCCGCCCAGCTCTTCGCCGCCGCCGGCGCGTCCCGGGCCGCCGTGCTTCAGTTGCGGCAGCGGCGAACCGTGACCGGTCGAATCGACCGCCGCTTCGCGGTCCAGCACCAATACCCTGCCGTGGAAGGCGGCCAGGCCCGGCACCGCCTTGGCGGCGATCAGCGGATCTTTCGTGCACAGGGTCGATACCAGGCTGCCCTTGCCGCGCGCGGCCAGTTCGACGGCTTCATCGATGTCGCGGTAGGTGATCATGGTGCTGACCGGACCGAATGCTTCGACGTCGTGGACGGCGTGGTTGCTCATGCCATTGCGGCACAAGAGCAGGGTCGGCGAGAAGAAGGCGCCGCCCGTCACGTCGTCGCCGACCGGACTGAAACCGTCGGCGGCGCCGTAGATGACCTCATTGCCTTCGGCGAGCATGGCGACCCGTTCGGCCACATCCCGTTGCTGGTCGAGCGAGGCCAGTGCGCCCATGCGCACGCCCTCGCTCTTCGGATCGCCGACGACGATTTTCGACAGGCGTTCGCGCAGGCGCTCGGCCACCGCGTCGACCCGGTTTTCCGGCACGATCACGCGGCGGATCGCCGTGCACTTCTGCCCGGATTTGCCGGTCATCTCGCGCGCCACTTCCTTGACGAACAAATCGAATTCCGGGTCGTCCGGCGTGACGTCCGGCCCCAGGATGGCGCAGTTGAGGGAATCCGCCTCCGCCGTGAACGGCACCGAGTTGCGCATCAAGTTGGCGTTCTGGCGCAGCTTCAAAGCCGTGTCGGCCGAACCCGTGAACGTGACGACGTCGTCGCCGCGCAGGCGGTCGAGCAGATCCCCGGTGCTGCCGATCACCAGCTGCAAGGCGCCCGGCGGCAGCAAATTCGATTCGTGCATCATGCGCACGACCGCTTCCGTCAGGTAGCTGGTGGCGGTGGCCGGCTTGCCGATGCAGGGCATGGCCGCCAGGTAGCTGGGGGCGAATTTTTCGAGCAGGCCCCAGACGGGAAAATTAAAGGCGTTGATGTGCACGGCGACGCCGCCGCGCGGCACCAGGATGTGGGTGCCGGCAAAGCCGCCGCGCTTGCCGAGCGCGATGGCGGGGCCCTCGTGCAGCACGTTCGACGACGGCAGTTCGCGCGAGCCCATGCTGGCGAAGGCGAACAGGGTGCCGATGCCGCCCTCGACATCGACCCAGCTGTCGGCGCGGGTGGCGCCGGTGTGGTGCGAGACTTCGTACAGCTCTTCCTTCCGCTCCATCAAATAAAGCGCGAGCGCCTTCAGACTGGCCGCGCGGGTCTGGAAATCCATCTTCATCAGCGCCGGCACCGCCGTCTTGCGGGCGTAGACCAGCGCTTCCTCGAAGTCGATCTTCTCGGCGTGGGTGTGATAAATCAGCTTGCCGGTGATGGCGCTGTTCAGTGGCGCATTCGCTTCGCTGCCGATCCAGCGGCCGCCGATTAAACTTTGCAGGGTGGAGATGTTGGTCATGATGTGTCCTTGTCAGGTGTTCTTCGGCTTGTGCATGTCGTCTGCAAACTGCAAGCGCTGGCGGTCGGGCTCCACTTCGGTGAGCGCCTCCACTTCGCGCATGGTCTGCATCGAGCGCACGGCCAGTTCGTGGTATTGGGTGGTGCCGAAACTCTTCCAGGCGATTTCTTTGTCCTCCAGCTGGCGCACCACTTTGGCGGGTGAACCCATCACCATCGAGCGGGGCGGAATCACCATGTTCGCTTTGATAAAACTGTTGGCGGCGATGATGGATTCTTCGCCGACGACCGCCTGGTCCATCACCACGCAGTTCATGCCGACCATGGCGTTTCTCTTGACCCGGCAGCCGTGCAGGATGGCGCCGTGGCCGATATGGCCATCGACTTCGACCACCGTGTCGTCGCCCGGGAAGCCGTGCATGACGCAGCAATCCTGCAGGTTCGCGCCCTCTTCCAGGATCAGGCGGCCGAAGTCGCCGCGCAGCGAGGCCAGGGGACCGACGTAGCAGCGCGGGCCGACGATGACGTCGCCGATCAGCACCGCGCTGGGGTGGACGTAGGCGCTCGGGTGGACCACCGGGGTGATGCCGTTGATTTCGTAGACTTTGACCATGGGGCTGACCTTTTACATGCCGAGGTAGGCCGACTGCACCTGCTCGTTTTGCAGCAGTTCGGGACCGGGACCGGACAGCACGATGGCGCCCGTCTCGATGACGTAGCCGACGTCGGCGATGGCCAGCGCGGCGTGGGCGTTCTGTTCGACCAGCAGGATGGTGATGCCCTGATCTCTCAGGCTTTCGACGATGCGGAAAATCTCCTTGATCAGCAGCGGCGCCAGCCCCATGCTGGGTTCATCGAGCAGCAGCAATTTGGGATGGCCCATCAGCGCGCGTGCCATCGCCAGCATCTGCTGCTGGCCGCCGGAGAGCATGCCGGCGGTGAGCAGCCGCTTTTCCTTCAGCACCGGGAACAGGGAATACACCCGTTCCAGATCGGCCGCCAGCTCGCCCTTGGGGCGGGTGTAGGCGCCCAGGCGCAAATTGTCTTCGATGCTCATGGGGCCGAACACCTGGCGCCCTTCCGGCACCTGGCAGATGCCGGCGCGTACGCGCTTGTCGGCCGACATGCGCGTGACATCGTGACCGTCGAATCGGATGGCGCCACCGCTGACGGGCTGCACGCCTGAGATGGCGCGCAACAAGGTGGTCTTGCCGGCGCCGTTGGCGCCGACCAGGGCCACCAGCTGGCCCTGGCGCACATCGATGTCGATGGCGTGCAGGGCCTGGATCGGGCCGTAGTGGCTGGCCAGGGCGCGGATCTCGAGGACCGGCGCGGCGTTCGTAAAATCTCGCATGGATAGTCTCTTTACGCGGTAGCGCCCAGGTATGCGGCGATGACGGCGGGATTGGCGCGCACTTCGGCGGCGGTCCCTTCGGCCAGGGTCTTGCCGTAGTCGAGCACCAGGATGTGATCCGACAGATTCATCACCAGCTTCATGTCGTGTTCGACCAGCAGCACGGTGACGCCGGACTGCGCTACTTTGCGGATCAGATCCTCGATCTCGCCCGTCTCGGTGTGGTTCAAGCCGGCCGCCGGTTCGTCCAACAGTAAAATCTTCGGCTTCGCCGCCAGCGCCCGCGCAATCTCCAGCCGTTTCAACGCCCCATACGGCATCTGGCTCGCTTCGGCATCGAGGTATTTGCCGACGCCGACAAAGGCCATCAGCTGGGCCGCCTCGTCGCGGCAGGCTTCATCGGCGCGGCGCACGGCCGGCAGGCGCAGCATGGAAGCGAACAGGTTCTGGTTCAATCGCAGGTGCGAGCCGACCATGACGTTGTCGATGGCGCGCATGTTCATGCACACCTGCAGATTCTGAAAAGTGCGAGACAAACCGCGGCGCGCCAGTGCATCCGGCGCCATGCCGGCGACATTTTCCCCGTTGAAGGTGATCGTCCCGGAGGTCGGCGTGTAGATGCCGCTGACCAGGTTGAACAAGGTCGTCTTGCCGGCGCCATTCGGGCCGATCACGGAATGGATCGCCCCTTCGCGCACATTGAAACTGACGTCCTGCACCGCATGCACGCCGCCGAAGCTTTTACTCAAGTGCTCTATCTTGAGCATCATGGCCTCCTGCTTTTGAAACGCAACGCGATGCTCGGCACCAGGCCGCGCGGCATGAAGATCATGGTGACCATCAGGATCACGCCGAACACCACCACTTCCCAACCTTCGAAGGCTTGCAGCAGCTGCGGCAGCACCGTCAGCAGGGCGGCGCCGATGATGGAGCCGAACACCGATGCCATGCCGCCCACCACTACCATCGTCACCAGCTCGATCGAGTGAAAGAAGCCGGCCATGCCGGGGGTGATAAAACCGATGTAATGGGCGCTGACCGACCCGGCGATACTGGCAACCACCGCCGACAGCACGAACACCCGCACCTTGAACCTGGTGGTGTCGACGCCGGCCACGCGGGCGGCGATTTCGGAGCCGTGAATGGCCTGCAAAGCGCGGCCGACGGGCGAATCGATCAGGTTCAACGCCAGCCAGGTCATCAAGAGCAGCATGACGGCGGCCACCGCATACCAGCCGCTTTCTCCCGTCACCGCCACGCCGAACAATTCGAAGCCGGGCACCGCCATGCCGTCAGGCCCGCCGGTCCACTGCTGCTCGTTGTTGATGACGATCGAGATGATGATGCCCAGTCCCAGGGTGGCCATTGCGAGGGTATGCCCCTTGAGTTTCAAGATCGGCCGCGCCAGCACCCAGGCCAGCAGCGCGGTGGCGGCGGCGCCGGCGCTCAATGCCAGGATCGGTGCCCAATTGAAGTGTGTGGTCAGGGCCGCCGACGAATAGGCGCCCAGACCATAAAAGCCGGCGTGGCCAAGACTGATCTGGCCCGTGTAGCCCATCAACAGGTTCAGGGCGATCACCACCACCGCGTTCAAGGCGATGCGGATGGCGACGTCGACATAGAAGGAATTGGGCAGCACCAGAGGCAGGACCGCCAGTACCAGCGCCAGGATCAACAGGCCGGAATAACGCGACTGCAACAGCTTCATACACGCTCCGACATCTTGGCGCCGAACAGGCCGCGCGGCATGAAGAACAGGATGAGAAGAATTAAAACAAACGGTACTGCATCCTTGTACGAGGACGAGATATACCCTGCCGTCATGGCCTCGGCAATCCCCAAAATCAAACCGCCGGCCACCGCGCCGACGCCGCCACCCAGGCCGCCCAGCACCGCCGCCACGAAACCCTTCAGGCCCAGCATGATGCCGGCGTCGTAGGAGGTGTACGTGATCGGCGTCACCAGGATGCCGCCGAAGGCGCCCAGCAGGGCGGCCAGGCCGAACGACAGCAGCAAGACTCGCCTGGTATTGATGCCGACCAGCTGCGCCGCCAGCTTGTTGTGCGAGGTCGCCAGCATGGCCTTGCCCAACAGCGTGCGGCCGAAGAACCACGCCAGCGCGCCGACGATCACCAGGGTCACGCCCAGCACCCACAGGCTTTGCGGCAGCAGGCTGGCGCCGAACAGCACGATGGGGGTGTCGCCGCTGAACGGGGCCAGCGAATGCGTGCCCTTTCCCAGCCAGATCTGCACCAGGCCGCGTATCGTCAGGGAAGCGCCGATGGTGATGATGATGAGGGTGACGACCTGGGCGTTTTGCGCAGGCTCGATCACCACCTTCTCCATCAAGAGGCCAATGGCGGCGGTGGCCACCACTGCGATGACGATGGCCAGCGGCAGAGATACGCCGGCGCCGGCCAGCAGGGCGGCCAGCATCCCGCCCAGCATGATGAACTCACCCTGGGCAAAGTTGATGACACCGCTGGTGTTGTAGATGATGGTAAAACCCAGCGCCGCCAAAGCGTACGCCGAGCCGACCGTCAATCCCGAAAACAGGAACTGGAGGAATTGAGCAAGCATGGGTGACCCTGTGAGTGGCGCTGTGTATGGCGCTGATTTACTTGAGCTGCACCCAGTCGCCATTTTTGACTTCGACCATGCGGAACGCCGACAGATCGAGGCCCATGTGGTTCGCCGGGGTCATGTTGAAAACGCCGGTGGTGCCGACAAAACCCTTGGTGGTCTCGAGCGCCGCCCGCACCTTCTCGCGGTCGGTGCCGCCGGCGCGCTTGATGGCGTCGACCGACAGGTTCAAGGCATCGAGCGCGTAGCCGCCGAAGGTGGACGGATCAATCTTGTACTTGTCCTTGTACATTTTGTCGTAGCCGGTGACGATGGCCTTCTGCACGTCCGCCGCCGGCAGAGAACTGGCGATCAGCAGGGCCGGCGTCGGCAGGCGCACGCCTTCCGCGGCTTTGCCGGACAATTTCAGGTATTCGTCGGAGGCGACACCGTGCGACTGGTACATCGGCAGCGCGCTCATGCCCAGCTGGCCGTAGTTCTTGGTGACGACGGCCGGACCCTGGCCCAGGCCGAACACGAACACGGCCTGCACGCCCGGCACGCTCTTGATGCGGGTCAGCTGGGCCGTGATGTCGGTGTCTTTCGGGCCGTAGGTTTCGTCGGCCACCAGGGTGATGCCGTACTTGGCGGCCACCGTCTGCGTCTCTTTACGGCCCGAGGCGCCGAAGCCGCTGGTCTCGGACAGCAGGCCGACCTTGGTGATGCCGCGCTTCTTCATATCCTCGAACACCTTTTCGGCCGCCATGCGGTCGGTATGCGGCGTTTTAAAGACCCATTTTTTGACAGGGTCGATGACGACCACCGCGCCGGCCAGCGAGATGAAGGGCAGGCTGGCTTTTTCAACCAGCGGGGCCATCGCCATGGTGGCGCCGGTGGTGGTGCCGCCGATCAGCACGTCGACCTTGTCGGACTCGATCAGGCGCTTGGTGAAGCTGTTGGCCTTGGCGGCGTCGCTGCCGTCGTCGTAGTGCACCAGTTCCAGTTTGCGGCCCAGCACACCCCCTTCGGCGTTGATTTTGTCGATGTACAGCTGCAGCGTTTTCAGCTCCGGGTCGCCCAGGAAAGCGGCCGGACCGGAGACGGACAGCACGGAACCGATCTTGATCGGATCGGCGGCCATGGCGGCCGTCGCGGCCAGTGCCAGCGCGGCAAACAGTACGGTTTTCTTCAACGTCGTTTTAAACATTTGTGCGTCTCCTCGGGGGTGTGTTGTTATGGGTACTGCGTGCTTACACTTTTTCGATGATCAGGGCGATGCCCTGGCCGACGCCGATGCACATGGTGCACAGGGCGTAGCGTCCGCCGGTGCGGTGCAGCTGGTTGACGGCGGTGGTCACCAGGCGCGCGCCGGACGCGCCCAGCGGGTGGCCGATGGCGATGGCGCCGCCGTTGGCGTTGACACGGGCGTCGTCGTCCGCCAGTCCCAGGTCGCGCGTCACGGCCAGGCCCTGCGCGGCGAAGGCTTCGTTCAACTCGATGACGTCCATCTGCTCCATCGTCAGCCCGGTCTGCGCCAGCAGTTTTTTGGTGGCGGGCGACGGACCGAATCCCATGATGCGTGGCGCCAGGCCGGCAGTGGCCATGCCGACGATGCGGGCGCGCTTGGTCAACTTATATTTGTCGACGGCCGCTTCCGAGGCGATCAGCAGGGCGCAGGCGCCGTCGTTGACGCCGGAAGCGTTACCGGCGGTGACGGAGCCGTCCGCCGTGACCACGCCTTTCAGCTTGGCCAGCTGCTCGATGGTGGTGTCGGGGCGGGGATGCTCGTCGGTGTCGAAGATGCGCGGCTCGCCCTTTTTCTGCGCGACCGAGACCGGGATGATCTCATCCTTGAAGAAGCCGGCGGCGTGCGCGGCGCCCCATCTCTGCTGGCTGCGGATGGCGAAGGCGTCCTGGTCGGCGCGGCTGACGTTGAACTCTTTCGCCACGTTTTCCGCCGTCTCCGGCATCGAGTCGATACCGTACTTCGCCTTCATGGCGGGATTGACGAAACGCCAGCCGATGGTGGTGTCTTCGATTTTCGCCGCGCGCGAAAACGCGCTGTCGGCCTTGCCCATCACGAAAGGCGCGCGCGTCATCGACTCGACGCCGCCGGCGATGATCAGCTGCGCCTCGCCGGCCTTGATGGCGCGGGCGGCGATACCGACGGCGTCCAGGCTGGAACCGCACAGGCGGTTGATGGTGCTGCCGGGGACCTCGACCGGCAGGCCGGCCAGCAAGCCCGCCATGTGGGCGACGTTGCGGTTGTCCTCGCCGGCCTGGTTGGCGCAGCCGTAATACACGTCGTCCACCTGGCTCCAGTCGACCGTCGGGTTACGCGCGATCAGGGCGGCGATCGGCAAGGCGGCCAGGTCGTCGGCGCGCACGGTGGAGAGGGCGCCGCCGAAGCGGGCGAAGGGGGTGCGGACTGCGTCGACAATATAAGCTTCGCTCATGGTCTCTTCCTTATGCTTTCGGTCGTTTGTCGATGACGCGGCGGGCTTTACCGGTCATGGTGCGTTCGATGCCATCGGCGGCCATCAAGGTCACCTTGGTGGTGACGCCGACGAAGGTCTTGATTTGATACTCGAGGTCGCGCGTGAGGGCCGTGATCGCCTCGGCGGTCAGCGACTTGTCGCGCAATTCGCCGTGCACATCGAGTTTGTCGAGGTGGCCGTCGCGGCTGACCACCAGTTGATAATGCGGCGCCAGGGACGGCATTTTCAGAATCAGCTCTTCGATCTGGGTCGGGAACACGTTGACGCCGCGGATGATCAGCATGTCGTCGGAGCGGCCGGTGATCTTGTCCATGCGGCGCATCGACCGCGAGGTCGGCGCCAATAAACGGGTCAGGTCGCGCGTGCGGTAGCGGATGATCGGCAGCGCCTCTTTCGTCAGCGAGGTGAATACCAGCTCGCCCTCTTCGCCGTCCGGCAGCACTTCTCCCGTTTCCGGGTCGATGACTTCCGGGTAAAAATGGTCTTCCCAGATCACCGGGCCGTCCTTCGACTCGATGCACTCGCTGGCCACGCCGGGACCCATCACTTCGGACAGGCCGTAGATGTCCACGGCGTCGATGCCCGCTCTCGCTTCGATCTCGCCGCGCATGGCGTCGGTCCACGGCTCGGCGCCGAAGATGCCGACTTTCAGGGACGAGTCGGCCGGGTCCATGCCCTGCCGCTGGAATTCCTCGATGATGTTCAACATGTACGAGGGCGTGACCATGATGATCTCGGGCTGGAAGTCGCAGATCAGCTGCACCTGCTTTTCGGTCTGCCCGCCGGACATCGGGATCACCGTGCAGCCCAGGCGTTCGGCGCCGTAGTGGGCGCCCAGGCCGCCCGTGAACAGGCCGTAGCCGTAAGAGACGTGCACCATGTCGCCGGCGCGCCCGCCCGCTGCGCGGATCGAACGGGCCACCACCTTGGCCCAGGTGTCGATGTCGTTCTGGGTGTAGCCGACCACGGTGGCCTTGCCGGTCGTGCCGGACGAGGCGTGGATGCGCACGACTTTTTCGCGCGGCACGGCGAACAGGCCGAAGGGGTAATTGTCGCGCAGGGTCTTTTTGTCGGTGAAGGGGAATTTCGACAGATCCGACAATGTCTTGAGATCCGACGGATGGACGCCGGCAGCGTCGAAGGCCTGCCGGTAATGCGGCACGTTGTCGTAGGCGTGCTTCAAGGTGGTCTGCATGCGCGACAACTGCAAAGCCTGCAGTTCGTCGCGGCTGGCGCGTTCGATCGGCTCCAGGTCGCCTGGAGATGGAATACGTTGAACCATGTCGGTCTCCTTTTAAATTAAATCTCGGCGACGTGGCCGGCCACGCGGTGCGATTTGCCGCGGAACAGGGCCAGCACCTTGCCATCCTGGTTGCGCACGGTGATGTCGTAGACGCCGGTTTTGCCGGCCATGACTTGCTCGACGCCTTCCGCCACCAGCACGTCGCCCGCGCGTCCGGGCGCCACGTAATCGATGGTGCAGCCGGCGCCCACCGTCACAAAATTGTGCGAGTTGCAGGCGAAAGCGAAGGCGCTGTCGGCCAGCAGAAAAATATAACCGCCGTGGCAGGTCTGGTGACCGTTGAGCATCTGCGGGCGCACCGTCATCGACATGCGCGCGTAGCCGGGACGGATCTCCAGCAGGGCTATGCCGAGGTCGCGCGTGGCGGGATCGCGCTCGTACATGGTATTGCCGGCCAGTTCGGCCAACGCTTGCGGGTTCATCGAACTGGCCTCACTCATGGAATCGTCCGCCTTTGATCGGTGCCGCCGCCAGTTTGCGGCGCAGCAGTGGCGACACGCGATAGCGGTCTTCGCCATAGCTCGATGCCAGGTTGCCGAGCACGGATACGACCTGGTCGACGCCGATGGCTTCGGTCCAGGCCAGCGGCCCGCGCGGATAATTGACGCCCTTCTGCATGGCGACATCGACGGCGGCGGCGCTGCACACGCCCGTGTTGACGGCATCGGCCGCCTCGTTGGCCAGCATGGCCACGGTGCGCATGACCACCATGCCCGGAACATCGTCGACGCGCGACACGGTGAACCCTGCCGCCTGGAACAGGCCAACCACGGCGTCGTAGGCGCTGTCGCTGCACTGGTCGGCGCGCGCCAGGCAGATGCGGGTCGCTTTCGCATAATCGAAGGCCAGATCGAACAGCACCGTGTCCGGGTGATGGTTGGCGGCGGCGCGTTCGGTCGCCGTGCGGCCGTCGGTCAAAAAGATGGCGGCGCCGTGGCAGTGAAAGGCTGGCGCTTCGTGCTGGCCGGCGCCGGGCAATGGTTTGCGGTGCTCGACCTTGAAGCCGCCGGCGAGCAGGCGCGCTTCCATCTGGTTCACCACCGTGTGGGTGACGCCAGGCTCGATGCTGACGCTGACGGTGGTCGGTCTGGCGTGCGCCGGCTCGGCCTGCGCCGCCGGCACGCTATGTCCCTCACCGTACTGATAAAAGCCGCGGCCCGATTTGCGGCCGAAGAAGCCGGCGTTGACCATTTCCTGCTGCAGCACGGACGGGGTGAAGCGCGGGTCGCCAAAGTAGGCTTGATGGACCGACTGGGTCACCGAGTAATTGACGTCGTGGCCGATCAGGTCCATCAGTTCGAACGGACCCATTTTAAAGCCGCCCGTGTCGCGCATGATGGCGTCGAGCGTGGCTGCATCGGCGGCTTGTTCGTTCAGCAGGCGTAGCGCCTCGGCATAGAAGGGACGGGCCACGCGGTTGACGATGAAACCGGGGGTGGACTTGGCGTGTACCGGGGACTTGCCCCAGGCGATGGCGGTGGCGTAGACGGTGTCGGCGACGTTTTTATCGGTTGCCAGGCCACTGATCACTTCCACCAGCGCCATCAGCGGCACCGGGTTAAAAAAATGCATGCCGACCAGCCGTTCCGGGCGGCGCAGCTTGGCGCCGATGGCGGTGACGGAGATCGACGAGGTGTTGGTCGCCAGGATGCAGGCATCATTGACGATGGCTTCCAGGTCGGCGAACAGGCCCCGTTTGACGTCGAGGTTTTCAACGATGGCTTCGACCACCAGGGCCGCTTCCCTGACCTCGGCCAGGCTGCCCGCTACGTGCATGCGTGCGCCCGCCTCCTGCGCGGCGTCGGCCGTCATGCGGCCCTTTTCCACCAGGCGCGCGTACACCTTCTGGATGTCGGCGATGGCCTTGGCGGCGGCGCCCTCGCGGGTATCGAACAAGGCGACCTGGTGGCCGGCGCTGGCGGCCGTTTGCGCGATGCCGGCGCCCATGGCGCCGCTGCCGATAACGGCAACCAGACTGGAGACAGGAAGAGCTGCGGTCATCTTATTCACCCTTGAAATTGGCGGGACGTTTGCCGATGAAGGCGGCGACGCCTTCCTGGTAGTCGTGACTGAAACCGAGCTCGCGCATCATCTCGCCTTCCAGTTTCAGCTGCTGCGGCAAGGTGTTGGCGTAGCTGACCTGGAAAGCCTTTTTCGTAAATGCCAGGCCCTTGGTGGCCGCGGTCGAAAAGTGCGTTGCCATGGCCATCGCTTCGGTCATCAACTGGTCGTCGTCGACGCACTTCCAGATCAGGCCCCATTGCTCGGCTTTCTCGGCGCTGAGTTTTTCGCCCAGCATGGCCAGGCCCGTGGCGCGTGCCTGGCCGATCAGGCGCGGCAAGTGGTAGGTGCCGCCGGTATCGGGAATCAAACCGAGTTTGCAGAAGGCTTCGATGAAACTGGCCGAACGGCCGGCGATGACGATGTCGCAGGCCAGCGCGAGATTCGCGCCGGCGCCGGCGGCGACGCCGTTGACGGCGCAGATGACCGGCATCGGCAGCGCGCGCAGGGACAAGACCAGCGGTGCGTAGTACTGCTCGACCGAGTCGCCCAGATCTGTTTTTTTACCCTCTTCGCCGGGAGCGACAGCGCGGTCGCCCAGGTCCTGGCCGGCGCAGAAGCCGCGGCCGGCGCCCGTCAGCACCAAGACACGCGCGGTGGGGTCGGTGGCCGTCAAGGCCAGCGCGTGGCGCACTTCCAGGTGCATGGCCTGGGTAAAGCTGTTCAACTTGTCCGGGCGATTCAAGGTCAGTTTGGCGATGCCGTTGCTGATCTCGAATTCGATGTTCTGGTAGCTCATGCGGTCTCCGTGTTGTACTTTTATTCGGCCTGGTCGAAATCGACCACGACCTTGTCGGTGATGGGAAAGCTCTGGCAGGACAAGACAAAACCGCGCGCCACTTCATAGTCTTCCAGGGCGTAGTTGACGTCCATGTCGACTTTCCCCTCGAGCAGCTTGCAGCGGCAGGTGGAACAGACGCCGCCTTTGCAGGAATATCGCATGTCGATGCCGGCGCGCAGGCCGGCATCCAGGATGGATTCCTTGTCCTTGTCCATCGTAAAACTGGTGTGGTTGCCGTCCATGATGACGGTGACTTCCGTCTCGTGCGGCACATCCAGCGCGATGGTGCGCGGCTTGCGTTCGTGCTTGGGGATGCTGGCGGCGAACAGCTCGATCTTGATATTCTGCTTGGGCATGCCCGCTTCGTGCAGGGCCGCCGAGACGCCGTGCATCATGTCCTCGGGGCCGCAGATGAAGGCCACGTCGATGTCTTCCACCCGCACCCAGTGGCGCAGCAGGGCTTCGGTTTTTTCCTTGGTGATGCGGCCGTTGAACAGGTCGATGTCCTGCTGCTCGCGGCTCATCACGTAGGCCAGGCGCAGCCTGTGCATGAAGCGGTCCTTCAGGTCGGTCAGCTCTTCCTTGAAGATGACGGTGCTCGAGGCGCGGTTCCCGTAGAACAGGGTGAAGTGCGAGTTCGGCTCGGTCAGCAAGGTGGTCTTGATGATCGACAGGATGGGGGTGATGCCGCTGCCGGCGGCAAAGGCGACGTAATTGCGCGCCTGCTTGGACGACAGGGCGACATTGAAGTGGCCCATCGGCGGCATCACTTCGATGACGGCGCCCGGTTTGAGGGTGTCGTTGGCCCAGGTGGAAAAGGCGCCGCCGGGGGTTCGCTTGATGGCCACGCGCAGGTGCTGGTCCTGCACGGCGGAGCAGATCGAATACGACCTTCGCACGTCTTCGCCGTCGATCATGGCGCGCAGGGTCAGGTGCTGGCCCTGCTGGTACGCAAAGCCTGCTTTCAGTTCGGCCGGCACGTCGAAGGTGACGGCGATGGTGTCGCGCGTTTCGTTGCGCACCGCGGCCACGGTGAGGGGATAGAATTTGCTCATAATGTTCGGGCTGAAGGCCTCAGTGGCACTTGAAATAATCGAAGGGTTCGAGGCAGTCCAGGCATTTGTATAAAGCCTTGCAGGGGGTCGAACCGAATTGGCTGGTCAGCTGGGTGTGGGCCGAGCCGCAGTTGGGGCAGATCACGTTCAGCTTGGGCATAGCGGTGCGCTTGACGCCGCCTTTGCTTCCCTTACCTAAGCCACTGATGTCGATGACCTGCTGCGCGGGCGGGGCGATGCCGTAGCCTTTGAGCTTTTCGCGGCCCTCGGCGCTCATCCAGTCGGTGGTCCAGGCCGGAGACAGCTGGCTGACCAGCTTTACCTTGGCGATGCCGTGCTCGCGCAAGGCATCGGTGACGCTTTCGGCAATCACCTGCATGGCCGGGCAGCCCGAGTATGTCGGGGTGATGGTGACGACGCATTCGTCGTTCTGCCATTGCACATCGCGCACGATGCCGAGATCGACGACGGAGATCACCGGGATCTCCGGATCGGGCACCTGGCCGAGCCAGTCCCAGATCTGCTGTGTCGACGCGGCCTGCATGCTCATTACCATTCCGCCCCGGGATAAGCGCGCTGCAGGAACTGCATCTCGGCCAGGATAAAACCCAGATGCTCGCTATGCACACCCTTCTTGCCGCCGCTATGCATCCAGGCGTCGGCAGGCGGCATGGTCAAGGTGGCTTCCGCAAGAATCTCGCTCACGTGCTCGATGAATTCCGCGCGCAGGGCGTCGGCGTCGGGCGCCACACCTTCCGCCACCATCGCTTCATCGACGGCGTCGTACTTGAACATCTCGCCCCAGTAGGGCCACAGATGGTTGACGGCGGCCTGGGTCTTGGCGTGGCTTTCGGCAGTGCCGTCGCCCATGCGGACCATCAGATCGCCGCTGCGGCGCAGGTGATAGGTCACTTCCTTGATCGACTTGGCGGCGATTTCGACGATGCGCGGATCGCTCGATTTCAATTGCGCCTGCATGTAGAAATAGTGCCAGGTATCGAACAGGAACTGGCGCACCATGGTGTCGGCGTAGTTCCCGTTGGGCTGCTCGACCAGCAGGCAGCAGCGCAGCGCATTGGCGTCGCGCAGAAAGGCCAGGTCGTCTTCGCTGCGGTTTTTGCCTTCCAGTTCGGCGGCGTAGGCGTACCACATGCGGGTCTGGCCGAGCAGGTCCAGCGCGACATTGGTCAGCGCCATATCCTCTTCAAGCGCCGGTCCCTTGCCGCACAGTTTGGAGAGCTGCTGCGACAGGATCAGGGCGTTGTCGCCCTGGCGCAGGAGGTAGTCGAGCTTCTGATCAGTCGCGCTGTTGATCATACCGGCGCTCACAGGTTCTTGACTTCTTCCGGCATCGGGAAGAAGGTCGGGTGGCGATAGACTTTCGAGTTCGATGGCTCGAACAGGGCGCCCTTGTCGGCCGGGCTGCTGGCGACGATGTCGACGGCGCGCACCACCCAGATCGACACGCCTTCGTTGCGGCGCGTGTAGACGTCGCGGGCGTTGTTGACGGCCATTTCGGCGTCCGGCGCGTGCAGGCTGCCGACGTGTTTATGGGCCAGACCGTGCTGGCTGCGAATGAAAACTTCCCACAGGGGCCATTCTTTGCTCATCAAATTCTCCAGTATTCTTTATGCGGCTTCGCGCGCGGCTTTTTTGTCGGCGTGGGCGACCAGCGCATCGCGGAACCAGGCGCCCTCTTCCCAGGCGGTGACGCGGGTTTTCAGGCGCTCGCGGTTGCACGGGCCGTTGCCTTTTAAAACGTTATAGAACTCGCTCCAGTCGATTTCGCCGAATTCGTAATGGCCCGTCTCTTCGTTGAATTTCAAATCCGGATCGGGCACGGTGAGGCCGAGGAATTCGACTTGCGGCACGGTCTGATCGACCATGCGCTGGCGCAGTTCGTCGTTCGAGAACAGTTTGATGCGCCACTGCGCCGACTGCGCGCTGTTGACCGACTCGGCGTCCGACGGGCCGAACATCATCAAGGACGGCCACCACCAGCGGTTGAGCGCATCCTGCGCCATCGCCTTCTGTTCCGGCGTGCCCTTGGCAAGGCTCATCATGATGTCGTAGCCCTGGCGGGCGTGGAAGGACTCTTCCTTGCACACGCGGATCATGGCGCGCGCGTACGGGCCGTAGGAGCAGCGGCAGAGCGGGATCTGGTTGATGATGGCGGAGCCGTCGACCAGCCAGCCGATGGCGCCCATATCGGCCCACGACAGGGTCGGATAATTAAAAATGCTGGAATACTTGGCTTTGCCGGAGTGCAGGTTGGCCAGCAGCTCGTCGCGCGAGACGCCCAGGGTTTCGGCGGCGCTGTACAGGTACAGGCCGTGGCCCGCTTCGTCCTGGATCTTGGCCAGCAAAATCGACTTGCGTTTCAGGGTCGGCGCGCGCGTGACCCAGTTACCCTCGGGCAGCTGGCCGACGATTTCCGAGTGGGCGTGCTGGGAAATCTGGCGGATCAGGGTCTTGCGGTAGGCGTCGGGCATCCAGTCCTTGGCCTCGATCTTGATGCCTTCGTCGATGCGCTGCTGAAAGGCGCGCTCTTCCTCGCCCATGTCGGCGATCGATTGGACGTTCTTGAGGCCGGTTTCAACCAGTTGTGCGTACATGGGGTTCCCCTTGCATGGTGTATGAATCCATCATACGATACAAAAAACGATAAGTACACAGAAAATTTGAATCGTATTGAAATTCTGTATCCTGTTGAGATAACGCTGCGCCAACAATGGCGGAAAATTAATCGTGCGCCCATCGGCTACTAAAGTAAACTGCGCGCTGGACGCCTTTCCCCTTCCACGGACAAGAACATGAAACAACTGACCAGCACCGAATGGATCGCCCACTTCCTCGCAAGCGACCCGCCCCGTTCGAAGTCGCTGGTGGTGACGATCTTCGGCGACACGGTGGCGCCGCACGGCGGCACCCTGTGGCTGGGCAGCTTGATCGAACTGGCGGCGCCGTTCGGCGTCAACGACCGCCTGCTGCGCACCAGCGTGTTCCGCCTGGCGCAGGAAGGCTGGCTGGTGGCCAACCGCGACCGCCGCCGCAGTTCATATTCGATCCTGCCGCAAGCCCTGCCCCGCTTCGAGCGCGCCAACCGCCGCATCTACGCGCCGCTGGAGATTCATTGGGACGGCACCTGGACCCTGGTGATGGCGGCCGGCGGCGCCATCGACGCCCCGGTGCGCGCGGCGCTGCGCAAGGAACTGCTGTGGGAGGGCTACGCACAGCTCTCTCCCGGCGTGTTCGGCCATCCGGCCAGCGACAGCGCGGTGCTCGACGAACTGCTGGGCCGCACCGGCGCGCGCCACCAGGTGTTCGCCTGCAGCGCTGCCGCCCTGCCCGACGTGGCGACCCGCTCGCTGCCCGAACTGGTGGCCGACGGCTGGGATCTGTCGGACGTCAGCGCCGGCTACGAACAATTCATGGAGCAGTTTTCGCCCTTGCAGGCGCTGCTGACCGAAGCACCGGTCGAGCCGGAACAGGCCTTCGTGATCCGCACCCTGCTGATCCACGCTTACCGGCGGGTGCAGCTGCACGACCCCATGCTGCCGGTGGAACTGCTGCCCGAACCCTGGCCGGGCGCGCGCGCTTACGAGCTGGCGAGAACGCTTTACCGCGCCGTGCAGGCCGCCGCCGAAGCCCACGTGATGGCGGTGATGCGCAAGGAAGACGAGCAGGCGCCGAGCGCCGACGCGGCCTTTTACCAACGCTTCGGCGGCCTGCAGTAAGAACGGCAATCGCCGCTTGCGCTATCATCGCGCCCTGGAATTCACACGAGAGGACACACCATGCCCATCAAAATCAGCAGCGGCTTCGACGCCGGCGCCATCGACATCGTCAATGCCACCAGCAGCGGCGCCATCGACCTGAATATCCGCAAGGACTCGCATGCCGACATCACCCAGTGGTTTTATTTCCGGCTGCAGGGCGCGCGCGACGAAGCGTGCACGATCCGCTTCCTGAACGCCGGCGCCACCGCCTACCCGGACGGCTGGAAGGACTACCAGGCCGTCGCCAGCTACGACCGCGTAGAGTGGTTCCGCGTGCCGACCAGCTTCGACGGCGACGTCATGACGGTGACGCATACGCCCGAATTCGACAGCGTGTATTACGCCTATTTTGAGCCGTATTCGTGGGAGCGCCACCTGGAACTGCTGGACCGCGCGCAGCTGTCCGAGCAGGTGCGCCTGGTCGACCTGGGTTCGACCGTGCAGGGCCGCGACATGAATCTGCTGGTGATCGGCGATGAAACGTCCAGCACCGCGAAAAAAGTCTGGGTCATCGCGCGCCAGCATCCGGGCGAGACGATGGCCGAATGGGCCGTCGACGGCATGCTCGACGCCCTGCTCGACCCGTCCGACCCGATCGGCCGCCAGCTGTTGAAAGAGACCGTGTTCTACGTGGTGCCGAACATGAACCCGGACGGCTCGGTGCTCGGCAACCTGCGCACCAACGCCGCCGGCGCCAACCTCAATCGCGAGTGGCACACGCCGACCATGGAGAGAAGTCCGGAAGTGTTCCTGGTCAAGCAAAAGATGCTGGAGACGGGCGTCGACCTGTGCCTGGACGTGCACGGCGACGAAGGCTTGCCCTACGTGTTCGTGGCCGGCTCGGAAGCGCTGCCGAATTTCACGGCCGAGCAGGCGGCCGCGCAAAAGCAGTTTTCCGACGATTTTAAAATTGCCAGCCCGGACTTCCAGGACGTCCACGGCTATCCGCCGGCGCCGTACACGGATGAAGTGCTGACCATGGGTTCGCCCCATATCACGCATGCCTTCGGCTGCCTGTCATTGACGCTCGAATTGCCGTTCAAGGACAACGCCAACGATCCGGACGAGCTGACCGGATGGAATGGCGAGAGAAGTGCGCGACTCGGTGCGGCGATGCTGCAGCCGGTGTTGCAGGCCGTGAGAAGACTGAAGTAAAAATAAAAAGCCCCGACAATTCGGGGCTTTTTTTACGCTGCGCGTATCAGAACTTCATTTCCATCAGTGCTCGCACGACGAGATATGTCGGCGTGATGGTGGTATCGCTCAAGCGCCCGGTCGCGTCGACATACGCCGACTGCTGCACATTTTCCTGATGCAGGCCGTTCGCCACCGCCACCCGCAACTGATTCTTCGGGCTGAATTTCCACAAGCCGTACACGTCCAGCGAGCGTTTCGGTACCGAGTACGCATACTGGTTGACGGAGATGCGCACCGGGCCGCCGTTCTGAAAACTGTAGCTGCCGCCCAGGGTCAACGGCAGCTTGTCGAGCTTCCAGTCGGCGCCCACCGTGCCGGAAAACGGCGTTTGCGAATCGAGGCGGTTGTCCGGACCCGGCACCGCTTCCAGGCGCGACCAGTTGCGCGAAGCGTTGGCGCGGAAGTCGATGTTCGGCGCCGTCTTCCACAGCGACCGCACCGGCAGCTTCGCTTCCAGCTCGACCCCGTACGTGTTGGCGACGCCCGCGTTGACCGGCATCGACACCCACAAACCATTGAGCAGAGAAACCTGGTTGCGGGTGATGTCGTCGATGCGGCGCGCGTAGGTGCTGGCGGTGAGCAGGCCGCCGCCTTCCAGGTAGTGTTCGAAGGCGAGGTCCAGGCCCCAGGCCAGTTCGGGCTTGAGGTTAGGATTGCCCTGGCTGTCGGGCGAAGTGGCCGTGTTGTTGTTCGACGAGAAGCGCCGTGGAATCAGGCTGTTGACACTGGGCGCTTTGTAAGTGCGGGTCAAACCCAGGCGGACCTGGTCGTTTTTACTGCCGGGGATTTTCCACAGGGTCTGGAACAATGGGCTCCAGACGCTCGACTTGTTGTCGATCGCCGCGTAAGTCAAACCTTCGCTGCGCGTTTCGATGCCTTCCCAGCGCAACCCGAAATACACCGACCAGCGCGGATCGATGGTCCACTCGTCCTGCGCGAACAGGGCCAGGCGGCGCACATTGGCATCGAATACCTGGTCTTCGTTCCTGGCCAGGCCGGGGACGGTCGACGTCTCGCGCTGGATGCGGTCTTCATTGCGCTTGCTGTAAGCGCCGTCGAAGCCGGTGGCCAGCGCATGGCCTTCGAAAATCGGCGTCGAATATTTTCCGCTGCCGGTGAAACCTTTGTCGGTGGCGCCGGAGGTGATAGTGCGGTCGAGGATTTGCAGGTCGCCTGCGCCGTACTGCTGCGAGGGTGCGTCGGTCTGGCGGTGGTTGTAATTCACGCCGCCCTTCAGCTCCATCTTGGCGCCCTGGGCCAGCTTGCGGGTCCAGCTCAAATCGCTGCGCAGCAGTTCGGAGTCGGACTCGATCTGCACGCGGGTCGCCTGGTACAGCGGCGCGGCGCCGACCAGGGTGTGCACCCGTTCACTGTTATCGCCATTAAAACGGTTGATGTTGACAAAACTTTGCGAGGTGACGACGTCGCCTGGCCCCAGGGTCCAGTTCACGCGCGGCGAAATATTGAAGGCCTCGAAGTGGCCGCGGCTGGCTTCATCGGAATGGCGCAGGATGGTTTGTTTGCCGGATGCGTCGCTGCCCTCGGTGACGATTTCGGACGGCCGTTCGAACTTGGCCCAGGTGACGGCGCCGCCGATGGCGTAGGACAGCGGTCCCTTCTTGTCGGCCAGCTGGTAATTGACGTTGGTGCCGAAGTGGCCGTTCTCTTCCTGGACGCCGGCCTTGATCTCGCGTTGTGCGGTGACGATGGCGCGTTTCAGGACGATGTTGATGCCGCCGGCGATGGCCTGGGTGCTGTATTCGGCGGTAGCGGCGCGCATGATCTCGATGCGTTCGATCATGTCGGGAGAAATCGAGTCGAGCGAAAAGCCCGGCGGGCTTGGCTCGCCATTGAGCAGAATCTGCGTGTAGCCGCTGCCCAGGCCACGCATGCGGATGTCGCCGCCGCGGCCCTGCACGCCGCCGATGGTGATGCCGGGCAGGCGTTTGAGGACTTCACCGATGGTGGTGTCGCCGTTCTTTAAAATTTCTTCCTGCGAGACGACGATCTTGGTGGCGGTGTCGTTGCGGCGCGCGTCGTACTGGGCGGCGGCGCCCTTGATCTCGACTTGCTGGATGGGGGCTGGTTTGACCGTGTTGGCAGGCGCCGGCGGCGGCTGGATGGCGCTGTCCTGCTGGGCGTGCGCCATGGTGGCGGCGAAAATGGCCGGCGCGGCGGCAAGCAGGCGCAGGCGAAGGGAAGTCTTGGACGATGCGTTCATTATTTTTGATCTGAGGGACGGCATGGCCGAGATTGACCACGGGCGCCATCATGGCAGAAGTAATAATGTGCCGCAGGGAAATGCGATGGAATGCGGAAATGCGGGGGTGAAGTGCAGAAATACAGTGCAGTGTGAAGCACCGGGGACAGGATCTGCGAGCCTGTCCCCAGCTTTGGCGGCGGGCAAAAAGTTGGCCAGCTGTCAGTTGGCTTTGAAAGCTGGGGACAGGCTCAAGCCAGTCTCCCCTGCGATTTACTTCGCCTTGTTGGCGCTGATCAGATAGTTCTGCATCGACGCCTCCGCCACCGACGCCCAGGTATTCTGCTCGCGCCGGAAATTCTTCCACGGCTCGTAGATCTTTTTAAATTTCGGATTCTTCGCCGCTTCCTCATCCAGCACTTCGGCAGCCGCTTTATAACCGGCGTCCATCATCTCTTTCGAGAAGAAACGCACCTTGGCGCCGTTCTTGATCAGGCGGGCCAGCGCGGCCGGGTTCTTGGCGTCGTAATCGGCCTGCATGTAGACGTGTGCTTCGAAAGTAGCTGCTTCGATGGCGGCCTGGTATTCCTTCGGCAGCTTTTCCCATTCCTTGATGTTGATGTAGAAGGAGAGCTGTGGACCGGCTTCCCACCAGCCCGGGGCGTAATAGTAGGGCGCGACTTTATAGATGCCGATTTTTTCGTCGTCGTACGGGCCCACCCATTCGGCGGCGTCGATGGTGCCCTTTTCCAGGGATGGATAGATGTCGGCGGCCGGCAATTGCTGGGTGACCACGCCCAGTTTCGACATGGTGCGCCCGGCCAAACCGGAAATGCGCATTTTCAAACCTTTCAGATCGGCCGCGGTTTTAATTTCCTTGCGGAACCAGCCACCCATCTGGGTGCCCGTGTTGCCGCCCATGAAATTGATGATGTTGTAGCCTTTGAAAAACTCACGCATGAGTTCCTTGCCGCCGCCCACTTCCATCCAGGCCGATTGCTGGCGCGACGTCAAACCGAATGGCACGGCGCAATCGAAGGCGAAGGTGGCGTCCTTGCCCACGTAATAGTAGGAGGCGGTGTGGCCCATTTCGACGGTGTCGTTGCGCACCGCATCCATCACTTCCAGCGCGGGGACGATTTCACCGGCGGCGAAAGGACGGATGGTGAATTTGCCGCCGGTCAGGGCGGCGACGCGCTTGCAGAACACTTCGGAGGCGCCGAAGATGGTGTCGAGATTTTTCGGGAAACTGCTGGCCAGGCGCCAGCTGATGGTCGGCAAATCGGCTGCCTGTGCCAGGACGGGCGCTACCGAGGCGCCGGCCACACCGGCGCTGACGGCCGCTTTCTTGAGGAAGGAACGACGTTCCATGGATTTGTCTCCTGTTGGTTTTAGCGGGCAAATTGCCCAAGCATCTTGTTCTGCTCGGGCTAGTGTATTAGCGCTGTTGAAACCTTGCAACTAAAAATAGTTGCACAGGAGAGACATCCGATTAACTACCGGCGATCACCATGTTCTCGATAAGAATCGAACCCGTCGATTTGTTGCCGCGGGTTAAAACATCATTGCCGATACCAACGATCTGCTGAAACATATCTTTCATGTTGCCAGCGATCGTGATTTCCTCGACCGGATATTGAATGACGCCGTTCTCGACCCAGTAACCGGACGCCCCGCGCGAGTAATCGCCGGTGACGTAGTTGGTTCCTTGTCCCATCAACTCGGTGACCAGCAAACCGGTGCCCATTTTTTTCAGCATGCCGGCGAAATCGTCGCCCTTTTTCGCTTTCGACGAGGACATGGTCAGATTGTGCGAGCCGCCCGCGTTGCCCGTGGTTTGCATGCCCATTTTTCTCGCCGAGTAGCTCGACAAAAAGTAGCCGTTCAAGACGCCGTTTTCCACCACCTGGCGTTTGACGGTCCGTACGCCCTCTTCGTCGAACGGCGCCGAGCCGACCCCGCCGACGATGTGCGGGTCTTCGACGATCTGGATGTGATTCGGGAAGATCGAGGTGCCCAAGGTATCGAGCAAAAAGGTCGATTTGCGGTACAGCGCGCCGCCCGAAGTGGCTTGCACGAAGGCGCCGAGCAGGCCCGCGGCCAGCGGCGCTTCGAACAGCACCGGGCAGGTGCGGGTGTCGAGCTTGCGGGCATTCAGGCGGGCCAGCGCGCGTTCGGCGGCGTAGCGTCCGACCGCTTCGGGAGCGGCCATCTGGCTGGCGTCGCGCACCGAGGTGTACCAGTCGTCCCGCTGCATCCTGGCGCCCTTGCCGGCGATCGGCGCCACCGACAGCGTATGGCGGGAAAATGGATAGCCGCCGGAGAAGCCGCGCGAATTGGCCGATACAAAATGCGATTGCTGCACGTGGATGCTGGCGCCTTCGCTGTTGGTGATGCGCGGATCGACATCGAAGGCGGCGCCTTCGGCGCGCTGCGCCAGCAGCACCGCTTCCTCGGTCGATATGCGCCACGGGTAGCACAGCTTCAAATCTCGCGGATTCATTTCCAGCAGCTCGGCATCGGCCAGGCCCGCGCAATCGTCTTCCGCGGTAAAACGGGCGATGTTGTAGGCGGCGTCCACGGTGGCGCGCAGGGCGGCGGCGGAAAAGTCGGAGGTGCTGGCGTTGCCGCGCTTCTGGCCGACATACACGGTGACGCCCATGCCCTTGTCCTTGTTTTGCTCGATGGTCTCGATTTTCCCGCGCCGCACCGTCACCGACAGGCCGCTGCCTTCGCTGATATCGACGGCGGCGTCGGTGCCGCCCTTCTCGCGGGCAAAGGCGAGAACGTCGGCGGCGAGCTGTTTGAGCTGGTCCTGGGAGTGGGTAAAAATCGATTCGTTCATGGGGCGTTTTCTTGGACTGGCGCTAAAGGGGTTATCATAGCAGTCGTTTACTGTTTTTACCGGTCCCCTAGCTGGCGCCGGCCCCTCCTATCATGCCAAATCCAAACCGCGGTTCCGTCGGGTTCCAATCCTCCGAGTTCGAACAAGAATATGAGCGCCCTTCCAAGTCCGAGCTGAAACGCCAGATGAGCGAGCTGCAAAAGCTGGGCGAAGAGCTGGTGGAAGCGCCGCGCGAGCGCGTCAAAAAGGTGCCGATGCCGGAGGATGTGCTGGACGCCATCCTGATGTGCCAGACCATCACCAACCACGAAGGCCGCCGCCGCCAGATGCAATTCGTCGGCAAGAAGATGCGCACCCTCGACGAAGAGGAAGTGGCCATCATCCAGCGCACCATCGAGGGCTGGAAAGGCGCCTCGAAAGCCGATACCGCCTTCCTGCACGCGATGGAGCGCCGCCGCGACAAGCTGCTCAGCGACGACACCGCGCTGCCGAAACTGATCGAGGAATACCCGCAGCTGGACGTGCAGCACCTGCGCACGCTGATCCGCAACGCCAAGAAGGAACAGGCCGAGAACAAGCCGCCGAAAGCCTACCGCGAGATTTTCCAGATTCTGAAGGACCTGTCGAAGAAGGCGAAAGCCGATGACGGTGAAGACGAAGATGTCGACGGTGAAGACGGCGAGCACGAGGGCGACGATGAATAAAGAGGTCGTCATCGGCCTGGTGTCGATCTCCGACCGCGCCAGCGGCGGGGTCTACGAAGACAAGGGCATTCCGGCCCTGCACGACTGGCTGACAGCGGCCCTGGCGACGCCGTTCCGGGTCGAGACGAGACTGATCGCCGACGAACGCGATGTCATCGAAGCGACCCTGGTCGAACTGGTGGACGCGCAGCGCTGCGCGCTGGTGCTGACCACCGGCGGCACCGGACCGGCGCGGCGCGATGTGACGCCCGAGGCGACCCTGGCCGTCGGCACCAAGGAAATGCCCGGCTTCGGCGAACAGATGCGCCAGATCAGTCTTCATTTCGTGCCGACCGCGGTGCTGTCGCGCCAGTTGGCGGTGGTGCGCGAGACAGCGGACCACGCGGCGCTGATCATGAATCTGCCGGGCCAGCCGAAAGCCATCAAGGAAACCCTCGAAGGTTTAAGAGATGCCGACGGCAAGTCCATCGTCGGCGGTATTTTTGCAGCGGTGCCCTACTGCGTCGATCTGATCGGCGGCCCGTATATCGAAACCAATCCCGCCGTGTGCGTGGCCTGGCGGCCGAAGTCCGCCGTGCGCCCAGCCGGCTGAAGGAAACTATGAGCAAGCTCCTCGAAAACATCGAAATCGAAACGTCTTCCAATCCGACCGTCGCCATCATCTGGATGCACGGCCTGGGCGCCGACGGCAACGACTTCGTGCCGCTGGTGCGCGAACTCGATCTGAAAGGGCTGCCGGGCATTCGCTTCGTGTTCCCCCACTCCGACACCATGCCGGTCACGATCAACAACGGTTACGTGATGCGTTCGTGGTACGACATCGTCCATTCTGACCTGGGCCGGCGCGAAGACGAAGCGGGATTGCGCAAGTCGCAGCTGCAGATCGAAGCCTTGATCGCCCGCGAAAAAGAACGCGGCATTCCGGCCAGCCGCATCATCCTGGCCGGCTTCTCGCAAGGCTGTGCCATGACCTTGCAGACCGGCTCGCGCCACCCTGAAACCCTGGCCGGCATGCTATGCCTGTCGGGCTACCTGCCGATCGCCACCACCGTGGCCGCCGAGCGTAGTGTAGCTTCCTTGAAAACGCCGATCTTCATGGCCCATGGCCGCAGCGACGGCGTGGTGCCGATCGGCCGCGCCAGCGATTCGCGCCTGCTGCTGCAATCGCTAGGCTACCAGCTCGAATGGCACGACTACCCGATGCAGCACTCGCTGTGCCAGCAGGAAGTCGACGACATCGGCGCCTGGCTGCACAAGGTCCTGCTCTAAATTTGGAAGTCTCCCTTCCTCCCGCGCGCCTTTTAAAGAGGCGCGCGGGTATGCTGCATTTTTACGAAAGCATTTATGAAAAAAACCGATCTGGCCAAGAGCGATGCCAAAAAGCTGATGGGGCAAGTGGCCCAAAAGCCCGGCGGCGCCGGCAAGGAAGCACCCGCCATCGACCGCCGCGAGCAGAGGCGGCTCGACCAGGCAGCCGGCCTGGTGCCGTTCGCCGTAAAAATCAACGGCGATCTGGTCAAGCAGTTGCAGGCCAGGGCGTCCGAACAAGCGGTCGACCTGAATGAGCTGGTCGGCCAGTTGCTGGCCAAGGGTTTGGCGAACTAAGGGAGCGCGCGATGGCAAAGAAGGAAGAGCTGGACGAAGAGACGATGGCCCTGATTAACTGGTGCATCGAAGTCGAAGGTTTTCTGGTCGCCGGCGGCGCCACGCAGGCGCAGGCGCAAGAGCACATCGAAGAACAGGTCGAGTGGTTCACCGACCAGTTTTATGATGGCTTGACGCCGGAAGAAGCGGCCAAGGAAGCGCTGGCGTAAATCGCGTCAGTACAAAACAAAAACGGGGCCGACGCGCAATGCGTCGACCCCGTTTTTTTATGCCGGCCGCGCTACCTTAAAACTCTTCCCATTCCTCGGCGCCGGCGGTCACCGTCTGCTTGGCGGCCTTGGCAGCCGGTTTGACCGGCGCGGCGGCGGCAATCGCCCGCACCGGCGCCTTTGCTTTCATCGCCGGACGCGCCGCTGGCGCTTTCAGTTTCGGCTGCTCCTGCGACGCTTCCAGTTTAAAAATCGCCACGGCCTGCGCCAGGTGGCCGGCCTGCTCGCGCAGGGAGCCGGCGGCGGCCGCCGCTTCTTCGACCAGCGCCGCATTTTGCTGGGTCACCGAATCCATCTCGCCGATGGCCTGGTTGATCTGCTCGATGCCCGCTTCCTGCTCGTGGCTGGCGGCGGAGATTTCGCTCATGATGTCGGTCACGCGGGCCACCGAGGCGACGATGTCTTCCATCGTGGTGCCGGCTTCGTCGACCAGCTTCGAACCCGTTTCGACCGCGGCGACCGAATCGCCGATCAGGACCTTGATCTCCTTGGCGGCGGCGGCCGAGCGTTGCGCCAGGTTGCGCACTTCGGTTGCGACGACGGCGAAACCGCGGCCCTGCTCGCCGGCGCGGGCCGCTTCCACGGCAGCATTCAGCGCCAGGATATTGGTCTGGAAAGCGATGCCGTCGATGACGCCGATGATGTCGACGATCTTGCGCGCCGAGGCGTTGATCAGGCCCATGGTGTCGACCACTTGCGAGACCACCTGGCCGCCTTTGACCGCCACCTGCGAGGCCGAGCCGGCCAGCACATTGGCCTGGCGGGCATTGTCCGCATTTTGCTTGACGGTGGAAGTGAGTTCTTCCATCGACGACGCCGTTTCTTCCAGGGCGCCGGCCTGCTGCTCGGTGCGGGCCGAGAGGTCGAGATTGCCGCTGGCGATTTCGCCCGATGCGGTGGTGATCGAATCGGTACCGCGGCGCACGTCGGCGACGATGTGATTCAGGCTGTCGTTCATATGCTTGAGGGCGCCCATCAGCTGGCCGATTTCGTCCGTGCTGCGCACTTCGATCGGCGTGGTGAGGTCGCCGGCCGACACTGCCTGCGCGGCCTTGACGGCGTAGCCCAGCGGCTTGACGATGGCGCGGGTGGTGACGAAAGCGATCACACTGCCCAGCACGATGGCCAGGGTACCCAGGGCCAGCATGATGGTATTGGCGGTGTTGTACTGGCGCTTGGCATCGGCAGCGGCGGCGCGAGCGGCCGCTTTTTCGTGCTCGACGATTTCGCCCGTGATGACGATGGCGGCGGCGGTGCCGGGCGCCGATTCCTTCAGCATGTAGTCGGTCGCCTCCTCGCGCTTGCCGGCCATGCCCATTTCGACCGTCTGGTCGACTTTCGGCTTGGCGAAGGCGATGGCGGCGTCGAGCTTGGCCATCAGGGCCTTTTCGGCATCGGTCTGCTCGGTGGCGAGGAATTCCTTCTTGGCCTTGCCGTAGCGGGCACGTGCGGCGGCCAGTTTTTCAACCTGGTCCTTGACGTCGCCCGGATCGCTCACCAGCACCAGGTTCGACACAGCCAGGGTCAAATCGCGGAAATTCTCGGCGATCGCGCTGGCGGCGGCGATTTTGACGTTGTGGTTTTCGACGATTTCCGTCATGCGGTTGTCGATGCGGTTCATCGACACCACACCGAGGCCGGTCACCGTGGCCAGCAGCACCAGGATCAGGGCAAAACCGCCACCCAGGCGGGTACCAATTTTCAGATTCGATAGCGACATGTCGTTCCTTCTTGTTGTGGTCGAGTACCGTGCGGCACCCTGCCGGAATCGGCAAAGGAAGCCATCTTAATGTCGGTACTTGCTCAACAGCAAGGAAAACTCATGTTGCACCACATCAATTTAACAATGCGTGGCGCGGTCGCGACGCTGTCAAAATAGCACCGTGACAAGATCACATTGTCGTTCAATTCACGCCTGTGATTACTCCGGCAAGATCCAGCTGGCGTCGGGCGACAAGGCCGTCTGCGCGCTGTTCATGATCATGGCCAGAAAGGTGTAATAGCCGTTCAGGCCCATCAGATCCACCACGCCGTGCTCGCCGAACAGGGAGCGCGCCTTGGCGTAGGTGGCATCGCTGACTTTTTTATCGCGATGCAGTTCGGTGCAAAAATCGACCACCGCCGCTTCGTCGTCGCGCAAACCGGGCGGCGGCTGGCGGCGGCCGATGGCGTCGATGATGGCGCGGGCGATGCCGCACTTCTCGGCGATGGGCGCGTGGATCGCCCACTCCACTTTCTGGTTCCACTGGCGCGCGGTGACCAGGATGGCCAGCTCGGACAGGCGGGTGCCGATGGCGCTTCTGAAACGCAGATACTCGCCCATGCGCTGGGCGTGCTGCATCAGCTCGGGGCTGCGCAACAGCGGCACGAAAGGGCCGTAGACGGCGCCGCGCGGGCCGTCGATGATGGCCTGGGCCACCACCCGCTGGGCGTTGGTCATCTGCTCCATCGACAGCGGGCCGAGACGGTCTTTTTCGGTATTCAGTTGCGTGTTCATGCGCGCTTGCCTTTCACGGGGGTGGCCTGGACGGTCTGCTGCTGTTCGCCGAGGCCGGGAATTCCCAGCCGCAGCGTATCGCCTTTTTTCAGGTAGCGCGGCGGGTTGCGGCCCATGCCGACGCCGGGCGGCGTGCCTGTGGCGATGATATCGCCAGCTTCGAGGGTCATGTAGCGCGACAGGTAGCTGACCAGGTGGGCGACGCCGAAGATCATGGTGGCGGTGCTGCCGGTCTGCATGCGCTTGCCGTTCACTTCCAGGTACATGTCCAGGTCCTGGACGTCGAGGATTTCATCCTTCGTCACCAGCCACGGCCCGACCGGGCCGAAGGTGTCGGCGCCTTTTCCCTTGTCCCACTGCGAGCTTTGCATCTGCCAGGCGCGTTCGGAGACGTCGTTGACCACGCAGTAGCCGGCTACGTAATCGAGGGCTTCGGCCTCGTCGACATACCGGGCACGGGCGCCGATGACGACGCCGAGTTCGACTTCCCAGTCGGTTTTTTTGGAACCGGGCGGCAGCAGGATCGGATCGTCCGGGCCGGACAGGCAGGAAATCGCTTTGGAAAACACGATCGGTTCGGGCGGAATGGCCATGCCCGCTTCTTCGGCATGGTCGGCGTAATTGAGGCCGATGGCGATGAACTTGCCGATGCCGGACAGAGGCACCCCGAATCTCGGTTCGCCGCGCACCAGCGGCAGGCTGTCCGGATCGACCTTGGCCAGCTTTTTCAAGGCTTGCGGCGACAGCTGCGCCGGGGTGATGTCGTCGACGATGCCGGCCAGGCTGCGCAGCCGGCCGAATTCATCGATCAAGCCGGGTTTCTCCTTGCCGGGACGGCCGTAGCGGACCAGTTTCATATTCTGCTTTCAAAGCGATGCCAGGCTGGCATTCTACCTTGGAGCGCAGCAGCATGATCGCGCCGATGCAGGCGCTCGACAGCAGTAAACACAAAGTGCTGATGGCGAACAGCAGGGAGTAGGAGCTGCGCCCCGCCATCAGGGCCACCATGGCGCTGGCGCCGCCGGCCTGCGCCAGCGAAAAGCCGACGTTCATGACGGTCCAGTAGCGCCGGTGATTGGCCGCCCCGCCGATTTCCAGCGCGTAGCCGGAGGCGGCGCCGACGATCCCGGGCGAGAAAAAGCCGACCAGCACCGACGACACCAGCAAGGCCCCGTCGCCCTGCGCCATCAGCGGCAGCGCCACGCCCAGTGCCTTCAAGGTAAAACCGCCGAGCAAGGTGGGCGCCAGGCCGATGCGGTCGGCCACCACCCCCGTCAGATACGGCCCGCAGGCAGCGCCGGCGCCGAAGCAGGCCCAGAAAAAGCCCGCTTGCAGCAGGGGACGGTGCAGCTCTCCGCTGATGAAATCGGCCCAGAACAGGGTGTGCGGCAGGTAGCCGATGGCGTTCAGGGCATACGCCAAAAGCAGCAGCACTATGGGCAGCGGCAGGCGCGAGGCGCTCAGGGATGCGCGCCAGCGCGTGGGGCCTGGCGCCGGTGCCGGCCCCACGCTGTTGTCCCAGAAACCCCAGGTGGCCACCGTCATCATCGAACACAGCGCGCCCAGGGTCAGCCAGGTAGCGGCCAGTCCCTGTGCGATCAGCATCGGCACCACGGTGGCGGCGGCGACGATGCCCAGGCCGACGCCGCTGAAGATGATGCCGCCGACCCGGCCGCGGCGCGCCACGCTGGTGGCCGGCAGGATCAGCACCGGCGCCTGCACCATCAGGATGGCGCCGCAAGCGCCGGCCACTGTGCGCCATACAAGAAACCAGTGGATGCCGCCGCCGTGCCAGCCGCAGGCGAAAAAACTGAGCGAGACCAGCAGCATCGCCAGCCGCACCATCTGCCCCGGCGCCAGCCTTCTCGCCAGCAGCGCCGCGACAAAGATGCCGGCGAAGTAGCCGGTCAGGTTGGCAGCCCCCAGCCAGCCCGCTTCCTGGCGGCTGAACCAGTGCTGCTGCACCAGCAAGGGCAGGATGGCGACATAGGCAAAGCGGCCGATGCCGACGCCGGTGAGGGTGGCGGCCAGCCCGCACAGGCCGGGAAACCAGGCGCCCTGATTCGCCGCGGGACGGGCGGCCGTGCTGGCTGTGGCGTCCATCTAGCTGCGGCTGAAAGCGGGGCAGTTGGCGGGATCGGTTTCCAGGCGACGCACGCGGGCCGGCGCCGCCGCTTCGAAACCGAGCGGCGCGGCCGCCATCGGCGCTGGCGTCGGCACCGCGCTGAGCGAAGGCGGCGCCACCGCCGTCTCGACCGGCTCGTCCTCGTGCACGCCCTGCAGCTCTTCCTGTGCCATCTGCAAGCGCATATTGCGCTCGGCGATCGCATCGAACATGCGGCCCACCGCGCGGCCGGCATCGACCATGGTGGTGGAATTGGCGCCCGGCCGCGGCAGCACGAAGGTATAGAATTTGCAGCCTTCGACCAGGGTGCCCAGCGCCCACAAGGTGGTTTGCGCCGTGCCGTCTTTCGCCACCACGTTCATGTTGCGGTCGACCGTGATGCCGCCCGGGTGGAACTGGCCGTTCATGAACGGCCGCACGATGCCGTGTTCGACCAGCTGGCGCATCAGCGGCGACTTGTCTTCCATCGGCCCCGGCAGCGATGCGCGGCCGCGCACCAGCACGTTGGCGCGCTCGCTGTCGCCGTCCCAGTATCCGTTGACGACGAAGGAAGCGCCGCTTTCATCGAGCTCGCACCTGGCGCCCGGACCGAAATCGGCGCGCACGGTGCCGGCATCCATCAGCGCCAGCAGCTGGGCGATGCGCTCCTTGGGCGGACCGACGGCGAGGCGGTTCATGATGGGCAAAAATTCGCTCAGCACCCAGCGGTGCGAATGTTCGTACAAGCCGCCGAAATCGATTGCGGCGCGCACCACGTCGCGCACGTCGCGCAGCACGTCGCAGGCCGATTTGAGAGGGCTGTCGAGATTGCCCTGCAGCGCGTGCTCGACATCTTTCCACATGTGGCCGCGCAGCCAGTCGTCGAACTGGCGGCGGCTTTTAAGGGCCAGCGGCGGCACCGGGTCAACCAGCTTGTCCCAGGTCAGCTGCTCGCGCTTGTCGACGTGGCGGTCGACCAGCACCTGGCGCGCATGCGCGCTGTCGGCGGCTAAAAACTCATTGGAAAACATCAGGGCGGCGATCTTGTCGCGCTTCGCGTGCAGCCAGGCGAAACAGTAGGCGAACTGCATGTCGGCCCACAGCAGGGGGATGATCTGCTTTTCGAAATCGAGCTGGCCGCCGTCGGCTTGGGCCCGCAATTCTTCCAGCTTGGTAAATGTGAGAAATTTCGGCTTGTATTGGCCGAACACGCCCTTTTGATTGACGGCGCGCGCCGTCAACGGCAGGCCGGAGCGCGAATACAGCAGGATTCTCGGCTCCTGGCCGGAGGGGCGGTAGCGCAGGCGTCCGGCCGGCTGCAGCTTGCCGGCACTCTCGAACTTGCCGCCGCGGCCCTGGGTCAGCTGGGCGATCAGATCGAAACTGGTCAGACCCATGCCCTCGATGGCGACGGTGTCGCCGGCCATCACGCTGGAGGTGGCGTTGCGGATCGGGTAGGGTTCCAGCACCAGTTGCAGGCGCGGGTTGCGCTGGCGGGCGGCGTCGACCTGCCCCGTCAACTTTTTTTCGCTGTTCGACAGCACCTTGCGGGCATGGCCGGTGGTCAGATAGACGAAGTCGGCGGGAAAATTGCAGCCGTCGTAGGCCACCTGCCAGCGCTGCTTGTCCCACTGCAGATTGTCGACGCCGGCGTAGTTGTGCAGATAGATCGTCAGGTGCGGCGGCGCCATTTTTTTCAAATATTCAAAACCCCAGCGCAGGTAATCGCCGAACAAGGCGCGTGAGTAATATCCGTTGCGGTCGATCTCGATCTTGGCGTCGGTGCCCTTGCCCAGCGCGCTGTTCTTGCTGATCAACCAGTCGGCAAAGGACGGCCCGTACAGCAATGGCCCGGCGCCGCGCACGGTGTCGTCGGAAAACTGGGTCATCTGGCAAGCGACCGTGTTGACCAGCAGATGATCGGCCTGGTCGGTGGTGTGGCAGCCCGGACCGAATTCCTTGCTGTCGAACAGGTACAGCTCGAGCGGCGTGGCCGAGGCGTCGTTACGGGCGTAGGCAATGATGCGGTCGAATACGGAAATGCCACGGGGACCAAGGCCGATGATCGCGATCTTGTACATGAATTCCTCTTTTGGTAGGAGTGGGACGAACTGCAGGCGGGACGATCGGGAAAAAATTTATTTCCGAGAGGGAATGATAAGAGGCCCTGTCCAGAAGGCATTGCGCCTCGACAAAGGATGCCGCCATCGCCGATCGCTGTGCAGTTGCGCTATCGCAAAAACTCAATCGGCAGGCTGGGTAAAGTGGATACCGTTGTTAAATTTCCCGGAGGAAACATGAAAACCCTGCACACCGCCATCCTGTCCATCGCCATCGCCGCCTGCGCCGCCCCGGTGTTGGCTTTCGCGTCCGAGCCGGCCGAGAAGGACGCCATCGCCATGGTCGAAAAAGGCGCCGCCTTCATGAAGACGTCGAACAAGGATGAAATGATCAAGCGCATCAATGCCAAGGATCCCGAATTCGTCCAGGGCGCCCTGTATCTGACCATGCGCGATGCAAAAGGGGTGATTCTGGCCAATCCCGTCAATGCGGCGATGATCGGCAAGGACCTGGTCGACGTGCCCGACGCCGACGGCAAGCCGTTCCGCCGCGAGATCCTGGAGCTGGCCAAGAAAAAGGGCAAGGGCTGGGTGGATTACAAGTTCAAGAACCCGGCCAGCGGCAAGGTCGAGGCCAAGACGACGTATATCCAGCTGGTCGGCGACGTCACCCTGGAAGCGGGCATCTACAAAAAGTAAGCGCTTATAACGTCACATCCACACGCGGGAGGCAGCATGCTGAGCAAATTGCGCATAGGTCCTAAATTGTTGTTGGCGCCGGGACTGGTGCTGATCTTGCTGGTCGTCACCGCCGGCAGCGCCTGGTACGGCATGGTGCGGCAGAATGCATCGCTGGAAAACCTGGTGCAGGTGCGGGCGGCGCGCCTGAAAGCAACTGCGGATGTGGCGGGCGATGCCAAGTATGCCCACGCCAATATCTACCAGCTGCTGGCGTGGATCAACGGCAGCTTCGCCAAGGCGCGTGTCGACGGCCTCACCCTCGATATCGGCCGCAAGCACGCCGACATCGCCGCCCAGCTGACGGCGCTGGGGTCAGTGGCGGACGCCGGCGAGAAAAAGGTGATCGAGGCCAGCGCGGCGGCCCTGGCGGCTTACCGCAAGAGCGTGCAGCAAACCATCGAACTGGCCCAGGTGGACCAGTCGACGGCGACGGCGTCGATGAGCAAGGCAGAAAAAGAGTTCAATATTCTGCACGCCCAGCTCGACCAGCTGGCCTCGATGGAGCGGCAGCTGTCGGAAACCGCGTTCGCCGCCGCCAAGGCCGATTACCGCAACTTGGTGATGACGATGGCGGCGCTGGTGCTGCTGTCGATCGGCCTGTCGCTGGTGGCGACCATGCTGGTACGGCGCGCGATGCTGCGCGATATACGCGATATCGCCGATGTGGTGGCGGAACTGGCCGAGGGCCGCCTGGCGAAAGGACAGGCCAACACCGGGCGCGACGAGATCGCGGCCACCTCGCGCTCGCTCGACAACACCATCGAAAAGCTGACCAGCAGCCTGCGCACCATCATGGCCTCGGTGCGCTCGATCGACACCGCCTCGCAGGAAATCGCCACCGGCAACCTGGACCTGTCGGCGCGCACCGAAATGCAGGCCGGATCGCTCGAGCAGACCGCCAGCGCCATGGAGACCTTGACGGTGGCGGTGAAGGA
>JACXTT010001529.1_pt1 | contig 38343 bp, 34 predicted proteins | sample 9270951 | NCBI WGS metagenome assembly JACXTT01 (sample SAMN15532306, study PRJNA645909) | rock metagenome | isolation source: weathered quartz diorite | place: Puerto Rico | collected 2017-06-21
GGCAGCTTTCGGCAGCGCCGCACGCCGCTTGGCGAGCTCGGCGTCGGCGACCTCGAGCCGGATCGAACGCGCGGCAACATCGACGGTGATGTTGTCGCCCGTCCTGACCAAGCCCAGCGTCCCGCCGACGTAGGATTCCGGCGAGACGTGCAGGATGCAGGCGCCGTAGCTGGTGCCGGACATCCGCGCATCCGAGATGCGGATCATGTCGCGCACGCCCTCTTTCAGAAGCTTCTTTGGGATCGGCAGCATGCCCCATTCGGGCATCCCGGGACCGCCTTGCGGCCCGGCGTTGCGCAACACCAGGACCGTGTCGGCGGTGACGTCGAGATCCTCGCGATCGATGTTGGCCTTGAGCGCCGGATAGTCGTCGAACACCAGCGCCGGGCCGGTGTGCTTGAGAAGCCGCGGCGCACACGCCGACGGCTTCATCACGCAACCGTCGGGCGCGAGATTGCCTTTCAGCAGCGCGAGCGCGCCCTCCTGGTAGATCGCCTTGTCGAGCGGACGGATGACGTCGTCGTTGTAGACCTCGGCGCCCTGCAGGGCCTCGGCCCACGGCTTGCCCGAGGCGTTGATCTGCGACAGATCGAGAAGGCTCGTCAGGCGCGACATCAACCCGATCAGGCCGCCCGCGTAATAGAAGTCCTCCATCAAATAGGTGTCGCCGGAAGGCCGAATGTTCGCGATCACCGGCACCTTGCGGCTCGCGGCATCGAAGTCTTCAAGCCCGATATCGTGGCCGGCGCGGCGCGCCATCGCCAGGATATGGATCACGGCGTTGGTCGAGCAGCCCATCGCCATGGCGACAACGATGGCGTTGAGGAACGCCGTCCTGGTCATGATCCGGGTCGGCGTCAGGTCCTCCCAGACCATGTCGACCACGCGGCGGCCGGCGGCCGCGCACATCCGCACATGGTTGCTGTCGGCGGCCGGGATCGACGATGTGCCAGGGAGCGACATGCCGAGCACGTCGGCGAGCGCGGTCATGGTCGCGGCCGTGCCCATGGTCATGCAGACGCCGTAGCTGCGGGCGATGCCCTCCTCCATCTCGCCCCAATCCTTGGCCGAGATGTTGCCGGCCCGGCGCTCGTCCCAGTACTTCCAGGCGTCCGAACCCGAGCCCAAGGTCTTGCCATGCCAGTTGCCGCGCAGCATCGGTCCGGCCGGCACGAAGATCGCCGGCACGCCGGCGCTGATGGCGCCCAGGATCAGGCCGGGCGTGGTCTTGTCGCAGCCTCCCATCAACACCACGCCATCGACCGGCTGGGAACGGATCAGCTCCTCGGTCTCCATGGCAAGGAAATTCCGATACAGCATCGTGGTCGGCTTCACCGTCGACTCCGACAGCGAAATCGCCGGCATCTCCACCGGAAACCCGCCGCCCTGAAGCACGCCGCGCTTGATGTCATCGACGCGGGTCTTGAAGTGCGCATGGCACTGGGCGAAGTCCGACCACGTGTTGATGATGCCGATGACCGGCTTGCCGACGAATTCCTCCGCGGCGTAGCCGATCTGGTTCATGCGCGAGCGATGACCGAATGACCGCAGGTCGTCGGGCGCAAACCAGCGGGCAGAGCGCAGCGTATCGGGTGATTTCTTCATGATGTTCGTTCGTTGCAAGCTGCCTGGATCGCAATAACCACGCGGCTTTTCGCGGGGTCACGCGATTGTCGGTACCCCAAGGGCAATCTGCCGTCAACAACTAATGCATTAGTTTGACTTTCTATTGCATCAGGCCGATAAAGGGCCATGCCCTCGACAGCCCGTCTCAATCGCAGCCGAGCCGCAGCCCTGGAGTCCTCGGCCGGCGCGGCCGCGCAGGTCTACGACCGGCTGCGGACGGAAATCCTCTCGCTGCGCATGGAGCCCGGCACGACCGTCAACCGGTTGAAGCTGCAGCGGCAATTCGGGCTCAGCTCGACGCCGGTCCGCGATGCCCTGATGCGGCTCGGCGAGGACGGGCTCGTCGAAATCGTCGCGCAGAGCGCCACGCGGGTGAGCCTGATCGACATCGACAAGGCGCGGCAGGCGCAGTTCCTGCGGCGCGCGCTGGAGCAGGAGGTGGTCGAAACCATCTGCGCGTCGGCGGACCGCACCGTGGCTCAGGAGCTCAAGTCGTTGATTCAGCAGCAGACGCACGCAGCGATGCGCGAGGATCTGTCGCTGTTCGACGAGCTCGACCGCGAATTTCATCGCTCGCTGTTCGACGCCGCCGGCATGGTCGGCCTGTTTCAGCTGGTCCGGCGTCAGAGCGGCCACATCGATCGCATCCGCCGGCTCCACCTGCCCCATTCGGGAAAGATGCAGGAGGTGATCCGCGATCACAGCAGGATCGTGAAGGCGCTGGTGGCAGGCGATGCCGCCGCGGCGCGGCAATTCATGCGCGATCATCTCTCGCAATCGCTGGCGTACAGTCCGAGACTTCGCGAACAACACCCGGGCTATTTCAAGTTATGATCGGAATGCAAACGCAGCCGGTTGACGCAGCACGAGAAGCGACCGGTCGTAGGAGGAAACGAACATGCTTTCACATGGCCGCGGCTTCGCTCTTCTTGCTGTCGCGCTGCTGTTGAGTGTCCCGACGGGTTTCGCAGCAGCGCAGCCCATCACCAAAGCGGTCACGATCGTGGTGCCCTATTCGGCGGGCGGCGGCACCGACACCGTCGCGCGCCTGATCGGCGATCAGATGTCACGGGCCCTGGGCCAGGCCGTGCTGATCGAGAACGTGGTCGGAGCCGGCGGCACCAGGGCCAATGAGCGCGTCGCCCGCTCCGAGCCCGATGGCACGACGGTCCTGATCAACCACGTTGCGCTGCTTGCCGCGCCAAGCCTGTTCACCAACCTTCGCTACGATACACAGACCGCCTTCGAGGCTGTCGGTCTCGTCAACAACGCGCCCATGGTCCTGATCGGCCGCAAATCGATCCCCGGGCAACATCCCAAAGACTTCATCGAATGGATCAAGTCGCACGGCGCCAAGGCGAATTTCGCGCATGGCGGCGTGGGCACCAACAGTCACCTCTGTGCGGTCATGATGGGAAACGTATTCGGCTTCAAGCCGACATTCGTGGCCTATCGCGGATCGGCTCCCGCGATCAACGACCTGATGGCGAACCAGGTCGACCTGCTTTGGGACCAGGTGACGAACGGGCTGCCGCAGATCCAGGCCGGCATGCTGCACGGGATCGCGATCACGTCGACGCAGCGGCTGGACGAGCTGAAGGACGTGCCGACCACAGCAGAGCTCGGCATGCCGGAGATCAACTACACGATGTGGCACGGTCTTTACGTGGCGAAAGGCACTCCGCAGCCGAAGATTGCCGCGCTGAACGACGCGCTGCGCAAGGCGCTGGCCGACCGGGGTGTCGTGGCGAAGCTGAAGGCGCTCGGGACGCTGCCGTTCCCATTGGCCGAGCAGTCTCCGGAGGCCCACGCCCGACTGTTTGCGGCGGACTTCCCTCGCGTGGCCAAGCTCGTCGAAAGCTCCGGCGCCAAGCCAAGCGAGGCGCAATAGAACTGCGAGGCAGTTGCCCATAACAGGCGCAGAGACAGAGGACTGGCTGGCGACGCAGTGTTGATCGGACCGGTCTCTGGCTGGAATTCCCTGCCAACAGGGAATTTATCAGGGAAATTGTCGCTGCCATTGGGCGCTTGCAGAGACGGCAGAGCCCTGGACCCACGCAAATTCAAGGCTTCGCGCCTAAAATCCCTACACAGAGGAACAGGGAAGTCCGGGAACAAAACAGCGAATGCCAAAATAGGATCAGCGAATTCCGCTCGTATTTTGCCGTCGCCCCATGATCTGCGCAGCCCTCGTTTCACTCGCCGATTTGAACCTGCGAACCGGCCGTTATGAGCGGTCTTGTCGAACTGGCAAAGTCAGATAGATCCGCGAGTTTTCATCATGTTCGACGTCGTTTGTTCGCGTCTGTTCACGGGGTTTCTGTGGTCTATCTGTGGTCCGTTCCTCGTTAGTGTACTGTGCGGCCAGCTGAATTAACGTCCGTGAGATCTAAGACGAATCGTCGCATCCTAAAGTGCCAAGCATTGCGATTTGCCACGTGCTACTACAGCGCTGCCACTGCTCTCACTTCGATCAAGAACTCTTCACGCACAAGCCGGTCGATCATGAGCAGCGTGTTGGGTGGATAGGCGTTGCCTGGAAACAGTCGCGGGAATTCGCGCATCCGGTATTGCATGAATTTCGGGACGTCCTGCGAATGCACCAGATAGGTCGTAAACTCGACGATGTTCGCAAAGCTCGCCCCCTGCGATTGCAAGGCTGCACCGATATTGGCGAAGGTCAGGACGCATTGAGCGTCGAAGTCGGCCGGGATCGTACCGTCCTTGGCGGCGCCGACCTGTCCCGCGATAAACAGGAATTCGGACGCCTTGGCGCCCGTGATCTGCGAATACTGCCCCAGCGGTTTGCCGAGGCTGTCGGGATTGAGAAATTGGATTTGCGGCATGGGCGGCTCCGGATCAGTCGGTTAAGGGTGCAGGCAGTCTTGCAACACTAGCGCAACGCGGGACGCCCGGCAGCCTGCCAGGGGAACAGCAACGCGATTTGGGATTGCAGCGCTCCGCTTTCAACTGGCATCAGGCGCGCATTTCGCGCCGGTGCCTATTTCAAGCGCCCCCCTGCTTCCCTGATGATGCTGAGATCTGAGTATTTTTCGACATCGATGCTGTTCTTCAGGAAGCCGATTTCCTTTTGAAGATTGATGTTGGACTGCATCGCCTGCAGATTGGGAAGCCCGTCCGGATCGCGATAGTTGTCCTTTTTGGTGAACACCCAGCCGGCGAAGAAGTGCGGCGGCTGTCTGGTGAATTTCGAGACAATCCCGACCACCTCGTCGTGATTGGCAGGATCGAGATAGAATCGGCGGGCGCGCAGCACATCCGACATGAAGTCGACCATGGCGGCGCGGTGCTGTTGCAGGAAGCCGGTGCGTGCGGCCCAAAGCAGCGTCTGGGTGCGGCCGACATACTCGCCCTGCGTGAAAAGCTTCCGCGAGATTTTTTGCAGATCGGGATCATAGGCGAACGGGATGACCGCCGGAATGAGGTCGACTTTGCGCTCAGCCAACATGGCTTTCATGGTCGGAAGGGCCGCCTCCACAACTGTGTAATCTCGCTTGTCCTCCATGTTGTGCCGCCGCAGCGCGACCCGCATCGCGATGTCGAGGGCGCCACCGACTCCATTGGAGGCCAGGACCTTGCCTTTAAGATCGGTGATGGACCGGATCGGGCTGTCATTCAGAACCAGATAGCCATCTTCGAAATATCCCGGAGCGTTGCCCTGAAAGTCGTCGGCGATGGCGCGCAGGTCGTGCATCTGGCCATTTTCGATCGCGGTCGCGAACGATGAATAGGCGAGCAACGCGATGTCGAGCTCACCGGTCGCGATGGCGAGCACCATCGGCGAACTGCCGTTGAAGCGAAGCGGCTCCAACGTGTAGCTCTTCCCGAGATGCTGGGCGATACCGTCCTTGGCAAACAGAATAGGCGCGAGGTTCGCCGGGGCGGCAATCCATCCGATACGGATTTTGACCGGATCTGCGGCGTGCGCCGCTTGCTGTCCGAACGTCGCGAGCACGGCCAGAAGCGCGCCGGCCAACAGTTTCAGACGCTTCATTGCAGCCTCCCGCATCGACAGCGGCCTACGGCAATGGACTTCACGATACAGGCAATGAAGGCGACTGTCACGGCCGCAGCAGCGGCGCGCATCGATATGACGGCGACGCATCCGGATGAGTGGCTGCGGTTTCTTGACTTGTCCGTAAAGCACACGCGATAGTCTTCGCGATCCCGGTCGCGCCGATTTCAGCGCATCCGCATCGAATGACAGGGTTCGACGCCCTCGCATTTGCTTCGCAGGAGGAACGATGCCGGAGAAACAGCAGGGCGCGTTGCGTGCCGGCTACGCGCACGACATGACCGCGCTCAACGCAATCCATCAGGCTCTGCGGGACGCCGATATCAGCTTCGCGGCCTATCTGCCAGACACCTTGAACTATCCGCTGGCCAGGCTTCTCGAAACCGACCCGGGGATGATCTGCGTCAATTGCGCGCGCGAGGACGAAGGGGTCGCGATGGCGATGGGCGCTTTTCTCGGCGGGCGCTGGCCGGTGCTGCTGACGGAAGGCTCCGGCCTCGGACTGTCGGCTCTGATCCTCGCCCGTGGGATCGTGCAACGTACCCCGCTGTTGATCCTGGCCAGCCACAACAGCGCGCTCGGCGAACGTCATGACTATATCGCCGCGACCCGCCGCGTCACCGAGCCGCTGCTGGACGCACTCAACATCCCCTATGTGATCGCGATGAGCGGCGAGCAGGCGCCATTGCTGATACGCGAAGCCCAGCTTTCGGTGCGTGGAGACCGGCGTCCAGTTGCCGTGCTATTTCCGCGTCATTCGCTGCATGTCCCGGAGGCATCATGACGCGTCAGGAAGTTCTGGAAATTTTTGCACGCTATCGCGGCGAGTCTCCGGCGATCACCGGCCCGAGCTTCGGCGGACGCATCCTCTACACGATCGATCACCGGCCGGCGACGCTCTACAACATGGAACTCGGCTACCCGACCGCGATGTTCCTCGGCCTGGCTCTGTGCTTGCCGAGCGAGCGCATTTTCGTCATCGAGGGTGACGGCTCGATGCTGGCGGGCCTGAGCGTGCTGACGACCATCGCGCGCTACCGGCCGCGCAACCTCGTCGTGATCGTCGTCGACAATCACGCCTATGTCACAACCGGCAGTCTTCCGTCAGCGACCGCAAATGCAAATGGCACGGATCTGGTCGCCATGGCCAAGGGAGCCGGCATCGAGAAAGCGTTTCGAGCGACCGATCCCGGCGGGTTCGAGCAAAGCATGAAACGCTTGATCGCCGAAGACGGCCCCTTCTTCATTGTCGCCGATGTCGAAAAGGAAGATCTGGCCTCGGTCGGAAAATCCAAGGCGATGCCGTTCGACATCGTTGAATCCTGTGTGCGCTTTCGGCGTACGCTCGAAGACCGCGGGCTGGTTCCCCCGATCTGGGCCATTTGACTCGAAGTTGCCCAATGAGTGGACAAGCGCGAACAGCCTCGACTATCCAAATTTCGCGCGCGCCTCATCGAGCAGTTCGGCGATGTCCGCAAAGCCGACGAAAATTTGCAGGGCTGCGACGTTCGAAAGATTGAACGTGTGCTCGCCGCAGGTCTTTCACGGAGAGAAGGATATGGACGCAACCAACCGCAGCAACAAGGTCCGGATTGCCCATCTGTCCGGCCCGACAGCGACCATCCAGAACACCCCGCCGCTCGTCACCTCGAACAAGGCGCGCGCCAAGCGCGGCCTGCCTCTGCTTACGGACGTCGACGGCGGAGCGGTCAGGCATGACGCACTGCGTCTGCAGCGGCTTGCGGCACCTGCCAGGATCTATGTCGAACAGTTTTCCGCCCACCCGCTGGAGTCCGACGCGGCTGAGCTTTACGGGCCACCCGACGGATACATCGGATCGGATGGCATATTCCAGAATCAGCGACGCAGCGACAGCGACAGGCCGGTCTACGAAATCGAGCTCAGGCCGGAGGACGGCCTCTACCCGCTGCCGTATATGGCTGTGCAGGCAGACGGAACAGCCTGGGAAGAAGAATGCACGGCACCCGGCGCCCTGACCGGCCGGCAGGGCTTCTTTCCGGACGGCTCGCGAAGCTTCGAAGAGATCGATCGCATGTCGATCGGCACCGACGGCAAGGCGAGCCTGCTGTCGTCGATCGCCACAATCGACTTCTACCGCGGGGTGCCGCCGGGCGGCTTCACCAAAGGCCTGCCGGCGCACCAGCGAAAGGACAAAGGCGAAGGCGACATCCCTCCCGAGACCCGCGGCCGGCACTACTTCGGCTACAAGCCCTATCACCTCTCAATCATGCCGCCGCGCCAGGCGCTCGCCAAGGTCACCAATGACATGCAGGCGCTCGCCGCCAGCGGCGACTATGACGGATTGATCTGGACCCAGGGCAGCCCGCAGATCGAGGAGAGCGCCTATTGGTTCAATCTGCTGATCGACACCACTTTGCCGATCTGCTGCAACGCGGCGCAGCGTCCGCAGGGCCAGAACAGCGCCGATGGTCCCGCGAACATCGTCGACTCCGCGCGTTTCATCAAATCGAGAATCTGGGCCGACGAGCACGGCCGCAACCGTTGCGGCGTGGTGGTGATCCAGGAGCAGCAAATGTTCGCGGCGCGCGAGGTCGCAAAGGTCGACGCCCGTCCCGGCGGCTACGTGGCGACCGGAGGCCACGGCGGCATTGTCGGCAATATCAGCCACACCGGACGGCTCGCGCTGACCTATCTGCCGGTGTTCAAACACACCTATCAGTCAGAACTGAAGCTCAGCTCACTGCCAAGTTCGGTCAAGGCGGCAACGAAGGGACCGCGCGGCATCGAGATGATCGATATCGCGGTGAAGGACGCGCAAGGCAAGCTACTGCCGGACGCCATTCCCGTTGTTACGATCACGACCGACGGGAGCTACTCGGCCATGGACTACGACCATGATCCGGTCTCAGAAGGCGATCTGATGGCCGCGATCGAGCGCAAGCTTGGCCTTCGGAAACTCACCGGCTTTGTCAACCAGGGGCTTGTGCCTTACGGCATGACACCGGCGACGGCGCGCCACGACCTCCTGATCAAAGCCACGTTGAGCGGAATTCCGGTCGCCAGGGCGGGGCGCGGCGCATCGATGGGATTTGCCGATCCTCACGAATTTCAGATTGCTGCGACCAATCTGACCGCGACCAAGGCCAGGCTTCTGCTGATGGCCTGTCTCCTGAAGTTCGGCAGCCTGCCGGCGGCAAAGGATCCCGACAAGCCGACGCGCCAAGAACTGGACGCCACCTGCAAGGCGGTCGCGGCCTATCAGGCGGTCTTCAACACGCATTGAACGGCCGGCATGGCAGCGCGCCTGTTCCGGGGGGTGGCAATCGGCGCATTGCAAATGCCAGAATGTCCGGGACCAAACAAAAAATGTATGGGGAACCCGCGCCTTGAATCACCCCGACCTGTCGCCCGAACAGCGGACATGGTTCGAGTCCGCGTCCTCCTTGATCGACGTCGAAAGCCTCTACCGGCTCAACCGCGAGATCACCGCCATTCATAGCCCCACCGGGCGCGAGCGAGCGGCCAGCGAATACATGGTGCGCCACCTCGCCGGCATCGGCCTCGAGGCTACGTATCAGGCAATGGGTGAGATGTCGGGCAACGCGATCGGTCGCATCCGCGGCAGTGGCGGTGGACCTTCGCTCCTGCTTTACGCGCCGATCGACACGCATCTCGATGCGACCAGCGATGATATCCCCTGGGTCGGGTCGCGGCTGCGTCCCGACATGGTGCCCGAGGTGCGCCAGGAGGACGGGCTGCTGATCGGGCTTGGCGCATCCAATCCCAAGGCCATGGTGACGACGCTCGCCGAGACCGTGCGCGTGGTGAAGGCTGCCAAGGTACCGCTCAAAGGCGATCTCTATGTGGCCTATGCCGGCGGCGGCATGCCGGTGGATCTGGCAGCGCCTGGCAACCGCGGGCTGAGCGACGGCGTTTCCCATCTGCTGACCCGCGGCGTGCATACCGATTTCGCGCTGGTGATGAAGCCGGGCAACGCGGTCTATCACGAGGAGCCTGGTCTCTGCTGGTTCAAGGTCTCGGTCAAAGGCACGATGGGCTATGCCGGCATGCCGTATGGGCTGCCGAACTTCCGCAGCTCGATCGCTCCGGCTGCGAGAGTCATCCTGGAGCTGCACGACTGGCTGCCACGCTACACTGAACGCAACAGCTCGGGTCAGGTCGCGCCGCGAGGCTGGATTGCAGCGGTTCGTTCGGGCTGGCCGGAACGCGTTTCGTTTCCATCGGCCACGACCGAGATCTACCTCGATGTCCGCTGCAGCCCGCGCACGCCGCCCGCCGAGGTCAAGGCACAGTTCGAGGGGGCCATCGCCGGCATCCTGTCGCGCTATCCCGACATCGATCTCGAGTGGGACATGACGGCCTCGCTGCCCGGCGCATCGACCGATCCGGAAAACTGGATCATCCGCTCGGCGGTGCGCGCCTGGGAGCATGTCGAAGGCAAGCCGCATCCGGAACCGCCGCGCACCAGCGGCCAGACCGACATTTCGATGATCCGCAACCTCGGCATCCCGACAGCGCGCACCGGCTGGGTCAGCTCGCCGGCAAAAACACCGGATGAATATCGTCAGGGCCTCGGCGGCATGGGCGTATCCTATCCGCCGGACTTCGCCGTGACCTGCCGCAAGCTCGTCTACTCGATCATCGATACCTGCACGCGTACGCGCGCAGAGGTCGGCTGCTTGCGGAAGACCTGAGGACGGCGAATAATGTTACGAACGGAGAATTCGCCATGGCTGCGACGGCGCCGGAGAGCAAGTTCATCACCGTCGAGGGTGTGAAGGTTCACTACCAGGAGCTGGGCAGCGGCTATCCGGTCATCTGCATCCACGGCGCCGGACCGGGTGCCAGCGCCGAAAGCAATTTCAAGCTCAACGCCGGGCCATTTTCGGAAAAGTTCCGCATCGTGCTTTACGACATGCCGCAGTACGGCAAGAGCGCCAAGATCGTGCTGACCGAGCCGCGGCTGAAGTACAACGCGCGCATTCTCAACGGCTTCATGGCAGCCCTCGGCATCGACAAGGCGCACATCGTCGGCAACTCGATGGGCGGCCAGGTCGCGATGAAACTCGGCATCGACTATCCCGACCGGCTGACCAAGGTCGTGATCATCGGCAGCACGCCGATGCCGCCGATCTTCGCGCCGTTCCCAGTCGAGGGGATCAAGATGATCGCGCGCTACTACAAGGGCACCGGCCCGAGCCGCGAGAAGCTGCGCGACCTGCTGCAGACGATCGTCTACGACTCCTCATTCCTGACCGACGAAATCTTCGAGGAGCGCTACAAGGCCAGCACCGATCCGGAAACCGTCGAGCTGTTCGGCAAGAAGCAAGGCGAGATTCCGCGCGAAAACCTGATCGCCGAACTTCCCAAACTGAAAGCCAAGCTGCTGGCGGTCTGGGGCATGGACGACCGCTTCGGCGCGCTGGACGTGGGGCTGCAACTCACCAGAATGGTGCCGGATGCGCGGATGCACATCTTCACCAAGTGCGGACATTGGGCCCAGGTCGAGCACGCCGCCGCATTTAATCGGCTGGTGCTCGATTTCCTGGAGCATTGACAGGCGCTGCAGATCGAGGACTTAAGAAATGACAGATCAGTCAGCATCTCCGGTCCAGGATGAATCGGCCCTTCCCGGCAAGGGCGACGAGGCCCCGCGCCGGCCGTGGCGGGCCTACTTCGAGGCCGAACTCGGGTTCCGCAACCACTGGTACCCGGCATTCTTCAGCCGCCAATTGGCCGAGGGCGAATGCCGGGGCCAGGTCATCCTCGGCGAGCGGATCCTGTTCAAACGCATCGACGGCAAGGTCTACGCGATCGAAGACCGCTGCCTGCATCGCGGCGTGCCGCTTTCGGTGCGTCCGGAGTGCTACACCAAGAACACCATCAGCTGCTGGTATCACGGTTTTACCTACGACCTTCGCGACGGCAATCTGGTGGCGATCATCACCGATCCTGAAAGCCCGCTGATCGGCCGAAACAAACTGAAGTCCTATCCGGTCGAGGAGCACAAAAATTTGGTGTTCATCTTCATCGGCGACGCGGCACCGCATCCGATCGCGCTCGACCTGCAGCCCGGATTTCTCGACGACGGTCTTGCGATCTATCCCAGTGGCGAGCACGAAATCGTCAAGAGCAACTGGCGTCTCGCGGCCGAGAATGGCGTGGACGCGTCGCACATCTACATCCACCGCAATTCGGCGCTGATCAACGCGGCCCGGCGGCCATTGCCGCTGTCGACCTATTTCCTGACACGCGAAGGCATGGTGGTCGAACAGGACGGCGCACCGAAAGGCGTGGTCAAGGGTGTCGGACGACGCACCGCGGTATGGGAGACCGAGATCGAAGGGGTCAAGATCGCAAGCCAATACCGGCCCGGCGTGAACACTGATCAACGCAACGTCACCGACACATCGCTTTGGCTTCCCTGCGGCCTTAAGGTCGATCCGTTCCCGAGGCCCGGCACCATCCAATACGAATGGTACGTGCCTCAGGATGAACAGTCGCACCACTACATCGTCACCTGGGGTCAGCGGGTGGAAGACGAGCAGCAATGCGAGCAGTTCTTCCGCGAGATGGACGTGATCTGGAAGGAGCTCGTGGTTCACAAGTTCAACAACGAGGACGTGATCGCACGCGAGGCCATGGAGCATTTCTACGCAGACGAGGACGGCTGGAACCAGGAGCAGCTCTATCGGCCTGACGTGGTTATCGCGGAATGGCGCAGGCTTGCGAGCAAGCACAACCGCGGCATACAGCGCAGGCCCGCCGCGCGCGGCAAGACCAGCGCCTGACCCGACAAGGCGGCTTCACCGCTGCACGGCGACCTGAAGTCCAAACTTGCGGGTTATCAAGGCAGCGACCACGACGATACCTGTCGTGATGACGCCGATCACCGCGCTCGCCTCCAGATTCGAAGACGTCGCAAACTGCATCATCAGCAGAGACAGCGTCTGGCTCTTGGCGCTGGCCAGAAAGATAATCGTCGAGATGTCGCGCAGCGCCGAGATAAACACCAGCACAAAGATGCTGACCAGCATTGGCCGGATCAGCGGCAGCACAATCGAATAGAACGTTTGTGTCGGGCTCGCGCCACAGATCCGCGCCGAATGCTCGAGCTCGATTGCAATCTGCCGGATCGAAGTTTTCATCATATGCACGCCGATCGGCATCTGCGCAACGATCATGATTAGGATCAGCGAAGCAAGGCTGCCGTACAGAAACGACAGTATCGGGCTTGCGAGGATCAGCCACAGCATCGACACGCCGAATAGGATGCCCGGGATCGACCACGGCAGCCAGGCCAACAGGTCGACGATGGCGCGGCCCGGCAGCGGCGACCGCACGATCAGATAAGCAACGACTGAATAAGCCAGAACGCCGCTAAATCCGGCACCGATGCTGAGCATCAGGGAGTTTGTCAGCGAGCTCATGAAGATGGGGTCGCCGAGACCCTCGCGCCAATGCCCGAGCGTGTAAGGCGCCGGAATATGGAAAAAGCCGAACAGCTTCATGAATGAGCCGCAGACCAGCATGGCGAGCGGGCACAACAGCGAGATCGCGACCACCAGGAACAGCCCCGCCGACAGCAGCCAGCGCGTCCAGCCGATCTGCAATTGCCGGAAGCTCGCGCCGCGTCCGAGAATGGTGGCGTAGTCATTGCGCGTGCTCAACCGCTGATAGGCGATTGCAATGAACAGCAGGATGAACAGCACGAACGTGCTCAATGCCATTGCGGCGGCGAAGTTCGGCGGTTCCCAGGAAGCCAAGTCATAAATGCGTGTCGAATAGACGTAGATGTCGGACGGCCTGCCGAGCAATTGCTCGACTTCGAACGCTTCGAGGCTCTTGATGAAACCCGCGAGCGTGCCGGTCAGTATGACGGGGGCGAGGATCGGCAAGGTGATGTTCCGGAACACCGCGAACGGACCGGACCCGCAGACGCGACCGACCTCTTCGAACGACGCGTCCAATTGCCGTATGGCGGGGCCGAGCAGGACCACCATCACCGGCACAGACGACGCGACGATATGAACCCATAGGATTCCCCCGATCGAGTAGATGTTGAACACCGGTCCGTGCACGAACGGCAACGACTTCAGCGCTTCGTTGATGAGGCCGTAACGAGGATTGAGCAGCAGGATCCAGCTCAAGGTCACCGGCAATATCGGCACGAAAAAGCTCACCCACATCGCGAATTCGATGAACCGGCCGCCCGGAACCCGGATACGGATGAGGAGCCAGGCGATCAGGAAGCCGACAAAGGCCGCAACCGGCGCCCGCAGCGCCAGCAGGAAGCTGTAGCCGATCGCGCTTCGATTGACGGCGTTTCCGACAAAGGTCTCGTACCACGCGTTCTTGGCAAATGCTCCGAACACGACCACCAGCACGGGCGCAACTGTGACCAACGCGACGAGCGCAAAGATCGCGAGGCCGATCGCAAGCTGCTGAGGCGGCAACACGCGCCACGATGCCGCTGATGCACTCACAGTCGCCAGATCCTGATGCGCATGGGGTCAATCCCAACGAATACCTTGTCTCCCGCAGCCAGTTTCCGATGTTTCTCCACATTCATCGCGATGGTCTGTTCGTCAGCGCCGTTGAGGCGGACCAGGCATTCAAGGCGGCCGCCGTAATACGTCACGTCGGCCACGCAGCCCGCAAGATGGTTTAGCCCGGAGGGCGCCGTGGAGTGCAGCTGCAGATCTTCAGGCCTGATAGTGATTTCCACCGCATCGCCGGCACGTATCATCCCGGCGTCTCCGCTTGTCACCTCGCCACTTGTCACCTCGCCACTTGGCACTTCTCCGCTTGGCACTTCGATGAGGCTGGCCCCGATCTCGAGGCCGAGCATTGCGCCCGTGCTCTTCACTCTGCCGCGCAACCGGATCGTCTCACCGACAAAGCCCTGCGCAAATCGTGTCGCCGGTTGCTCGTACACATTTCGAGGCCGATCAATCTGCTCGATACGACCGAGGTTCATAACGGCGATTCGCGTCGAGAACGCCATCGCCTCCTCCTGATCGTGGGTGACATAGAGCACGGTGGTCGCAAGCCGCGATTGCAGCGACTTGATCTGGGAACGCATCTCCCGGCGCAAGATGGCATCGAGATTGCTCAAAGGCTCGTCGAGAAGCAGCAGGTCCGGCTGATAGACCAGCGCGCGGGCCAGCGCGACCCGCTGCTGCTGTCCGCCGCTCAACGCGGTGGGCATACGAACGCCGAGCCCGTCGAGCTTCACCAGATGAATGAGCTCGGCGACCCTGGCCTCGATCGTGGCGCGAGCGACGCGGCGGATTTTCAGCGGATAGCCGATATTTTCGGCCACTGTCATGTGCGGCCAGATCGCGTAGGACTGGAACACCAGCCCGATGCCGCGGCCTTCCGGCGGCACCATGAGGTTGCGATCGGGACATGCAACAAGCCGGTCCCGGACCCAGATCTCGCCGGCGTCCGCCTGCTCCAGCCCCGCGATCAGCCGCAGCGTCGTGCTCTTGCCGCATCCGCTCGGGCCAAGCAGGGTGAGGACCTCGCCGGCATCGAGATCGAAGGACACGTTGTCGACGACCCGCGTCGCGCCATACGACTTGGTCAGCCCGCGCACCCGCAGAACCGGCGTCTCCGGCGGCCGGGAAGACGCTTTGTCCGTCAGTTCGGCCATCGGATCTGAAACACCCGCGCCTCAGCGTTGGAGCTCTTTCTGCAACATCTCGACGGCCGGCATTCGGATCTTGGAATAGTGCTCGAAGGCATAGTCGTCGACCGGATAGGCGACGCCCGCCTGGGGCCGGACATAGTCCGGCAGATTGGTGCCAGACAGATCTGTGCGCAGTGAAGTCTCCATCATCTGGGCTTCATAGATGGTCTGCGCTTCCTTGGTGCCGAACCAGTTGACAAAAAGCTGAGCCGCGTTCGGATGCGGACCGTTCTTGATCAGCATGACCACGCTGAAGCCGCCCGTCAGCGAGCCCGGCCCGTCCTTCGGATAGACGCGCTCGATCGGCAGGCCCTGCTTGCGGAACATCTCGATCGCAAACTGCACCAAGCCAATTCCGATCGGGTATTCGCCGCGTGCCACCCATTCGGCAAGCTGCCGATTGTCGGCGGTGAGCTTGACCTGCTGATCAAGGAAGAGCTGCTTCAGGTAGTCCTGGCCAAAGAGCGCGGCGAGGTAGCCGGCGGGCGTCTGGCCGGGTCCGGAACGGCGCGGATCGAAGGCAGCGATCTTGCCCTTGTATTGCGGCTTCAACAGATCCTTCCACGAGGCGATTTCGCCCGGCTTGACGATGCTGGTGTTGGCGAACAAGTCGGTCATCACCCATTCGGCGGTTTGAAACGAGCATCGGAAATCGGCCGGCAGACTGGACGAAGGTCCCGCTTCGTTGAGCTTCGGCTTGCCGCCGCGCCACACCGAAGGCTGCCAAAGACCCGGATCGATCAGCTTGCCATTCATGTTTTCGATCTGGCCGCGCGGCGACATCGCCCAACAGGTGGATGTTCCGCCCAGATCCGCATCGATGCTGACTTTGCCGGCTTTGGACTCGGTGTCGACCCGGGTGATCACCTCGCCCGCGAACATGCCAAGGTAGTTGAGCTCGATCCCGTAACGTTTCTTGAATGCGGCGGCGAGTGCGGTCCGCAGTCCCTGGAACGGCGGTCCAGCAACGACGACCTGACCTTCTTCCTTGGCCTTGCGCTGCAACTCTTCCCATTTCGCGGGATCGGGCGTCTGCGCATAGGCCCCGATGCTGGTGGACACAGCGAATGCAAGGCCGAGTATCGAGCCTAACGCTATTGCCGGTTTCATACGCATCGGCGCCATCCCCGTTTGATACCCACCACATCGATCCTAGCGTAGCCATTTGCGACGTCGCAACCCGCCGAATACAGCATGCTACGGATTGCTGCGATGCGTGGACATTCGCGCGAAAATGCCCTCAAAATCGAGCCTGGGACGCCAATCGCGCAAACCCAAGCCAAGCTTGGCATCTGGAGCCTGGGCATGTTGATCCGCTGTACGGTCAATGGCGAGACAGTGGAGTGCGACGCGCCGCCGCGGCTGCTGCTGTCGGATTTCATTCGGCATGAATTGAAGCTCACTGGCACCCATATCGGCTGCGAAATGGGCGTCTGCGGTGCCTGCACGGTGATCGTCGATGACCTCCCGATCCGCTCCTGCCTGATGTTCGCCGTGCAGGCCCACGGCTGCGACGTCCGAACGGTCGAGTCGCTGGCCACTAATGGTGAGCTTTCACCTCTTCAGATCGCCTTCAGCCGGCATCATGCGCTGCAATGCGGCTACTGCACACCAGGCCTCCTGATGACGCTGCAAGCCGCACGCGAGCAAAATATCTGGCCGAAAACCGAAATAGAAGCGCGCGAGCTGCTTTGCGGCCACATGTGCCGCTGCACCGGCTACCAGGGCATGGTCGATCTGATCCTTGAGCAGCCGTCATGAAGCCCGCCGCTTTCGAGATGTATCGGCCGCGCGAACTGACCGAGGCGCTGGAGATCCTTGCGCAACACGGCGATGAGGCTCGACCCATCGCCGGCGGGCAAAGTCTCGTGCCGATGATGAACCTCCGCATCGCAACGCCGGCGGTGTTGATCGACCTCAATACCGTGAAGGAGCTTTCAGGCATTCGCCGCCACGGCAACGTCATTTGCATCGGAGCCATGACACGGCAGCAGAGCCTGCTCAACGACGAGACGATTCATCAGAGCATCCCTCTAATGGCCAAAGCGGCAGCTCACATCGGTCACTACTCGACACGGTGCCGCGGCACGATTGGCGGCAGTCTTGCCAATGCTGATCCATCGTCGGAACTCGCGTTGGTGGCTGTGACCTTGGGCGCCAAGCTCACCGCACGTAGTGCGACGCGGACACGCATCATCGACGCCCAGGATTTCTTCATAGACGCGTTGAAGACGGCGCTCGAGCCCGCGGAAATTCTTGTCGAGGTTACCATTCCGGTCGCTGACAAGGAGACGCAGGTTTCGTTTCACGAGCGCGCACGCCGCCTGGGCGATTTCGCCACGGCGGCGGCGGCCGCCCAACTTTCCCTGGATGGCCCATTACGCATCGGGCTTGGCGCACTCGGCCCCACTCCGTCGGTATGCGGGCGCATCCAGCAGGCATTTCACGACGGACGGCTGCTGCGAGATCTCGATGAAGTCATCGCCGAAGAGATTGCCGGTATCGACGCTATTGCGGATTTGCACACCAGCGCAGCCTACCGACGGAAGCTTGCGGCCCTCTGTCTCGGGGATAGCGTCAGAGAACTGGTCGCCTGATGGATCAGAAAACCAAACTGCTGCGAGCGGAGGACCACCGGCTGCTGACGGGCCTGGGCCGCTTCGTCGACGACGTTCACCTCGATCGCATGGTGCACGGCGCATTCGTCCGCAGTCCCCATGCGCATGCCGAGATCCCGTCCGTCGGCACTGAAGCGGCGAGGAAGGCTGGCGCGATGGCTGTATTCACGGCCGCCGATCTGCCCTTCATCGAGGCCGCGTTGTTCATCCCCCGCTGGCACCCGAGCGTGCGCAAGGCGCTGCCGAAGTTTCTGGCGACGAATCGGGTCCGCTATGTCGGCGAACCGGTCGCGCTGGTCGTCGCAAGAGATCGCTATGTCGCGGAGGACCTAGCCGCGCTGGTGGAGGTCGACTACCGCCCGCTCGAGCCGGTGGCCACCAGCGATGCGGCTCTTGCTCCAAATGCGCCAGTCATCCATGAGGCCTGGCCGGGCAACGTTGCTGCGTCCTTCACCCATGTGATCGGAAACGCGGATGCGGCCATGGCATCGGCACCGCGCCGGCTGCGTCGCCAGTTCCACTACGGCCGCCAGACCGGATTGCCGCTCGAAACGCGCGCCTGCGTTGCCGACTACGATGTCGGACGCAATTCGCTCACCGTCTGGCTTTCGACCCAGGTTCACTATGCGGTCCGTCAGAACCTGTCGATGATCCTTGGCGTCCCGGAGTACGACATTCGTGTCGTGACTGACGATGTCGGCGGCGGTTTCGGCTCCAAGTCCCGTGTGTACCAGGAAGAAATCCTCATCGCGCATGCCAGCCGGGTGCTGCGTCGCCCGGTGAAATGGGTTGAGGATCGCGTTGAGAGCCTGCAGGCCACGACCCACTCGCGGGCATTCGATACCGCGCTTGAAGTCGGCTACACCGACGATGGGCGTATCGTGGCGCTCAAAGGCGGCATCGTGGTCGATATCGGCGCTTATTCATTCACCAGCGGCATCGTGACCGCGGAGGTGGCGTCGAGCCATGCCATGGGGCCGTACAAGATCGCGGACATGGCGATCGAGGTGACCTGCGTTGGCACCAACAAGACGCCGCTTGCGACCTACCGAGGCTCGGGACAGCCCGAGGCGACGTTTCCACTGGAATGCATGATCGATCTCGTCGCCAAGGACCTGAAAATGCCGGCAACGGAGGTCCGCGGCAGAAACCTGATAACCCCGGCCGACCTGCCTTATCCAGTCGATACCAGCTACGCCGGCAAATGCAGGATCGAAAGCGGCGACTTTCCCGCCATGCTGCGGCAGGCGGCCGCCACGAGCGGCTATCACGAGCGCGTCGAGCGTGACGGCGACAGCCGACTGCTCGCATGGGGACTGGCGTTGGGGCTCGAGAGCACCGGTTTCCTCAACTACGAATCGGCGCGCATCCAAGTCGATAACCGCGGTAACGCGCTGGTCTTTTCCGGGCTGACGTCCCACGGCCAGGGACACGCCACGACGCTCGCCCGGGTCTGCGCCAAGGCGCTCGGCATCGAAGAGAGCCGCGTATCGGTGCGCCTTGGCGACACCAGCCTGCTGCCGTTCGGCCGCGGCACGTTTGCGAGCCGTGGCGCAGTCGTCGGGGCGAGCGCGGTTCATGAAGCCGCGACGCGCCTACGCGCACGGGCGCTGACTTACGCCGGTCGTCTTCTGCAATGCGAATCCGCAACCTTGACGATCACGGCAGGCCACATCGTGCGCGACAGCGGCGACGCTACCGCCCTCACCCTGGCTGATGTCGCACGTGCCTTGCTGCCTTATGGGCAACTTTACCAGGCCGGGCGGCTGCTCGAAGAGACTTGTGTCTTCGACACCAAGAACCAATTGACGTTCGCATTATCGGCGCATGTTGCCAGAGTGGCGCTGGATCCACGGAGCGGCGAATATCAGGTACTTGATTATCTCGTTGTCCACGATACCGGCGTGATGCTGGACGAGACCATTGTCAAAGGCCAGATCATTGGCGCGGTGGCCGATGGCGTCGGCGGCACGATGCTGTCGGAGCTTCTGTATGACGAACAAGCGCAGCTCTTGACCGGCAGCCTTGCGGACTACCTCGTCGCCTCGGCAGCCGAGGCGCCCCGCGTCCGGCTGGACCATGTTTCGACGCTGCCGACCACCAATCCGTTGCGCGTTCGCGGTGTCGGCGAAGGCGGCATCATCGCCGTGGCGCCGGCCATCATCAATGCGCTCAGCCGCGCGATCGATCCTGGCGGCATCGGCATCGAGCAGACGCTGTTCCGGCTGCCGCTGCGGCCGGATGTGATTCTCGCCGCGCTCGATCGCCAGCGGGCCACGGCTTCCCGATGAGCAAAGCGGCGGCATCGACATACGAACGCCTGCTGCGGCCGCTGCTGTTTCAGCTCGATGCCGAAACCGCCCATCGTCTGGCCCAATTTGCCCTGCAACGCGATTTTCCCTGGTCGCTGCTGCCCTCCCGGGATGACGGCAGCCGTTTGGCCGTGACGGTCGGTGACTGGCAGCTGAAATCGCCGATCGGCCTTGCTGCCGGGTTTGACAAAGACGGCGACGCCGTCGCGGGCCTGCAGCATCTCGGCTTCGAGTATGTGACCGTCGGATCGATCCTGAACGCCCCCTCGAGCGGGCACCCGAGGCCGAGGCTCATTCGCTATCCCGAACAAGAATCCATGGTGAACTGCTACGGCCTGCCGAGCGAAGGCCTCGACGCCTGCGTCGAAAAATTCAAACTGCTTCACGCGCGCAAGCGGCGGACCAAGCTCATTGCCAATGTGTACGCCGAAAGCGTCGCCGACTACGCGCACTCTTGCGCGGCGCTCGCGCCCTACGCCGACGGTGTTGAGCTGGCGTTGCGCTGCCCCAACCGATCGGATCATCTCGCGCTCTATCCGGTCGAACAGCTGGACGAGCTGATCGGGACCTTGCGCCGGCAACGCCCAAACCAGGCGCTGTTCGTGAAGCTGCCGCCGTACACCAACGACGAGGAAAAGAAAAACCGCCTCGCGCTGGTCGAGCGCGCGATCCATTTCGACCTGATGGGCGTGACCATTCAGGGAAACTGGACCGTCGCGGAACCGCGCCTGTCCCGCGGCCAGGGGTCGTTGAGCGGACGAATGACCTTCGCAAGCAATCTCGCAACCGTGCGCGCCGCGGTCGAGGCCGCCAAAGGACGCATCGCCGTCAAGGCCAGCGGCGGGGTATTCAATGGCGGGGACGCGCTGCAGATGATCGAGGCAGGGGCAACCATGATCGACATCTTCACCGCCTTCATCTATCGCGGCTGGAACACGGCGGCGAAGATCAAGGCCGAAATGCTGGCATTGATGGACGAACGCCGCATTGCCGGTGTGGCAGACCTGCGGCTTGACCGAGGCAGATAATCTGGCTTGGCTTATGCTCAGGCGAAGCGCCCACGGCGCAGATGGGAATTTGTCCGCGATGACGAGCACAACAGGCGAAGCGTCGAACGCCGACCGTCCGCATATTCTCATCAACGACGTCTCGAAAACCTACCAGTCCCCGCGCGGCGACGTCCTTGCCCTGTCGGGCGTTTCGCTCTCGATCAGAAGCGGCGAGTTCGTCAGCCTGCTCGGTCCGAGCGGCTGTGGCAAAAGCACGCTGTTGAAGCTGATTGCCGGTCTCGATGTCGCGTCAACCGGTACGCTGTCCTTTGCCGGCGAAGCTATCGTCGGGCCGCCCGCCGGTCTCGGCATGGTGTTTCAGAAAGATGTGCTGCTCGATTGGCGCAACGTTCTCGAGAACGTCATGTTGCCCGTCGAATTCCAGGATATGGACCAGAAAAAACATCTCGTGCGGGCCAATCAGCTGCTCAAGCAGTTCGGCCTCGGCGATTTCCTCTCCAAGCATCCGTGGGAGCTGTCAGGCGGCATGCGTCAACGCGTCGCAATCGGGCGAGCGCTCGTGACCGATCCAAGCCTGCTGCTGATGGACGAGCCGTTCGGCGCGCTTGATGCGTTGACCCGCGATCAGCTCAACCTGGAACTCCAGGATATCTGGATGAACTCCGTAAAAACAATTGTTTTCGTGACCCATAGCATTGCAGAGGCCATCCTGCTGTCCGATCGAGTCTGCGTGATGGCAGCCAGGCCCGGGCGGATCGTCGAGATCATGGACATCGATTTTCCGAGGCCACGCTCGCTCGCCGTCCGCGAGACCCCCGAGTTCTCGGCCTACACGCGCCGCGTGCGCCAGATTTTCGAATCCAGCGGGGTGTTCCAGCATGAACATGCCTAACCCTACAAGCTGGCTAAAGCAGCCGCCGGTCTGGCTTGTGCTGACGTGCCTGCTGCTGCTGTGGCAAGTCGCAGTCTGGGTTTTCAAGCCGCCGGCCTTCATCGTGCCCGATCCGATTTCAATCGGGCTGGCGCTGATCGAAAACCCTGGGACCTATCTCATCAATGCCTATTACACGACAGCAAACACCCTGATCGGGTTTGGCCTTTCGGTCATCATCGGCTTTGGGCTTGCGCTCGGCATCGTATACTCGCGCTTCTTGGAGGCGACGATCTACACCACGCTGGTGGCGATCAACAGCATGCCAAAGGTGGCTTTGGCGCCGCTATTCGTGATCTGGATGGGCACCGGACACACCTCCAAGATCGCCATGGCGTTTCTGATCGCGATCTTCGCCATCGTAATCGACGCCGTGCTGGGCTTGCGCTCGCTGGACGCGGAGATCATCGACCTGAGTCGGTCGATGCGCGCCTCTGCATTCAAGCTGCTGTGGAAAATCCGGCTGCCTCACTCAATGCCGAGCCTGTTCGCCGGCATGAAGGTCGCGATCGGCCTGTCGCTCGTTGGCGTGCTGGTCGGCGAGTTCGTCTCGGCGCAGCGCGGCATGGGCTATCTCATCCTGGCCGCGCAGGGCGCGTTCGACATGCCGCGGGTGTTCGTGTCGATCCTGATCCTGTCGGTCATGGGCACGCTGTTTTTTCGCATCATCGAATTCGTCGAACGCCGCGTCATCCCCTGGCACGTGTCTCAGCGTCACACTGCACATTGATATTCAGTTGATATGAATTCGCGTGTGTGAAAGGCTTTTCGTACGGTCAAAGCCCGATGACAACGGGCGGGCGTTTATCGGAGACCAGTCATGATTGGATCCCCATTCGGCAAAACTCGGTTTTCCGGCATCGACCGTCGCCGCCTGCTTGCAGCCGGAACCGCCGCCCTGACCATGCCGTTCGTCTCGAAGGCCTCCGCCGCGGACAAGCTGACGCTCCGCCTCGACTTCACCGCCTCCGGGCTGCACTCACCGTTCTATGTCGGCATGAAGCGTGGCTGGTTCGAGAAGGCCGGCATCGACCTCGCGATGGAGGATGGCAACGGTTCGAATGCAACGGTCCAGCTGGTTGCCGCAGGATCGTTCAATGTCGGCCTCAATTCGCTGGCGCCGATGGCAGTCGCCCGCTCGAAAAGCGTGCCCGTCATCTCGGTGGCAGGTTTCGTTCGCAAAGGCGAGCTCGGTTTTCTCGTGCCCGCGGAAAGCGGCTGGAGGACGCCCAAGGACTTGATCGGCAAAAAGATCGTGTACAGCGTCACCTCGCAGGAAGGACCGTTCGCCCGCTACTTTCTGGAAAAGAACGGCGTGCGCGAAAGCCAGGTCGAACTGATCAATGTCGACGGCTCGTCCCGCTACGCGGTCTATTTCACCAAGCAGGCGGATTCGCTCCTGACCACCGTTCCGGGCGTCATGCCGATCGCCGCCACCAAGCGGCCGTCGACAGCGATCGTGCTCGCGGACTTCGGCCTCAACATTCCCGGGCTAGGGCTGACGGTGCGGATTGACACACTTCAGTCCAAGAAGGACGCGATCCGCCGCTTCACCAGCGTCGTCTGCGGCGCCTGGGCCTATGTTCTCGACGGCCATGAACAGGAGGCTGCTGACGCGATCTTTGCTCAGAGACCGAATGGCGTCTTCAGCGCCGCGATGATGGCGGAACAAATCCGCCTGTTCAAACCGTTCTTCTACACGGACGCAACCAAGGGCGCCCCGATTGGAATTCAAAGCGAGACCGACTGGATGCAGATCTTGAAATCAATGGAAGAAGCCAGGGTCATTCCGGCTGGCAGCAAGCCGTCTGACTATTTTACGAATGACGCCATCGACCGCACGATCCTGGAAAAGGTCGCAAGCGGATCGTACTGATCGCAGCCGCGGAAGATCGCATGAAACGGCCGCGCCGTCGCGGCGACGCGGGACCGTGGTTCGGCTTTATTGAATCAGGCACTGGGCGCAGCCGGTATCAAACCCCTTAATCGGCTCGTACATCACCTGCTCGGCGGGCCGGCCGGCAAACGCGCCGGCGAGCACGATCCAACTGCGGATCTCGCCGGTGGCGGACCCGGTCGCTGCGATTTCGTCATGCGACATCGACGCCAGAGCCTCGCCGTTTCCGGCGCAGAATTCCTTGAGGAAGCGGTGATCGAAGCTCTCGTCGATCCAGCCTTGCTGCAGGGAGCCGACGGAATGCGAAAGACCACCGGTGGCGATGATGGCAACGCGCTTGTCCGCATCCCAGCTGGCGATCGCGTCCGCGAGCCAGCGACCGACCGCATAGCAACGCCTGGGGCTGGGCAGAGGCGGCGCCGCGCAATTGATGAAGATCGGAACGACCTTGAAGCGCGCCGCGGGATCGATCTTGAACAGGGGCACCATGAAGCCATGATCAACTTCCCAGCTTTCGGTCACGGCCCAGTCAACGCCTCCGTCGAGTCCACGCTCGACCAGGTAGCGTGAGAAGCCGAAATCGCTCGGCACGTGGCGATAGGGAACGCCGAATGGCCGTGTCTTGGATTCGACCGGCCCCGAGAACTCGTCGAACATCCCGATCGCGAACGCAGGCATGTTGTCGATGAAGTATTTGTTGACATGATCGGCCGAGATGATCAGCGAAACGTCGGGCTTCGCCTTTGCAAGGGCATCCGCGAGGCGCTGATAGCCCGCGTCAAAGATTGCCACCTGCTTCGGATCGCCGAGGTGGCGCGCATTGACGATGTGCGCGAGATGTGACGTCGCCAGACCGAGACAGAGCTGTGCCACGGGATGCTCCCCTATTTCTCGGCTACGGCGCTCGGGAACGACTCCGGCGCAAGACCGTGCAGCATGTAGTACCGATAGACCAGGTTGGGCAGGACACCGAGCGCGAGCAGCTCTCGCCAATCCGGCCGCATTAAGGCCTGAAGTTCATTGTCACTTAGATTGTATCCCGCGAAAAACTCGGCCTTCTTCGCGACCAGCTCGCGCGGATTGGGACTCCGAGCCAGATCCATGATCGCGCGGTTTACGCCATAACGCGCCGATCCACGCGCAGGATTGAACGACGTGCCGGTCATGTCATTCCGCCGCCTTGAGAACGAAGCTTTTCAGATACTCGATGGTTTCTGCAGCGGTCACGATGGTCCCATACTTGGTGTTGAGGTCGTAGAGCGTCACATCGTGGAAGAACTGCGAACGATCGAAGCAACCATCGGACACGACAAAGATCGGGTAGCCATGCGAGAAGCCGTCGACGACACTTGCGCGCACGCAGCCTGACGTCGCCGTCCCCATCACGATCAGCGAATCGATCCCATGGCGAACAAGATAGATCGCAAGCGGAGTCTGAAAGAATGCGCTGGCCTTGGTCTTGCGGATGACAAATTCGTCGCTTCGCGGCGCAATCTCGTCTGCGATGGGAGTCGAATGCAGACGACGGGCGCGTTCAGCGTCCTCGTTTTTGACCGAGCCTCCGCAAATCGCCTTATAATCCGGATCTCCCTTGGTGTAGACGATCGGCACGCCAGCCGCGCGAGCCGCATCCAGCACTTGCCGCATGCGGGGAAGCGTATCCCAAGCCGAAGTGCCGCAGCTGGTGTTGTATTCGTTGATGGCTTCCAAAACATCCTGCGGTTTCGAGCCGGTGAAGGACCGGACCACATCGACGATGAGCAACGCCGGCCGGTGCCCCCAGGGTTGGCGTCCGCCAAAATCAGCGCGCTCAAGAATGAGGCGATCACGTTCTGGCACCACGTTTTTCCAGCTTTCGGTCATGACGCGCTATCCTTTGTTTGGACCTTGGCCTTCGCAGTCGGCCGCCTCTGAATTCCCCGATTGTACTTGCTTGCCAGCCTGCGCCATTCGGCAATGATCATGTCGGGGCGGAACAGTTGCTCCTGGTTCCAGCCGTCCTCCTGGGCATAAAAATGCTCCATCGCCTCGCGGGCGATGACATCTTCGTTGTTAAATTTGTGAACGACAAGGTCTTTCCAGATCACGTCCATTTCGCGGACGAACTGCTCGGACTCCTGCTCATTCTGCACCCGCTTGCCCCAGGTGACGATGTAGTGGTGGGAACCTTCGTCCTGGGGCACGTACCACTCAAACTGTATGGTGTCGGGCCGCGGAAACGGATCGACCTTGAGGCCGCAGGGCAGCCACAGCGAAGTGTCGGTCGAGTTGCGCTGGTCGGTGTTGACGCCGGGCTGGTATTGGCTCGCGACCTTGACGCCTTCGATCTCGGTCTCCCAAACCGAGGTCCTGCGTCCGGCGCCTTTGACCACGCCCTTCGGGCCGCCATCAGCATCGACCACCATTCCCTCACGGGTGAGGAAATAGCTCGACAGCGGCAGCGGCCGCCTGGCCGCGTTGATCAGCGCCGAGTTGCGGTGAATGTAGACGTGGGACGCATCAACGCCGTTTTCGGCGGCCAGCCGCCAATTGCTTTTGACGATCTCGTTCTCGCCGTTGGGATAGACCGCCAGATCCTCATCGAGGAAGCCCGGCTGGAGATCGAGCGCGATCGGATGCGGCGCCTCATCGCCGACGAAGGCGAACACCATGTTTTTGTGCTCTTCGACCGGATAGGTCTTGAGGCTGTTGCGGCCGATCAGCGGGCTTTCCGGATCGGTGATGATGGCGACGAGCTTGCCGTCACGCAGATCGTAGGTGAAGCCGTGATACCAGCAGCTGATGGTGTTCTTGGTGTAGCACTCGGGCCGCACCGACAGCGGCACACCGCGATGCAGGCAACGATCCTCGATGGCGTAGACTTTGCCATCGATCCTCTTGAACAGAAGGCGCTCGCCGAGCAGAACCTGGCCGCGGCGTTCGCCCTCGGCCAACTGGTTGCTGAAGAACGCCGGATACCAATGATTGCGGAAGCCGAGGTCCGCCTCGAAATAGGCACGCCAGGGCCGTCGCGGAGCGGCTTCGCCTTTGGCTGGCAGCGTGGTTTCGTCTTCGGTTGTGGTTTGCGCCGTGTCTGCCATGACCCTTTCCCCTGGTTGACTATGAGTGCCCTGCAGCCCGTCAGTTCGCCAAAAAGTCGAGGACAAGCCGATTGAACTCGTCGGCGTGCTCCACTTGAGCCCAGTGACCGCACCTGGTGAATATATGCATCCGGGCATCCGGCACGATCCGCGTGATCTGAAGACCGACGTCGAGCGCGCCAAAGCGATCGTCCATGCCCCAGATCACCAGCAGCTTGGCTTTGAGCCTCGGGAGCTCAGCGCCCAAGTTCTCGCGCGGTATTTCGCCTTGCTTTTTGCCGAACAGTTCGACGATTTCCGGATCGATGCTCGCCTGGTAGCGCTCCTCGAAAACCTCGTCGGTCAGAAAGGCGGGATTGTAAAGGATGGCCTGCAGGAGATCGCGGAGCTTCTCACGGCTCGGTCCGCTGCCTTTGTAGTAGCGGGCAATCATTTTGACGCCTTCCACGGGGAATGGCGAGAGAATCGGAGTCACGGCGCCGCTGCCGATGACGACAGCCCGCGTGAGCTTGTCCGCATAGTCGAGGCCGAATTTCAGGGCGACCTGGCCGCCCATCGAGTTGCCGACGATGTGCGCCTTGTCGATTCCAAGCGCGGCCATGAATCCGTTGAGAATGCGGGCGTTGTACTTCAACCGCGGCTCGGTCAACACGACCTTGTCGCTCTTGCCGTATTGCGGCATGTCGTAAAGCACGATCCGGAATTTTTTGGAGAACGGGCCGGCATTCAGCTTGAAATTGCTTTCCGAGCTCGCACCCGGTCCGGCGCCGTGGATGCAGATCACCGGATAGCCGCTGCCAAGCTCCTGGTAGTGAATTCGCACGCCTTCGACAGTGACAAACTTGCTTTCAAGCTTCGTGGACGTATTCATATTCGGCTGACCTGTGTTGTGAACCCTGCTGCGTCGCGCGTCCCGTACTAGCGCCCGAAGCGGACCCGAACCGTTCCCAGGCCGCTGAACTCGACCGCGAAATCGTCTCCGTTCCTGGCGGATACCATTTTGGCCATCGCGCCACTCATGACGACGTCGCCCGCGCGAAGTCCACGCCCCAGCCGCGTCAACATTTCGCCGAGCCATGCGACGGCGAGCGCCGGATTGCCAAGGCATGCTTCGCCTCGCCCCTCGGCGACCGCCGCTCCGTTGTGTTGTACAGTCATCGCGACCTGCGGCAGATCATCCAGCACCGGTTTGACCCGCGTGGTGCCGAGCACGATAAGGCCGGCGGATGCGTTGTCGCTGATCGTGTCGACGATCCCGATGTTCCAATCTGCAATCCGGCTGCCGCAAATTTCGATCGCCGGTGTGACATACTCGGTCGCCCTGATCACGTCGGCGGCGGACAGGCGCGAGCCTTCGAGGTCGGCCTTCAACACAAATGCGAGCTCGCCTTCGATCCGCGGCTGAAGCACCTTCCCGCGCGCGACCTCCGCGCCATTGTCGAGAATCATGTCCGCGAACAGCATGCCGAAATCTGGTTCGTTCACGCCGAGCTGTGCCTGGACCGCCCTGGACGTCAAACCGATCTTTTGTCCGGCAATCTTCCTGCCACGCTTGAGCCAGGCGTCGACGCTTGCTTGCTGGACGGCATAGGCGTCGCTGACCCCCTGAATCCGATCACGCACTGGCGCAATCGGTATTCCAGTCTCATAAGCGCCAAGCAGGCGTTCGCAGGTTTCGATGACGGCAGACATGTTGCTTTCTCCGGCCATAAGCGTCGTATCAGAGACTGTTCTGTGTGGGACCACTCCGTCCACACTCGTCATAACCAAAGGGCCGACGTCGAAGGAGCGGTGCCATCTCACCAAGATTGAAATACTGATTCTCCTGCACGCCTTCGAAGATAGGCCCAATCGCAGTCACGTCAGGGATGCCATTAACAATGCTGTCCGGCGAGGCATGGATCATGACGATCTCACCTATAATGAGCTGGTTCCCGGCAATCGGCACCGTTTGGGCAAGTCGACACTCAAGTGAAATCTTCGCTTCGCGGATCAGCGGCACCGAGACTTTGGTCGCCTTTGCGCAGCTCAAACCCGCTCTTTCCAGCTCACTCGTACCGTGAGGCCACGGCTTGTCTGCGACCACAATGGCGGACCGAATCCCTTTGTCGGCGGGACTGATCACGAACTCGCCGGTGGCTCGGATGTTTACAAGTGTATCCTTGATGGTATCGAGGCGCTCGTCCGTCTTGGCCGGGTCATATCCGTACTTTACGAAATGTTTTCGCTCGCCACAGATGAAGCAGATCATCGGCGGATCATAGCTGCACGCCATCACGAAGCTGAAAGGCGCCGTGTTGGGTACTCCCGTCGAAGAGACCGTGGTCACAAGGGAAATCGCGTGCGGGCCGACAACACGGCAGACCGATGCAAGCCTCGGGTCCGAACCGGGTTCCAGCGCGATGTGTGACGGGCACGTTGTCATGCGGTCCAACCTCGCAATCATTCAGGCTGCGGCCTTGCGTTCAGCGTCGCGGATCGCGCGCCAGACCTGCTCGGGCCGCGCCGGCACGGCGACATCGGTGATTCCCCACGGCGACAGCGCGTTGAGAACGGCATTGATGATGGCCGCCGGAGCAGCGGTATTTCCAGCCTCGCTTCCGCCCTTGGCACCAAGCGGATTGAGTTTTGTCGGTATTGGAGCCACTTCGGAGAAAATCTGGGGCATCGCGTCGGCATGCGGCATCGCGTAGTCCATGAAGGATCCCGTCAGCAACTGACCAGTGCCTGGCTCATGGACGACAGTCTCGAGGAGAGCTTCGCCCAAGCCTTGCGCGATCGAGCCGTGCAATTGACCCGCAAGAGTGAGTGGATTGATGACAGTTCCGGTGTCATCGACGGAATAAAGACGATCGACCCTTACGAAGCCGGTTTCGGGGTCGAGCTCGACCTCGGCGATCATGCAGCCGTTGGGGTAGGTGCTCGGCCCGAGGTCAGTACCGACGCCGTCGAGTCCGACACCAAATTCGCGAGGAAGCCCCATCGGAGTGTAGGATTTCTGGGCGATCTGGTGAAAATTCAGCTCGCGGTCGGTGCCGACGACTCGGAAGCGCCCGCCCTCAAAGACAACGTCGTCCTCCGCGGCTTCCATCATCCAGGCGCCGATCCGCCGCGCCTTGCGTACCACCTCGTCGGCCGCATGCTTCAAGGCGGCTCCGCCGGTGCTCATCGTGCGCTGCGCGAACGAGCCGCGGCCGAACAAGACCTGGTCGGTGTCGCCATGGAACACATGCACCTGCTCAAGTGGCACGCCAAGCCACGACGAGACCATCTGGGCGAACATGGTCTCATGACCCTGGCCGGTCGAGAACGTTCCGGCGTAGACGGCCACAGAGCCGTGCTCATCGACGCGGATTTCCATTCTTTCCGAAGCCAGGCCAGCGCGTTGACAGTGAAACGCAAGGCCGATGCCGCGGCGCAGACCGCGGCGCTCAGAATCTGCTCGGCGCACTGCAAATCTTTGCCAATCCGCCAGCGCAAGACCTTTGTCCAGAACGCTCTCAAAGTCACCACAGTCGCAGACGGAACCGTGCGGCCCGCGATAAGGCATGTCCGAGATGCGCACCAAATTGCGGCGGCGCAATTCGATGGCATCGATGCCGATTTCCGTCGCCGCCTTTTCCATCAAACGCTCGAGCACGAACGTCGCCTCGGGCTTGCCCGTCCCGCGATAGGGCCCGAGCTGCGAGGTGTTGGTGAAGACCGCGCGGACCGCGGAGTGCGTCAGTGGAATGCGGTAAGGTCCCGGGAAATTCATGGCTGCCATCAGCGGCGCGATTCCGGCCGCCAGGCCCGGGTAGGCTCCGATGTCGACCAGGACCGTATTGCGAAGCGCGAGGATCCGCCCGTCGCCGTCGAGTGCAATTTCTGCCTGGGCGCGTTGATGCCTGCCATGCATGTCGGACGCGAAGCTCTCGCTTCGTTCACTGGTCCACTTGACCGGCAGGCCGAGCTTTGCCGCCGCCCAAACGACAAGCAATTCCTCCGGGTAAACCTGGCCCTTGAGGCCGAAGGAGCCCCCGATATCGCTTGCCTGGACCTTGATGCTGAACGCCGGAATCCGGAGGACGCGGGATATCAAATGCCGAACCTGAAACGGATCCTGGGTCGTGGAAACGAGCGTGAAGCGGCCGTTGCCGGCATCGCGATACGCGATCGCCGAGCGCGGCTCGATCGGGCTCGCATTGGCGCGAGGGTAATGGACGGCAAGCCCTACAACGGACCGGGCGGCAGCAAATTGTTCGGCGACGGCATGCTTGTCGCCGAACTCGAGCTCGAAGCTGACATTGCCAGGTGCCTCGTCCCAGACTTTCGCAGCGTTTTCGGCAATCGCGTCGCCAAGCGTGAAGGCGGGAAGCGCGGCATAGTCGATCACAAGCCGTTCGGCCGCATCCTTCGCAGCCGATAGCGACGTCCCCACGATGAGTGCAATCGGGTCGCCGACGTGGCGCACTTTGCCGCTCGCCAGGAGCGGCTGCTCAGGGATGAAAGAAGGTCCGACCGTCGCGCGCGGCGGCCAAATGCAGGGCAGCCCACCAAGCTTCTCACGGGCGAGGTCTTCGGCCGTGAGCACCAGCAGGATGCCTGGCGCCGCACGTGCGTCATTGGCGTCGACGTTCCGGATGATCGCGTGGGCATGGGACGACCGCACCACGCAGGCGAACGCCGCATCGCGCGGACACAGATCGTCGGCGTAGCGACCGCGACCAGTCAGCAGGCGTTCGTCTTCAATGCGCCTCACCGGTGCTCCAATGCCCGAAGCGACGCCAAGGCCTGCCGACATCCCCCTAAACCTCGACCTGGGTTCGAACTTGACGAAACGCTACTTTGTATACAATAAAATACAAGACCATAAGCTCGGCGGATTTTGCGGGGAGAGGTCATGATCCTGATGGATCGCACCATCAAAGCAAAGGGCTCCGCCATCATCGCCGCGCCAGAAAACTCAAACTGAGGCGCTATCCGCAAGTCGAACTGCATGCACGGGCGCTAAATTCATTCAGTGGAGAGGGGCATGTCAGCAACTCCAACTTCGCGTCGAGGCTTTCTCGCCGGTTCTTTGTCCGCGGGCGCGTTGCTCGGCGCGGGAGATCGCGCTTTTGCGCAGGCCTCTGCGGACTGGCAGGCCGGCGCTCCGGCAGAATGGAGCCGTATTCTCGAGGCGGCGCGCAGCGAAGGACAGGTCACTGTCGCCGGCTTCCCGCTCCTGGCCGAGAAGCTCAGCGCTGCTTTCAAGCGCGATACCGGGATTCAACTCAACTTTCTGGGCGGCAATACCGGCGACCAGTCGGCCCGTCTCGAGGCGGAAGCGCGGGCGAAGAACCTCACAATCGATATCCTGCTTGGCGGCGGGCGTGAGCTCGGCCTTCTGAAGGAAGGACTGATGGAGCCGATCTTGCCGCAACTGCTGCTGCCCGGCGTCGCTCCGCAGCATTTCCGCGACGGCAAGCACAAGTTCGTGGACAACGCGGGTCAGTACCTTCTGCAAGGCGCATCATACGTTTTCGGCTGGCTCACGGTGAACACCGACATCGTGAAGCCGGGCGACATCAAGACCTGGAAGAATCTGCTCGACCCGAAGTATCGCGGCAAGATCGCAAGCTACGACGTCCGCTTCCCGGGGCCAGGCCAGGGAGCTTCCACTTGGCTCTACCGGCTGTTCGGCATCGAATTCATCAAGGACCTGTTTCTGGGTCAGCAGGTCAAATTCTCCGTCGACAACCGCGCGCTGATGGAGGGCGTCGTGCGTGGCACCACGCCCATTTTGTTTGGTGGAATCCAGATTGAGGTGGAGCGCTTCAAGGCCAACTTCAAAAATATCGGAATCGTGCTGCCGGAAGATGCGCCCGGTTACGTCACCGGCGGGTACAGCGCTCTCAAGCAGGCCAGAGGAGTGCCGCATCCCAATGCCGCCAAGGTGTTCATCAACTGGTATGTGAGCAAGCCCGGCCAGGAAGCCTATGAGTCGGTCATGATGGAAGTGAGCCGGCGCATCGACGTCGACACCGGCGTTCCCGCTTATCTCGTGCCGGGCCGCAGCGGAATCCAATACATCGACGACTACAATGAAAACTACTATTTCTCGCGCGGCTCCGTGGTCAAGCTCATCAACGATGCCCTGGGTCAGCGGTGACGGCAGACTCGAACAAACCGTCGACGCAGGGGCCGCGCACCACGGCCGGTGCAGCAGACGCTCTCGTGAGCGGCGCTGAGCGCGCCGGCGTCGACACGTGTGTCTATGTGCCGGACAGCTGCTTCACCGGCGTGATCCGGAAATTCGAAGCTTCGAACCAAATGCTGATGGTGCCATGTGCGCGCGAGGACGAAGGCATCGCAATCGCGACCGGCCTCTATCTCGGCGGCCGTAACGCGATCTGCCTCATGGAGGGGTCAGGGGTTGGCTATTCGGCCTTGATCCTTGCCCGCGCCATTGTCCAGCGCACGCCGGTCCTTGTTGTCGCCAGTCACACGCTGGGGCCCGGCGAGCCATTCGATTACCACGGCGCAACCTGCCTGGCGGCTGAAGGGGTATTCAAAGGACTTGGCATCCCCTATGCCGTGGCCGGCGATGCCGCATCGCTGGCGGACCTGGTCCATCGGAGCATCCAGACGGTGCGCGGTCAGCTCACCTGCTTTGGCTTGCTCATACCGCCGTATCTCGTTCGAGGTGTGCCGTGAACCGCAAGGAAGCCATGCAGATCGTGGCAGCACTGCGCGGCGATGTAGCGCTGATCACAGGCCCGGGTGTCAACAGCGGTCTGCTGTACGAATATTGTGATCGGCCTGCCTCGCTGTACAACATGGACATGGCGTATGCCACACCGGTTGGTCTCGGCATTGCGCTGAGCCGCCCGCAACGCAAGGTTCTGGTCGTTGAGGGCGAAGGATCATTCTTCGCCGGCTCGACCTCGCTCTCGACAATCTGGAGAATGCGCCCAAGCAACCTGACCGTCGTGATCACCGACAACGGCGTCTGGGGAACGGGCGATGGTCGTGAGCCGAGCGCGACTGCATTCGGCACCGATCTGGCGGCACTGGCCCGGGCCGCCGGGTGGGACAGCAAGCACGTGCATTGGTGCGATCAGCAGGCCGGGTTGCAGAAGGCGCTTGGGGCGGCCCTCGAAGGCAATGGACCGCACTTCATTGTCTGCAAGAACGACCCGGCCAAGGACGAATATTTGCAGTCCTCGACGAACAGGCCGCACCCGATGCGACACGTTCTCGATTGCGCCGTACTGATGCGGAGAGATCTGGCCGGCGCGAGCTAGTTGCCCGCGACCGCGACGTTTGAAAACGGATATGGCCTATGACCATTAGCGTCGACAAAGATCGCTTCAAAAAGGCAAAGACCGTCTCGCGGTCGGAGCTCAAGGTCCTGGCCGGCGCTCAGGACGCCTCCCGAGCCGAATTCGTCTATCGCGCGCTGCTTGAAGCCATTCGACAGGGACGTCTCCGCCAGGGCGAGCGCATTCGCGAGGACGAGGTCTCGGAATCGCTCAACGTCAGCCGGACGCCGGTTCGGGAGGCGCTGCACCGGATGCAGACGCGGGGCCTGCTCAGTCTGGCGGCCGGCCGCGGCCTGATTGTCTCGACTTTGTCCCGGCCGCAGATCATCGAGCTCTATGCGATCCGCGAATTGCTGGAGGGCGGCGCCGCCGGGTTCGCCGCGCAGCACGCATCCGCCGTCGAGATCGACGCGCTGTGGCAGCTCACCGAGGCGCTTGAGAAGGCCGGCGACGACTATGTCAAGGGCGAGCACCTCAACAGACAATTCCATCAGACCATCAGTTGCGCGTCCCGCAACCGCTATCTGATGAACGCCTTGGACGATATCGGCGACGTGCTGACGCTGCTGCAGACCGGAAAACTTCCCGGGCGATGCGTCGAGTCGCTGCGCGAGCACACCGAGATCGCCGAGGCGATCGAACAGCGAGCGCCCGAGAAGGCTGACGCGGCTGCGCGAAATCACGTCCGCGAAGCGTGCCAGGTGCAGCTGCGGCAGTGGACCGACGACGCGGCCGGAAATGATCCCCTTGCGCGCAGTGTGCCGTGATGGCTGATCGGGGAGCGTCCCCCCGCCGCCACGGACGCAGCCGCTTCGCTATGGAGCCCCCGGACGTCGAAGAGCACGGCCGCAAGACGCTGCGCCTGGTCGGCTGGTTGGGCCTCGTGATCGCAGCCCTGGCCTCCTCGATACCGGCCATTCTCGTGGTCATCGGCGGATTCAGCGATGGCAATATCTTCTCGGCATTCAAGTTTTCGATCGCTCCATGGGAACGGGCGCTCGACAGCACGCAAACGCTCGCCTCGCTGAAATATTCATTTCTGTTGACGTTGCGCGTGCCGATCGCGCTTGTGATTGCGTTCGTGATCGCCTGGTACCTCGCCCGGCATGACGTCTTCGGCAAGCGAGCCATCATGGGCAGCCTATGGCTTGCATTCTTCTTGCCGATCCTTCCGGCAACGCTCGGATGGATCATATTGATCGACCCCAACTTTGGAATCCTGAACAAGGTCGCCGAATACCTGATCGGTGTGAAACCATTCAACGTCTATTCGTTGCTGGGAATAAGCTGGCTGCATCTGAGCCTCAGCACCGTTCCAATCATGGTCATCCTCATCGAACCGGCTCAACGTTTCGTCGACGCGGCGTACGAAGAAGCCTCGACGATGTCGGGTGCGGGCATGTGGACCACCGTGCGGCGGGTGACTCTCCCGCTGCTGATGCCAACTTTATTGACCGTATTTGTCGCCGGACTGATCCGTTCGCTCGAATCTTTCGAGGTCGAGCAGATCCTTGGAGTGCCTGCGGGAATCCTGGTCTACTCGACCCGCATCCTGAATCTACTCCGCATGGCGCCTCCCGATGAGCCGCAATCGATGGCGCTGAGCACGTTCTTTCTCGTCATCCTCGTCGCGCTCGTGATCTGCTACCGCGCATTTCTCGAGAAATCCCGAGCCACGGCCACGCTTACCGGCAAAGGCGGCAAGTTCCTTCCTCGTTCGCGGACGCGCTCTTCCGATCTGGTCTCGCTCCTGCTATTTGCGTTTCTCGCCGTGACGGTGTTGCTGCCCTTTTCGATGGTTCTGTTGAGCTCATTCAGCAAGCTGTTCGGCTTCTTCGACGTTCCCGATCCGTGGACCTTGCTGCACTGGAAAAGCGTGCTCGAAAGTCAATATTTTCTAAGCGCGCTTCGCCAGTCTTTCGTCATCGGCCTCGCAGTCGCCGTGATCGGAACCCTGATTTATCTGCCGCTCGCCTGGTTCATCGCGCGCAACTCGTTCGCCGGCAAGTCTGCGTTGTCGCTCGCCATCTGGCTGCCGTGGGCCCTCCCCGGCGTTTTGCTCGGGATGGCTTACCTGACGATCTTCCTGAACGTGCCGGCGTTTCGAGTGATCCACGGCACCTCCGTTGCTCTCGTCATCGTTCTCCTCGTTCAGGGATTGCCGCTGGCCACCCATATGTTCGAGTCATCAACCTCGCAGATTGCTCGCGAGCTTGAAGAGGCGTCGCTGATGAGCGGCGCCGGTCAATTCGAGACCGTTTCGCGCATCACGGTGCCGATCATCGCGCCCATGGTCGCGAGCGTGTTCATCATCTCTTTGATGACGTCCGTCAAAGACATCAGCGCCACGGTGCTGGTGGCGACGCCCGGCACCGAGACGCTGCCCCTATTAATGTTCAACTACACCGTTGCCGGGCGGCTGGAAGCGGCGTCCGTCATCGGCGTGATTACCGTCCTGATTGCGTTGGCCATGGCGTTTCTGGTGATCCGAATTGGCGAGCAGAGTTCAATCAGGTGAGCGCAAAGCAATCGGCCCGCCCATGAGACTCGTCATCACAGAGCTCACGAAGGACTATCACCGCGGCGTTGCAGGCCTGTCCGCGGCCGAGCGTCCGGCGCTGAAGGAGGTCAGCCTGACGATCGAGGAAGGCGACTTCTTCACGCTTCTCGGTCCCTCTGGCTGCGGCAAGACAACGCTGCTGCGGTGTATCGCCGGGCTGGAACTGCCCGACAGCGGCGAGATACGGCTCGGCGACAAAATCCTGTTTTCGTCCGCCAGCGGGGCGAACCTGCCGCCCAATCGCCGGGGCCTGGGGATGGTGTTTCAGTCCTACGCGATATGGCCGCATATGGATGTCACCGGCAACGTCGCCTACCCTCTGACGGTTCGAGGCCGGCGCGGCACCCTCTCGCGGGCCGACATCGATCGCAAGGTTGCCGAGCTCTTGGAACTTGTTCAGATCGGGCATCTGGCCAAGCGCAAGGCGACGATGCTTTCCGGCGGGCAACAGCAAAGACTGGCATTGGCCCGCGCTCTCGTCATGGAGCCGCCTGTCCTGCTGCTTGATGAGCCGCTGTCCAATCTGGATACGCGTTTGCGTGAGGATTTGCGCGTGGAGCTTGTTCGCCTCCAGCGGCAACTCGGCGTGACCTCGGTGTATGTCACGCACGATCAGTCCGAAGCGCTGGCGATGTCTTCGTCCGTCGCAATCCTGCGTGACGGCACCATCGAACAGGTGGGGCTGCCGGAGGCGCTGTACGATTTTCCCCGCACCCAATTCGTGGCGTCGTTCCTTGGCTCCGCCAACCTGCTGCCGGTGCAAATCCTATCCACGGAGGAAAGCAGCCTCGCCCATGGCGAGAGGTGCTTTCGCTCGGAGGCCAAGACTGCGTGGGGCGCGCCATTGACGGCGCTCGGCCGGTCGCAAGTCTCGAGCGGAAGTTCCGCCACGGCGGCCATCAGGGCGGAAGGCATCGCTCTCGTTTCGCCAAACCCACAGGCGGACCAGGAGTCGCATTGGCGGGGCACTGTTGAAGCGGCCCAGTTCGTCGGCGATGCCATCGAGTACCGGGTGCGGGTCCGCGACAATGTCATCCGGGCGAAATGCGAGCGCGGCCAGAAATTCCTAGTTGGCGACGCCGTGGTGCTCGAACTGCGCAGCCACGCTTGCACCGTGATCACGGAATGACGCGATTGATCGACACTATAGCTGGGGTGCCCGAGGCCCCTAACTCACGGTTACGTCCGCCGTGATTTGGCCGAGCGCCCGCTGTCTGCCGAAAGACCCACGCTGCAATCCGCGCCTGGCCCCTTGATGGACTGTCCGTCAACGGAAATCTGTCCGGCGAT
>JACXTT010001530.1_pt1 | contig 38324 bp, 28 predicted proteins | sample 9270951 | NCBI WGS metagenome assembly JACXTT01 (sample SAMN15532306, study PRJNA645909) | rock metagenome | isolation source: weathered quartz diorite | place: Puerto Rico | collected 2017-06-21
GGGGGCCGGTCGATCTTGTTTTTCAATCTATCGCCGGATCCGAGGCAGCCAACCGCGCGTTCGGTGTCAACCTTGGTTTGCTCGACGAGGCCCGTTCGGCGGTCGAGGCACTGCGGCGCGGTCCGCCCGGCGCCAATCTCATGTACTTCGAGACCGGCCAAGGGGCGGCGCTATCGGCCGACGCGCATCAGGGCGTCGATCAGCAGACGATGGAAGCGCGCGCTTACGCCGTCGCGCGCCGCTATGCGCCGCTGCTCGTCAATACGGTCGTCGGCTTTATCGGCCCGGAATATCTTTATGACGGCAAGGAAATCATCCGCGCCGGGCTCGAAGATCATTTTTGCGGCAAGCTGATGGGCCTGCCGATGGGTGTCGATGTCTGCTACACCAACCATGCCGAGGCGAACCAAGACGACATGGACAATCTTCTGACGCTGCTGTGTGTCGCCGGCTGCAATTACATCATGGGGGTACCGGGCGCCGACGACATCATGCTCGGCTACCAATCAACCTCCTACCATGACGCGCTTTACATCCGCTCCGTCTTGGGCTTGCGGCCGGCGCCGGAGTTCGAGGCTTGGCTCAAATCCTTCGGCATTATGGATCGAGAGGCGCGTGTGCGGCCGAGCGTTTCGGGAAGCGCGGCGCGGCTCCTTTCGGCCTCCCTGCAATGACCGTTCAGAACAGAGATTTTTGGGAGTATCTGCGCCGCGCAACACCGGCACGAATTGCGCTTGGCCGAACGGGCGACGGGCTGCCGACAAAGCGCGTATTGGAATTCGAGCTCGCGCACGCCCGCGCGCGCGATGCCGTCAACGCCAATCTCGATCACGGGGCGCTGATGGCCGCTCTTGCGGCATGGCACCCCGTTCTCGTTAGGAGCGCGGCTGTCGACCGCGTCGCCTTTCTGCAGCGCCCGGACCTTGGCCGCCGCCTGGCCTTAGACAGCGCGTCGTTGCTCGCGCATGGCAGGTACGACGCCACCATCGTCATTGCCGATGGGCTCTCTGCGAACGCTGTGCAGACGCAGGCCGTACCGCTCTGCAAGATTCTTCTGGCGTCGCAAGCGTTCAACTTTGCGCTTCCGGTCGTGGCGCTTCAAGCGCGTGTCGCTTTGGGCGATGAGATCGCGGCGCGGCAAGGGGCGGCGCTTGTGGCCGTGCTCATCGGCGAGCGCCCAGGCCTTTCCTCCTGCGACAGTGTCGGCGCCTATATCACCTTCGATCCGAAACCAGGCGTGACCAAGGACGCCGAGCGCAATTGCGTGTCGAACATCCGCTCTGAAGGGCTCTCGCTGGAAGAAGCCGCAAGACGCATCCTCGCCATCATGGCGCTCGCCCGGAGCATCCGATGCACGGGGACGCGGTTGAAAGAGGACGAGGCGCTTGCTCAGCTGCCCCGTCCGCAGGAACCGTAGGGCCAAACACGATCAACCGCCTATCAGGCCGCCGTCTCGCGCGCCAAACGCCAGTGTCGGTACGGTACAGACTCGCGTCTCCTTACAGAAGAGTTTGTTCCAGATTGGTTCATCCGGAACAAATAATAAGCCGATTGACTTGGTCCGAGGCTACTTCAAGACCAGCCCGGGAACACGAGGCGAAGCCTCCTAATTGGGTGTATCCTGATAGCGGTGAAGCAGGGAATCAGAATTCAATTACTAGCCGGCTCAGATTCGGCGACGTGACAACGTCACCGTTGATGTCGCAGGGCCGGCCGTCCGCGTGCGCTCGCTTCGCGCCGGGGTACCTAACGGTGATCATATCTGGCGCGGGTCCAGTCAACGCCAGCTCGAGCGTGATTTGCGTCTTGTCACGCTGCGCCCTGAGATTGACCCTGCCGAAGTGGGTCGGCAAGTCATGCAAAGCGATTCCGTCACCCTCCCACCACGCTTCAGGGACGGCACGGAAAAGCTCGAGCGTGCGGCCGTTTTCCCGCAGCAGCATCCGCCGGATCGCGGTGGCAAACTCCGCCCCGATCCAGGTGTGGGGCATGTCGCCAACGTACTCTGGCGTTCGAGGGTTGCCCCAAACCACCTCCGCCCAATGTCGCCAGCCCGGAGGCCTTCGCCAGGTCAAGGCATCCGCCACTAACTGGAAGGCGTCCTCCGTTCTGCCGAGTGATACAAAGGCGTTGAGATTGCGAATCTCGTAAGGCGTAAAGGAGGCCTCGAAGTCCCGCGCGCGATGTCCGTCGAGATGTGCCCGAAAGCGGTCATAAGTCGCAGTGATGAACTCGGCCGGCAAAACATCCTCGATCCGGCAGGGCTCGAACGCGATCGACGTCGATGTTGGGTCATAATCTTCGCGATCGGCAGAAGCTGGGATCACGCCTTCGCCCATTGCCTCGCCAGTCATGCGCAACGAACATGCCAAGCTCACCGCGAAGCTTTCTCCCTTTGCCGTAGCCTGGGCTGCAATGTCCTTGTCGCCGATCTCAGAGGCGAGGTACGCACAGTCGCGCCACGCCCGAAGAGCAAAAAAATCGTCCCAGAAACTGTAAGTCGGTTTGCTGTAACCCTCATGGCTGATCGATGGTGCCAACAAGCCGTGAAACCGTGTTTCGGGACCGTACAGCGCATTGGTCCGTGCGCATAGCTCCTCGATAAACCTGGTAGCCCTCATGACGGGTTCAAAAATGGCGCCAAGGAAGGCGCGATCCTGCGTGAAGCGATAGGTTTCGGCGGCAATCGCAACGAACTGCCCCTGGGCGTCGAACTCGATATCGCTGCCGTAGCCGCGGTTGATGGTACCGTCCTTATTGAGGATCGGCGGCACCATGCCGTTCGCATAGATACGCTGGGAGTACCATAGGACGTAGGATTTTACTTCCTCGATCAAGCCCGCGTACAACAGGGCAAGGGCCTGGGACGAGCCATCGCGAATCCAGATGCGGTCGTAGTTTCGCGGACCGGGCTTAAGCGCGATTTGCGTGGCATTGACGAGGATAAGACCCGTTTGCGCCTCGACGGTATCGCTGACTTCACGATCGCCGACGGCGATCTTGCGCGGGCCGATCTTCTCGCGCCAACTCCTGGCGACGGCATTATGAATATCGGCGAAACTGACCTCAGCGCTTGGCGTCACGTCGTCCCGCAGAGGCGCGGATGCAAGAACGGAGACCGATTCTCCAGCGGTGAGGAAAAAGTTGAACTCGCATGCGGCGCTGAGGAGCCCGGAATCCGAACGCACGCTTTGGATCGTGCGTTGCGGCGCGTTCTCGATAAGCCTCACCACGTCCCCATCTTGAAATTCGGCGACGGTGATTACATCGGGGTCGCGCGAAAACGCCGCGTAGCTTCGATCGTTGATCCGGACTCGTTTTCCGTCCACAACGATAGCATTGATCGGCGCGTGGCCACCATGCTGCCAATAGGGATTGATTTGGGCCGGGCGCACCGCCAACACGAGCGCCACCGGCTGCGGAACGTCACCGCGGTTGGCGATTCGGTATTCCACCCGCGCCTCGCCGGCATGAGCCAGGGCGGTTATCTGAAGCTTAATGCCCGCCACCGAGCAGGTGACGCTGGGAATAGGCAGCGACCCGTCGAGCAGCGATTGTGCGATCGTCGTCGAACCGGGCGTGCCGCGGAGCTTGCCGCCCACGCGAAGCAACGGCGTCAGCTGGCCAAATCCCTGCTGGGCTTCAAGATTGCCATATTCGTCGAACAGTGCTTCCTCGGCATCGCCGATTTCGCCCAACACAGTCCAGTAGACTTGCCGGCCAAGCAGCGCCTGCGGGTAGAGCTCACCCTGCCTTGCCCTGGCGGCGCGTTCCAACTGACCGATCGGCATCCGGTCCTTATTCAATACGCGCAGCTTGAGCTCACTAACGACCGCTCCGTCGAACGTGCTGGCCTCGTGAACCGTCAATCGGACATAACGACTGATGGTGGAGGGCCAGTAGAAACTGTCGTAGTCGCCATTACCTGTAGTGATGCGATACATTTGGCGAAAGTTCTCGCCATCGTCGGATAGGTGAACGGACATAACCGTGCCGTACGCTTCTCCCCAATCGATCAGGACGCCGAGCAACGAACGCGGATAGCCGAGATCAACCGTAATGCTTTCGCCAGCCGGGAGTCGGACCGGTGCGCGGCCGAGTACCGATACGCGTCCCTGTTCTCGCACCGACATGGCTTCGGCGGGCGCGTACAAATTGATTTGGACAATTTCCCGTCCTTGCCCAGGTTCTTGCATGTCTTCTTTCCAGCGCACGAAGTGAGTTTCGGTAGGCGGGAACGCGAAGACGTTTAGTCCTCCTTCGCTGTGACGGGTTGCACAGAGGGCGGACCAACGGATGCCATCGAGCGAAGATTCGAAACTATAGGCCCAGGCCACCTGCTTACCCCAATATACCTCAAGCCCACCCAGTATGGCGACTTCGCCAAGATTGATCTGGAGCCACGGATTCGGTGATGGTTCGCAGACCCACTGCGTGGCGTAATTATCGTCAATAGCGATTCGCGGGTCGCCGCTGCTTGCGGTCACAGACCACTGGTTTTTTGGCGGGATGTTCATAGCGGATAGGAAATCCAATGGGCCCAATCGACCATTTCAGGCAAATGATGCGCCGGGAAAGAAATGCCGTCAAGCGATGGGCAAATTGAAAACAAGGTTTACGTGGGGTGAAGCGTGAAAGCGGTGGCGCTTGGGGCATCCAGAGAAAATGCAAAACCGGGGAGCTACGCGGCCTCGTGCAGGCGGGGCATCAGCCTTTTGTTTCGGCCGGCCATTGGATCATAAAAGCCGCGTTGTTTATCTAACCGTCGTCGCGTTGCCCTCCTCAAGGCTTGGCGGCTGGCGGCGACTCGCTTTTTGGCCGCTCCGGGACAGGGCCGCCCGAAAAGCTGTTGAACATAATATCCGGTGACGTGCCATTGTGGTGCGACGGGCTCAAGCGCCCAGCCCACACATCGGTCGCGAACGCACGGTCGAACTTCATGATATTGTCCTCGCGCCAGCTTTTCGCACCCTTTTCGCGCAAGGCGATGCGCGCCACGTCGTTGTTGAACTCCGTGACATACATAGAGCGCAGCATGGCGAACGGTTTTTCCGTGATGGGGCGATCGAAGGCGACGTCGAACATTATGAGGTTTGTGTTCGTTCCTGCCATTCTCACTGTCGCCGACCCGCCACGCTCGAAAGAAAGCCTAAACGTCCGCGATGTTGGCTCGAAGGCAATCTCGTTGATACCTACGAACGGACGTCCTTTCGTTTCGACGGGACCGACCAGGAATGAGCTCCCGAAGGGCATGGTGTTCAGCCCCGGTGGCGTCAGGGGTCGCGGGCGCCAATAGCCATCCTGGGGATAAAGGACCAGAACCTCCTCCGGGCCGTCGATACGCAGCAACCAGACTTGGAGCATATGAAGGTTATTTTCGACCCGTTCTCCAATGCGCACCGTCGCCGTCGCTGGGCGCCAGAAGTCCGGGAAGGTGTAGGCGATAATCCTAAGTTCGGTGTCTTCGTAAATGGTGACCTTGCGCGGCGGTATTGAGGGTACGTGGGCAGGATCCGTGGACATGTCGCAGGCCGTCCAGTCCGCCTCCCAATCGTCCCGCTGCCCGCTCGCCAGATAGGCCGGATGCGCCGCCTCAATGCGGAATCTCTTGACCTCCTTGGAAGCGAAGGACACCGTCACATTGTCTTTTTCGGCACAAAGAACGGGCTCGCTCTGATTTATCACCTCGACGGCAAGACCCTCGGGGCTAGCTGGTCTCGCCATGTTGCAGGGCCACGAAACAAGTAGTGAGACCATCAGAGCGAACAGGCGTTGCATTACAGCTCCTCCTTATGATTGTTATGGGGAACATCTGCAGGGATTACCGGCGCCCTTATTTTGCGTCACTGCTTCGCAAGTGGTGCCCGCTGGCAGAGGCAGGTTTCTGTTAACGCACCCTCTCCTCAAAAGCCTGCAGATTGCGGACCACTGTCCAATCCCGGAGGCCGGTCTTGCGCGCGCAAAGAGCCGCAAGCTTTACTCCTCTCCTCGATGCAAGATGCTTAATGCCGCTGCCTTGAGGTTGGCGAACGACAACGGGCGAAACGAAAACGCAATCTTGTGGTGCCCCGCCGGAACTTCCACACCGCGGAATAAAATGTTGGCGCGAAGGACCGGTTGCTTGTTTCCGTCCACAAAAGCCTCCCAGCCTGGATAGAAAAGATCATGCAACACGACAATGCCCGGCCTTGGGGCGGCGACATCTATCTCGACAAGGCTGTCGGTGTATTGGACGATTGCGATCCGGGATTGGCCCTGTTCCTCGCCCAAGGCTTGGCGCACGGTTTCGCCGGTCCCTTGCATCTCGCCAGGGCTTGCTGTTCGGACGCGGTCCTGGCGTGCGGATTCCGCGGATTCCGGATAGGGACCGGCGTGAAGATCGGCCATGCTTGCCTTATCGATCAAGACTTCACGCGCAACATCAAAGTCCGGAAGGACATGCTCATCGAGAACTTCCTCATTGTCGACCGGCTTGAGCACCGACGCAAAATACGCCCGCGGGGCAGCTTTGCCGAGCTTATAGATGTACATGCTACCGTTTGCATTTATCGCCTCGCCCGTCGGGCGCGGAATGTCGGGTGGAAGTTCGGTCAAAGGCCGGCCGAGAACGAGATATTCGACCCCTAGCAACGACGCGAGGCGGCTATTATAGCCGCGAAATGTTCCTGGATAATGTCTGTAGCCTAGCTCCTCGGCATTTTCCCCGGCCCCGACAGCCCTGCCGTAATCGTCGATGCGCAACGGATTGTAGCCGAGCGTATTCTCGAGCTTCAGCACCATCGACGCATTTTGCCATGGCCCTTTGAGCCCCAGCATCTCGATCCTCGGACGGTTGCCATCGTGGGTCTCGGAAGCTATTTCCTTTCGCAATATCTCAATGTCTTCCGCTTCGGACGGCTTCAAGGCAGCATAGACACCGTAGCGCTCGGCAGGCTCGGCGTTCAGCGGGGAGGCGGCATTGCGCCACAGGATTTCGGCCCCACTACAAAGCACGAACAAACTTGCCGCGAGCGCCCGTTTTCTGTGATGCGTTTGAAAGCCGATCAAAAGGGCTGCGCCAGCACCCGACAGTGCCCCTGCGAGCACAAGTGCCGAAAGAGAATTCGTGAGGCGGCCCTCTCGCAGGGAAAACGCAACACCGCTCCCAATGAGCGCGGCAAACGCCAGCGCGAACGTCGCTGCAATGGTGAAGGCTGGCCATCTAAAGAGCCTGCGGGATGGCCGAGGCAGGCCATGCTCGACATAGCGGTGGAGTAAATATCCGGCTGCAAAGGCTAGCGCGATATTGACAACAAAAGTCGCGTCCGCCGGCCTCCGGTAGAGCGATACGCCGGGAATGAGGTCAAATGCGAGGGTGAACAGGGGTGTGTAGCGCCCTAATGCGTAAACCAACGCCAGCAAAAGCACGATGAAGAAGAATCGCACGCACCGCGCAAACAACTGGCCGGCGCCGAACCCGTGCCAGGCTATCAGCAGAAATGGCAGCGTGCCCGCAAAAAGATAATCAATCGCGCGGTCGGTGTAATCTGGGCGCGGCATCGTATGGTTGTCGGGTCCCCAGTAATCATAAGGATGATCGAGAGAGCCGAAGAAATTCGGCGCGAACAGCGTGATCAGATTGACCGGGGCGAGCGAGCCGGTCGCTGCAACGCCGAATGGGACACTAGGCCGGTTTGAGTCGGCGAGAAACTGCATGGTGAGCAACACCGGCACGATCATCACAGTAAGGATCAGAAGAGCGCTCAACGCCAACACACAGGCCCTTGCGCGTAGATAGGCAAGGGCGTTTCCTGATCGCGCGGCTGAAAACACAAGGTAGCCAAGGAGAACGGTGCAAAGCAGAAAAGCGACTTGATCGCGGCCCAAGGCCATAAAACTCGCGCAACAGCCGAAGACGCATGCGGCAGGCAAGGAGCGGCGCTCCAACGTAACCTCAAGCGACCATAATGCGGCGGGGAAGAAGGAATAAGAAATGATGATGCCGGTGTGTTGGAGCCTTGCGGAGGCAGCTCCCCCAAGCATGAAAAGGATCGCGGCAAGGAGCGCGCCCGAAGGATGCCAGCGCCAGCGCCGCAAGAGGCCAAGAATGCAAATGCCGCCAGCGAAAAGATGCGCGAAGATGACCGCATCGAAGACTTGCATCGAGGCCTTTGGCGCAATCAGCGCAAAGAGCACCATGCTCGGAGTGAAGATCAAGGATTGGGGATCTGCGATCGCCGGATGGCCGCCGAAATGAAAGGGGTTCCAGAACGGACTCTCGCCGTGCTGCAACGCATCCCCAAGGAAACGGAACATTGCGTAAAAATGGTTTTTTGAGTCCCATGGCACGACCGTTCCGGTGAACAGCCACGAAGCGAGCCCGAGGGCGTAAAATACGAAGAGGCCTAAGATCGCAAACCGGAAGACTCTCACGGTCCAAGCCTGACGGGGATTATCGTTTTCCGCCGCAAGTTGACGGAAGGCCGCTAGAGCACGGCTTGTCAAGGGCGCTTGCGGGGATGCGGCGTTGTCCAGGATCGGCATAGTGAAATCCAAAAAAGGGCTCATGCAATACGGGCTGTTGGAAACACCATCAATCAGGGTCGTGCCTTGCGACGCAACCGGGATGACTGCATGGGGTCAGGTCCATGAAGAGCCTTCCGCTTGAAATTGCAAGGAGGTTGTTAAGATCAAAATCCAGTCCGCCGGCTAAGAAAGAAGCCGGCATTTCATCCTTCATTGCGCGGTGGTTCGTTAAGGAGGGAGGCATGAACTCTCCATGAACGATTAGGCTACCCCTCTGCAGCTATGGGACGGCAGCGCGTTTGCGGCGAGAAGTTGAAACAATGCCCGAATCGCGCTCGATTTGTACAGGGAACCATCACCATCGCAGACATCATGGCTCTTCTTTAATCCTAAGGCCGAGCGAACATCGAAATGCGAGCGCGAATGCTGCCACTCGAATTGGCATCCGAGCACGGAGATTAAAGAGGACCCAATTCGATGTATCCAGACAAACTATCGCGATTGAAACTTGATCAAGATCAACCAGAACACGCAACGCTTGACCTGCACGCGCGGTCCAAAAGGGGCGATTTCTTCGAGTCGCTGGTCACAATACTGCAGAAGGCCTGCGGGAATCGCGCAACGCAAAGTAAATGATGTAGAGGTAGCAAAGCGCCGGCAGAATGAACGCGTCGTGGATTCCAAAGCGATCGGCGAGCGCACCCTGTAAAACTGGAATCACCGCTCCTCCCACAATCGAGGTAACGAGTAGCCCCGATCCTTTCCCCGTCAGGGGTCCCAAGCCGTCGATCGCGAGGGTAAAAATGCTTGGAAACATGATGGAATTGAAGAGCCCGACGAGCAAAATGCTCCACATGGCCGCGTGCCCCGATGTCAGCACGGAGGCGAACACCAGTGCTGAGGCGACGGACGCGAAAATTGCCAGTAGCCTACTGGTGGGCACCCTTCGCAGCAGAGCCGCTCCGACAAAGCGTCCGACCATGGCGGCACCCCAGTAGAGTGAGACATAACGAGCGGCGAACTTCTCCGGAAGAGCGCCTATGTTGGGCTGATTGAGATAATTAACCAGAAAGCTGCCAATCGAGACTTCTGCGCCAACGTAAACGAAGATCGCAATGGCGCCGAGCACAAGGGAGCTTTGCTTCCAAATCGACTCGCCCGCGGCTGCATCGTGCCGCTGGATGGCAAGGTTTGGAAGAGTCGACTTCGCAATCAGCAAGCACAGAATTAGGATTGCAAGCGCCAGCCCAAGGTATGGAAGTTTCACCGAGGCGGCCTCCTGCAGGCGGTAAGCCTGCAATTCGGCGGGTGCGAGCCGGTGCATCTCCGCCAGGCTTTTCGGAGCCCCACCGAGGATCAGCAGGCTGCCGAGCAACGGCGCGATGGTGGTCCCGAGAGAATTGAACGCCTGCGTCAGGTTCAGTCGGCTGGATGCGGTACGGGAGGGACCCAGGACCGCAACGTACGGATTTGCCGATACTTGCAGCACCGTGATTCCACCGCCTAAGACAGTAAGGGCGGTGAGAAATAGCGGAAAAGAAGGTATACCGGCGGCAGGGACGAACAGAAGAGCGCCGGCGCCCATTATAACCAACCCGAGAACCATGGTGCGCTTATAGCCGACCCACTCGATGAGCCTGCCAGAGGGCATGGCGAATATGAAATACGCGGAGAAGAAGCTGAACTGAATCAGCATGACTTCCACGTATTTCAGGTCGAAGATCGCCTTGAGGTGGGGCACCAGAATGTCATTCAAGCTGGTTAGAAGGCCCCACATGAAAAACAGCAGCGTAACGATCGCCATTGCGCGCCGGCTGGCCGGCGTTTCTGGCGAGGCCCCCTGCACCGATCGTGATTTAGGCACGGTTGGCATGTAATCGCCCGGCTCTTGCCTATCGGCGGCTGACAGCTTTTGGCCGTTTGCCCCAAACCGTAACCGGCAAGACACCCTTATCCTCGTGCCGCACACCGTGGTCTTTGAGCGCAGGAACCTCGAACCGGGCCTCCACCAGCTCGGCCGAGTTAGGTCCGACGGCGACGCTATAAGTGCCCGGATTTAGGGCGTAACGCATGTTGGGGCGCAAGGACGCCAAATGGGCACGCGTAATCGTAAACTCCACCTTTCGGGTTTCTCCTGGCTCCAGCACAATGCGTTTAAATTGCTTCAGCTCGCTCACCGGCCGGGCTATAGGTGAGACGGGTTCGCGCACGTACAATTGCACGACCTCTTCACCGATCCGAGTGCCGGTATTCGTAATTTCAATGGACACTTGCAACTCTCGCTGCGGTGGAAGCCGCGTGCCGGCATCCAAATTGCGGAACACGAATTTGCTGTATGAAAGGCCGTAGCCAAACGGAAAGAGGGGCGACGACGGTAAGTCCAAGTAACCGGTATGATATTTTGGGTCCACTCCGGGAGGGCGGCCGGTATTTAGGTGGCTATAGTATATGGGGATCTGGCCGACGGCGCGGGGAAAGGATAGCGGCAGTCTGCCACTCGGGTTGACATCGCCAAAAACGATGTCAGCGATCGCATGGCCACCCTCGATTCCTGGAAACCAGGCCTCCAAGATTGCCGCGACGTGTTCTGCGGCCCACGAGATTGCCAGGGGGCGGCCGCTCATCAACACCAGCACAATGGGTTTGCCGGTGGCGGCTAACGCCTCAAGCAGCTGTTCCTGCCGGCCAGGCAGGTCAAGGCTGGACCGAGACGCAGCTTCACCGCTCATGTCGGAACTTTCGCCAAGAACCAGTATGACAACGTCTGACTGCCGCGCGACCTCCACCGCCGGTGCGATACCGTCCGTGGAGTCGCTCGCCACATCCGCACCCTTGCTATAGAGCGTTGCATTGCCCATTATTTCGCGTATCCCGTCGAGCACGGAAACAGCGTCCGAGGGGTTTCCTTTGCCAGACCAGCTTCCCAGCATGTCGGCTTTGCTGTCAGCAAGCGGCCCTATGACCGCAATGCTGCCCGCGGATTTGGAGAGCGGCAGAACGTTGCCTTCATTGCGCAGCAGCACGATCGACTTCTGCGCGATTTCCCGCGCAGCGGCACGGTTCTTCGCGGTCAACAACGCGTCGGCTTCGAGCTGCTCATCGACGTAGGGGTGCTCGAACAGACCAAGTTGGACCTTCACCAACAGAATGCGGCGCACCGCATCATCCACGACCGGCATCGGCATAGCACTACTGTGGACTAGAGCGGCAACGTAGTCGAGGTAAGCACCGCTGTACATATCCATGTCCACTCCGGCCATGAGAGCTTTGCTTGCGGCGTCCTTCCTGTTCGCAGCGACGCCATGGGACACCAGTTCATTGATGGCATTCCAGTCGCTCACCACAAAGCCATGAAAGCCCCACTCTCCCTTCAAGATTTCCCGCAAGGTGAAGCGGTTCGCGGTCGCCGGCACACCGTTGAGTGTATTGAACGAGCTCATGAAAGTGGCAGCGCCCGACTTGGCCGCAGCCTTGAAGGGAGGGAGATATACCTCGCGAAGGCGGACTTCCGACATATCGACGCTGTCGTAATCGCGGCCACCTTCGGCAGCACCATAGCCGATATAGTGCTTTGAGCAGGCCGCGATGCTGGTGGGTGCAGCGAGGTCCATTCCTTGATAGCCGCGAACGTAGGCGGATGCCATTACCGAACCTAATACCGGGTCCTCGCCGGATCCTTCGGCGATACGTCCCCAACGCGGGTCACGCGCGATATCTAGCATGGGAGAGAAAGTCCAACGTATGCCGCCAGCGCTGGCCTCGCGAGCCGAAATCCGGGCCATTGATTCGACCGCGCCCGGGTCCCAGGTGCTCGCCAAACCTAGTGGGATGGGGAAAATTGTCCGGTAGCCGTGAATTACGTCTAAACCGAAAAGCAGAGGTATATGCAACCGTGACCGCTCGATAGCGAGGCGTTGCAGTTTGTTGGTTTGGGCCGCGCCCGAGGCATTGAGCACTGCACCGACTTTGCCCGCGGCAATCGCCGAATCCAACTCGGTCTGATGAATGTCAAACAGATTGAGCTGCCCCACCTTTTCTTCCAGAGTCATTGCCGAGAGCAAATTGTTGACGCGCAAGTCTAAGTCTATCTGGCGTCGTCCTGGATGCGCGCACGTCGTTGAGACGAGCAGAAAAAACATCAAAAGAATGTGCGACGAGCGTGCACGCCACATGCGTTGCCCTTCCATAGTTATGTTAGCTTATACTCGATCTGACAGACGATGCCTGGTTGAGCGATGGGGTTACAATCTCCGGTGTTATTGGGCCGCGATCATTTTCTCCTTCGTCATCGGGATTGCGTCGAGGAAGGTTTTCATCGGAGTTCTGGCGAAGCACCAGCGGCCCTGATGCGGGCGCGCCTCATTGGATATCTGATAATTGGCGCGCATAATGTCATGGCTTGGCAAAATCTTCTTCTGACACCGCTAAAATTGATTGTCGCTCCACCGTTAGACTTCCTGTTCCCGGCGAAGGACAAGGGCGAAGCCCAACAACTCAGCTGGTATAGCCGCCGGAGGGAGTAAACGCTAGCTTGGAGAGGTCGTCCCGAGCGCCATCGAGCTTTTCTGCAAGACGAACCGGGGATGCGTCAGAGCCAATGCTTGGCGGCGCCGATTCACGACAAAGCCCACGGCGCCTATCTGACCGGTCTCGAACCCGCCGAAGAAGTGGTCCCGCTGAGGCCGCGGGATTTGACACCGGTCTGCTTTTGCCGCACCGCGCGTGCCTGGGCCGATTTTCAAGGTTTACTAAGGTTTACGAGTTATCTCGCTAGCCGCAAGAATTTGCTATAATCAGGTCCTTCCGGCCCCCGCGCCGGAAGTGTCCGTTCGCGTCAGGAGCGTCCCCATGGCCCCGCGTGCCTCCTGGAAGGGTTACCTCAAGCTGTCCTTGGTTTCGTGTCCGATCGCGCTCTATCCAGCCGCGTCTGGCTCGGAGCGCGTTTCGTTCAACCGCATTAACAAGAAGACCGGAAACAGGCTGAAGCAGCAGCTCGTCGACGCCGAAACCGGCGAGGCGGTTGACAAGGAGGACGTTGGCCGCGGCTACGAGATTGGCAAGGGCCAATACCTCCAGGTCGAAGACGAGGAAATCGAGAAAATCAGGATCGAAAGCTCCCACACCATCGCGATCGACACTTTCGTTCCGAGATCCGAGATCGACGATCGCTATTTGGACGAGCCTTATTACATCGCGCCGACTGACCAGGTCGGACAGGAGGCATTCGCCGTCATTCGCGACGCGATCCGCGACAAGGTCATGGTAGCGTTGGGCCGTGTCGTCCTGTCGCGGCGCGAGCATGTCATGATGCTGGAGGCGTTCGACAAGGGCCTCCTCGCCACGACCTTGCGCTACCCCTACGAGGTCCGCGATCAGTCTTCTTATTTTGAGGATATATCGGATTTGAAATTGCCGGCTGATATGAAAGAACTGGCCGCCCATATTGTGGACAGCAAAACATCGCATTTTGACCCTTCGACTTTCGTCGACCATTACGAGACCGCATTGGTCAATTTGCTGCGGGCCAAGCAGGCTGGCAGCGTCACCGAGGCGCCGAAGGAGGAGCCGGCACACCACCGGGTCATCAATCTCATGGACGCGCTGCGGGCGAGTATCGGCGCCGACACAAAGAAGAAGCCGGCCGCGGCAAGCACGAAAGCCCGAGCCCCAGCCGGAAAAACTGCCAAAAGGAAGACGGGACGCTGAAGCCAAAGCGGGAACCGGACGCATCATCGCTCGAAGGCGGAATTATCGCCTTCACGGGCCGGCTTGCATCCATGAAGCGGGCGGACGCCTTCGCGCTCGTCACCCGGCACGGGGGAACGCCCTGCGAGAGGATCACCAAGAATACAAGCGCCTTAATCGTCGGCGAACTTGGTTGGCCGCTGCAAAACGACGGCCGGCCTTCGCAGAGCCTGATCCAAGCAAAAACCTACGGTGTTCCAATCGTCAGCGAGCGCCGGTTCCTCGAATGGATAGGCAAAAGGGCGCCGGAGGAACAAGTCAAGAGCTATACCGCAGACGAGCTCGCCGCATTGAGCAAACTGCCGGCGGACGTCGTCGAGCAGCTTTCCATGTTTGGTTTGATCGAGGTTTGGGGCGACCGTTACGGCTTTCGCGATCTCGCCGCGGCCCGCCAGGCCGCGCAGCTCCTTGGTTCCGGGATAGGGCTTTCGGTAATCACAAAAAGCCTGCGAGAGATCCGCAAGTGGCTTCCCGATGCTCGGCTTTCGAACGTGCGCCTTTGTCCGGCATCAAAGGATGGAATCCTCGTCGAACAGGCCCGGGGCCACACGGATTCAAAAGGGCAATTTGTGCTACCGGTTGAAAAGCCTCATGATCTCGGTGCTGACGAAACATTCGTGCTGGCGCAATCCGCCGAAGAGTCGGGCGACCGCCAGTCGGCTGAAGGCCTCTACCGGCGTGTCATGAACCTCGATCCGAACGATCCGGCGGCCGGGTTCAATCTCGGAAATCTGTTGCGGGTTCAGAGCCGCATGGTGGAGGCGGAAGCTGCCTACCGGTGGGCGGTGAAGGCCGATCCAAACTTCGCTCCGGCCTGGCATAACCTCGCAGATCTGCTTGATGAAGGTGGCCGGATAACCGAGGCGGTTGATTGCGCGAGGCGCGCGCTAACAGCCGATCCCCAATACGCCGATGCCATGTTCAATTTGGCGCTGTTCCTGCAGCGGCTTGGGAACCACGCCGAAGCAGCGATTTGGTGGTCGCGGTATCTTGAAAGTGACCGTACCTCGGAATGGGCCGGGCGCGCCAAACGCGCCTTGAAATATTGCGAGATGGAGCTAGGGAACGCGGCATCGGGAAGTACGTCAGCCCAAGCAATGGGGCGCGCTTGATCCCAAAAGCGGGGCACGCCATGCCTGAGAAACGACGTGTCAAGGTTGGGCCGGACCAGGAAGTCACAGCACTCGTCTACCCTGCAGCCAATCAGGAGCAAATTGATGTCACGGTGATCCTCGGGCATGGCGCTGGGTTTGATCAAAGAAGTGATTTCATGACGAGGTTTGCGGGTGGGCTCGCGGCGCGTGGCGTTAACGCCGTCACGTTCAATTTTCTGTACACGGAGCAAGGCCGGCGCGTTCCGGACACGAACAACGATCTCGAGGCATGTTTCCGGGCCGTAATCGAGGCTATTCACCAGCAAAAAATCGGCCGTGGTAAATTGGTCATTGGCGGCAAATCGATGGGCGGGCGAATCGCTTCGCAAATTGCTGCAGCCGGCGCTACCAATGTTGAAGGCCTCGTCTTTCTTGGCTATCCGCTCCATCCTCCAGGCAAGGCAGACCAACTTCGCGCGAAGCATTTGCCGGACATCAAAGTTCCGATGTTGTTTGTTCAAGGTTCGCGTGACGTGTTCGGCACGCCTGACGAACTGCGGCCGATCCTCAAAGTGCTGAAAGCCCCCGCCGAACTTTTTGTCGTGGCAGGCGGCGACCACTCCTTCAAGGTCTTGAAGCGCGCGGGTGTCACCCAGGAGGACACATATACAGCTGTGCTCGATCGAATCGAAGTATGGCTGCGGCAGACTTTCACGAATTGAAAGTGGTCAGCCGTGCCGGTGAGCGACGCAAAGAGGGCACAAGTCCGAGCAAAGAAGCCGCTCAAAGAATACGCCAAGAAGCGCGACTTCACCCGAACACCGGAGCCCGCAGGCTCGGGCGGCAAGGGCAATGGCCGAGAATTCGTCGTTCAGAAACACGCGGCGCGCCGGCTGCATTACGACCTGCGACTGGAAATGGATGGAGTGTTGAAATGCTGGGCGGTGACCAAGGGTCCGAGCCTGATGCCCGGCGAAAAGCGGCTTGCGGTCCGCACCGAGGACCACCCAATCGAATATCTCGATTTCGAGGGCAATATTCCGAAGGGCGAATATGGGGCCGGCTCGATGATCGTCTGGGATCGCGGCCGATGGGAGCCGGAGGGGGATCCGCAAAAGGGGCTCACGAAGGGGCATCTCGCGTTTACGCTCGACGGCGCGCGGCTCAAGGGGCGTTGGCATCTGGTTCGGATCCGGCCGCGATCCGGCGAGAAGTCCGAGCCGTGGCTGCTCATCAAGTCAGACGACGAATTCGCTCGGCAGGCAGGCGATCAAGACATCACCGAGGAGGAAGTGACGTCGCAGCTCAGCGGCCGCACCAACGAAGAGCTCACGGCGGGTGAGGTGCGCAAGGACCATGCGGCCAGAGCCAGCGTGGCGAAAGCGCGAAAAACTTCCTTACCGGACATCGGCAAGCTTTCTGGTGCTCGAAAAGCATTGCTCCCAACGTTCCTCGAGCCGAGCCTCGCATCGCCATGTGAAAAGCCGCCGAGCGGCCCGAATTGGATCCACGAGATCAAGTACGACGGCTACCGTATGCAGGCGCGTATTGACGGGCCCTTAATCCGTCTGCTGACCCGCAAGAAGCTCGATTGGACCGAACGCTTTTGGAGCATTGCGGGCGCATTGAAGGCGCTCGGTCTCGGCTCGGCGCTGATCGACGGGGAGATCGTCGTCGAGGACGCAAGCGGCATTTCGAGTTTCAATGATCTGCAGGCCGATCTAAAGACCGGCCGCTCGGACCGGTTCCGCTACATCGTCTTCGATATTCTCTACTGCGAAGGGTTCGATCTGACGAAAGCGGTTCTTAGAGACCGTAAAGACCTGTTGCAGCAGCTCCTCGCCGGCCTGCCGCGCGGCTCGCCCATTCGCTTCAGCGAGCATCTCGATGTGGACGGACCGACCATGCTGGAGCATGCCTGCCGATTTGGACTCGAAGGGATTATTTCCAAACGCGTGGACTTGCCCTATCGATCGGGCCGCGGCGATCATTGGCTCAAGAGCAAATGCGTCGAGCGACAGGAATTCGTCATCTTGGGATATGTTCCTTCGACGGTGACGAGCCGGTCCGCCGGATCGCTGGCGCTCGGCTATTATGGAAATGGAGACCTTATCTACGCCGGCCGGGTGGGGACAGGCTGGTCCCAAGAGCAGGCGAGGTCGCTACGTGAAGAGCTCGAAAAAATCAAGTCGACAAAGCCGCCGTGCGCCAAACCGCTCCCGGCCGGCGCCGAGAAAGGCGTCCGGTGGGCCGAGCCGCGCCTCGTCTGCGAGATCGAATATCGCGGCTGGACCCAAGAAAGATTGCTCAGGGCGGCAGCCTTCAAGGGGCTCAGGGATGACCGGTCCGCTGAAGAGATCGTTCTGGAGGCGCTGCCGAAACGATCAAGACGCCGAGCCCCATCATATCGCATCGGCGTCCAGCTAACCCACCCGGAAAGAATTCTCTGGGAAGAGGCGGGAATCACCAAACAAGGACTGGCCGAGTTCTATACAGACATCGCCGATTGGATACTCCCGCATATCGCCGGCCGGCCATTGAGCCTACTGCGGTGCCCCTCCGGTACTGCAGCCAAGTGCTTTTTCGCCAAACATCCGTGGCCGGGGTTGGACAAAAGGGTCCGCCGCGTAGATACCGGCGACAAAGAGCCAATGCTCGCGATCGACGATGTCACAGACTTGATGAGCCTGGTGCAGGCGGGTGTTGTCGAAATCCACCCTTGGGGATCGACCATCGACAAGCTCGCCATGCCGGATCGCCTTATTTTTGATCTTGACCCGGGCGAGAATGTCCCCTGGATCGCGGTCATCGAAGCGGCCCGTGACGTGCGCGACAGGCTCGCCGTTCTTGGTTTGCAAAGCTTCGTCAAGACTTCAGGAGGGAAGGGGCTTCACATCGTGGTGCCTATTCGACGGGAGGATCATTGGGACGAAGTAAAGACATTTGCTAAAACGGTTGCGGGCACAATGGCCAAGGAAAGGCCAGATTTTTATGTGGCCACAATGGCGAAGCGGGCCCGGGGCGCTCGCATTTTTGTTGATTATCTGCGCAACGACGGTGGTGCCACCGCGGTTGCCGCCTATTCGACACGGGCATCGCCGCGTGCCTCGGTTTCGACACCCCTCAATTGGGACGAACTCTCGCCGGGACTTCGCTCAGACCACTTCACCGTCGGGAATTTGCTGCACCGGATTTCCTCGCTGAAACGAGATCCTTGGCAAGGCTTTTTCAAGATTCGCCAGCGGCTGCCGCAAGTCCTGCCGGGCAGTTGAAGCCCTCGGGCGATTTCTTCCGCGACCAATTCCCGGCGGATTGCATTGATATTATTGGTGGGATTGCAGGAGTTGAACCCGCGACATATTGATTACAGAGGACCCAGGTTTCTGGAGGTCACAATGGACGAAGATAGGTTCAACATGGCTATCCGTCAGTTCCTCAAGGTGGTCGGAATCACCTCGCAACGGGAAATTGAGCGCATTGTTCGCGAAGGAAAGATCGAGGGCACTAAGCTGAAATTGCGCATGACCTTGACGGCGGAGAACACGCCGCTCAATCATGTTGTCGAAGAGACGATTGATCTTCGTTGACCGGACGGGTTATCCAACGTCGAATTGCCTGTGAGTCAACAAGATCGCTAAATCAATCAAGATCCCCGCTTCATTCCGGAATTTCGCTCTATAAAACGCCGTCCAAACCTCCGTCGAAGCATCGCGTCATGGACGCGCCAGCGGTTCATGCGTGAAGCTGGTCGCCTCTTGCTAACCGAGCTGCGATGTCGGCTGTTTGCAGCCAGCTGCGCTCTGTTGGAGAGTGCGCCGCGAGATAGCGAGCAACCGCGACGAGGATATGCCGCCCAGGTTCCGTGTTTCCCCATTCGCCGAACTGACGCACTCCGGCGTCGAACATTTGAAAGGCATGGAAGCCCGCGTCCTCGCGCAACAGAGCATGCGCCAAGGCGGAAATGATTAAGTCCGGCGGATGGCCCAATGTGAGATGGCGCATCACAAGATGCGCTGCCGCGTCGATCTGGTGCTGCCGCTCGAAGGCATCCAGCAGGGCAGACCGGATTTCCTCAATCGTTGAGGGCATCGATTCCAGCCGGTCGTCACCTGCGGCCGGCAGCCGCGCCGGTGGCACATTCAGGTAGCGGATGAGGTAGACAGCGAGAGCGCCGTGCAGGACGGCGCGCGACGCCTCGATGTAGTCCGCCACATGCTCTGGATCCCCGGCAATACGCTTGAGGACTTGATGCACGGCGTTGCAGTAGGTGAAGACGTGATGGGCTGTTTCCCAATCGCCGTGCTCATTCGCCGTGCCAAATTGCGCGACCCGCAGTGCCGCAGCATAACACAACGCGCGGCCGAGGTCGGCACATGAGGCTCCCTCAGAGGCTGCCGCCGTCAGGGCGGCGATGATCGTGCCGGGATCGTCGCCCAAAAGATACTGGGCTAGCTGGGTATGGTCCAACCACGGGCCGCGATCACGGCCGATTGCGAAAGCGTCCGCCAGATCAGCGGACGCATTTGCGCACAGCGCCACGAGGTCGACAGGCTGGCGCCACTCCGTCGATTCATCGGCTCCGCGTGCGGCAACCATTTGGCCGACGACGCTGGGCAGCAGATCGGCGGCGTGTTGCCATCCGATCAGGTCGAGACACTCGAAGCACTTGTTGATGAAATCAAGCGAGTGTCCGCCATCGGCAAAGACGCGGTCGGTCTCGGCCGCAATGAAAAGGTCCGCCAGCATTGGGGGCGGCGCGCCGATCGCAATGGCGGTAAGCACCGTGCGCTCGGCTGCCTCGCGATGGCGGACAGCGGCCCAGCGCCGGAGCCAGCGCTTAAGCGCGGCGAGACTTGGCCGGCTGGACAGCGAGGAGCGCTGCCTCGCCGGTGCCTCGCCATCGCAGTCGATGGCGACCCGGCGGATGCCATGAAACAGCGCCAAATATTTCTCTTGCTCGGGGAGTGCGGCAAGGCCGTTGCCGACGGCAGTCAAGATGGTCATGCCCGTGCCCCAGCCGTCGCGATTGCGGGCTCCGAACAGCGCCGCTTGCCGCACAATCTCGACCGGGGACACGCCCGCCGCTAATTGACCCTGTATGGCCTTGGCAATAACGAGCCCGAGGTTATGAGCCATGCCCTGCTCGAGTCGCTGCCGCCAGTAAGCCGCGGCATCCGGGCGCCCGAATTCGGGCTGCACCCATACTTCATCCCCGCGCAGTTCGACCGCGCAGGCCGGCACATCGTCCGCCCAAAGATCAAACGTGCAGCCGCTCGCGAGATCAAATCGCGCGTGGTGCCAGTGGCAGGTCAGAATGCCGTCCTCGATGCTGCCGCGGTCGAGCGGGAAACCCATATGCGGACAGCGGTTGTCCAGGGCAAAGATTCGCCCCCCGTCTTCGACGACCAGAATGGGGCGATGCGCACCGCGCACGACGAGCCGCCCTTTGCTCTTGAGTTCCTGGATAGTTCCTGCGCGGAGGAATTCGGCGCTCACGATCAGGCCTCCTGCGGTCAATCTCCGGAAGGCTGCATGGCTTATGGCATTTCCGTATTAAAGATAATACCGGCCGCATCCATTGGGTGAAATAGGCTCATGAGCCTCAAGTGGCTTAGATCACGCGTCGCGGCACTGAAGCATTGGCTAGGTGGCGAGCCGATGGCGATTATCATCAGCGGCGGCAACGGCTTTGCCTCGGCGTTCGGGCACGGCATTCAAGCGCGCGGACGACGAGGTGCCGGGAAGCCCTTTAGATGCACATAGCGGGTGGGCAAAATCTCGTCTACTGTCGCCAGGAAGGGCCTACAAAATCGAGTAATGCGAGGGATAATTGCAATGCGGGTCATCGCTTGCAGTGAAGATCTGCGTCGCTTGGCGCGCCGGCGCGTGCCCCGCATGTTCTATGACTATGTCGACTGTGGTTCCTGGACCGAGAGCACATACCGCGCGAACGAAGCTGATCTTGCCGCGATTTGTTTTCGGCAGCGGGTCGCCGTGAACATCGAGAATCGGTCGATTCGGTCGACAATGATCGGCGAGGACGTGGCCATGCCGGTCGCTCTTGCGCCCACCGGACTCTGCGGCATGCAGCATGCCGACGGCGAGATCCTTGCCGCCCGCGCCGCCGAGGCCTTCGGAGTACCGTTTTGCTTATCAACCATGAGCATCTGCTCGATTGAGGACGTTGCGGCCAATACGAAAAAACCGTTCTGGTTTCAACTCTATGTGATGCGCAACAAAGGCTTCGTCGAGCGGCTCATCGGGCGTGCGAATGAAGCGCGATGCTCGGCGCTCGTGGTGACGCTCGATCTTCCCCTGGCCGCCCAGCGCCACAAAGACTTGCGCAACGGACTTTCAGTTCCGCCAAGACTGACGATTGCCAACCTCGTCAACATGGCCATGAGACTCAAATGGTGCCTTAATATGCTGCGCACGCGGCGGCGGAGTTTTGGCAACCTCGCCGGTCACGCGGAGGGCGTCGATAATATAACCTCGCTGCTCGCGTGGATCGAGCAGCAATTCGATCCACGCTTCACCTGGGGCAATATCGCCTGGATCCGCCGATTGTGGAGCAAAAAGTTGGTTTTGAAGGGCATCATGGATGCGGAGGATGCGCGGCGAGCGATCGATGCCGGAGCGGATGCGCTTGTCGTATCGAACCACGGCGGCCGGCAACTCGACGGGGCGCCTTCTTCGATTCAGGTCCTGCCCGCAATCGCAAAGGCGGTCAAGGGTCAAACAGAGGTTTGGTTTGACGGCGGCATCAGGAGCGGGCAGGATGTCTTGCGGGCGATTGCCCTCGGCGCCAAAGGGACGCTGATCGGACGCGCTTTTCTTTATGGCTTGGGAGCGATGGGTGAAGCAGGCGTACGCCTTTGCCTCGAGATCATAGCGAAGGAACTCAGTTTGACGATGGGACTGTGTGGTGTCGTTGACATCAACGCAGTCAATTCCAGCGTTGTAATACCGCCGGCGCCCATCCCCGACACGGGCCATGGCGCAGACATTGCCTCGGGTCATCGATCTGCGAACACCGGCGGCTATGAAGTCAGCACGTGACATGGCATGGTGCTCCAGCGAAAATCGGCACCACCCTTCGCCGCCTCGATCCAGGGTCTCAGCCCGTGGCGCTCCCAGATTTTCGGCTTGAGCCACACGACCCAGGCTGCTTGCACGAACAAGACGCGCAGGTAGCGATTGCCGCGTTTGGATATTTTGCCCCCTAGCTTGGCTGCGGGCAGAGCAGCTCTTTCGCATAGGTCTCTCTTCACATCGTCGCGATGGTCTCCTCAATCCATGCGGGAACCACTTCGCTTGCTTTCCCGTATCTCTTGTCGTCAAAATGGCTGGCGTTGTCAGAGGGCTCCAGATTGATTTCGCATGTTCGAACGCCAAGCGCGCGGGCTTCGGACACGAATCCCGCGGCGGGATAAACCGAGCCGGATGTACCGATGGCGACGAAAAGATCGGCTCCGTAAAGCGCAAGATAGATATCGTCCATCCGCATCGGCATCTCGCCGAACCAGACCACATGCGGACGAAGAGACCCAATTTGCGCGCAAGACGGGCATTGATCTTCAAGTCCAAGGTCTTCTCGCCAAGGTATGGTAGTCGCACAGGCGACGCACCGCACTTTGAATAATTCGCCGTGCATATGGATGACTTCTTTGGAGCCGGCGCGATCATGCAGATCGTCGATATTTTGGGTGACGAGCGCGAGGCTACCACCGCGTTCGGCCAAAGCCTCCTCCAACCGTGCCAGCGCGAAGTGTGCCGAATTCGGCACGGCGCTAAGAAGATTGCGTCGTCGCGCGTTATAAAAGGCGTGAACTTCTGACGGATTGCGTGCAAAAGCCTCGGGTGTCGCGAGCTTCATTGGATCGAATCGCGCCCAAATGCCGGTTCCATCTTTGTCACGAAATGTGCCAAGGCCGCTCTCGGCGGAAATGCCCGCGCCGGTAATGACGAAAATTCTCATGGCGCGCTTTGTCCTCTCTCTGCTTTCGAGAACCCTACCACGTTCTCATATTTCAGTTCGAGATGGCGGAAGCTCATTTTGCAACTTAGTCTACGCGTTCTCAGCTCACCTTTCTCCAACGAAACTCCGCGCCACAAGGGTGACACTATCTGGCCGTTGTGCTTGATCGCTTCAGCCGCAAAATCGTCGGCTGAGCGACGCGCAATCACATGCGAGTGGAATTGACTATCGCTGCCCTGAAGATGGCTATCCAACGGCAAAAGCCGTCCCCTGGCTTGATCCACCACTCCGACCGCGGCAGCCAATTTGCTGCCGCCAATTACCGGATCTCAAGTCGCAAACACAGGACTTTTTGCGGGAACAGTTTGGCAAGGCGGGACCGCATTATTTAACGACCGAATTATTTTTCTGACGGATTTCTATCGCAGATGATTTTCGGCCCTTGCCATCTCGTAGCCTCGGCCAATGTCCTCCTTTTCGACCGCCTCGCCGGTTTCGGCATCGACGAGCTGCTGCTTCAACCTATTTCCGGTCTTCTTGTTAATGCGGTAGAACGAAAAACGCTATGAGCTCGACGCAGCAGGATAAAGCGCGATTCGGACACGAAACCAAAGACAGCTTGGTCCCACCTGGGGCTCAGGATAGATGCATTTCAAATCCTCCTAGGTGAGACAAAAGACCCGCCTATTTATATCTTCGCCGACTCAGATCGGAGCTGGGGGACCTGGATTCGAACCAGGATTTACGGAGTCAGAGTCCGCGGTTCTACCGTTGAACTATCCCCCACCCATTTCCCGGAAAAGTCTTGCGCCGGCGGATTTTGGTACTGGTGCAGGAGCATCGTGTAGTTGGCAAGACACGGACTGTCAACGTTCGCCGCTTCATGACTGTCTTGCGTCCTGGCGAAGGACGCACCGCGGCGCCGCCTGCCCTGCGCCGGGGCTGTAGCCTATCGACCGGCCCCGGTTCGCATCACAAATGAATACGAATGGATCCCGTTGCGATCCCGCCGGGTCAATGGCGGCGGAGAGTGCAGTACATTGGCGCAGGGTGCCATAAAGCGCATCCCTATAACATGCGATGGTTTGTAAGATTTTTTGGGCGCAATCGTAGGCTGGACATCCTCAGCCGGTCAAATCGTTCGTAGCGCCAAAAAATGCTTGCCAATAGAGGCCGTCCACATAGGTCCGATTCCCGTCCGAAATCTTACAACACGCAAGACCGCGGGCGCCCTTCGATGAAGTGGGACCGGCCAAAATTTTGGTACTACAGAAATCGCGCGGCGATGATGTGCGCAACTCCTGCCCGCGCGGGAAAAATCCTCTCTGATGTAAGATCAGCTTTTTTGCAGCGGCCTCACGAAAAGCAGACGATGAGACTGGTCAGCGTTTGGCGCTGAGTAAAGCCTCAACCCTAAATACCGCCATCGAACCATCCCTCGCGAAACCCTTGTCGACAATTGCTTCTGCTCTTTCGCGGGCGACCTTGACTGCCGAACGGCGCAGTGTAGGGTGCCTGGGCCGGTGTTCTACCTCGGGCCCCAGATCGAGGCGAAATTCTTGGCGGCGTAGAGCGTGTCCGATGAAGACCTGTGCGGCATTCTTGATCCTGTTAGGTCTCGGCGTTGGCTGTGTCGGTAGCGCCAATGCACAGGTGCCCAGCCCGCCTTTGATGACAATCAAGATTTTCAATGATGATCCCGATCATTATATCTTCCCCGTGCTTACGACTGGCCAGGGCGCCGTAGATATCTGGTTGCAAGCGATCTTTAAGGTTCCACAGGCTCAGGAACCGAACAATCCGTACCCCAGGACAAAAAGTTTTCGTATCTATATCACCAACACGGCTGGCACCACGCCGGTTGGGATCGCGCCAGGCCAGAATGTTTCAATAACGATTCCTCTCTATACGCAATTAGCGGCAACCGTAGACCCGAAACAGCCAAATCAATACATCGATTGGTGGAATGGCGGCACAATTTTACTCTACTCCAGCACAACGGCGACCCCGCCGCCGAGGGCGCTATTAGACGATTTTACAAACAGGCCGAGCCAGCAACCCGTCACATCGGTGGCGAGCAGCCCAGTCTTCCCTACCTGTCCGGCCTGTCAAGGGTTGAAATTCTTCAGCGATGATTCCGATTTGCCTAAGGCCGACTCAAGCCAGCTGCTCGAATATACCCTCGGCGCTCGTGTTCAACTGGTCGTTACAAATCCTAAGACGGATCCGTCAAATACGCTCGACTTGCAGAACGTTGACTTCGATGTTAGTTACGTCAACCTCGCTTTCATGCCGGCCACGATGGGGCCATTTCAGAATGACCAAGTTGGCTATGTCGGCACGCCACAGACCATCGACACCTTCACAGCCGCTCTCAACAAATTCCTGACGGACTTTCCGGGTTGGCCGCAGTTCGTTCGCACCTATCCTATTCCTCCGACCTCGGAAACAGTTCTAAAGCTGGCATCACCCCTCGAGATCTTTGCGAGATTGAGCCCGCCCTCCATTCATCCGCCTCCCGATTTGACGCTGCCGCCGCACTGGCCGGATCAATTGTGGGTACCCATACAATCTTTGCGCACAAATTGGGTGACGTATGCGGGCAAGATCAACTCCATGGGTCCGTGCAGCGAAGATGAGGGTAGTAACAACTTTTGTGGCGCCATCGTTGACGTAAAGGCGCTCATGTTGGCAAACTTTAATAACTACAAAGCGATCTTTCCAAAACAGTGCGGCGGAACACCCATTACGCTGACGGATGACATTTTGATATCGCATGTCTATGGATGGGCACCATTTACCGAGTCGGCGACCGCGCCGGGTGGGTGCCCACCTACAGCTAACCTGCTTGAAAACACACCGGGCTACAGCGCAAATAACTTCGCCAAGTATCTGCTGGTCAAGGAGGAGTTCGATAAACTAAATTATGGGACACTCCCTGCACCCAAATACGCTTTCAATCCCTGGGTTCAGCTCATACATGGCCAAAAATATGTAAATGCGCCGAATGTGTATGCCTACTCCGTCGACGATGCCGTGGGCAATATCCAGGCGGAGGGCACAGGGTTCATCGTCGATGTCGGAAGCACGGCACATTTGGAAAATCAATTGCCAGCTGCCCCACCGATCAACATTGCTTATGCAATTGGGACGCAAGATATCAGGTTCACAAGCTATCGCATTTGCAGCGTCAATGCGCCAGACAAAGCCGTAAATCCCTTTTTCCAAAGCTTTATCATCAACGCGAACGACCCAGCCAATTGCCCGATCTTCTTTCTCGACAATAAGTCGCAGCCGCAACTCTATACATTTAGGATCACGAAACCGCCACCCTTCACAGTCTTTTTGAACCCCGCTAATGCTAAGTGGACCCCGGAAACCGCTGCGGCGATCGACTGCAGCGGGAACGCTGGGCCGTCTCCTCCGCCTCCGAATCCTCAGTATCGGCAGTCGAGCCAAGTTTGGTGCTGCGAGGCGTTAGCCGACGACAACGGTAATGGAGTATTTGCATACACGACGCCTGAGCCCCATAGCGCCCACCAGACTCAGAACCATTTCGCGGTAACACACATTGCGGAACAAAGCATTTCAAATCCCAACGAGAGCTGCAACATGGGAAAGCTGCCGGGTTCCGCGCATCATGGCCTCCGATAGGACTAGCGGCAATCCGCAGGCGTGCCCTAACACGGCCGACATCAGCATAATCGGAATTGAGAGAGTAAGAGATCGTCTCAAAACTGTAGTTCCTTTTCGCGGATTTAGGTTACGACGCCAGCCTCCGCCGCGTGCCCGAGGCAAGCGCAGCGGTGCACGGCGCGCATACCCGACGAGGATATCCGCAATAACTTCCCTCAGCTTAATGATGTCAGGCTGAAGGATAACGAGCATCTCGCAGACGCCGTATTTCGCAAGCTAATGGACAAAGTTACCGGGCCTCTTTAAGTCAAACCGAATCCGGGCCATTGTCCTCATGTTTTGGGCGGTGAATGCGACCCTATGGGAGGCGCGGTGCGGTCCACTCCGCGGGTGAGGCCACACGCCCGCCCCTGACTTGCCGGGCAAGCTATTTGTAGACAGCCAAGAGTTCGTCGTACTCGTTGCAAAGCGCATCGAGGGCGGCTGCGCCGCCGTTTTCGTTTTTGAGCGTGGCGTAACGGCCGATGATTGCCTGAACCCGATCCTGACGTGCGGCATCCTCCTCGGGATGTTTTGCAAAGGCTGCCATGCTCGCTTGAGTGACGGCGTTCATCTTGTTTGCAAGTTCCGGTCCTGAGCAAGCATGCCCGAGGCCGGCCGACATCAGCATAATTGGAATTGAGAGAGCCAGAGATCGCCTCACAACTGTAGGTCCTTTTCGCGGATTTGGGTTATGATGGCGGCATTCCGCCAGCACCTAAAAAGGCGGCGGTACAGTGCCGCCATGACGTGTCAGCCGCAGGTGTTGATGACCACTTCGACGCGGCGATTCTTCTGCCGGCCCGCGGGATCGTCCGAACCATCCGCCTGCGCGTTTGGGGCAATCGGGCGACTTTTTCCATATCCGTGGATGAGGAGCTGGCTTTCGGGCGCTCCGCGTGCGATGAGGGCTGTGCGAACGGCGGCAGCGCGGCGCTCGCTGAGAGCCTGGTTGTAGCCGTCGGTGCCTTTGCCGTCGGTATGTCCCTCGACGACGACTCGCTTTTGAGCCGCCTCGATGCGCTGCTCGACTTCCGCCAGAGCCTCATCGGCTTCCGGGCGAACATCGGCACGGTCGAAGTCGAACAGAAAGTCCGACCCCACCCGCAGGCGCTCTTCGCATTGCGACTTGATCACCTCGACGGCCTTGAATTCTGCCTTGAATGGCGGCGGCGGCGGAGGTGGCGCTACGGACACTTTCGCCTCGGCCGGAGGCGATACTGCCGCGGCCTGTCCGGGGCAGCTTGCGTCCTTGGCATTAGGCAGGGCGGCTCCTCCCATCAAGACGCAAAAGCTTCCATTTTCCTCGCCTTCGACAACGAGCCGGATCACATGGCGTCCGGAATTGTCGATCGCGAAGCTGCTCGTTCCCTCATCAAGAGTACCAAAACCTGCCCGCACAAAGGTCGAGTCCTGAACCTTCGCGTCCGCGCCAAGCAGCTGGAGGGTGAGCCGGCGTTCGCCCCCTGCCCTTCCCGTGATCCGCAGTTGAGTGAGCAAGTCGCCCGCGCTGAGATCGGCGGAAACGTAGTAGCTGGCCTGCCCCGAGCCGCCCGGAAGCTTGCCAGAAATAAGCCCTGTCGCGGGATCGAGCGGCGTCGGCCGCAATATCGAGGTGGAAAGTTCACCGGCTGCTGCCGGAGACGCGCAAGCCAGCAAGGCGAGCGCTAAAAGTGCCGAAGTCCTAAGCATGTGCGTTGTGGTCTCCGTTAGTTGCCTGGCGCAAAAGCATCACCGCCAAACTCGATTTTATATTTTGTCGTCTCGGGGCCTTGGACAGTCAGCCGGAAGACGTAATGTCCCGAGCGATCGATCGGGAAGCTATTTGTAGCGTCTGCCTTGGCCTCGACGCGGGACATGTGATAGGATTTGTCTGCGCGGCCCTGATCGTCCAGCATCGTTAAGGAAATCCATTTATATGCACCTTCCCGGCCAGCCACGGATGTCTGGGTAAGCAGATCGCCCGCCTTCAAATCTGCGCCGAAATAATAATAGGTATAGCCATTGCCGCCCGGAAAGGAGCCGGAGACCGTGCCCGTCGCGGGCACCGCGGTCGGACTGAGGAACGAGCGGGAGGCGCCATTTGTTTGCGGCGCTGCGGCTTGAAGATTCGGCAAGGCTGTGCCGCCGAGCGCGACCCGGAACGACGTCGTTTCCGGTCCCTTGGTGTCGAGACGGACGAGGTATTTTCCGGTCGCATCGATTGGGAACACCCTCGTCGCTTCGTTGTTATCGTTTGCACCCGCCGTTATGTAATAAGCGTCGATTCTCCGGCCATTGCTGTCGAGCAATGCGAAATCGAGTGTCTTATACTGCGCTCCGCCATTCATCGAAATCTGCGAGGCAAGCTCCCCCGCTTTGAGATCGACGGCGAAATAGTAACTGCCATCCGATTGGCCAGGCGGATATTTTCCCTCGATCACGCCGCTTTGCGGCACGGGTGTCGGACTTCCGGCTAAACTAGAAAACGCAGCCGCGTGCACCGCGGTCGAGGCGGCGAAGAGACCCGCGGTCAAAACAATTCCACGGCGGAGTTGATGCATTGCCTTTGATCCTTCAAACGAATACGGGCAAATCAATTTTCGCCCCCAGCACGGATCGATTCTTATCGTCAATGCAGTTAGGATTTTGGATGCAAAATTGGTTGCAGTTTAAGTTCCGTCAGAATTAACGTCATGGATGAGATTGCTGCGCGTGTTCCACATCATCCATCCATACCGGACTTGGCGAGCCGAGACAGAGTGACCGCTAGGAGGCTTGGCGCGAAGGCCGCAGAAGCAGCCGAGATCGGCTCAAGCCGGTGGCGGTCACGCGGTCATTTAACAATGTCCGGTAAGAGCTCTTATGCCTGCCCGCTATTTTTGCGATTTAAGGGGGGTTGGCGGTCCGTCATTACATGGAAAGCTGTTTAGAATGATTCTAGAAATGTTTCACGTGAAAACATTTTGTCCGGTTCCCGCCCAAAACCTTACAAGCCGCAAGACGGCGGGCGCCCTTTGATGAAGTAAGACCGGGCAAAATTTTGGTACGAAAAGAATTGTGCGGCGCCCCTGCACGGAACGCCGTGCCGCCCCGAAAAAATGCCCCAAAATGTAAGATCGGCTTTTTTTCAGCGGCTTCGTGGGGGGCGCATGCGGGCCACCCTCGATCTCTTCTCGCGCCGTAGCTCCAACGGGGCAAGCTGACTTGCAGACATGAGGCTGGTCAGCATTGGGCGCTGAGCAAAACCTCAACCCTCGATACCGCCCTCCTTGCAGCATTTCTAGACTCGATTTTCTGCCAGAATCGCTTTGGCCGCTTGGATTAGCAACACGTAGCCGGCGGTCAGGCTCCACTACTGGCCCGGAGCCCGGAAGCTGATTTTCTTCTCGAGAGCTCTATCCGCCTCCTCGACACTGAGCAAAGGTGTCGTAGTCGTCCGAAGGAGACCCGACTTAGATACGGTAAGCGTGAAGGCGGTTGCGCTCGCATTGTCGGGCAAGTCTGCAAGCAGAACCCAATCATTCTCGCCGAAAGCCAGGTAGAAGGCTTCGAGCCTGCCTCCCAGAGCCTCGACGGCGCTTCTCAGCGCTGCTGCCCGCCCGGTCGCCTTGTCCTTTTCTAGTCCCTTGATACCGTCAGCGGTATACTTAGCCTGAAACAAATACTTGGGCATGATATTTCCTCCGCAGCTATCCGGTCAATTCCAGTGCAACTGGCCCCGGTTAAATTAGGCCAGAGCCGAACAACTTCAAGCGGCAGAAAGGGGATTTCATTGGCGCTAAGGCTTCCCCATTGCCTTCGCTCGAATAATGCTTAGGCGGTAGAGAAAGGAATATAGCGTCTCGTCTTCACAATTACCGACTAATGATCCGCCGTCTCGCGCGACATGCAATCAATTGATTGCGCGCTGCGGCGAAATCGTATAGGCCGGGCAAGCAGCAATCTTTAGCCTGCGTTCTATCCCTTAAAAAACAATTGTAGGTGCGACTCATGTACGCAATTTGGGCGGTGATTTTTGCTGGTCTTTTATCCGTTGTCTATGGTGTTGTGACATCGTCAAAACTTTTGGCGGCAGATGCCGGCACTCCCCGCATGCAGGAGATTGCGGGCGCCGTCCGCGAAGGCGCGCAGGCCTATCTCAAGCGTCAATATACAACCATTGCCGCGGTCGGCCTCGTCATTTTCGCCGCCTTTGGTTTATTTGTTTCGTGGACCCTCGCTGCGGGATTTCTGATCGGGGCCGTTCTTTCCGGAGCCGCCGGTTTCATCGGCATGAATGTGTCGGTCCGCGCCAATGTGCGCACCGCCCAGGCCGCCACAAAATCGCTCGCCGCCGGGCTCGATATTTCCTTCAAGGCGGGCGCGGTCACGGGCCTATTGGTCGCGGGCCTCGCTTTGCTAGGCGTCGCGGTCTATTTCTATATTTTGACCGGGCCGCTGGGGCACGAGCCAAACAGCCGCCAAACCATTGATGCCCTCGTTGCGCTCGGTTTTGGCGCCTCGCTGATTTCGATCTTTGCCCGTCTCGGCGGCGGCATTTTTACCAAGGGCGCCGATGTCGGCGCCGATCTTGTCGGCAAGGTCGAAGCCGGAATCCCAGAGGATGATCCGCGTAACCCCGCGACCATCGCCGATAATGTCGGCGATAATGTCGGCGATTGCGCCGGAATGGCGGCCGACCTTTTTGAGACCTATGCGGTGACAGTTGTCGCCACAATGGTGCTCGCTGCGATCTTCTTTACCGGCCAGACCGTGCTTGTTGCCGCCATGCTCTATCCGCTGGCGATTTGCGCGGCCTGCATTGTCACCTCCATCGCCGGCACTTTTTTTGTCAAGCTCGGCTCAAATAATTCGATCATGGGCGCGCTTTATCGCGGTCTGATCGCCGCTGGAGTCTTGTCCATTGCAGGCCTTGCCGTTGCCACTACCCTCACCGTCGGCTGGGGAACAATTGGCACGGCAAGTGGCGCTCCAGTCGGAGGCTTTTCTCTTTTCATCTGCGGCATCATCGGCCTTGTTGTCACGGGCCTCATCGTCCTCATCACCGAATATTATACGGGCACGGGAAAGCGTCCGGTTTCATCAATCGCCCAGGCCTCGATCACTGGCCACGGCACCAATGTCATTCAAGGCCTCGCCGTCTCCCTCGAATCGACCGCGCTGCCAGCACTCGTCATCATCGGCGGCATCATCGTAACGAGCCAGCTTGCCGGACTTTTTGGCACGGCGATTGCGGTCACCACTATGCTCGGATTAGCCGGCATGATTGTCGCGCTCGATGCCTTTGGGCCAGTCACCGACAATGCCGGCGGCATTGCCGAGATGGCGGGTCTGCCCAAGGAAGTCCGGCGTGTGACGGACGCGCTCGACGCTGTCGGCAATACGACCAAGGCCGTGACCAAAGGATATGCGATCGGCTCGGCCGGGCTTGGCGCCTTGGTGCTCTTTAACGCCTATAGCCATGATCTTGAATTTTTTGCCGCCAACCCCGACGCCTCTCCCTATTTTAAGGGAATGGGGCCGGTCTCCTTCGACATTTCAAATCCTTATGTCGTGGCGGGCCTCATCTTTGGCGGCATGATTCCCTATCTCTTTGGGGGCATTGCGATGACGGCGGTTGGCCGCGCGGCAGGCTCGGTCGTCTTGGAGGTCAGGCGCCAGTTTCGCGAAAAGCCCGGGATCATGCAAGGGACAGAGCGCCCGGACTATGGCCGCGCGGTCGATATGCTGACGAAAGCCGCGATCAGGGAAATGATCGTGCCCTCGCTTCTGCCGGTGCTGGCACCCTTCATCGTTTATTTTGGCACGTTGTTGATTTCAGGCTCCAAGGCCTCGGCTTTCGCGGCGCTTGGCGCCTCGCTCCTTGGCGTCATCGTCAACGGGCTTTTCGTGGCGGTCTCGATGACCTCGGGCGGCGGCGCCTGGGACAATGCCAAGAAGAGCTTTGAGGATGGTTTTGTCGATAAGGATGGCGTGAAGCATTTTAAGGGCGGCGATGCGCATAAAGCATCCGTCACGGGCGATACGGTCGGCGATCCTTACAAGGATACCGCCGGTCCCGCCGTCAATCCGGCAATCAAGATCACCAATATCGTCGCGCTGCTGCTGCTGGCCATTCTGGCGCGTTGAGACGCCGCCGCGGCACCCGGAGCGAGAGGCGTTGCAAGTGCGTCTCGCAATTCGACCTTTGACACCACGCGCGCACGAATAAAGGTTTCAAATTGAGCTATTCGTACCCGACAGCATTTGCCGATTTCAAGCAATCTGTACGGGCATCGGGTGACGAGGCGTTCTCACGCCTCTATACAATATCGCGCCACTCACATCGTTGCGATATCGAAGTGAAGCACATTCTCACGCTTTCCCAATTTACTGTATAGCGCGATGGCCGGGGCATCGCCTACATCCGCCTGCACGAATATGACATAGGCACCGCGCTCTATTGCGATCTTCCTGAGCTCTTGGATCAACGCCGTTGCAATACCCTCCCGCCGGTGCTCTTGCGCTACCGCCAAGTCATAGATGTAAATCTCGCTGCGCTCCTGCTCAAACTTCCGCAGCTCATAGGCCGCGATGCCGCCCACGACGGTGCTGTGTTTTAACGCGGCGAGCGCGATGAAATAGTGATCAGCGAGCAAGCTCTTCATATAGGCTACACTGGGGCGTGCTCTGCCATAGGTGTCTGCGTCGTCGAAGGCCTCGCCGAAAGTAGTCAGAAGAGCATTCATTAGCGCCAGATCGTCAGGCGCGACTCTGCGGATCGTAAAAGAGGTGGACAAGCCAGCCGGCTCAGAAATGCAACAGGTTGATGAACATGCCTTTTAGGAAGTTCGACTCCGCGCCCGCCGTCGGCGTGGTGCGCGTCACGAAATCGATGAGCTTGCCGTCCTCCATGCCGTAATTGGCAATGCGCTCGACTTTTTTGTCCTTGGTGAAATAGACTGCGAAGACACGCTGGTCGGTGACCTTGGGCTGCATGAATTGCAGGCTGCGATTGGTGAACTGCGTCATATAATACCAAGCGTCGCCGCCGACGGTGGAGGTCGTCGTCGGCGACCCGAGCAGAACCAATATATGTTCGGCAGAATCCCCGGCCTTCACTTGCTCGGCCGCTTTTGGATCGAGCTGATAGCCGTGGATGACTTGACCGTCGTAGCCAAGGCAGCCGCTAAGAAACAGCGCGGCCGCCGCAACCAGAGACAGTTTCTTCGGGCTTAGCAGAAAATGGTGTCCGCGCCGCAATCTCCAAATCTCCATTCCACAAGACTCTTGTTTTCGGCCAATGATATTGCATGGGGCTGGCCGCGCACAGCCCCGCCCCTCGGGGCGGCGCCCGCTTGCTGTATCCTGCGCGAGCCGCCTCAACAATAGGGCAGCGTCATGTGCAGTCTCTTCCAGCGCAACGCCAATCGGGCATTAATTGACCGTCTTTCCGGCGAGATCGTGGCAGCCGCCCGGCGCCCTGCGCTTTTTACCGAATATGGGATCGAAGATAGCATTGGCGGCCGCTTCGAGGCACTTGCCTTGCACGCGGCGCTTGTCCTTCGCCGCCTGAACTCCCTGCCTCCGCCCGGTCCCGAAATGGCACAAGACCTGGCCGATGCGATTTTCCGCTCCTTCGATGCCGCCTTGCGGGAAAGGGGCGTCGGCGACTTGAGCATGCCAAAACACATGAAAGCATTTGCCGCCGCTTTTCTCGGCCGCGCCACCGCCTACAATCGGGCCCTCAAAGGCGATCTGCAAGGACTTTCGGCAGCGCTTCTCCGCAATGTTTACGAGGGCCATGGAAGTGCGGAACGGCTTGCGCGTTATGTCAGGGCGACCGTCGAGGCCTTGGACAGAGCCGCCTTCGAAGATTTTTTGGCCGCCAAAATAACTTTCCCAGAACCTTCCGTCATTCTTTGAAACAATGGCGCTTTGCAATAAGCTTTTTCGTGAAGCTGGTTTCAACTTCGGCTTGATCGTGCTCTAATCGTTTTGGAGGTGCTCGTGATGCCGCCTACAAGCGATGGCCGTCCAATTCCTCGCGCGGCTGGCGCCAAGCCTAAGGCCCGGCAATTCTCGCGCTTGCTTGCCGTCGAGACCGTTCCAGATGCTGGCCTTTATACAAAAGTTTGTGCAACCGAGGCCGAATACGCGGCGCTGGCGGCGCAATGCGGGCTTTCCGCGGTCCAATCTTTTGCGGCCGATTTTCACGTGTGCAAGCAGGGGCGCGGGAGGTTTCACGTCCGCGGCAAGCTGCAGGCGCGGGTGACCCAGATTTGCGTCGTGAGCCTTGACCCTTTCGACAGCGAAATTTCTGCTGATATCGACGTGGAGTTTGCGCCTTCCGGCGGCAGGCGCGAGACATCTACTACTCAGAGTGATCCGCCCGATCCAATCGTTGACGGGCAAATCGATCTTGGCACGCTCGCCGTGGAATTTTTGCTGCTAAACCTCGATCTTTATCCGCGTAAGCTTGGCGCCGTGTTCGAGACGGCAGATGCCGGCGGAAAGGCAGCCGAGCGCGAGTCTCCCTTTGCGGTTTTGCTGCGCCGTTAACGCCAGACGGTTCTAGCCGCCGTGCACGTTCGCCTCGGGGTCGGTCAAGCGCTGCAAGCGGAGCGCCGCCGTATGGGCAAATCGCAATAGCATCGCGCGGCGGGTCGCGGCGGCCATCCGGTGCTCCGGGGCGTGCCGCACGATATCGGCGCTATAGGCATCGGCAAGGATGAGGCCCGCGTCCTGCGGCATGTGGTCGGCCGGGACGCTTTCTGGAATCGCGAAATAAAACCGGTCGCAATAGGTGCGATACTCATGCCATTTGTAGTCGGCATGAAAATCGTTGAGAGAGGATTTGATTTCGACAATAAGAAACGAGCCGTTGGTTGAAAGTGCGACGATGTCGGCGCGCCTTCCCGAGAGAAGCGGCAATTCGGTCAGGGTCGAAAAATTGAGCCGCCGCAACAACCGTCTCGTGCCGCGGGCGACGAGCAACGCCGTCTCGGACTGGTGTTGGTCACGGGATGCGGGAGGCTTTAGCATTTTTAGTGTGGCCGTTTTCTGGGACTTTGCGACTCGCCGGCATTGGGGTTGCGCCGTCTAGGACCCCCGAGTTAGCGTAACCTGGGCGCGGCTGCTGCCTCGCACCAAGACGCTGGAGTGAATGGCAATAGATAAGGCCCATTACAGGACGGCTTGATCCGGCTACGGGAAAAAGGGAAAAGGACTATAGAATCATCCTTACCTTTCAACCTATTTTCTCTTAGTGTCGCTTAGGCATCAACCGATGGGCAGGGGAGCACGCGTGGCCGGGAAGTCTCGAAAGCTAATTTTCGGGCCTTTTCGGCTAGAGCCGGCAAATGCCCTCCTTTGGCGAGGCGAGGAACGCGTTGCGCTGCCGCCAAAGCCATTCGATGTGTTGTGCCACTTGGCGGAGCGCCCAGGAAAATTGGTAACCAAGGACGAGCTCCTCGAAGCAGTTTGGCCCAATCTCCACATTAGCGAATCAAGCTTGAATGTTGCGATTAATGCACTTCGCTCGGCTCTTGGCGATGATTCCAAGGCGCCGCACTACGTCGAGACGGTTACCCGGCGGGGATATCGGTTCATCGCACACGTTGCCGTTGAGCGGCCGCAAGAATCAGAGCCGCCCTGGTTCGCTCTGTCACGCCCCCATCTCTGGGTCGGCAGAACCGGTCCGATCGAACAGCTGGAAGGACTTTTTCAATGGGCAGCCGCCGGCAATCGGCAACTTGTCTTTGTCACTGGCGAAGCCGGTATCGGTAAGACGACTCTCGTTGAGATGTTTCTGGAGCGCATGTTTCAACGCGACGTCCGCGTTATGCTCGGCCGCTGTGTCGAGCATTTTGGGACGGATGAAGCTTTTCTCCCCTTGATCGAAGCCTTGCAGGACTACTGCACTGGATCCGAAGCGGCTGCGCTGATCACGACGCTCAGAGAATGGGCGCCGACCTGGCTGGTGCAGCTGCCGGGGCTCATTAACGACGAAGAGTACCTGGAACTTGAAAAGGAGGTATTTGGCGCGACGAGGGAACGCATGCTCCGTGAGTACTGCGAATTCCTGGAGGCGTTAGGCTCAGAAGGTCCATTGGTCATCCTGATTGAAGATTTGCATTGGAGCGATTACGCGACGCTTGACGTTTTGTCGCGCTTTGCCCGCCGCACCAAGAATGCGCCGGTGTTGATTATCGCGACCTATCGCCCCGTCGACGTCACAATTGGAAATCACCCGACGCGGAAACTGCATCTAGATCTGCAACGCCACGAGCTTTGCACCGAAATTCCAGTTGAAAGGCTTTCGCGGGCCGAGGTTGAGGAATATCTCGCCCTGCGCTTTAAGGATGCCGGGATCGCTTGCGAACTCGTAGAACGGATATTTTCGAGAAGCGAAGGACAAGCCCTTTTTGTGGTGTCTCTTGTAGACGATCTAATTGCAAGACAAGAACTCATTGAAGTTGACGGACGATGGCGCATCTCAGAGCAACCTGCTGCCTCGCAAGGTTGCGTATCACAGGGACTGCGAGAGATGATTGGGAGCCAGATCGATCGCTTAACCGCCGATGAGCAACGGCTGCTTGAGGCTGCGAGCGTCGCGGGCGCGGAATTTTCCGCCGCCATGGTTTCAAGCACAACGGCCGGCGATGTCAGTGGCGTCGAGCAGATTTGCGAGACGCTGGCGCGCAAAGGTGTCATGCTGGGTGTCGGCGGCGTCGCCGAGTGGCCGAACGGAATGGTCGCTGGGCGCTACGCTTTCCTGCATAACCTCTATCAGGAGGTTCTCTACCAAAGGCTAGCGCCCGGTCAACGGACGCGGCTGCACCGCGAACTTGGCGAGCGGCTGGAGACAGGATACGGCGACAAAGCGTCGGACATCGCGGCCGTTCTTGCTCTGCATTTTGAGGAAGGGCGCGACTTTTCGAAAGCCGTTCACTATCTTGCCGAAGCCGCCAAAAATTCCGCCCAGCGTTTTAGTAATAGCGAAGCGGCTATTTACCTCACGCGCGCCATGAACTTAGTGAAACGCCTGGCCGCGGACCGGCAGATGGCGACGCAGATCATGCTCTTGCACCGAAGAGCGTGGGTTCGGCGTTCAGGTGGAGACTTTCTTGGTTCGATAGAAGACTTGCAAACAATGGTTTCCTGCGCGGCGGAAGCAAGGGAGCTACGCGCGGAAATCAATGGCTTGCTGGATCTCAGCCGGTTCTGCCTTTTCAGCGACCGGCGGCAAAGCCTGCAGTTCGCCGAGCGGGCGCTGGCGAAAAGCCAGGATATTGAGGATGACGTCCTAAGAGCGCTCGTGCGGGGAAGCAGCGCCAACATAAATCTCATGTTGCGGGGCTGGC
>JACXTT010001531.1_pt1 | contig 38309 bp, 33 predicted proteins | sample 9270951 | NCBI WGS metagenome assembly JACXTT01 (sample SAMN15532306, study PRJNA645909) | rock metagenome | isolation source: weathered quartz diorite | place: Puerto Rico | collected 2017-06-21
GGAATGCTCTTCGGCCCGGTGAGCGGCGCCGCTTTCGCGCTCGGCGCAAGAGCCATCGCGCCAAGCCCTACGGCCACGAAGGCGACGATGCCTGCGATCTTGCGTCCGAGGTTCGCGAGCGACGTGAGAGTAGTGTTGCGGTAGTTCATCACCGGCCTCCAACTTTCATTCCGTGAGCTGGTAATTCGTGGGGAAGAGACAGGGGCGGATGATAGACGTCGAGACCGGTCGGTCCCATTGGGCCGCGGCTCGCGCCGTCTCAAAGCGATTCGCACCCCCGAATGCCGGGCGAGTTGACGCCCGGACGCCCCATGATCCGCGGAAGTATACGCAGACCTCGAGCGAGTGCGAGGATTTAATTGCCGAGAATCAAACTAGAGGAGTGAACTTTTTGTAAGAACTCGGAGCCGTCAGTGATGATGCGCGAGCCATCGCTCGCAATCGATCGCGGCGCGGCATCCGGCGCCCGCGGCGGTGACGGCCTGACGATAGACGTGATCGTGCACGTCGCCGGCGGCGAAGACTCCTTCGATGTTGGTGCGCGACGAATGGGCGTCGAGCGCGATGTAACCCTCGCTATCCAAAGGAAGAATCTTGGAGAAGAGAGCGGTGTTGGGCTCGTGACCTATCGCGACGAAGAATCCGCTGCACGGCTCTTCTTTGGAGTCGCCGGTCTTCAGGTTCTTAACGGCGACCGATAGTACTCTGGCGGCGTCCCCCTTCACTTCGGTGACGGTCGAGTCCCAGAGGACCCTCACCTTCGCGTTCGAAATCAGCCGATCGGCCATGATCTTCGAGGCCCGGAATTCGTGGCGGCGGTGGACGACGGTGACGCGCGAGCCGAACCGTGTAAGAAAGATCCCCTCTTCCATGGCGGTGTCTCCCCCGCCGACGACGACGATCTCCTTATTCTTGAAGAAGAATCCGTCGCAGGTCGCGCAATAGGAGACGCCGTGCCCGGCGTACTCCTTCTCGCCGGGGATTCCGAGGGTCTTCGGGCTCGCCCCGGTGGCGATGATGACGGCGCGGGCCTCGAGCGTTCCTTCGTCGGTGGTGATCGTGAACGGTCGTTTCGAGAAATCGACGCTCATGACGTCGCCGGGGACGAAGGTCGTTCCGAAGCGCGCCGCTTGGTTCTTGAACTTCTCCATCAGCTCCGGGCCCATGATCCCTTCGGGGAAGCCGGGGTAGTTCTCGACGTCGGTCGTCTGCATCAGCTGGCCGCCCGCCAAGAGGCCTTCGACGACGACGGGCGCGAGGCCGGCGCGCGCGGTGTACAAGGCGGCCGTCAGCCCGGCCGGCCCCGAACCGATGATCACCACGTTGTGGGTGGCCACGGGGGTTCCTTTCAAAAAGGGGACACTCCCCTTTTCGGAAAAAGGGAGCGTCCCCTTTTCCAAGGTAGCAGAGCGGCCTAGTCCAACCGGGCCTCGCGCGGGATGACGACGACGCCGCCGGGGGTGACGGTGAAGCGGCGCCGGTCTTCTTCGGCGTCCTCGCCGACGACGAAGTTGGCGGGAATGTGCACTCCCTTGTCGACGATCGCTTTCCTGACGCGCGCATGGCGGCCGACGTCGACGCCGTCCATGAGGACGCACTCGACGACCTTGGCGTAGGAGTTGATGCGAACCTCGGGGCCGAGGATCGACCGCTCGACGCGCCCGCCGCTGACGATCGCGCCGCCGCTGATCAATGAGTCGAGGACGATTCCGAGGCGGCCACCCGGCTCTTCCTGGGCGAAGACGGTCTTCGCCGGCGGGAGCTGCTGAACCATCGTTCGGACCGGCCAGACCTTGTCGTACAGGTTGAACACCGGCTCGACCGCGACCAGATCCATGCTGGCCTCGTAGTAGGAGTCGAGCGTGCCGATGTCCCGCCAATACGCCTTCTGCTTCTTGTTCTCGTCGACGAACGGGTACGCGAAGAGCTTCTGGGTCGAAACCAGCGACGGCAGGATGTCGTGGCCGAAGTCGTGCTTCGTCTCGCGCCGGGCGTCGGCGGCGAGCGTGCGGACGAGGGTCTCGGTCTCGAAGACGTAGACCCCCATGTTCGCGAGCGCCGTGTCCGGACGGCCGGGGATCGGGCTCGGGAGCGCCGGCTTCTCCTGGAATTCGGTGATGCGCCACTCCTCGTCGACCGCCAGCACGCCGAACGCCGAGGCCTCCCCGATCGGCACTTCCACGGCGGCCCCGGTGGCGATCGCGCCGTGAGATTCGTGGTACTCGATCAGCCGCGCGTAGTCCATCTTGTAGATGTGGTCCCCCGAGAGGACGACGACATAGCGCGGGCGCTCCTGCTCCAAGAGGTAGACGTTCTGAAAGACGGCATCCGCCGTCCCCTGGTACCAGCGCTCCCCCACCCTGAGCTGAGGCGGGACGCACTGGATCCACTCCTCCAGCTCGTGATTGAACAGCGGCCCCCAGCCGATCCGGACGTGCCGCTCGAGGCTCCCTGACTTGTATTGGGTGAGGACGTAGATCTTGCGGAGGCCGGAGTTGAGGCAGTTCGAAAGGGTGAAGTCGACCACCCGGTAGATGCCGCCGAACGGAACGGCGGGCTTCCCCCGGTCGCGGGTCAGGGGGTACAGCCGCTCCCCTTGGCCGCCAGCCATGACGATCGCGAGCGTGTCTCCCAGGAGCAGGCGGCGGCGATCGACCATCAACTCTCCGCGCGCGGGGCCAGGAGCTCGCGGACACGGCTGCGCAGCTCGCTCGTGTCGGCGGACTTGACGACGTAGGCGTCGGCCGCCCAGCTCATGAAGCTGTCCTTGTACGACGAGTACGCCGAGTTCAGCACGACGGAGATCTTAGGATGCTTGTCGAGCAACCGGCTCATCGCCTCGAGCCCGTCCATCCCCGGCAGGCGGATGTCCATCACCACCAAGTCGGGCTTCTCGGATTCCGCCATCTTCAACCCGTCGAACGCCGTCGAGGCGGTGACGACGTCGAAGCCGTCCCGCTCGAAGTCCTGCTTGTAGAGCACGCGGAGGTTCTTCTCGTCTTCGATGACCAGGATCTTAGGCATCGGTTGCGCCCTCCTGCGCCGCCGGGAGGAGAAGGACGACCGTGGTCCCCACCTCGCAACGGCTTTCGATTCGGATCTCTCCGCCGTGATCGCGCACGATCTGCGTCGCGATCGTGAGTCCCAATCCGGAACCGCCCGTTTTCGTCGTATAGAACGGCTCCTGCGCGTGAGCGAGCACCTCCGGGGGCATGCCGACGCCGGTGTCGGCGATCGCCATCTCCACTCCGTGCGGCACGCCGCGCAGCCGGACCGTCAGCTCCCCCCCCTGGGGCATCGCGTGGACCGCGTTCCGGAGGAGATTGACGACCCCGTGGAAGAGCTGGTCGGAATCGGCCGCGGCGGGCGGGGTCCCCGGCGCCTCGTCGACCTTCCCGACCACACCCGAGTGCTCGAGCTCCCAGCCCAGGAGCGCGAGAGCCTCGTCCGCGAGGCGCTTCAGAGGGACCGAGCCGATCTTCGGAAGCGCCGGGCGGGAGTACTCCAGCACCTCGCGGACGATATTCTCGAGACGCCGGACCTCCGTGACGATGATTCCCAACGACTCCCGCGTGGCCGTGTCCTTCTCGTCCGCGCTGGCGAGGAGCGAGCGGGCGAACCCGCCGATCGCGACCAGCGGGTTCCGGATCTCGTGGGCCACGCGGGCCGACATCTCGCCGATCGCCGACAAGCGCTCCGACCGGATCAGTCGCTCCTGGTTCGCGCGCAGCTCGCGCGTCGCGGCCTCGAGCGACGCCACCTGGCGGGCCAGCTCGTCGGTCAAACGGGCGCGCGTCAGGGCGTGGGCCGCTTGCAGGCCCAGCAGCTCGAGGATGTCGACGTCCTCGTCGGAGATCGCTCGGCGGGTGATCGCGTTGTCGGCCAGAAGCAGCCCGACGGGCTTCCCGTCCGTGACCAACGGGACCGCGACGAACGTGTCGATTCCCAGGATCTCGACGGTCCGCTTCGGCGGGGGAATATGGTCGCCGACCACCTGCCCGCCGACGACCCGCGTCGTGCCCGACGCCCCGAGCGCTCGCACGACGAACGCGCCGTCGTCGTCGAGCTTCGCCGAGAGGCTCTTGGCGATCGACAGGACGACGGGCTCCTGCCCAGGCGGGACCGGCTCATAATCTTGGACCAGCTCGCCGAGCGTCCGCCCTCCCGCCGACAGGCGGGCCCAGATACGCTGCGCTTCGTCGGCGTCGGCCGGGCCGATCGCATCCCGCCCTCGCAGCATCCCGTGGCGCTCTTCGACCAGGAGGAGGAACGCGCGATTGAACCGCAGCCCGACGCTCGCCGTGGCGCCGACGAGAATCGTTCGGAGGATCCGCTCCGGGCTCATCGCCGATTGAAGGCACTCCCCGATCTCGCGGACGATCGAAAGCTGGGATACCCGCCGCTCCAAGCGGCGCTCGAGCACCTTCGACGCCGTCAGGTCCGTGATCAGCACGAACGCCCCCCGGTCGCCGTCTCCACCCGGGAGTTCGGTCCGCGTCACCATCACCGGCAGATCGCTGCCGTTGACGTTCCTGTGGCGCGCCTCGTAGCGGCGTGTTCGCTCGCCCAGACCCGGGGTCGGAGGGCCTGCCGGCTCCTCGGAGACGAGGTCGCGAAACCGCTTCCCCTTCGCCTCCAGCTCGTTGAGGCCGTAGAACTTGACCGCGCCCCGGTTCCAGAAGAGCACCCGGTCGTTCTCGTCGAGAAGAGCGAACGGGATCGACCAGGCCCCGAGCAGGCGCAGGAAGTCCTCCGCGCGCCCCGGGAAGAACGAATCCAAACGGACTTGTCGTGCGACCTGCGGTCCGGCCTCCATAGCCCTCACTCCGTCTCGCACACCAGAACGAGCGGCCTGCGGCCCAGTATTCCGAGCAAAACCCGGCAGGTATTGTACGCGCGGTCGGAGAGTCGCTCGACCCCGATTCGTGACCGGTTGGGTCAGATGACCGCGTCTCGGAGGAACGCAGCCGCCTCCTCGGGAGCCGTCGGGTTGATGTAGAACCCTGTGCCCCACTCGAAACCGGCGACCCGCGTCAGGCGGGGGAGGATCTCGACGTGCCAGTGGAAATCGAACGGGAGCGTGTCCCAGTAATGGCGCCGCCGGACCAGCGTTTCCGTGTTCGGCCCGCTGTGCATCACGAAGTTGTACGGAGGGTCGCGCAGCACGCTCTTCAGGCGCGCGAGGGTTTCCCTGAGCGTCTTGGCGAGGGCCGTCAGGTTTCCGCGGAGCTCCTCGGTGAAGGCGTGGTTGTGGTGGCGCGGCAGGATCATCAGCTCGAACGGGAAGCGCGAGGCGTAAGGGGCGAGGACCGCGAACTGCTCGTCCAGTGTCACCACCCGCTCCCGCGCCGAAAGCTCCTGCTCGAGCATGTCGCAGAAGATGCAGCGCTCCTTGAGGTGGAAGTGGGCCCGCGCGGAATCCAGCTCGACGGAGATCGCGCGGGGCGTCACCGGCGTCGCGATGATCTGGAGGTGCGGGTGGGCGAGCGTCGCCCCCGCGGCTGCGCCGTGGTTCTTGAACAGGAGGACGTACTTGAATCGCTGATCGCGTCCCAAGTCGCGCATCCGCTCCTGGCACTGGGCCAGCACGACCTCCAGGGCGCCCGGGTCCATGTCCCCTATGTGCAGCGCGTGCTGAGGGGATTCGATGACGACCTCGTGGGCGCCGACGCCGCGCATCCGGTCGTAGAGCCCCACTCCTTGCCGGTCGAGCGTCCCCTCGATCGACAGCGCCGGGTATTTGTTCGGGATCACGCGCACCGTCCATCCGGGGCCGTTGGCGGAGCCTCCCTCGGGACGGACCGCGGAGATCTCGGCGGGGGTCTTGTCCTCGCTTCCCGGACAGAACGGGCAGAAGCCGCCATTGACGTGCTTCTCCCACCCGTCGGTGAAGTCCTCGGGGCGGCGGCTTCTCTCGTTGGCGATGATCACCCAGCGCTTCGACAGCGGATCGTGGCGCAGCTCGGACATCGATTTCCTTTCTAGGCGAGGAGCGCTCCGGCCAGGTCGATCAGCTCGGCCGGGACCGTCTTCAAAGCGGCCGTCGCCTCGGCCAGCGAAACCGCCACGAACGCGCCGCCGCGATAGGCCGCCATCATCCCGAATTTCCCCTCGTGGACCATGTCGGCCGCGAGCAGGCCGTAGCGGGAGCCGAGCCAGCGGTCGAAGGCGGTGGGCGTGCCGCCACGCTGAACGTGGCCGAGCTGCACCGAGCGGGTCTCGCACCCGGTCCTGGCCTCGATCTCCCGGGCCAGCCACTCGCCGATCCCGCCGAGCTTGACGTGGCCGAAGGCGTCGAGATCGGCCGACTTCGCGACCTCCACCTCCGGGAGCACGGCGCCTTCGGCCGCGACGATGATCGAGAAGCGGACGCCGCGCGCCTCGCGGCGCTTGATCGCGGCCGCGACCGCGTCGATGTCGACCGGACGCTCGGGAACCAGGATGAAGTCGGCGCCGCCGGCCATCCCCGAATGGAGCGCGATCCATCCCGCGTGGCGGCCCATCACCTCGCAGACGATCACCCGGTCGTGGGACTCGGCCGTCGAGTGGAGCCGGTCGATCGCTTCGGTCGCGATCGACACCGCCGTGTCGAAGCCGAACGTCGTGTCGGTGCCGGCCAGGTCGTTGTCGATCGTCTTGGGGACGCCGACCAAGGGGAATCCCGCGTTCGAGAGCTTCGCGGCCACGCCGAGCGTGTCCTCACCTCCGATGGCGATCAGCGCGTCGAGCCCCAGCTCCTTGAAGTTGGTCTCGACCCGGCGGGCGTCTTCCGGCTTCTTGTAAGGATTCGTGCGCGACGTCCCGAGAAGAGTCCCCCCCCGGTGGAGGATCCCCGTCGTCGCGCTCCGATCGAGCTCGATCGTTTCCTTGTCGAGGAGTCCTCGCCAACCGTGTCGAATGCCCATGAGCCGATAGCCGCGCGGCATCGAACGCCTGACGATCGCCCTGATCACGGCGTTGAGCCCGGGGGCGTCCCCTCCCCCCGTCAAGATTCCCACCGTTTTCATCCATCCCCTCCGACCGCACATTCTAGGGGAAAAGGGGACAGGCCCCGTTTTCACACCGTCCAGTCGAAGCGGGAGGGATCGGAGTCGGGGAGTGGCAGATCGATGAATCCATCCGAAGGAATACGCTGGGATGCGCCAGAACTGTCCCTGAGCTCGACTGCGAATCGCACGCTGTCTCCTTTTGCCGCGATGTGTTCGAGCGGGATCGAAAGCTCGAGGATGCGGTCGAGGCTTGTGGTCAAGTCCCCCGCGGTTCGACCCGCGGTCACCGACGCGAGGGGAGCGGGAGCGTCCGGCGTGCGAATCGAGACGGTCGTGCCGGTCAGAGAGCCGGGCTCGAACGGATCGATGCGAACGAAGAGAGAGTCCCCGTCGGTGCCGAAGTAGAGGTCGCGGGCGAATCGCATCGCGGCGTGCATCGCTCCGTAGACGCACTCGACGTGCCCCGCGGCGCGCCATTCGAAATAGTCGCCGACGCGCCCGTCGATCACCGCGCGCACCGGCCCCGCCGGGGCCTTTCGACCGCGAGCCACCGGAACGCGCCGGATCGGCTCGTCGAGGACGGGCGGCACCGTGAGCCCGGCCGCTGCGTACGCTCCCTTCAGCTTGCCGCGGAAACCCGCGTCGAACTCCCCGCCGTACTCCGTCGGGTGGTCGTCGCCGTACCACCAGAACCAGTCGCTCCCCTCGGCGGCGAGGATCGCCCGCCAGGCCGGATCGTCCGCGCGGGGCGCCCCCCGCGCCGCCGCGACCGCTTCGCGAGCGGCGGCGAGCAGCTCCCAGGCGCGGTTCTTCTCCGGGTGGCCGATCCAGGTCGCCAGGTTCCGATAGATCCACGATCCCGCCACCACCCGTCCGAGGCTTCGCGCGTGCGCGGGATCGGCGGCTTCCGATGCGGTCACCGTCTGGATCCTCGGCTCGGCGGCCAGCGCGCCGTAGAGCGCATCGAAGAACGGCGTGGCGTGCGCGGGGTAGCTCTCCCACGCGTTCTCCCCGTCGAGGATGACGCTGACGACGTGGGGTGTGCCGTCGTCGGGGAGGACTTCTTTCAAATGGAGGAGGTGTCCGACGAAATCCGCGGCTGCCTCCTGGGGCGCGCGGGTCGCGTAGGTGAATCCGATTCGATCGGAGAGATCGTGATCGCGGAACAGGAGCACGGGCCCTTCGCCATGGCGCCACGGCGCGTAGAGGAGCTCCGCACGCCGGGCCTCCTTGGCGACAGCGTCCGTCGGGAGCGCCTCGCCGAGCGAGGCGAAGAGCACGTCCTCGTCGCTCGCCGCCCAGCGGTAGCCGGCCGCATGCATCGTCATCAGCGACGCTTCCGAGATCGCCCCCTCCGACGGCCAGCCTCCGGAGGCTTCGCGCCCGAACGCGGCGCGAAACGCGCTCATCGCCGACCTTAGCTGGAGCTCGGCGTCCTCCGCGCGCCGGAACGTCGCGCCCGGGAGGCGGAGATCGGGCAAGGCCTCGTGCGCGGACGCGAGATCGCAGAGCAGGGGCAGGATCGGATGAAAGTACGGCGTCACCGACAGCTCGATTTGTCGCGTGTCGTCGAGCCGCTTCCACGAAGGGACGACGTCCGCGAGGAATTCCCGATGCGCCGCGAAGAGCGAGGCCTTGTCGTCCGCGGTGAACCCCCGCTGCTTCACGCGCAAAGCCGCGAGCGCCGGCTCCGATTGAAGCAGCGTCCCGCTCCATGCCAAATGGAACAGCACCTGCAGGTCGAGGATCGCCTGGTCGTCGAATCGCGCGACGATCGCCTTGCCGATCTCGTGGGCGGGGGCGTCGCCGCGCAGGGCGTGCAGCTCGGCGAACCGGTTGGGCGCGACCGCCATCATCGGCCGGCTCAACGAAAAGAATCGCGCGACGACGAAGGCGCGCTCCTCGGGGGAGAGCTGGGCCGGCTCCTTCAGAGCCAGCGCCAGGAACGGGTCGGGCGGCGCCCCGCCGACGGCGAGCTCTTGGAGCTGGTCGAGCAGGGTCGGCACCACGTTGAACGTCGCGCGAATCGCCGGGTGGCGCGCCACGTGCGCGGCCATGTCGGCGTAGTCCTTCAGCGCGTGCAGCCGCGTCCACGGCATCGTGGGCGCCGCCGTGGCCGGGTCGGTGTAGTCGGGCTGATGGAAATGCCAGATCAGCGCGAGACGGATCGGGGCGTTCATCCGCCGTGCGCCCGCTCTCGCGCCAGCGCCCGCTCGTAGAGGTCGACGTACCCCTTCGCGGAGTCGCTCCAGGAGAATTGAGCCGTCATCCCGTTGCGCCGCAAGCGTGCCCAAGCATCGCGGTCGGTGTGGTAGACGAGCAGAGCGCGCTGGAGCGCTCTCCAGAAGCTCTCCGGCGTGAACTCCTCGAAGGCGAACCCGGTCTCACCGTCGCGAACCGTGTCGGCCAGGCCCCCCGTCCTGCGGACGACCGGGACGCTCCCGTACCGCATCGCGATCAGCTGGCTCAGGCCGCAGGGCTCGAACAGCGAGGGCATCAGGAAGATGTCGCTCCCTCCGTAGATCAGCGGGGCGAGATGCGGGGAGAAGGTCAGGATCGCCGCCATCTTCCGCGAGTGGTACGCGGCGAGGCGCGCGAATCCCTCTTCGTAGCGGCTCGCTCCGGTCCCGAGGATGACGAATTGCGCCTCTCCGGCGGCCCCGTTCATCAGGAGGTGGACGACGTGGCCGGTGATCTGCATCCCCTTCTGGTCATCGAGGCGCGAGACCATCGCCACGAGCGGAATCGTCTCGCTCTGCGGCAGCCCGACTCGGTCCTGGAGCGCGAGCTTGTTGGCGACACGGGCATCCGCCGTGTCCGCATCGAACCTGGCCGCGAGCTTCGAGTCCGCCGCCGGATCCCAAACGGAGGTGTCGAGGCCGTTGAGGATTCCGTGAACGTCCGGCCGCCGTGCGCGAAGCAGACCGTCGAGACCGTTCCCCCCTTCGGCGGTCATGATCTCCCGCGCGTAGGTCGGGCTGACCGTGTTGACCAGCGTCGCGTGGTAGATCCCGCGCGCCATGAAGTTGATCTCGTCCCAGCCGCTCTCCTGAAACATCGGCGGGACTTCGACGCCGAGGTAGCGCGCGACCCCGCGGGAGCTTCGCCCCTGGTGCGCCAGGTTGTGAATCGTGAAGAGGGTCGCGACCCGGCCGAGCCGGTCGTCGTTGCGCCCCGCCGTACGAAGCCACAGGACCGCAGGCGCCGCGTGCCAATCGTGCGCGTGCACGAGGTCGGGGCGCCATCCCCGGAGGGCGGCCAGCTCGAGCGCGGCGCGCGAGAGGAACGCGAAGCGGTACGGGTCGTCGTCGTAGCCGTAGATCGTCGCCCGGTCGAACAGGTTCCGCTCGGCGATCATGTCGACGGGCACGTCGCTTCCCGGGAGGTGCGTCCGGATGACTCCGGCGGGGAGCGGACCCGCCCCGGTGGGGACGACGAGTCCGGCGGGGTCGATCGCGAACCCTGCATCCCCGTCGCGCGCGGCGCGCTCCTGCTCGCGATAGGCCGGCATCGCGACGCGCACGTCGTGGCCCAAGGCGTGAAGCGCTTTCGGGAGAGCGCCCGCGACGTCGCCCAATCCGCCGGTCTTGGCAAACGGTGCGACCTCGGCGGAGAGGGTCAGGATGCGCAGGCGGCCGGCCATAGGCCGCGCATTCTAACGGCTCAGGACTGGGGCGCCCCCGCGGGAATCGGCAGGTTCAGCCGCTTCAGCTCCGCGTTGATCGCCGTCGCGAACTCGGCGAACGGCTTCGCGCCGTTCAGGAATTTCCCGTTGACGAAGAACGCCGGCGTTCCCGACACGCCCAGCGATTGCGCCTCCTTGGCGTCCGAGTCGATCTGGGGCTGGAACTTCTTGTTGTCCATCGACGTCGTGAATTTATTGAGGTCGAGCTTCAGCTCACGCGCGTAGACCAGGTACTGGTCGCGGCTCATCTTTTGCTGGTTCGCGAAGACCTTGTCGTGGAACTCCCAGAACTTTCCCTGCTCGTTCGCCGCCATGGCGGCGAGGGCCGCCGGCATGGCGTTCGGGTGCATCGGGAGCGGCATGTTCTTCCAGACGATCTTGACCTTGTCGCCGTAGACCTGCTGGATCTGAGTGAGGGTCGGACCGACCCTCGAGCAGAATGGTCACTGATAGTCGGAGAACTCGGCGATGACGATCGGCGCGCTCGGGTTGCCTTCGGCGGGCGCGCCGTCGAGCTTGATCGGGTAGACCTTGTTCGGATCCGGCCCCTGCTGTTGCGCGGGGCGGGACTTGATCGCGTTCGTGATCTGAGTCTGGATCTGGGAGAGCCGCGCGTCCATGTCGGAGAGGCGCTTCGACGTGTCGTCCTTGACCCGCTTCCCGTCGGTCCATGCGACAAATCCCAAGCCCAGCGCCGCGACGGCCAGCACGATCGGCAGCCAGTTGATCGCCGGCGAACCGCCTCCGTCGTTGCTCCCGGCGCCGCCGGTCTCCCCGGCGCGCCGCTCCCGATTCTTCTTCGACATCGCTCGATCTCCTCCGATCCCCGAAGGTTAGAGGGACAGTTTACCCTGCTGTTCCTTGACGGCGGCGGCCGAGGCCTGGAGCGCCGCCAGCTCCTGGGGTTGCAGCTTGACCTCGTAGATAGCCTCGACCCCGCGCGAGCCGAGCTTGACCGGAACGCCGACGAAGCTCCCCGAAATTCCGTACTCCCCCTCGAGGTACGCGGCGCACGGCAGGATCTTTTTCTTGTCCTTGACGATCGCGTCGACCATCTCCACCGTCGAAGCCGCCGGCGCGTAATAGGCGGAGCCGGTCTTGAGGAGCGCCACGATCTCGGCGCCGCCTCCCGCCGTGCGCTTGACGATCCGGTCGATCGCCTCGGCCGTCAGCAGCTCGGTCAGCGGCACCCCGCCGACCATCGTCAGCCGGGGGAGCGGAACCATCGAATCGCCGTGGCCACCGAGCACCAGCGCCGTGACGCTCTCGACGGAGACGCCGAGCTCCATCGCGATGAACGACCGGTAGCGGGCAGTGTCGAGCACGCCCGCCATCCCCATCACACGCTCCTTGGGAAAACCCGTGACGACCTTGGCGACGTGGGCCATGACGTCGAGCGGATTGGAAACGACGATCACGACGGCCTCCGGCGAGCCCGACCTCACCCGCTCAGCGCACTGCTTGACGATGCCCGTGTTGATGCTCAAGAGATCGTCGCGGCTCATCCCGGGCTTCCTCGCGACGCCGGCGGTGATCACGACGACGTCGGACCGGGTGGTGTCGTCGTAGGAATTGGTCCCACGGACCATCGCGTCGAAGCCGAGCACCGGACTGGCCTCGAAGAGGTCGAGCCCCTTCCCCTGGGGCGGCCCTTCGAGGATGTCGAGCAGGACGACGTCCCCGAGCTCCTTCGTCGCGCAGCCCGCCGCCACGTGCTCGCCGACGAATCCCCCGCCGATGACCGTGATCTTCTTGCGCACGAGCACCTCCTTGCGGATTCGATGCCGGACAAAAGGCCGGACAAGGTATCACCCGCGTAGAATCGCCGTCCATGAGGAGACCATCGGCGTGGGCGGCCGTCGCCGCCGGCGCGTTTCTTTCCGCTGCGGGCCCCGCCGGTGCGGCCGCGCACCGGGTCGACGTCGGCGGGTTCAAGCTCAACCTGCGCTGCGACGGGGAAGGATCGCCGGTGGTCGTGCTCGACGCGGGGGCCGGCGACACGGGCGCGACCTGGGATTGGGTCGTTCCGGACGTCAAGAAGGTGACGCGCGTCTGCGTCTACGATCGGGCGGGCCTCGGGAAGAGCGACCCGGGGCCGAAGCCCCGAACCAGCGAGCGGATCGTCGGCGAGCTGCGCGATCTCCTCGTGCGGGGCCGCGTCGCCCCTCCTTACGTGATGGTCGGCCACTCGTTCGGGGGATTGAACGTCAGGCTCTATGCCGCGCGAAACCCCGATCAGATCGCGGGGCTCGTGCTCGTCGATGCGACCCCCGTGGAGTACCCCGGCCTCGAGGGCTCGCTCCTGACGACGGCGGAGCGCGAGAAGCTCCGGACGGCGCGAGCGGTGGCCCCGCAGGCGCTCCTCGACGAGATCGACTCGATGCCCGAGAGCGCAGCCTCGGTCCGCGCGGCGCCCCCCCGGCCGACCCTTCCGGTCGTCGTGCTGACGGCGACGCACTCCACAGCTTCCCCTGCGTTCCGGAAGGCGTGGACGGACATGCAGCAGCGGATGGCGGCCGGGTTTCCCCACGGGCGCCAGGTCCTCGCAGAAAGGAGCGACCACTACATCCAGTTCGACCAGCCGGAGCTGGTCGTGGCCGCCATCAAGGAGACGGTGGCTGCGGCTCGGGCCCAGCCTTCGCCAGATCGGCCCTGAAGTTCGGGTTGACCTTGAACCCGACCGCCTCGGCGCGCCGGAGGCTCGCCCAGGCGTCGTCGAGCCGGCCCGCCTTCCAGTAGGCGACCGCGAGATTGTTGTGGAGCGGACCGAACGCCTGCATGCGCTTGGCCGCAGCCTCCCAGACGGCGATCGCCTCGTCCGTGCGCTTCAGGTCGAACAGCGCGTTTCCCTGGAAGAACAGCACGTCCGCCGGCGGCTCGTCCGCCGCCGACGGAGTTGGCGGGCTCATGCCTTCGAGCGTGTGGATCCTCGACTCCACCTCCGAGATCTCGCGCTGGATCTGCGCGCCGTTCGTTCCGCCCCCTTCGCCGGTGACGCTCCCGCCCTGCATCTGGATCCGCGCCTCGATCTGCCGGAGTTGGAGGAGCTCGCCGCGGAGGAGCTGCAGCTCGTCCCGCGATCGCGAATAGCGCTCGTTCTCCAGGAGGAGCCGGACCGAGATCATCTCCCTCGAGCCCGACTCCGCCAGCCGGTACTCGCGGAGGGCGTCCTCGAACCTCTGCTCGCGCATTGCGAGATGCCCGAACCCGGTGTGAGCGTCCGGCAGATTCGGGATCTTGGCAACCGCGCGATCGAAGTCTTCCTTCGCCCGGGAGACGTTCCCCTTCTGGAGCGCGCCGAGCCCGCGCTGCGCGTACGCCATCGCCTGACGGAGGTCGCGCTCCACCACCTCCCCCGCCCCGGATGATGCGACGACGAGGGCGCCCGACACCAAGAGAGGCACCGTGCCGTGAACGCGCATGCTCGTGCGATCAATATACGGTCAATATTGGACGAGGGAGCCCTCGCGCTTGGCCTTCGCGATCGCGATCTTGGCCGCCAGGAGCCCCAGCGGGACGAGGATCGCCGTCAGGATTCCGAGCCTTCCGATCGGAGCCGCCACGTCGTCGAGGCTCGCCCCCTTGAGGAGCGCCCCGCGGACGACTTGCAGCGACCAGCTCATCGGGAGCCACTGGGAGACCCACTGGACGGGGTGCGGCAACAGCTTCGCGGGGAAGATTACGTTCCCGAAAAAGGCCGTCCCCGTCGAAAGGAAGAAGTTGACCGGGTCGCCCCGCTTGAAATAGAGGATGAACGAAGCGGAGAGCATCCCGATGCCGGCCGACGACAGCAGGGTCAGCCCGATCCCCAGGGCGAGAGCCGCCGGGCTCGTGATGTCGAGCTTGACGCCGAAGACGAACACCGCGGAGAGCAGGTAGACCAAAAGGCGCAACGCCCCCCAGGTGAAGTCCCAGGCGGTCGACGAGAAGATCACGACCGACGTGGGGGTCGGCGAGACCAGCATCGCCTCGAGCGTCCCCAGGACCTGCTCGCTGCGCACCTTCTCGGCGAACGAGTGAAGCGCGGTGGAGAAATAGAGCTGGAAGGCGATCCCGACGAGGAGCCAGGGGAAGGGCTCGACGCCGTCCAGCCCCGCCGTCTGTGGGTCGATCATCCGGCTGACGTAGTAGAACATCGCGACGGCGAAGAACATCCCGCCGAGCTGAAGGACGAAGCCGAAGCGGTAGGAGACGTCCGAGAGGAAATCGCGGATGACGAACGCCGCGATCTTGGTGAAGAAGCGCTTCACGCCGAGCTCCGCGCCGCCTCTTCGGCCAAGATCCTCGAGAACGCCTCTTCGAGGTCGGGCTCGATCCGGTCGCAGGCGTGGACCACGCCGCCACCCGCCATGACGGCCCGCAGGACGTCGTCGAGCCGGTCCTCCCCGTCGAGGGCGACGACGATCCGTCGAAGCCCGTCGACACGCTCGCTCGAGACGACGCGGCAACGCCCGGGCGGCAGGTCCTCTCCGTTCGACACGTCCAACCGGTACTGGCGCTCGTCGATCTTCCAGCGGCGGACCTCGGCGATGGTCCCGACCTGGCGCACGGTGCCGGCGACCAGGATGGCGATCCGGTCGCAGAGCGTCTCCGCCTCCCGCAGGTTGTGTGTCGCGAGGAGCACCGTCTTCCCGTCGCGCCCCTTGAGCTCGTCGCGGATCAGGGCGCGGAGCGCGAGCGAAGCGGCGGGATCGAGGCTTCGCGTCGGCTCGTCCATCAAGAGGATCGGCGGATCGTGCAGGAGCGCGCGAGCGATCGCCAGGCGTTGCTTCATCCCCGACGAATAGTCCGAGAAACGGCGCGAGGAGGCATCGACCAGATCGACCTTGCGCAGGAGCTCGTCGATGCGGGCGTCGATGCGCGGCCCCGGGACGTCGTAGAGGCGGGCGAAGAAGCGGAGGTTGTCCGTTCCCGACAGGCGCCAATAGAACGAGCGCTCGTCGGAGTGAACGAGTCCGATCTGCGGCTTGACCTTGTTTTCGTGGCGGACGTCCTCGCCACCCACGACCGCGCGCCCCCGATCGGGCAGCACGAGGCAAGACAGGATCTTGATGAGCGTCGTCTTCCCCGCGCCGTTCGGGCCGAGCAGCCCGAAAATCTCTCCCGTCTTCACGCGAAGATCGACGCCCAAGAGGGCGCGGACCTTGCCCGGCGGCGTGAACGGTCTGGTGAGGAGATCCTTGACCGAGCGTTTCTTCGAGAACGATTTCTCGATCTGGTACCCCTCGATCGCGTAGTCCATGTCCGAGGCAGCTTAGCGCGGAATCGCGGCGAGCGCGGCCTCGTAGTCGGGCTCGTTCGACAGCTCGGGGACGAGCTGGCGGTAGACGATCGTGTCGTCGGCGGCGACGACGACGACCGCGCGGGCGCACGTCCCCTCGAACGGGCCGTCGACGATCAGGACCCCGTAGCTCTTGGCCGCGCCTCGTCCGCGCATCATCGACAGCGGGACGATGTGGCGGAGCTTCTCTCCCGCGCAGAACCTCTTCATGGCGAACGGCAGGTCGGCGGAGATCATCAAGACGACCGCGTTCGGGAGCGCGGCGCCCTTCTCGTTCAGCCTGCGGGCAGAGGCCGCGCAGACGCCGGTGTCGAGGCTGGGCACGAACGCCAGGAGCTTCGTCTTGCCTCGATAGGTCGCGAGCGTGACGTCCGAGAGGTCGGCGGCGACGAGGCGGAAATCGGGTGCCGGCGATCCGATCGGCGGAAGCTCGCCCGACGTGTGGAACGGCGCGCCCTCGAGCGTGAAATTGGCCATGGTTCGGCGTCCTCGGAGGGAGCCGGGAGGTTAGCACCTCCTCCCGGGCCCTGGTAAGCTGGCCGCCGCGAAAGCACGACCGTGACCACGACGCCCACCTCGACCGGCCTGGCCGCCTTCCCCGAGCAGCATCTCGCCGCAGCCTACGAGGCCCATCCGCTCCTCGATCCCTTGCTTCCGAGCCGGCATCCCGCGCTGACGCGCCTTTGGGTCGACACCTACCGCCGCATGATGCGCGACCGCGGAGTGTTCGAGTGGGTCGTGCGAGGCTATGTCACGCCCCTCGGGGGGCGCGCGGCGGCCGCCGTCGATCTCGGTCCGTACTTCCACGACGCCGACGCCTATCTGAACGACCTGCTCCGCCTCGTCCCCGACTCCCTCGCGCGCCACCTGGCCCCGCTTCCGGAAACGCGCGGGACCAGCACGATTCGCGATCTGCTCAAGAGGACCTTCGAAGGGCGCGACACGCGGTCGCGCTACGAGGCCCAGAGGAAGCTCTACCTGGCCAAGCTCTTGTTCGACATCGACCACTCGCGCTCGGTGCGCGATGGTCCGAAACATCGCGCGCGGTTCGAGCAGATCGTCAAGGACTCGTTCCTCTCGGAGGTGAAGGACGAGGACGAGGTCGAGGTGTTCGGCATCCTCGAGCGCGCGGCCGACGGGTCGTTCCGGCTGGCGATGGAGCGCAAGCCGCGCCCCGGCGCCCGCTCGTTTCGCTTCCGGCCGCGCCGGCTTCCCGCATCGGGGCGCGATCCGGAGATCGAGATCTTCCACCACCGGTCGCGCTTCAAGCGCGAGGCCGATCCGGAGACGGACCGGCGGGCCGACGACGGCTGGATCCGTATCGCCGAGTCTCCGCGCTGGCCCGGGTTGGGGCGTTACAGCGGGTCGATTCTCTCCAAGATGATCCGGCGGGCGATCCCCGACCCGCGGATGATTCAGGATCTCCTCGGCGCGATGTTCATCGTCGGCGACCGCGCGCAGGCCTACGCGCTCGAGCGGCGGCTGGTCGCGGCTCTCGGCGGTCCGCTCCGCTGCCGCGACCGGGTGGACACCTTGGCCGGCGGCCGCGACCGCGTCCGGCTCGATCCGCAGTCGTCGAGCGGCTTCCAGGTTCTCAAGGAGATCGTCGACATCCTGACGGACGACCCCGGATCGGACGTCCCCTACCTGTTCTCGGTCGAGGTCCAGTTCTTCCCGCTGGAAGCGTATCTCACGACCCTGTACGACACGCACTACGCTTCCCACGCTGCTTACAAGCGGCGCCAGTTCCTGCACGAGCTCCTGCCGATCCTCTTTCCTTCCGGCATTTACGGCGGGAGGGGGGTGGTCCTCGATGCGGCCGGCGGCTAGCTCCCGCGGGGTCGACCGGCGATCACGGTCACGCGTAGTACAAGTGGTTCGTCCGAACGAGGAGGTTCCCCGCATGAGACTCGGCCCGCTCGCCTTGGCCTTCTGCCTCGCCGTCGCCCCTTCCATCTTCGCCGCCGACGCCAAGCCTGCCAAGCCGTCACCCGCAACCGCCCCGGCCGTCGCGACGCCGGCCAAGCCGGCGGCCGCCAAGCCGATCACCGGTAAGGTGACCGGCCTCGACGGGAAGCCGGTCGCGGGCGCCACCGTGCGCGCGGTCCCCCAACAGAAAAACGACGTGGGGATGCGTGGCGCTCGAGTGGTCGTGGCGAAGTCCGTGGTTGCGAAGACCGACGCCGCCGGCGCGTTCCAGCTCGACGGCTTGACCGGTTCGGCGTTCGTCGTCCGCGTCGAGTCCGCGGGAACCGCGCCGGCGTGGGCGGCGGACGTCCCGCCGGGCGCGGTGCTCAACCTGAAACTCAAGAAAGGGGTCACCGTCGCCGGGCGCGTGCTGGACCTGACGACGCAAAAGCCGGTCGCCGGCGCCACGGTCACCGGTCTCGAGCGCGATGCGGCGGCGTTCGGGCCGAAGGCGGCCCACACGGTCGCGAGCCTCGAGGACGGCACGTTCCAGATTCCCGACTGCGCGCCGGGCATCGTCGTCGTCGAGGCGACGGCGCCTCGGAAGGCGCGCGCGCGCCTGGACCATGTCGTCGCGAAGCTCTCCGCCCCGCCGTCCGAGCGAGGGAAAGAGGAGGACGCGCCGAAGCCGGAAGCGAACGTCCTCTACTTGCAGCCCGGCGGACGGGTCGCGGGACGCGTCGTCGGACCCGACGGCAAGCCGCTCGCCGACGCCGTCGTCACGGCTACGGCGGCCGACGGCAGCCTGTTCGCGATGCTTCGGGAGGGACGAAGCGGCGCGCAGCGGACCGACCCCGACGGCCGTTTCGACTTCGACGGGCTGGTCGCCGGAAACAAGTACACGGTGCACGCGGCCAAGGACGGGCTCGCAGCGCAGGACGAGGGCCCGATCCCGATCGAGGCAGGAACCGACCGCGGCGATCTCGAGTTGAGGCTCGAGGCGGGTGCGTCCCTCGCGTTTCGTCTCGTGACCGCGCAGGACGCGCCGGTCAAGGACGTCGATGCGCGCGTCGTCCCGCAGGCGAAGCAGGGCGGGCGCCGCCGGACGTTCGGGATTGCTCAAGGGGTCGACCCGGACAAGATCGTCGCCCAGGGAGATGGGAAGTTCGTCATCAAGGCGCTCGATGCGGGAACGTTCGACGTCACGCTGCAGCCCCCCGATTACGCCGACGTGGTCAAGGAAGGCGTCAGGCTGAAGAGCGGCGAGACGACCGACCTCGGGACCCTCCGCGTCAGGGAGTCGAAGAGCATCGCGGGAAAGATCGTCGATGCGTCCGGCCAGCCGATCGCGGGTGCGGCGATCTCGGCGTTCTGGATCGACAGCGAGGCCCGCATGTCCCGCGAGGCCACCTCGGGCGGGGACGGTAAGTACCGGCTGAGCGGTCTCGGCGACAAGCCGGTGCGCAATCTGACCGCCCGGGCCACGGGATACGCCGATGTGACGAAGGAAGGGGCGGCCCCCGGCGATATGGCGGTCGATTTCACGCTGGAGAAGACGGGAAGCATCGTCGGGAAAGTTCTCTTGCGCACCGGCGGAGCGCCTCCCGCGTTCCGCGTGCAGGCCTTCGCCGAAGCGAAGGAGCGGCAGGAGGGCCCCGGGTTCCGGGTCGTCGTCACGAACCGCCCCGACGAGGAGCAATTCTTCACCGACCCGTCGGGGAACTTCCGTCTCGACAACGTCGATCCGGGCGTCGTCACCGTCAGCGCGAAGGCCGACGGGAAGGCGCCGACGAAGAAAACCGGCCTCAAGGTGGTCTCCGATCAGGTCGTCGATGCGGGAACGATCGTGCTCGACGACGGGCGGGCGCTCCGCGGACACGTCCTCGCCGCGAAGGACGACGCGCCGATCGCGGGCGCGACCGTGTCCGTCTCGCAGCCTCAAGGATTCATGGTCCGGATGGGAACGGACACCTCGGCCGGCCTCGCGATCACGGGGCTCGACGGACGGTTCGAGATCGCAGGGCTCGAGCCTCGGGCCTACGCGGTCGACGCCAACCAGCCCGACTACTCGCCGAACTCAGGGCGCGTGGAGATCTCTCCCGACGCCGACTCCGACGACTTCGTCATCAAGCTGTCGAAGGGCGGCACGATCACGGGGCAAGTGCGCGACGCGCAGAAGCAGCCGATCCCGAACGCTTCGGTGCTGCTGACCAAGGTGCCGATGGGCGGCGGGCCGCAGACGGCGACCTCCGGCCCCGACGGGCGCTACGAGTTCGAGAAGATCGCTCCGGGGGACTACATGGTGATCCGCGCGCCGGCGGCCGGCGGGCCGTTGATGCTCTTCGGCGGGATGAAGCAGGTGACGGTCCGCGAGGGCGAGACGACCGTTTACGACCTCGACGAGGCGGCGAAGATCAACGTCACGGGACGGGTCGTCAAAGGCGGTCAACCGGTGGCGAACGCCATGCTCTTCTTCTCCGCGGCCGACCCGAGCGCGAGGGATCTCAGGCAGTCGCACACCGACGCCGACGGCAGGTATCAGATCGGTCTCGACACCCCCGGCGCGTACGCGGTCGCGGTCAACACGGGTGGCGCGATGTTCCGGGGCGGGCCGGCGTCGATCACCGTGCAGGTGCCGGACCAGCCGAACCCGGTCATCGACGTGACGATGAAGTCCGCCGGGATCTCCGGGCGAGTCGTCAACGGGGACGGGAAGCCCGTGTCGGGAGCTCTGATCACCGCAACGCTCGTCGGAGGTACGGCGGCCGCCGGGGCCGAGCGGAGGCGTGGCACGGCGGACCAGTCCGAGATGGACGGAACCTTCCTGATCGACAGCCTCGAGCCGGGCACGTACGCCATCACCGTCGCCGCCAGCGGGTACAGGAACGCCGACGTGCCGCAGGTGACGATCGCCAACGACAGCGACGTCCCCTCGATCGACATTCGGCTCGAAGCGGGACGCACGGTGCGCGGCCACGTCCTCGACGCCAACGGAAACGCGATCGCCGGCGCGATGGTGATGACGGCGCCCGCGGGGAGCCTTCCCGCCGGACGCGACTCGATGCCGTCGACGAGCGACGTCAACGGCGCGTTCGTCGTCACCGCTCCCGCGGATGGGCCGATCGACATGACGGCCGTCGCCGCCGGGTTCCCGCCGGCTCGCGTGGTCGGCTTGCAGCCCGAAGACGGGGCCGATGTGTTGCTGAAGGCTCCCCGCCCGGGGCGAGTCCGCGTCAACGTCATCGGCGCGGACGGTCGCGCGGTCGGCGGAGCGCGCGTCCTCTATCGTGCGGTTCCCGACTACCTCGGCGCCGGCTTCTCTTTCATGAACGCGACGCCGGCGACGGGCAACGACGGGTCGACGACCGTGTCCTCGCTGGGGCCGGGTGCTTACGAGCTGACGGTGACCTTGGGGACACGGAAGGCGACGGGCTCGGCAACGCTCCCCGAGGGCGGCGACGTGCTCGCGACGGTGACGCTCCCCTAGGGGACAGCGATCCATCCGGTCGATACAATGCGCGGCTGACCCGTGAGGAGCCGCCGATGCCGACCACCGTCGCCCCGACCCCGCTGACCGTCCTCTCGGAAGAGGAGAGCCTCTTCCGCGATTCCGTGCGGGACTTCGCGCAGACGGAGATCGCGCCGATCGCGCGCGCGATGGAGGCCGCCGGCCGCTACGAGCCCGCGCTCCTCGCCAAGCTGTTCGAGATCGGCTTGATGGGGATCAACGTGCCCGAGGCGTACGGGGGCTCCGGGGGGAGCTTCTTCCAGGCCTGCCTCGCCGTCGAGGAGCTCTCGCGGGCCGATGCCGCCGTCGGCGTCCTGGTCGACGTGCAGAACACGCTGGTCAACAACGCGATCGACCGCCACGGGACCGCGGAGCAGAAGAAGAAGTACCTGACGCGGACCGCGGCGGACACCGTCGCCTCGTATTGCCTCTCGGAGGCGGGATCGGGCTCCGACGCGTTCGCGCTCCAGTGCCGAGCCGTCCCCGACGGCAGCGCCTACGTCCTGGACGGCCGGAAGCTCTGGATCACGAATGCGGGGGAGGCCGGGATCTTCTTGGTTTTTGCCACCGTCGATCCGAAGGCGGGGTACAAGGGGATCACGGCGTTTCTGGTCGAGAAGAGCGACCCGGGCTTCGCCCTCGGCAAGCGAGAGAGCAAGCTGGGAATCAAAGCCAGCTCGACCTGCGAGGTCGTTCTCGACAAGTGCCGCGTCCCCGCGGATCGCCTGCTCGGACCGGTCGGCAAGGGATACAAAATCGCGATCGATACTCTGAACGAGGGGCGGATCGGGATCGGCGCGCAGATGCTGGGCGTCGGCCAGGCGGCCCTCGACGCCGCCGTCGGCTACGCGAAGGAGCGCGTCCAGTTCGGCAAGCGTCTGAGCGAGTTTCAGGCGATGCGCTTCCAGCTCGCTGAGGGCGCGACGCGGTTGGCGGCGGCTCGCCTTCTCGTCTACAACGCAGCGCGATTGCGCGACGCCAACCTTCCGTTCGTGAACGAAGCCGCGATGGCGAAGCTCTTCGCGAGCGATGCCGCCGAGACGATTTGCTCGATGGCGGTCGAGGTGTTCGGCGGCAACGGGTATTCAACGGAATACCCCGTCGAGAAGTACCACCGCGACGTGAAGATCGGGAAGATCTACGAAGGGACGTCGTTCATGCAGCTCTCGACGATCGCCAAGTCGCTGTTGGACGACTGACGCGTGCCCCCGTCGGGTGATCTCTTCCTAGACGCCTGCCGGGGCGTGCGCGGTCCGCGTCCTCCCGTTTGGCTGATGCGGCAGGCCGGACGCTATCTCCCCGAATATCGCGAGGTCCGCGAGCGGGTCGACTTCTTGACGCTCTGCAGAACGCCTGAGCTCGCGGCCCAGGTGACGCTGCAGCCGGTCGACCGACTAGGCGTGGACGCGGCGATCCTCTTCTCGGACATCCTCGTGCCCGCGCCTCCGATGGGGCTTCGGATCGCTTTCGATCCGGGGCCGGTCGTCGATCGCCCAGTGCGATCCGCGGAGGATGTCCGACGCCTCGCGGTTCCCGAGATCGAGGAAGAAGTTCCGTTCGTCTTCGAGACGATCCGGATCGCACGCCGCGCGCTGTCGGGGCGCGTTCCGCTGGTCGGTTTCGCCGGGGCGCCGTTCACGCTGGCCGCGTACCTATCCGAAGGCGAAGGGTCACGCACCTTCGGACACTGGAAGCGGATGCTCTACGGCGCATCGGAAATCGCGCACGGGCTCCTCGAGAAAGTCACGCTGACGACGATCCGGTACGTCGTCGCGCAGGCGCGCGCGGGTGCCCAGGCGATCCAGCTCTTCGACACCTGGGCGGGGCTTCTCTCGGCCTCGGATTACGCGACGTTCGCGCTCCCCTACGCCCGGCGCGTGCTCGACGCCGTGCGCGCGGAGCACGTGCCGACGATCTACTTCGCGCTCGACGCCGCTCCTGCGGCCGCCTTCGTCGCCCGGTGCGGGGCCGACGTGCTCGGCGTCGACTGGCGCAGTGGGCTGGCGGACGCCGCGCGAGCCTTCGGGACGGGTGTCGTCCTGCAGGGGAACCTGGACCCGTGCGTGCTCCTGTCCGACGTCTCGACCATCCGTGCCCGCACGCGCGCGATGCTCGGGGACGGTGCGCAGCTTCGCGCCCACATCGCCAACCTCGGTCACGGCATCTTGCCGGAGACCCCGGTCGACAACGCGATCGCCTTCGTCGAGGCCATCAAGTCCTAATTGGGACATTCTGCTTTTACTTACAAACTCAGAGAGAGCCCAAGACTTTTTTCGGAGCAAGGCTCCCCGGATACCGCCTTCCTGCGAAAAAAGACTTGGGCTCTCTCTGAGTTTGTAAGTAAAAGCAGAATGTCCCAATTAGGATGAGCCGATCAAGATCCCTGAGAGGAAGACGAGCACGCCGCCGACGACGACCTGGAAGGCGGCGGCGAGGAACGGGGTGTCCATGTAGCGGTTGCGGATCCAAGCGATCGCGAACAGCTCGACAGCGACGACGATCGTAGCGGTCACGGTCGCCGTGATGAAGTTCGGGATCAAGTACGGCAGCGCGTGGCCGACGCCGCCCAGAAACGTCATGAAGCCGCAAATGAGGCCGCGCAGAAGCGGTCTCCCGCGCCCGGTGAGGCTGCCGTCGTCCGAGAGGGCTTCCGCGAATCCCATGCTGATGCCGGCCCCCACCGCGGCCGCGATGCCGACGAGAAAGGCGTTCCAACTGTTCCGCGTGGCGAACGCCGAGGCGAACAGCGGCGCGAGCGTCGAGACCGACCCGTCCATGAGGCCGGCGAGCCCCGGCTGCACGACCTGCAGCACGAACAGCTGGCGGGAGGTCGCGGCTTCTTCCTCGCGCTCTCCCTGAGGCTGCGCGTGCGGGTCGAACGCCGCCGATGTCTCCTCGTGCTTGCGCTCCTCCTCGGCGAGATCGCCGAGCAACCGCCTGAGCTCGGCGTCGGTGGCCTGCTGGGCGGCCTTCTCGTAGTAGCGTGCGGTCTCGAGCTCCATGAGCGCGACGCGGCGACGTATCTGATCGATGCCGGGCCGGCGCAAGGACTGCACCGGATCGCGCCGCACGAATCCGCGGACGTCCTGGCGCCTCACGAGGGGGATCTCCTCGCCGAACTTCCTGCGGAACATGTCGATCAGACGGCGCCGGTGCCCGTCCTCCTGCTCGCACATCGCATCGAGGGTCGCCGCCGCCTTCGGGTAATTCGCGCGGAGCAGGCGGGCAAACTCTCGAAAGATGCGCGCGTCTTCCTCTTCGAGCGAGATCGCGAGGGCCAAGACTTCGGGGGCCGATAGATCTTTGAAGTTGCGCCGCACAACCGTGGGAGGTTACCACCGTCGTCCCACTCAGACGCGATAGGGGACACTCCCCTTTTTCTCATCAAAGCGGCATCCGGGGAGCTTTGTAAGAAAAAGGGGAGTGTCCCTTATCGGTCGCCGTCGAGCAGTCGGCCGAGGCCGCCGAGGACGGAACCCTCTTCACGCCCGCCGCGCCCGGTCTGCGGCGCGGCCGCGTAGATCCGCGAGGCCATGCGCGAGAGCGGGAGCGATTGCAGCCACACCTTGCCCGGGCCGCGGAGCGTTGCGAAGAACACTCCCTCGCCGCCGAAGATCATCGATTTGACGCCGCGGACCATCTCGATGTCGTAATCCACCCCCGGCATGAACGCCACGATGCAGCCCGTGTCGACTCGGACCAGCTCGCCGGGTGCCAGCTCGCGCTCCTTGATCGTTCCGCCTGCGTTGAGGAAGCACCAGCCGTCGCCTCGGAGCCTCTCCATGATGAATCCCTCGCCGCCGAAGAAGCCGACGCCGAGCCGCTTTTGGAACGCGATGTCGAGGCTGACGCCCTTGGCGGCGCAGAGAAAAGCGTCCTTCTGCGCGATCAGCTCGCCGCCGATCGTTCCGAGATGGACCGGAATGATCTTCCCGGGATACGGAGCCGCGAACGCGAGCTTCTTCTTTCCCTGCCCTTGATTCTGGAAGGCGGTCATGAAGAGCGACTCGCCGGTGAGCAGCCGTTTCCCAGCGCCGACGAGGGCGTCCAGGAAGCTGCTCGACGGGCGGGAGCCGTCGCCGAACAGCGTCTCCATCGCGATGCCGTCGTCCATGTACATCATGCCGCCGGCTTCCGCGATCGCGGCCTCGCCGGGATCGAGCTCGACCTCGACGTACTGCATGTCGTCACCGAAGATCTCGTAGTCGACTTCCTGCATCTGGGACATGGGCGAGGTCTCCTCTGCCGCGCGAAAAGGGTGCGCCGCGGCGGATGGTACGCCGGATTCCGGCCGCCAGTTGCAGTACCCTGAAACCCGCACGCAGGAGGACTCCCCGATGGCGTCGAGGCTCGCCGACCAGGTCGTCTTCGTCACGGGGGCCAGCGCCGGAATCGGAGCGGCTTGCGCCCGGGCGTTCGCCGCGGAAGGGCCACGACTCCTGCTCGCCGCCCGGCGCCTGGACCGGATGACGGCGATGGAGCCGGAGCTCCGAGCGGCCGGCGCCAAGGCGGTCAAGCTTCTGGCCCTCGACGTTCGGGACGCCGATGCGGTCCGCAGAGCGGTCGATACCCTCCCCGCGCCCTGGAAGGCGATCGAGGTCCTCGTCAACAACGCCGGCTTGTCACGGGGGCTCGACAAGCTGCACGAAGGGTCGCGGGAAGACTGGGACGAGATGATCGACACCAACGTCAAGGGGCTGCTGCACGTCGACCGCGCGACCGTCCCCCTGCTCGTGGCGCGGGGGCGGGGAACCGTGATTCACTTGGGGTCGGTCGCCGGACGTCAGGTCTACCCGGGGGGAAACGTGTACTGCGCCTCGAAGCACGCCGTCCGCGCGTTGACCGACGCGCTGCGGCTCGATCTCCTGGGCACCGGGGTGCGCGTCGCCTCCGTCGACCCGGGGATGGTCGGCTCGACCGAGTTCAGCCTGGTCCGCTTCCACGGGGACGCCGAGCGCGCCTCCGCCGTCTATCGGGGCGTTACCCCCCTGACGCCGGACGACGTCGCGGAGACCATCGTCTACATCGCGACGCGGCCGCCCCACGTCAACGTCGCGGAGATCCTCCTTCTTCCGACCGACCAGGCGTCGGCGACCCACCTCCACCGCCGGAGCGAACCGCGGTGACGCTCCGGGGCGCGGTGCTCTTGACGTTGGTCGCGGCGGTCGCGGCCTCGGCGGCCGACGCGCCCCAAAAACCTCACGACGTCGGGATGGTCGAGCACGCGGCGACGCGGCTGGCGCAGATCGACGTCACCGTCTCCGGTCCCAAAGCGGCGATCGAAGGGCTCACCGCCGCAGACTTCGAGGTGCGGCTGGATCACAAGCTCGTCCCGCACATCCTTGTGGACGACCTGTGCCTCGCGCGGGGCCGCCAGGCCCCCGCCGCGCCGAAGGAAGAAGCGCCTCCCGTCCCCGCCGAGGCCGCCGTCGAGCCACCCAAGGCAACCACGGCGACCTACCTCCTCTACTTCGACATGCCGCACTTGACGCAGATGGGCCGGCGCATGGCGATCGACGATGCGCGGGCGATGCTTCCGAAGCTTCTGGCGGGCGGGCAGAACGCCATGATCGTCGCCAACGCGATGGAGCTCAAAACCGTCGTCCCGCTGACTTCCGATGGCACGCGCCTCGACGCCGCGCTCGTCAAGATGGTCGACGATTCGACGCTCTACGACACGTACGCGTCCACCGAGGACGGCCGCCTGGTCGACATCATCCGCGAGATGGGGCGGGGGGTCGACTTCGCGGTCCGCCTCGCGCGAAGTTACGCCGCGGACGAGCGCTGGAGGCAGGAGCGCGACCTGCAGCGGCTGAGCATGATTCTGGGGCGCTTGACCGACATCGACCCGCCCAAGGCGGTTCTGTATTTCGCCGACACGATGCGTGAGAACGCCGGACAGCACTATCTCGCGTTCTTCACCGGGCCGACCGTGAAGGACGCCAACGGGAATCCGACCCCCGAGGCGGCGGCGATCCTCCAGGATGCGGCGACCGGCTCCCTCCCTCTCGACCGGGTGATCAATGAAGCCGCCGCCCTGGGGATCCGGTTCTACACCGTCGAAGGCCAAGGGATGACGGGCGACAACGTCTTCACCGGGTCCCGCGTCTCCCCGTCCAGCCGGGGGTCGGGGGACTTCACGGCGGCCAACTTCGCCTCCCCCGCTCTCAATTTCCAGCGCACGCGCGACTCCCAGGGAACGATGACGTCGCTCGCCGTCGAGACCGGTGGCCGGGCATTCCTCAACGGGGTCACCCCCGTGAAGATGGCATCGCAAATCCTGGACGACATGTCGTGCCTCTATCTCTTGAGCTTCGATCCCTCGGGGTATCCCCAGGATGCGCCGCTGATGGTCAGCGTGACCGTCCATCGTCCCGACGTGAAAGCTTCCGCTCGAGGACGGCTCGTCATTCAGAGCGACTCCGCGCGGCTGACCGGCCGCGTGCTCTCGGCTTTCGCCTCGCCGGAGGCAGGAACCCGGGCCTCGGCGGTCCACGTCGGGCTCATCCCCATAGGCTACAAGGATGGCAACTTCAAGGCGCGCGTCCAGGTCGCGGTCGGCGGAAGCTCCGTTCCGGCTACCACCTGGGACATCGGCGCGTCTCTCGTCTCGGAAGGGGTCGTCCGGCAGGACGGCTCGGGGCGGATCCAGGTGTCGACCCCGAACACTCCGGTCGTCTTCGAAGCGGACATGGACTTCGCCCCGGGGGATTTCGAGCTGGTCGCGGTCGCGCACGAGATCGAAACCGACACGCTGGCGTCGAAAGAAATTCACGGCCGCTGGCCCAAGCTCGACGTCGATCTCGCCAGCATGGGCCCGATCGCCGTCAGCCAGCCGATGCCCGGCGGGTTTCTCCGGAATGGCGTCAGCCAATCGCAGGGAGCGGTGGTCTTCTCGGAAGACGACGGTCTGCGGGGGGACGCACCGACGGCTGTGATCAGCCTCGTCTGCCGCGCGAAGGATCAGAAGCGGCCGCTCAAGGTCGTGCGCACGCTCGTGGGCGAGGGCGAGACGCCCGTCGGAACGACCGACCTCGACCTCGCGTCCGACCGCTGCGCACAGGTTGTCGACCTCATCCCCCCGAAGACCTTGGGTGCCGGACGATACCGCTTCGTCGTCGCGGTCTCCTCGGACGGAACGGAGCTGACGCGCGGCGAGCGCGTGCTCGTCGTTCCGGAGAACGCTCCCGCACCGGCGAAGAGCTCGTCGTGACTCGATCGCGGGTCGCGCCGGCGGCGGTCGTCTTGGCGATCGCGTGCAGCGTGTTACCGTGCGACTCGATGTCGACGTCGACCGATCCTGCGGCGCGGAAGCCGAACCATCTCGCCGGCGAGACCAGCCCCTATCTGTTGCAGCATCAGTTCAACCCTGTCGATTGGTACCCCTGGGGGCCCGAGGCGCTTCGGAAGGCCAAAGCAGAGAACAAGCCGATCTTCCTGTCGATCGGCTACGCGGCGTGCCACTGGTGCCACGTCATGGAGCGTGAGTCGTTCGAAAGCGAGGCGATAGCGGGGATCCTCAACGCGTCGTTCGTCGCCATCAAGGTCGATCGAGAGGAGCGCCCGGATCTCGACGAGATCTACATGACGGCGGTCCAGTCGATGACCGGGCAGGGCGGCTGGCCGCTCAACGTGTTCCTCACCCCCGACGGGAAGCCGTTCTACGGCGGCACCTACTTCCCGCCCGAGGACAAGTACGGGCGCCCCGGGCTCCCCGCGGTGCTCGAGGCCGTTCGCGACGCCTGGGCCGCGCGACACGACGAGCTCGTCGCCTCCGCAACCGATCTCGCCGCGCGCCTCAGGGCGGCGTCCGAGACCGCCGAGGCTCCGGGAGACGAGCGCGCCGGCCCCAAGCAGACCGCGCGCGCGGTCGTCGACCTGCGTTCCCGCTTCGATGCCGTCTGGGGCGGATTCGGGCCGGCGCCGAAGTTCCCGCCCCATGCGAGCCTCGCGCTGCTGCTCCGCGAGCACGCGCGAACGCGCGACGCATCGGTGCTCAAGATGGTGACGACGACGCTCGACAAGATGGCGACGGGAGGGATGTACGACCAGATCGGCGGCGGCTTCTCGCGCTACTCGACCGACGAGCGGTGGCTCGTCCCCCACTTCGAAAAGATGCTCTACGACCAGGCGCTGCTCGTCCCCGTCTACGTCGACGCTTGGCGCGTCACCGGAAACCCGCTCTACCGGCGGGTCGTCATCGAGACCCTGGATTTCGTCCGCCGCGAGCTGACGTCGCCCGACGGCGGCCTCTACGCGTCGCTCGATGCGGACAGCGCCGGGCACGAGGGAACTTTTTACGTCTGGACCCCCGAGGAGGTGAACGGCCTCCTGGGCCCGGAGGCCGGCGCCCGGTTCGAGGCGGCCTACGGGATCGCTCACGGCGGCAACTTCGAGGGCAAGAGCATCCCCAATCTCATGGGAGGCGCGAACGAATCCGTCGTCGAGACGCTCCTCCCGATGCGGGCGAAGCTGATGGCGGCCCGCGCGAAGCGCGTCCGGCCGGCGACGGACGACAAGGTGCTCACGGCGTGGAATGGTCTGATGATCTCGGCGTTCGCGCGCTCGTACGACGCGCTCGGACGGGAGGAGGATCTCCGCTCGGCCCGGCGCGCCGCCGATTTCGTTCTCGACCGCCTCTCGAAGGACGACCGGCTCCACGTCTCGTGGCGCGCGGGAAAGGCGCATTTGAACGCCTACCTCGACGATTACGCGTTCCTCGCGCGGGGGCTCGTCGATCTCTACGAGTCGGACTTCGACCGGCGCGACCTCGATCGCGCGACGCGGTTGGCGCGGACGATGCTCGCCCGCTTCGCCGACGGGCGCGGGGGGTTCCATTTCACCTCCGACGACCACGAGCCGATCCTGGCGCGCACGCGCAGCACTTACGATGACGCGATCCCCGCAGGCTCGGCAGTGGCCGCGGAGGTCTTGCTTCGCTTGGGCCTCCACCGCGACGACGCGGAGCTGACCAAGGCCGGGCTCGCGGTGCTGGCGGCTCTGAAGCCGCTCGCCGATCGGTCGCCCGCCGGCTGCGCGACGCTCCTCAATGCGTCGGCCTACGCCGACCGGAGGGACGTCTTGGAGATCGCGGTCGCGGGTCCTCGAACCGATCCCGGGACGCGCGCCCTCCTCGCTGCGGCGCGGGCCCCGTACCTCCCGGCCCGCGCGATCGCATGGCTGGACCCCGCGGAAGGCGCGGGCGGGCTGCCCCTGCTCGCGGGAAGAACCCTCTCCGGAGGGAAGCCGGCGGCTTACGTCTGCCGGAACTACGTCTGCGACAAACCGGTGACCGATCCCGCGATCCTCACGAAGGCCCTCGCCGCGCGTTAGGTGTTAGCATCTCCGGTCCGCCGGAGTCGCACGATCCGACGCGAGGAGTCCGCCCTGGTCAGACGCAAGCCCAAGGTCGCCTGGGAGGCGCTCTCCGACGACGATCTTCTGCACCTCAGGATCTGCGACCTCAACGTCAAAATCCAGGGCACCGATCTCGCCCTCCGCGTGCGGCAGCTCTGGCGGGAGCTTCTGGCGCGCGGGCTCAAGCTCAAGCCGGTCTGTTTCCTCTCCGACGAGTGGCTCTCCCCCGCCGACCAGTCGGCGATCGGCATTCCGTTCTTCCTCTCGCACCCGCGGCTGAAGGCGCTCGAGAATCGGATGATGTTCGAGATCGAGGGGGGCAACGCATCCTGGTGCATGAAGCTCCTGCGACACGAGGCGGGGCACGCGTTCGATCACGCCTACCGCTTGTCGCGCCGCGGCGACTGGAAGGCGGTCTTCGGCTCGCCCCGGACGAAGTACCAGCCCTACTTCTACGAGGTCGATCCCGGGAGCCGGCTTTTCGTGGTCAACGTCCCGGACAACTACGCGCAGGCGCATCCTGTGGAAGATTTCGCCGAGACGTTCGCCGTCTGGCTCAACCCGGCGTCGCATTGGCGCGAGCGGTACGCCGGCACGCCCGCGCTCAAGAAGCTGCGCTATGTGGATCGCGTGATGCGCGAGGTGAGGAGCCGCCAGGTTCCGCGACGGCAGCCCAAGGTCGGGCCCGAGGCCCGAACGATTCAGTCCACGCTCCTCTCCTACTACGAGAGGAAGCTGCGCCTCTTCCCGCTGGGCGACCCGGCATCGACCGAGAGGGCCCTGAAGCGGATGTTCCGCGTCTCGCGCGCGGTCGAGCCGAAAGATCGCGCCTCCGATTTCATCCGCGCTCACAAGACCTCCCTGGTCGACGCCATCGCGGGGTTCTCGGGTGAGCGGCGGAATCAGGTCGCGCGCGTGGTCGCGAGCCTGGCGCAGCTCTGCACGACGCACCGTCTCGTCCTCCGCGAGCCGGAGAAGCGGACCCTGGTCAAGTTCTCGACGTTCGCGACCACGCTCATCGTCAATCGTCTGCGCACGCACAGCTACCGTGTGACCGGCCCATGAAGACCGGAAAGCACAAGGAGCGGCTGCGCATCCTCGTCCTGTTCGAGGTCCACGACCCGCCCGCGCCCGATCAGGAGTACGAGCGGCGCATGCGGGAGGAGCCCGACTGGCGGACCGAAGGGCACGTCGTGAACGCGCTCAAGGCCCTCGGCCACGAGGTCCACCTCGGCGCGATCTACAAGAACCCGCGGGACGTGATCGAGCTCGTCGAGCGGCGACAGCCCGACATCGTCTGGAACTTCGTTCAGACCTTCCACAACACCCGTTACTTCGAGAGCCACATCGCGGGGGTCCTCGAGCTGTGCCGCGTGCCGTACACCGGCTGCGGCCACCGCGCGCTCATGCTCTGCCAGGACAAGGCGCTCTCGAAGAAGATCCTGAAGCACCACCGGGTGCAGGTCCCTCCGTTCCTCGTCTCGCGCCGGTCGCAGCCGATGAAATCGCTCCGGGGAACGATCTTCCCCGTCATGGTGAAACCCTTGGCCGAGGAGGGCGGGGTCGGGATCTCGAGGGACTCGTTCGCGGAGACGGAAGAGCAGGCGCTCTCCCGCGCGGCGTTCCTGCACGAACGCCTCAAGCAGGACGTGATCGTCGAGCGGTATGTCTCCGGACGCGAGATCTACGTCGGCCTGCTGGGCAACGACCGAATCAAGGTGCTGCCGCCGCGCGAATTGAAGTTCACCAAGGTCCCGGAGGGAGAGCCCAAGTTCGCGAGCTTCAAGGCGAAGTGGGACGAGGGTTACCGCGAGCGTTGGGGGATCCATTCGACGTTTCCGGACGATCTATCGGAGACGCTCCAGCGCTCGATCGCCACGGTGGCCAAGCGCGTGTTCCGCGCGCTCCAGATGCGCGGGTTCGGCCGCATCGACCTCCGGCTGACCGAAGAGGGGAAGATCGTCGTCGTCGAGGCGAACCCCAACCCCGAGATCGCGCAAGGCGAGGACATCGCGGAGGCGGCGGCGAAGGTGGGCATCCCCTACGACGAGCTGATCCAGCGCATTGTCGTGCTGGGGCTCGACCGCACGAGCCCCGAAGGCCCCTAGCTTGGAGCTCCTTCACGGGCACGGTGCCGCCCCTTGGATCTTCCTTAATCTGGTCTTGGCCGTCTGCCTGGCGCTGGATTTTGGTCTGGTCTCCGGGCGCCGCCACGCGATCGGTCTCCGGGAGGCGATCGGGTGGAACGTCTTCTGGATCGCGACCGCGCTCGCGTTCACGGGGGTCGTCCTCTGGATGTACGGCCGGACTCCGGCGACCGAGTATCTGACCGGCTACGTCGTCGAGCGCGCGCTGTCGTTCGACAACATCTTCGTGTTCGTGGTCATCTTTCGCTACTTTCAAGTGGAGGATGCCCGTCAGGCGCGCGTGCTGTTCTGGGGGATCCTCTTGGCGCTCGCCCTGCGCGCGGCGTTCATCGTGACGGGGGCCGCGCTCGTCAGCCGCTTCCATTGGATTCTGCCGATCTTCGGGGCGTTTCTCGTCTACACCGGCGTGATGCTCGTGGCGAAAGGGGAGGACGAGCCGCCCGACCCCTCGAGGAACTTCGTCGTTCGCTTGTTTGGGAAGCTCTACTCGCTCGATCCGACGTACCGCGGCGACAAGTTCTTCGTGAAGGTCGGCCGGCGCTGGCACGGGACGGCGCTCCTCGTCGTTCTGCTCGTCGTCGCCACGACCGACTTCGTCTTCGCGCTGGATTCCCTGCCCGCGATCCTTGGAATCACCCGCAACGCCTGGGTCCTCTACGGGTCGAACGCCTTCGCGATCCTCGGGATGCGTGTCCTCTATTTCCTGCTCGCCGCGATCCTCCCGAAGTTCCGCTTCCTGAACTGGGGGCTTGCGGTGATCCTCGTCTTCATCGGAGCCCGGATGCTCCTCGAGCGGTTCGTTCACGTCTCGACCGAGGTGACCCTCGGGCTCGTCGTGCTGATACTCGCCGCCTCGATCCTGGCGTCGATGGCGATCCCGAAAAGCGGCTAGGCCAGCTGGACCGTCGAGGGCCGCGGGCGGAGGGCCTCGACCAGCGCGTCCACGCATTCCCCATCCCACGAGGCGCCGCGCAGCTCGCGCATGAGGCCGAGCGCTCCGTCGGCCGAGACGCGCTTGCGCACGAGCGTCGTCGTCATCGCATCGAAGGTCTCCGCCACGGCGAGAATGCGCGCGGCGCGCGGGATCTCCCCCCCCTTGCGTCCGTGGTAGCCGCTCCCGTCGATGCGCTCGTGGTGATAGTGGATCGCCTCGGCCACCGCCTCGTCGCTGTCGAGGGCGCGAAGGATCGCGGCGCCGCGCTCGGCGTGGGTCCGAAGCAGCCGCATCTGGTTCTCATCGAGCGGCCGCCTTTGCCTCAGGACTTCGACGGGCAGAGCGACCTTGCCCATATCGTGGAGCATCGCCGCACGCAGGAGCGCCGCAGTCTCGCCGTCCGGAAGGCCGATCTCGTCGGCGATCATCGCGGAGAAGCTCGCGACCCTCTCGGAATGCCCTGCCTCGATCCCGTCGCGCCGGTCCGACCAATCGGCCACGCGCGCGGCGACTTCCAGATACGGCCCCACGGGCTTGACGTGCCGCGGCACTCGCCGCATGAAGAGCGCGCGCAGGACCGCGCCCAGCCGGCCTCGCCGGGGGGCGTCCTCGCCGGAGCCTTCCCGCTGGTGCATGACCACGCGGCGCACGCGGACGAGGGCATCCACGCGGCCGAGCAGCTCTTCCGCCGCGAACGGGCTCACGATCTGGTCGACCATGCGCTCCTGGAGCTGAGGCTCACCGATCTCGTCGCTCTCGCGATTGACGAACAGAATCGGTGCCGCGAATCCGCGCACGCCGGCCATCGGGACCGAAAGCACCGCGTCGGGTACCGAGACCGCCGCGACGACCAGCTCGGGGGACACCGAGCGCTCCTCCGCCCGCCAGCGATTGACGTCCCGGGCGGCGGCCACGCGGTGCCCGTCCAGCGCCAGGAGCGAGCGCACCTCCGAGGTCCGCTTCTTGTCGTCCCCGACTAGCAGAACGTTCGCCATTCGGCACCCCGAATCCCGGCAAAACTTAAGGCCCGGACGGGGGGTTGTCACGCCGGACGGGGAATCGTGTGGCCTGGGCGCCTTTCTGGTAAGGTTGAGCCCCAGGTCCTCGCGGGAGTCCTCCCATGACGCCAGCAGCCGTTTGGGTCTTGGTCGCGCTCGCGGCGGTGCTCGTCGGCTTCGCCGTCCCCGTTCTGATCCAGCTCCGACGCACGTTGAAGACGACCGAAGCGACGATGGAGTCGACAGGCAAGAAGGTCAACGACGCCCTGGAGCAGCTGACCAGCACGTTGAACCGTGTGAATCGTGCCGTCGAAGGGATCGAGGGCCGCATGGCCGGGCTGTCGACGGCCTTCCACGCGCTCGGTGGGATCGGCGACACGCTGCTCAAGGTCAGGTCGTCGATCAGCGCGGTCGCCTCCCTGGGCTCCGTACTCGGTGGAGCGCTGCTCGGGGCCTTCGGCTTCGGTCGGCGCGATCGCGATGACGAGCCGGCCGGCCAAGAGCCGGTCCGCGAGGAGCTGGAGCGAGAGGAGTCGACGCGATGAGCGAAGATCGAGGCGTGTCGGCAGGAACTCTCCTCCTGGCTTTCCTGGCGGGGGCGGCCGCCGGCGCGGTCGTCGCGCTCCTGACCACGCCGAAGAGCGGACGCGAGATGCGGGAGTCGGTGGCGTCCTGGGCACGCCGCAGCGGAACGAGGGAGGCGCTGGATCGCGCTGCCCGGGCGGCGCGGGACGCGTTCGACGCGGCTCGCGAGAGCTGAAGGCTCGTCAGGCCCCCTCGAAAAACGAGAGCGCCGCTTCCGCCGCCCAGAAGCGCGGCTTCGCCGACGCCCAGTAGCCGCAGTGCCCTCCGGTGCGAGGGTGGGCGAAGGACAGCTGCGGCGAGTCCGCTCGATGGGCGTCGAACATCCCGATCGGAACGAAGGGATCGTCCGCGGCCGAGAGGATCATCGCCGGGCGACGGAGGCCGGAGAGCGTCGGACCCGCGCTGGCGGCTCGGTAGTACTCCGCGGCGCTCGGGTACCCTCCGTCGGGCGCGGTGAACACGTCGTCGAACGAGCGGATCCCGCGGACGGTGGACGCTTTCGGCCCTGCGATCGGCCGCACGCGCCGGATCCGCCGAAGATGGGCGCGCAATGAGCGCGTGAAGTAGCTGTGGTAGATGGCGTTGCCCCGTCGCTCGATGGCCTCGATGCACGCCGCGAGATCGACCGGCGGGTTCACGCCGACGATCGCGTCCGCCCGGCACGCCGCGCCGGACAACCCTCCGTAGCGTAAAGCGATGTTCCCTCCGAGCGAGAAGCCCACGAGCGCGTGGGGTCGTGGCAGCCCTTCCGCGTCGATCGCAGCCAACGCGGCGTCCGCGTCGCCGCTCTGCCCCGCGTTGTAGAGGGTCGCGGCGAGCGCCTCGGTGCCGCCGCAGTTGCGCAGGTTGAGGCGCGCGACCGCCCAGCCTCGAGCGTGGGCCTCGCGCGCGATCCGCCGCATGTAGCCGGATTCCGCCGACCCGCCCAGGCCGTGGATTGCGAGGAGCGTTCCGCGCGCCGGGCGCTTGGGACGGCTGACGAGCATGCGAACCTTCGTCCCGGGGGCTACGGCAACGTCCAACGTCGCAATCGGACCAGGCGCGGCGCGCGAAGGGAGCAGGGAGGGGACGACGGTCTGGGCGTGCGGCCCGCGCACCCAAGCGGCGGGCCGGAACTCGGGAAGCGTCACCGTGCGATCAGGGAACGCGGCGCGCGACGACCACCGTGACGTCGTCGGCCGCGGGGGCTCCCGCGGCCCAGGCGAGCACCGCCTGGCGAACGCCCTCCACGAGGCTGGCGGCCCCGCCCCTTCCCTTCTCGATCAGAAGGCGTTCCAGGCGCCGCTCACCGAACTCTTCGCCCTGCGGGTTGTTCTCTTCGGTGACCCCGTCGCTGAAGAGGGTGAGAACGTCGCCCGGGCCGAGTTGGCAGCGCTTCACGTTGTAGCCCATGTCGGGGAAGATTCCGAGGATCGTTCCGCAGCTCATCAGGCGCTCGACATTGTTGTCGGCGCGCACGAGAAAAGGCGGATTGTGACCGGCGTTGCAGTAGGTCAGATCGCCGGTTGTCGGGTCGAGCAGCCCGAAGAAGAGGCTGACGAATCGATTCCGAGGGAAGTTGGCGGCGACGACGCGGTCGAGGCGGGACATCACCTTGGAGACGTCCTCCGGCGCCTCGCCGAGCAGCACTTGAACGCCCCCCTTCAACGCGGTCATCAAGAGCGCGGCCGGCATCCCCTTGCCGCTGACGTCGCCGAGCACCAGCCCGAGCCGACCATCGGTGTACGGAAAGAAATCGTAGTAGTCCCCGCCGACGGTCTGGCACGGGAGATTGTGGCCGGCGATCTCGTACCCGGGGACGATCGGCGCCTGTCGGGGCAAGAGCCGCCGCTGGATCTCCGCCGCCTGCTCCAGATCGCGAGAGATGATCAGCTTCTGCTGCTCGATCACGGCGAGGCGCTGGTTTTCGATGCGGATCGCGGCGACGTTCGCCAGCACCGTCAAGAGATCGAGATCGTCCGGGGTGAACGGCCGTGCGAAAGATCGGGAATCGACGTTGACGAGCCCGATGACCCGGTCGTTGGTCTGCAGGGGAACCGCCATCACGCTCTGGACCTGCTGGCCGACGATGCTGTCGCGCGACTTGAACGCCTCGTCCATCGCGGTGTCCCGCACGAGAAGCGAGGCGCGCTCCTTGAGAACGCGGTCGCGCACCGCCGAGCTGATCCTGAACCCCTCCCCGCGGACGGCGCGCACGACGAGATCGTCCCCTTCGAGCGTCATCAGGACGCCGCGCTCCGCGCCGACCGCCTGAATCGAAAGGTCCAGGATCAGATCGAACAGCTCGTCCAACGGACGGTGACCGGCCAGCTCCTGCCCGGCGCGGATCAGCGCGGCCACTCCGGGGTGCTCGAGCGGGAATCCCCTCGTCTCTCCGACGACCGTCGGCTTGCGGAGCCCGGGCAGGGTGCTTTCTCGAGAGAGGACGCCGCGGAGGCTCGTCATCACGGTGGCGCGCAGGGGGCTGTCGTCCGTTCCGGCGGTGAACTCGACCGGGCCGGTCGAGCTCTTCGTCCCACCGAACACCACGACGACTTGGCCCGCGCTGATGCGATCGCCCACCGTGAGCCGCGTCTTGCCCTCGACGCGACGGCCGTTCACCGTCGTCCGGTTCTTCGCCCCCAGATCCTCGACGTACCAGCCGTCGGCCGATTTCTCGAGCACGAGGTGATGGCGCGACAGGCTCATGTCGCTTGGAAACGACAGGTCGTTGTCGCTCGAGCGTCCCATGCGGATGCGATCGCGGTCGAGCGGCACCTGACGGGTGCCGCCGCCCGGTTCGAGGATGGCGATCTCCTGGACCGTCGAGGGGCTCATGGTTGACCGTTACACTATACGCGTGCGCTGGCTCCGTATCGCCTACAAGGTCCCGGCGGCGATCTTGGCGACAGCGGCATTCGCTCTGATTCCCGCAGCC